>Ga0070665_100007761_pt1 | contig 10894 bp, 9 predicted proteins | sample KBSS13metaG_FD_65862 | JGI IMG/M metagenome (GOLD analysis project Ga0070665, IMG submission 65862) | Switchgrass rhizosphere microbial communities from Kellogg Biological Station, Michigan, USA - KBS S1-3 metaG | ecosystem: Host-associated > Plants > Roots > Rhizosphere > Soil ...
CCCGGCCGAGATACGGGTCGCGCCCCGATGTCGGATCGGCGCCCCGCGACGAGTCTGCGGCCATGAGCCTTCTCGATCGTCCCCTCGTGGTCGTCGTCCTGATCAGCGCGCTGTGGTGGGCCTGCTCGCGCCACCGGCGACCGGCTGCACTCGGGCGGTTGTCCGTCGTCGCCGCCGCCCTGGCGGCCGCGACCGTGGTCTTCGACGGGCCACACTGGCAGTTGGTCCCGTGGCAGGCAGTCGGCGTTGCCGTTGGCTTGGTCGCCGCGATGCGCTGGTGGCGTCCGGGGCGCTCGCGCCGGGCGGTGCGGGTGCTCGGCCGCGGCGCGCTCGGAGTTGGTCTGGTCGTCGGCGCTCTGGCGCTGCTGACCGCTTCTGTCCCTCAGCTGCCCACACCGTCTGGTCCGCATCAGGTCGCCAGTCAGATCTTTCGCTGGACGGACTCCTCGCGGCCCGAGACGCTGACACTGGACCCGTCCGACCATCGGCAGGTCGTGGCGCAAGCCTGGTATCCGACCGACACGTCCCGTGGCCGCCGGGTGCCCTACTTCGAGGCCCAGCACCGGCTGCCCAGCTCGGTCGCTGGGCTGCCGTCGTTCATGTACGCCGCCTTCGGCGAGATCGCCACCCACGCCACATTCGACGCGCCCATCAGCAGGACGCAGCGCAGGTGGCCGGTGCTGGTGTTCTCGCCTGGCCTCGGGGTCCCACGCGAGCAGTACACCGCGCTGTGCACCGAGCTGGCCAGCCGGGGCTACGTCGTCGTCGCGCTGAGCGCCCCGTACGAGTCGGCGCCGACCGTGCTGGCCGGCGGACGGGTGGTCGGCCAGACCGTGCATCCCGACGTGATGGGTCCCCCTCCGCACCCCGAGCTTCAGCGCCTGATCGACATCCGCGCCGCCGACGCCGGCTTCGTGCTCGACCGGTTCGCTGCGCTGGCGATTGACAACCGCCACTCGCCGCTGGCGGGTCACCTCGACCTTCATCACGTCGGGATCGTCGGGCACTCCCTCGGCGGAGCGACCGCGGTGCAGGTGATGGCCACCGACTCGCGCTTCAAGGTCGGCGTCAACCTCGACGGCAAGCTGTTCGGGACTCAGCCCGACGCGCGGCTGCATCAGCCGCTGCTGTGGATCCAGTCAGACGACCCGCGCACGCCGGAGTACACGGGCGGTCGTGATCGCCTGCTGGCGGGCCTACGCGGGGGTGGCGACGTGGTCACTGTCCGCGGCAGCGCGCACATGTCCTTCAGCGACGCGCCGTCCTACTGGACGGCCACCGGGCGCACCTTGCTCGGCAACTCTGCCGGAACCGGCTCGGTTGCGCTCGCCGCCATGACGAGGACGACCGCCGACGCGATCGCAGCGTTCTCCGCACCTGCTCTCGGAATGGCGGCCACAGCGACCATGCCGCAGGTCCTGGCCCAGCACGCGTCCCTCCGCCGCGAACCTCTCGTCGCCGCCGCCGGCGTCTGACCGCCAGGTCGACCACATGCCGCGCTTCCTGCTGCATCACCGCCACCTGCCACGTGAGTGCGGTGCGGTCTTCGCCTCGTTCACAGGCCACGAGAGCCCGCTGCGCCACACGCCGACGACGGCCTCCTGCCCCTTCGGCGGCCACGAGATCTGGTGGGACGTCCACGCCGAGTCCGAGGAGACAGCGCTGGCGCTGCTGCCGTTCTACGTGGCCGCGCGCACGACGGTCGCCCCCGTCGCCGAGATCGAGATCCCATGAACGCCCGCACAGGGGTCACCCGGATCGACCAGACCTCAGGGTCCTGCCCCGATGTCGCCGGAGCCGCCGACCGAGAGGGTCAACACATGCACAAGCACACCACCCATCACGCCGATCACGGCGCCGTCGCGACGATCGAGCCCCACGCATCGGGTGCAGGTCAGCACGGACCCGATGCAGCTCACGGCGGCAGTGCGATGCGCCGCCTCAAGCAGCTGCTGCTGCTGCTGTGCGTCGCGCAGCTGATGGTCATCCTCGACATCACCGCCGTCAACGTCGCCATGCCCGACATGGCCAAGAGCCTGAACATCGCCGGCGGCGACGTCGGCTGGACGATCACGAGCTACTCGCTGATCTTCGGCAGCCTGCTGCTGCTCGGTGGACGCGCGGCCGACCTGCTCGGCCGCCGGCGCATGTTCTTCTGCGGGCTGGGCGTGTTCGTCGCGTCCTCGCTCGGCGCCGCACTCGCCGGCAGCGCCGCCGCGCTGTTCGCTGCTCGCGCCGGCCAGGGCCTCGGCGCCGCGTTGCTCTCGCCCGCCGCGCTCTCGATCCTCATGAACACCTTCCCCCAGGGCACGCCGCGCACCCACGCGCTGGCCGCCTGGGGCGCCGTCGGCGGCGCCGGCGCTGCTGTCGGCGTGCTCCTCGGCGGCGTCCTCACCGAACTGCTCGGCTGGCAGGCGATCTTCTTCATCAACCTCCCGATCGGCGTCGCACTGGTCATCGCCGCGCGCCGGATGATTCCCGCCGACACCCGTACGCCGCAATGGCGCGGGCTCGATCTGCCCGGCGCGTCGCTGGCGACCGCCAGCCTCGCCGCCATCGTCTTCGCGCTCTCGCAGGCCGCCGACATCGGCTGGACCTCCGCGCAAACGGTCATCCTCCTCGCCGCCGGGCTCGCCGGACTGATCGCCTTCGTGCACGTCGAACGGCGCAGCACCCAGCCGCTGCTCCGCATCGAGCGCCTGGCCGATCGCGGCGTCGGCGGCGGCCTGGTCATGATGCTGGCGGCCGCCGCCGCCCTGTTCGGGACGTTTCTTCTGATCTCGCTGTACATGCAGAACGGGCTCGGCACGGGCCCGCTGCTGACCGGCCTCGGATTCCTCCCGCTCGCCGTCGCGCTCGCCGCCGGCGTCCACGCCGGCCAGCACGTCCTCCAGCACGCCGGCCTGCGCCTCCCGATGGCCGCCGGCTTCGCCACCGCAGCGGGCGGGATGCTGCTGCTCTCCGGCGCAAGCGCCCACGGGACGTACCTCGGCGACGTCCTGCCCGGCATGCTCGTCACCGGCCTCGGCTTGGGCGTCGTGCTCGTGTCGGTGTCGGTGTCGGTCATGACCGGCGCCGCCGAGGAGGAGAGCGGCATGCTCTCCGGCCTGAACACCACCGGCCATGAGATCGGCGGGACGATCGGCATCGCCGTCCTCGCGACCATCGCCGCAGGTGCCGGAACCACGTCGAACTCGCTGACGGCAGGGATCGGCGACGCCTTCGTCGTGATCGCGGTCACCGCCGCCGTCGCCGGCCTCGTCGCCCTCGTCGTGCTGCCCTCCGCAGCGAGCTTCCTGCCCAAGCTGCGGCTCGCCCCGCGTGTCGCCATCCACTAGAAGGCCCCATGAACCCTCAACACAGTCGCAAGCATTCCTCGGGCGCTCGCCAGTGGCACCTCGACCTGATCATGCTTGGAGGCCTGACCGCTGCCGCACCGCGCTTCGTGCCCGACGTTCCGCGCAAGGTCGGTGTGCCGCTCGCAGTCGGCGCGTGGGTCGATGCGAACGCCTTCGGCGCGCTGGCCTTCCGGCCCGAGCTCAAGGACCGTCCAGTGCCCAAGGCCAGCGTCGCCTGGAAGCGATGGCTGAACCGATGAGCGCCATCACCACCCCGATGCCGCACGACCAGCACCCTCCGACGTTGCGCACCGCCAAGCTGTGGGGCATCGCGGTCGGCATCGCCCAAGCCGCCACACCGCTGCTGTTCTGGTGGCTGAACACCGCCACCGTCTACGCCATCGGGACGGCGGTGATCGCCGCCATCTACATCGGCTTCGCCGTCGCCGACGGACGACCGAAGGTGATCGCAGTGGAAAGCGGCGTGGCGATGGGTTTCGTGATTCTCGCAGCGGTCGCGGTGACCGGAACGCCGTGGCTGCTGGTCGCTGCGCTCGCCGGCCACGGGCTCAAGGACCTCTGGCAGCACCACACCCACTTCGTCTCCACCACCCGCTGGTGGCCGCCGTTCTGCATGACCGTCGACTTCGTGGTCGCAGCGATCATCGTCATCGAGATTGCCGCAGGCCTCCAGTTCCGGTAGGGAGAAACCCATGGACAGCGACAGCGCGAGCCGGAGATGGGACTGCATCATCGTCGGCGCCGGGCCGGCAGGCCTCAACGCGGCGCTGGTGCTCGGCCGCGCGCGTCGACGGGTCCTCATCCTGGACAGCGCGCAGCCCCGCAACTACGCCACTCACGAGATGCACGGCGTCCTCGGCCACGACGGTCTGGACCCGGCGGATCTCCGTGCTCGCGGCCGCGCGGAGCTCGCGCGGTATGGCGTCGAAGTCGAGACCGCGGAAGCGGACGGTGCAGAGGTACTCGACGGCGGCGTCCGCCTGTCCTCGGCCCGCGGCGCGGACATCGGGCGGACCACCCTGCTCGCCACCGGGATGCTCGATGAGGTCCCCGACATCGCCGGCTTCGCTGATGCGTGGGGAACCAGCGCCCACACCTGCCCCTACTGCGACGGCTTCGAGCACCGCGACGAGCGCCTCGCCGTCCTAGCCGCAGGCGAGCGTGGCGAGCACCTCGCCATCTTGCTGCGCCAGTGGTCAGACGATGTCGTCTTGTTCAGTAACGGGCCTCACGGCCTCGCCACCGACCAACTCGGGCGCCTGCAGGCCCTCGGCGTTCCGATCACCGAGACGCCGGTCGCTGCGCTGCACAGCGATGAGACAGGACGTCTTCGTCGCATCGATCTTGACGACGGCGAGACGCTCGATCGCGACGCGTTGTTCTTCTACGTCGGCTGGCAGTTGCGCACTGACCTCGCGCGCATGCTCGGCTGCGAGCTGCACGCCGATGGCTCCATCGCCGTCGACGCAAGCCAAGCGACGAGCGTCGATCGCATCTACGCCGCCGGCAACTGCGCCGACCCACGAGCGCTTGTGCCCGCGGCCGCCGGCTCCGGGGTCAGCGCCGCGGTCGCCGTCAACGCCCGCCTGAGCTTCGAGGACGCCAATCGTGCCGTCGCGGACTCCGGTGCGACGGGGACCGCCACCAACATCCGCTGACCGGCACGAGTGAGGGAGGGCATCGTGAGGCCGGGGTGTGGCGGCCGTCTGTACCCCGTCTGATCCCAGCAGCGGCTGACGATCACGCCCCGAACAACACGAAAGCCCCGCAAACGCGGGGCTTCCACTGCATCGGAGAGTCAGGATTTGAACCTGCGACCGCCCGGCCCCCAGCGTGTCTGGGGTCGGCCAAATCGTCCGATATGTCCGGAATCTCCGAAGCGCCGCGAGCAGGACGCCCCCGCCCGCAGCAGGTCCCGCGCAAGCCGACCGCGGCGTACTCGTCGACCCGCATATCGCCCCTGCCTCCCCGTCTTCAGCCGGAGTGCGCCGGCGATCGTACCGACGCCGCGCGACCACCCCTTATGGGCCTCGGCCAGTGCCGCCGCGAACTCCGGCCGAGACTGGATTGTCTACGCGCTCTCGCGGCGTGCCCGAGCGACGGCCTCGGCGGCCGTGCGCACGCCGAGTTTGGTTTCCACGTGCGAGAGCCGCTCCCGGACGGCGTGAAGGCTGAGGAACAGCTCCCACGCGATGGCCGCCTCGTCCTCCATCGCCGAAGCAGCGCGCAGCACTTCGGTCTCGCGCGGGGTCAGGCCGAGGCGATCGAGGGCGTCCGTGCGGAACCGGGCGACCTCCTCCTCCAGCAGCAGCGCATGCGGGTCTCCGGGCAGCAGACGTACGACGAGGCGCCGGCCATCCCGCGTGCTCGCCAGCGGCGGGCGCGGAGGGAGCGCCAGCCACGCGGCGACCGGCCTCGGTAGCCACCCCGGGTGCTCGGCCGGCCCGAAGTGCTCGGCGAGCCAGCGCTCGGCATCCAAGCTCGAGTGCTCGATCTCGCCGCAGCGGTCAAGCAGCACGACGGCCGTCCCCGACGGCGGATCGGCGGCGAGCGCACGGACCAGGCGTCCATGCGCCTCCGCGGCCCGCAACGCGTCCTCGAGACTGGGGGTCACGAGATCCAGGACATCGCGGTCGCGCTCGGAGAACTCGCGGTCGGTGCGACCGAACCCGGCGACGACCGCCTCGCGACGCTCAGTGCGGACGCCGACCGCGATGGCGTACTCGACGCCGGATCGGTGCAGCAGGTCGCCGTACAGCTCGCTGCGCGACAGCAGGCGGGGCTCGACGGCCTCTGAGAGACGCAGCGCCGAACGCCGACGGGCGGCATGAGCAGCCAGCAGCGGGTGACCCGCCGCGTCGGTCACGGTCGCTGCGAACGCGCCGAGCGGCTCGGCTTCGGCCGGCAGCGCCTCGTGATCAACCGCGCCCGTCGCGAGCTCGACGCGGTCCCACGTGAGCACATCCGCGGGCACGAGCTCACAGAGCCCCCCGAGCGCCAGCTGACGCAACTCCGTCATCGTCCGCACATCGACGAGCGCCCGGGCGAACCCGTGCGCGGCATCCATGTCCGTGTCGGCCAGCCACGGCATTGGCGTCAGCCGCGACGAGACATTTCGCCGTGCCCTCTCCCGAGCTGGCGGGTCGCGCTCCGGCGGGCGGCTTCGGCGCCGTAGCGTTCCTCTTCCGCATGGCGCCGCTCCGTATTCGCCGAACGATGGGCACCGTAGCGATCCAAGAGCACAGCGTGCTGGACGTAACGTTCTGCGCTGCGATCGTGCGCCCTGGCTGCTCGCTCGCGCGCCTGGGCAGACTGCTGCTCGGCGAGCGCGCCGCCGTCCTGTGAGCCGTGCCGCGGCGCTCGGTAGTCCTGGATGGCCATGCTGCAGGACCTCGCTTCCCACCGCCCGTTCGATGAATGGGCCGCGCAAGGCGACAGAACGGCGGAAGGCAACTTGACGCGGCCGAATCCAGTGTACGCCCTTGGAGCGGGCCGCATAGGGCGGACGACGAGCGCGGCTACCGCTCGAGACGCAAGCCGACCCGCCAGGCCGGGTTTCGGCACACCGCGTGCGGCTCTGAGCGACGGGCGCCGACGCAAGGCCCCAACGCGACCGTTCGTCCGCGAGCCCCGATCGCTGCCGGGCCTCAGTGTGTGCGGAACGATCGCTCGTGCGTCACCCCGCCCGCTTGGCAGTCTCGGGCGCCAGCTGGAGCGCGCCGGACGCCGGCGTGTAGGAACTCGTCCGCCCGTCGTCCCACTCGATGCGGTAGCGGGCCCCCGGGTCCTCGTGGACCACCTCGCGCACGGTCCCGTACCGCGCGGGGCGCTCGGTCGACTCCGACTCGGCGACGACCCTGTCTCCGACCTGGAAGGTCATGGCCTTCTCCTTCTCAAGGTTGCGCGCCGAGCGTACTCCGGCCGCGGCACCGAGGCCGACGAAGTGGTGCTCGACGCCGAGCCCGGCACAGCTCGCCTGCACGCCGAAACACCCGTCGTAGCAGGCACCCCAGCGCCGTGGCGCCCTCGGAGCCCCCATCCAGCGACTCAGCCGCGAGCGGGCACCCGTCGACGACCGGCGCCTCGCCGACCCAGACGTGCCGCTGGAGGTTGCTCCCGGTGCAGACCAGGTGAGTGGCCGGCCGCGGCGGTCGCGAACCGGTTAGCGTCGGCTCGGATCCGGTCATGCCGTTCGCCTCCCCCGAAGCGTCGTCCAGGAGCCGCACATGAAGCCATACGTCCTCAACAGCCATGGCCGCATCGTGCTCCCGTCGAACTTCTTCCCCGAGCTCGACTTCACGGTCCTCGGGAGCCTCGAGCAGCTCGATGCGGTCATCACGCGCGACTTCGAGGCGAAGGCCCCGACCGGCACCGACATCCTGACGCGCGTGCAGTCGGGTGCGTACGGCACGCGGTACGACCTGCTCCGCGACGTGGCCCTCAACCTGCTCTGGGTGAACCGCTACGCGATCACGATGTACGAGAAGCGTCCGATGCGATGGCGCGACGTCCCGCGCCGACGCGAGGACGTCTTTCTGCCGGTCCTGACGCCCTGGGAGGAAGCACACCGCAAGATCGCAGCGGTGGCCGATGCGTACGAGCGCCTCGAGCCGAGGTCGGTCCGCGACGCCGAGGATCACGTGTTCGGCTTGCTCTTCGAGGTGTTCTCCCACCGCCGGTACCACGCCACCGAGCTGCCTGCCGTCAAGCCGACCGTGGGCGAGATCCTGGCCGACCCCGGTGCCCTGACGCTGTGCCTCGGTGCCCACGACCCCGACTTCCGAACCTTCTCCCCGGAGGAGATCCAGGACTGCAGCGAGGAGAAGCCCGAGCTCGAGGCCCTGCATCGGCTGGCGATGGTGCTCCACAACCAGTATCCGTGGGACCGCGCGCAGGCGCGGCTGCACGAGGTCGGCACCCTGAACGACGACGACGTCGTGGTCCTGTTCACGCCTCGCACCCGCGACGTCGAGGAGTTCCTCCGTCGCGTCCGGCGCGGTGAGCGGCCGCCCGCGCACGCGCTCCCCCCAGGCGAGCCGCGCAGACCCAGCCGGCCGTACCCGCCGGTGGTGGTTGGTCGGCGGTTCGAGGTGCTGCCGCGGCTGGAGTCGCTGAGCGTCGTCAGGGGCGAGCACGTCTGCACGAACGAGGACCTGATCCGCAACGCCGCCTACAACTGGTCGCCGATGACGGCGCAGGACATCCGTCGCAAGACCGGCATCGAGGCGCGTCGCTACACGCAGCGCGGGCTGCATGAGATCGCGCTGGAGGCCGCCGACGCCGCCCTGCACCACGCCGGCCGGGCAGCCGAGGAGATCGGCGCGGTGATCTTCTGCTCCTGCACGAGCACCGCGCTCATCCCGTCGGTCGCGACCTGGATATCAGGCCAGCTGGGGATGTTTCAAACCCATGCGTCGTTCGACCTGGTGGCAGCGTGCGCCGGGTTCCCGTACGGGCTCGCGGAGGCGGTGCGCCTGCTCCAAGAGGTGCAGCGGCCGGTTCTCGTGGTGTGCGCCGAGAAGTTCTCGGACAAGATCGGGACGGTTCGCACCTCGCGGATGATCTTCGGCGACGGCGCGGGCGCGATCGTGGTTGCGCCGGCGGACGGCGCGGACAGCGACGTCGAGGTGCTGCAGACCTACGCCAGCGGGCCGGTCAGCGAGGTGAACTCCATCATCTGGCCCAATCCCGAGTTCGACAACAACATCACGGTGTACGGACCGGAGGTGCGAGCGCTGGCCGGCCGATACCTCCTGCAGATGATCGACGAGCTGCGCGAACTGCCGCATCCCGACGACGACACGCGAACCCTGCTCGATGCGATCGAGCTCGTAGTGCCGCACCAGGCGAACGAGACCATGGTGACCGAGCTGGCCGGCGAGGCCGGCCTGAGCCCCGACCAGCTCTACTTCAACATCAGGCAGGTCGGCAACGTCTCGGCCGCCAGCATCCCGCTCGCCATCCACGACGCAGTGCGAGACGGCGTCATCGCGCGCCCGACTCGGGTCTTCGCGCCCGGCTTCGGCGCCGGTGCCGTCGCCGGCTTCGCGGTGCTGCGCGTCGACCCCGCGATCGTCGCTCCTGAGCGGACTGAGCGTAACGGGGTGGTGCTGGCGGGGGCAGTCCCGATCTCGGCAACGTCGACGGACGACGTACGGGCGGCCTTCGGCGACTGACGCGCGAGCCTGCCCGCTTTCCCGGAGGTCGAGTCCCGGCCGGTCCTCGTCGAGTCCACGACGACGTCACGGTTCCCCGGACCTACGAGGTCACTGCACAGTAGGACGCCGGGCCGTCCGTCACTGGTGCTGCCATCGCCGTGCCGCGCTCGGGGCTGTACGAGACCAGCGTCAAGCCGTGGACGCTCGCGCCGTGCGAACGGGCGTCGGCGAACCAAGTCCTCGCGACGCGACGAGCGCCACGACGTGCCGCACCCGCCCGCGAGGGCGTCACAAGCGCAGCGTCGCGCTGCGCTGCTCGGCGCGCAGTACGACGAGGAGCCCACGCGCAAACGTGCGCGGCTACCTTGGATCGGCTCGTGGTCGCTGCCGCTGATCGTCTATGGCGGGGCGGCGCCCGGAACTATGTTCAGCAGGACCCGCCTGAATGACTTCGACTGAACTCTGGCGTGACCTTTCGATGATCCGTCGAGTAAAAGCCGGTGCCTTTGTAGCGCGGGCTGAACGGCTGCATGACTCGCTCGACGCTTTGCCCCGTCGTGGGGCACCTGACGAGGGCGTCCACGGTGATCCGCTGCTCGAGCTCAAAAGAGGAGCCGTCGCGTCGACGGTAGACGTACACGGGCACGGTTGGCTGCGCCGACCTACTGCATTTCCCGGCGGCCGAGTCTCTGGCGCCTAGGGTTGAGGCACGGCGACGGATCGTCGCTAGCAACTTCGGGAGTGTCCGGCGGGGCGATCTGATGGCTCCGCGACGAGAGGTCACGGCGTACTTGGATCGCAAACTGCATCTCGTCGTCCCCGCGCCGCGACCGCACGCAGCGGGCCTGGGGGTGAGAGCCGATGCCGCCGCCCTCGTTCATCCAGCGGGCCTCGTCCCCGCGCGCCGAGGCCCGTGCGGGCCCGGCGGGGCGCGCACGCTGTCCGCCGGCGGTCACGCGCAACGTGGTTGGCGCCACGTCCTCAGACGCCCACGGGGCGCCGCAACGCCAGCACCCGTCTTCTTGGCGGGCCATCGGTGCATGGCAGGAGCGGCACAAGCGTGGAACATGTCGGTCGCGCATGGCTCAGCGCTCGTTCCCGAGAGCGGATCACCGGTCGCGGCGTCCGCTGCTCAAAGGAGGACGGCTCTTCCATCGCTGAGGGGAGGAACTGTCAATCAAGTCACCGCGCGGCGCCTGGCCGGGCGGTGCCCTGCGCGAAGTTGCTTCGCAGGAGCGGTGAAGTGGCCCTGTCGACTGATTGTATCCCTTTCCGGGCCCGCGCCACGCCCTTTCTCGCTCGTGTTGGCCCGGCGTGCGCACCGGGGCGCCATCGAGTTGCGCCTATACGCGGTAGAGGAACGTGTACACCGCGGAT
>Ga0070665_100007764_pt1 | contig 10893 bp, 10 predicted proteins | sample KBSS13metaG_FD_65862 | JGI IMG/M metagenome (GOLD analysis project Ga0070665, IMG submission 65862) | Switchgrass rhizosphere microbial communities from Kellogg Biological Station, Michigan, USA - KBS S1-3 metaG | ecosystem: Host-associated > Plants > Roots > Rhizosphere > Soil ...
CGGCGCGGTCGTCCTGCACGTCACGCCGGAGGCGGCCGTCGGCGGCCCGCTGCGGCTGGTGCGAGACGGCGACCCGGTCCGGCTCGACGTCGCGAGCGGCGTGCTGGACCTGCTCGTCGACCCGGCGGAGCTGGACCGCCGCGCCGCCGCGCCCCTGCCCGCACCGCCGGTCCGGCGCGGCTACGAGGCCCTCTACGTGAAGCACGTGCTCCAGGCGGACGAGGGCTGCGACTTCGACTTCCTGCGCGCGCAGGTCCCCGACGAGAAGGAGGGCCCCCGATGGCCACACCCACCACGATCCGTTCCGGTCTCAACCACGTCGGGCTGACCGTCACCGATCTCGACGCGTCCGTGGCCTTCTACACCGAGGTCGCCGGGATGGAGTTCCTGAGGCGCGGCTTCAAGACCGGTGGCGAGTGGTTCGACACGCTGACCCACAACACCGGGGCGGTGATCGACGCGGCGCACGTGGGCTACGAGGGCTTTCGGCTGCAGCTCGTGCAGTACCACGCGGGCATGGGCGAGCCGACGAGGACGGGCCACAACCGCGTCGGCAACCTGCACCTCTGCCTCGACGTGCCCGATGTCGACGCCAAGCATGCCGAGATCACCGCGTCCGGCCGGTGGAACCCCACTCCGATCGTGACGATCGCGGGCGGCCCCCACCGCAGCTTCTACGTCGAGGACCCGGACGGCGTCCCGGTGGAGTTCCTGCAGCGCGGGGACACCTGATGCCGGACGACGTCCTGGTCTCGGCCGCCGCCCACGCGGAGTTCGGGGACCTGCTCGCCGCCGCCGCGCCGGTGGCCCGGTTCCTGGTCGCGACCGCGGAGGGGGTCGCGGACGTCAAGGGCGAGCCGGTGCCCGAGCCCGCCCCGACCGTCGCGTGGCTGTCCAGCGACCTGTTCGCGGGCGGCGCCGGGGTGCGGTGGTTCGCGCCGCTCGTCGCGGGCTCGCCGCGGCTGCGCTGGGTGCACAGCTCCACCGCGGGGCTGGACTCGCCGCTGTTCGGCAGGCTCGCCGCGCGCGGGGTGCGGGTCACGGCGGCCCACATCTACGCCGCGCCGGTCTCGGAGTTCGTGCTGCGCGCGGTGCTCGACGAGTTCCAGTCCGCGGCGGGCTGGCGGGCTGCGCAGGCCGAGGGGGTCTGGCGCCCGCACGAGTTCCGCGAGGTCGCCGGGTCGCGGTGGACGGTCGTCGGGCTGGGGGACATCGGGTCCGCCGTCGCGCGGGCGGCGAGCGCGCTGGGCGCCGAGGTCACCGGGGTCGCCCGGACCCGCCCGGCGGACTCGGCGGTCGCGTTCGCCCCCGCGGACGAGCTGCTCGGGCTGCTCCCGGACTCCGACGTCGTCGTGCTCGCCCGCAGCGCCGAGCCGGACGCCCCGCCGCTGGTCGACGCCGCCTTCCTGGCCGCCATGGCGCCGGGATCGGTGCTGGTCAACGTCGCGCGAGGCAGCCTGGTGGACGAGACCGCCCTGGTCGCGGCCCTCGACGCGGGAGCTCCCGGCCGGGCCGTGCTCGACGTGACGGCGACCGAGCCGCTGCCGGTCGACAGCCCACTGTGGACCCACTCCGGGGTCGTGCTGACCCCCCACACGTCCGGCCAAGGACACGGCCGGTACCGACGCGGCGCCGAGGTCTTCGCCTCGATGCTGACCGACGACACGCTGACCGACGACACGCTGACCGACGACACGAGGAGCACATTCCATGACTGACGCCCGCATCGCGATCGTGACCGGGGCGGCCCGGGGCATCGGGGCGGCCACCGCCCAGCGCCTCGCCGCCGACGGCCTGGCCGTCGCCGTCCTCGACCTCGAGGAGCAGGCGACCAAGCAGGTCGTCGAGGGGATCGAGGCCGCGGGCGGCAAGGCGATCGGGGTCGGCGCGGACGTGTCCGACCCGGCCGCCGTGGACGCCGCCGTCGCGACGGTGGCGGACACCCTGGGTGCGCCGACCGTGCTGGTCAACAACGCCGGGATCACCCGGGACGCGCTGCTGTTCAAGATGTCCGAGCAGGACTGGGACTCGGTGATCGGCGTGCACCTGCGCGGGGCGTTCCTGATGACCCGCGCGGTGCAGAAGCACCAGGTCGCGGCGAAGTGGGGGCGCGTGGTCAACCTGTCGTCGACCTCGGCGCTGGGCAACCGTGGCCAGCTCAACTACGCCACGGCGAAGGCGGGCCTGCAGGGCTTCACCAAGACCGCGGCGATCGAGCTGGGCAAGTTCGGCGTCACCGTCAACTGCGTCGCGCCCGGCTTCATCCAGACCGAGATGACCAAGGCCACCGCCGAGCGCATCGGGCAGGACTGGGAGGAGTTCGTGGCGGGCCGCGTCGCGAACATCCCGGTCGGGCGCGGCGGGCTGCCGGAGGACGTCGCCAACGCCGTGTCCTTCTTCGTCGACGAGCGTGCGGGCTTCGTGTCCGGTCAGGTGCTGTACCTCGCGGGCGGCCCGAAGGCCTGAGTGGGCGGTCGGGATCGGTGCCCACCGCGGGCGGCGCCGATCTCCCGATCGCCATGGCGAACGGGAAGCTGCCACTCCGACCGGTGGACCGCTACGCTGGAGCAGACGTGCTGAGCGCGTCGGGCAGGAGGAGGACCGAATGGCACGCCCGGCTCCGTCGGTGGAGCGCACGGTCCGACTGCTCAAGTTCCTGGCCGAACGGCCGAAGGAGCGGTTCTCGCTCTCCGACATCTCGCGCAACCTCGCGTTCAACAAGGCGACCTGCCACGCGATGCTCGTCGAGCTCGTCAACGAGGGCATGCTCATCCGCCATCCCGCGGACAAGTGCTTCATGCTCGGGCCCGCTCTCGTGAACCTGGGCACGGCGGCGGCGCTCGACGCGCACGAGGCGCTGGACATCGCGAAGGCGGAGATGGCGGCCATCCACGACGACCTCGGGGTGTCCTGTGTGGCCACCAGCCTCGTGGGCGCCGACGTGGTCGTGATGGCCCGGCGAGACGTCGACCGCCCGCTCTTCGGGTACCTGCCGGTCGGCAACCGCTCGCCCGCCGTTCCCCCGTACGCCAAGGAGTTCATGGCCTGGGCCCGCCCGGAGGAGGTCGCCGAGTGGCTCGACCGCGCGGATCCGCGACTGGGCGAGAGCGAGCGCGGCGAGTACCTCCGCGACCTCGAGCACGTCCGCCGCGTGGGGTACCACGCCACGTCCTTCGGCGAGGCGATGATGCTGGCGCGGATCGTCGAGATGCTCCATGGGCTCCCGGGTGCGGAGGAGCTCCGCCGCGCGATCGAGGAGCGTGCCCGTGCCCGCCGCGGCCGTAGAGACCTCGATCCGGACGACTCGCCGCGCTCGATCATGGCCATCCGGGCCCCGGTGTTCGACCCGATGGGCTCGGTCGTGCTCGCCCTCGGCATCGGGCAGTTCCCGCCCGACGCCTCGAGCGACATGGTGCTGGGGTACGCCGAGCGCCTCCGCGAGGGAACCAGTCGGATCACCGAGGTGCTGCACGGCGCCTCGCCGACCTTCGACTCGCAGGTCGCCGCCGCGATGATCCGCACGACCTCCTGAGCCCGCGCGCCCTCCGCGGCGGGCAAGGGGCTCAGGGAGGGCGAGACCGGAGCGCCGACCCCTTAGGCGGTGACCCCTCTGGAGGCGATCTCGCGGGAGCTGATGAGACCCGCCCACCGGCCGAACGTCATCGACCGGAGGCCGGAGGTTCCCGCCGGGTACTGCTCGTAGAAGACGCCCGCGATCTCGCCCGCGGCGTACAGACCGGGAATCGGACGCCCGAAGACGTCCAGCACGTGCGTGTCGCCGTCGACACGAAGGCCGCCGTAGGTGAAGCAGATCTGGCCGGACACCGGCCAGGCGCGGAAGGGGCCCTGCGTCAGTGGTGTGGCGAAGTTGGACTTCGGCGGGACGATGCCGGTCGTGCCCAGGCCGTCGAGCAGAGCCGTGGGGTCGAAGCCTGCCTGGTCGGGCGTCGCGGCGTTGAACTCGTCGACGGTGCGGCGGAGGCGAGCGGGGTCGATGCCTAGCTGCTCGGCGAGCTCCTCGACGGTCTCGGCCACCACCGGCTCGATGTCGGTCCGGCGCACGCTGGGGATGGGGACGAGGAACTTCGACTGCGGGTCGCTCACGATCGCGTACGCGAGGTTGCCCTGCGTGCGCAGGACCGTGTTGCCGACGGTGTCGAAGTGGATCATCTGCACGTCGGCGGCCTCGTCCATGAACCGGTCGCCGTCCCGGTTGACCAGGATGCCCCACCAGTAGGCGCCGACCAACGGCTCGATGTCGTCCGACCGCGGGTCGCACGGCTCGACGTGTGCCCCGTCGAACTGGCCTGCAACGTCGGCACCCGCCTCCACCGCGATGCGGATCCCGTCGCCGCGGTTGTTGCGCGTGCCGGGCGACACCGTTCGCAGCTTGTAGGCCTCGGGGATGTAGCGGGTCAGCCACTCGGGGTTGCCCTCGAAGCCGCCGCTGGCCAGGATCACCGCCTGGGTGTCGACACGCACGGTGGCGCCCGTGGCGTCACGCACGTCGATGCCGACGATTCGTCCGCCGTCGCCGCGCACGAGGCCGAGCGCGGTGGTGTCGTAGAAGATCTCGCCACCCGCCGCCCGGATCTGCTCGGGGAAGGCCTCCACGACGGACGCACCACCGCCGTGGACGCTCCACATTCCGTGGTAGTCGTCGAACGAGATGCCGGTGCCGCGAAGCCATTCGAGCGTCTCGGGGACGAGACGGTAGAACGCGTCGATGTAGGCGTCGTTCGCCAGCCGACCGGCGGTCTCCCGCACTCGCTCGCCCCAGAACGGGATGAGCTCCTGCTCCGGTGTCAGGGAGAGCACCGCGGTGGTCCACCGGGTCGAGCCGCCGCGCTGGTCGAACGGAGCGCACTCGAAGACGGCGACGCGTGCGGTGCGCCCCTCCTGCGCCGCGGCCTCGAGATGGGCTCGTGCGGCGGTCAGGCCTGCGAAGCCGTGGCCGACGACCACCGCATCCCAGGGGCCGCGGACATCGCCGGTGCTGGATTCGGACACGGCAGGACTCCTTCGTCTCAAACCGGGTGATGAGGTCGGCGGGGGAGCGAACGGCGCAGTCAGGAGCTGTCGGGACCGTGCCAGTAGGCCTTCGGCTCCGTGTACTCCTCGAAGACGTCGAGCCCCATCTCGTGCCCGAGCCCGCTGACCTTGCGGCCCCCGAAGGGGACGTTGGGGCTGAACGCGCGCCAGGTGTTGATCCAGACCACGCCGGTGTCGATCTGTCGCGAGACGCGTCGCGCCCGGTCCAGGTCTCGCGTCCACAGACCGCCGACCAGACCGAACTCGGTGTCGTTGGCGATCTCGACGGCCTCGTCCTCGGTGTCGAAGACGATGACGGAACCGACCGGTCCGAAGATCTCCTCGCGGCGCAGCCGCGACGCGCGCTCCGGCGTCGCGTACAGGGACGGCTCGACGAACAAGCCTCCGGTGACGCCGGGAACGTCGGTGCCGCAGCGGCCGCCCACGATGAGCGAGGTGCCCTCCTCGTGGTCGGCGATGTCGAAGTAGCCGGTCACCTTCTTGTACTGAGGACGCGAGGCGAGCGGTCCGATCTGGGTGGCGGGTTCCAGTGGGTCACCGATCACGACCTGCGAGAGGAGCGTCTCGAGCCGGGCGAGCACCTCGTCGCGGACGCTGCGCTGGATCAGGATGCGCGAGCCGGCGTTGCAGGCCTGGCCGGTGCCGGCGATGATCCCGGTGAGCACGCCCTCGGCGGCGCGGTCGAGATCGGCGTCCTCGAAGACGATGTTGGCGCCCTTGCCGCCGAGTTCGAGGGTCGCCCGGATGAGCCGGGGTGCGATGGCCTGTGCGATGGAGCGGCCCGTCGCGGTCGAGCCGGTGAACGCCACCTTGTCGATGCCGGGATGCTCGACCAGGGCTGCGCCGGTCGCGCCGGCCCCGGTCACCACGTTGACGACGCCCGGCGGGAAGCCGGCTCTGAGGGCGAGTTCGATCAGCCGGATCGTGGACACCGGCGTCACCTCGGACGGCTTGACGACGATCGTGTTGCCGGACGCCAGCGCGCCGAACAGCTTCCACTGGAGCAGGCCGAGCGGGTTGTTCCACGGGGCGATCGCGCCGACGACGCCGATCGGGACGCGCTCCGTCCACGCGGTGTGCCCCGGCATGATCGGGGTGACCGTCTCGCCGTGCAGGGTGAGCGCGTAGTTGGCGCAGAAGTCGGCGCCCTGCGCGAGTGCGCCGGGGACCATGCTCATCTCGGAGATGGTCTTGCCGTTCTCGTGCACCTGGAGCCGAGCCAGCTCGGACGAGTGCTCGCGGATGAGCTGGGCCCAGCGTCGGAACAGCTCGAGTCGCGCGAAGGGCGACGTCGCGGACCACGCGGGGAAGGCGGCGCGGGCGGAGCGCACGGCACGGTCCACGTCGGTGGCTCCGGCGACGGGAACGTAGCCCCACTCCGCGTCCTCGAACGGGTCGACGCAGCGATAGGTCTGACCGTCCGCGGCCTGGACGTGCTCGCCGTCGATGATCATCCCGTAGCGGTGCTCGGGGTCGAACTCAGGGAAGCGGGTGGCGGCCGGCGGGCCTGCAGTCGTCATGGAACCGCCCTCGTCTCGAGAACGGGCGTCGTCGCCCGATGTGGTGGGCAAACCTACTCGCAGCGAGGGGAAGCGTCAACCGTTTGGTTGCCTGCTGGTCGGTGCGCCGGCCGCCGTCGCACCCCGCGTGAACAACCGCGTGATCATGTCGGCCCAGGCCGCCATCGTGTCCTCGGAGTCCGACGCGTCCGGCCCGAGGCAGAAGTCGATCAGCTGCGGGATCACGTACGACGCGGTGCGCACCGCGTAGATGGTGGCCAGGGCGAACCGGGGGTCGATGTCCGACGCGAGCCGGCCTTCCCCCTGCAGGCGCATGAGCGCCTGCACCTGTCGGTGGATGGACTCCTGGCGTTCGGCGGCGGAGACCACCGGCCGATCACCCGCGAGGCCCTCCCAGGCGACCATGCGCGACCAGGCGCGCCGCTTCTCCGGCTGGCCGATCTGCCGCCGCATCAGCTCCCGGAGGCTCGTTGCGACGTCTCCCGAGTCGTGCATCGACGTCAGCATCTCCGCCAGCACCGCCGCGTAGATGCCGTCCTTGCTCTGGAAGTAGTGGTAGATCAGCTGCTTGTTCGCGCCCGCGGCCTCGGCGATGCGGTTGATCCGGGCGCCTGCGAAGCCGTGCTCGGCGAACTCCTCGGTGGCTGCGCGGAGAATCCGTTCCCGAACGGAGGGCCCGGCGAGCGCGGTGTCCGGATCGCTGTCGGTCATCGGACCACGGTAGCGCCCTGCGACGGTGGCCACCCCCACCTTGGGGCCCGTGGCAACCAAAAGGTTGACGATGGCGCCGATACACGCCACCATGCCACCCATCACCCACGCCGACTCCAACGACGCGATGGCATGACCTCGGCAGAGGCTCGGGCCGCGTCCGGTCGGCGTCCCGATCCGAGAGGCTTGCCCGTGTCGCAGACCACCGACAGCTCCGTGACCCGGTACGACGAGCTCGTGCTCGTCGACGACCGAGGCGACTACGCCGTCCTCACGATCAACCGTCCCGAGAAGCGCAACGCGATGAGCGTGGACACCATGGAGCGTTTGCGCGAGGCGCTCGTGGAGGTCGGCGACAAGAAGGTCGTCGTCCTCACCGGCACCGGTCCGTCGTTCTGTGCAGGCGTCGATCTCTCGCCCGAGAACACGGGTCGCATGGACGAGATCACCAAGGCCGACAGCACCCAGGTGCTGCATCCGTGGACCCGGGTGCAGGCCGACATCCGAGCGCACCGAGCCGTCTTCATCGCCGCGGTGAACGGGTACGCACTCGGCGGCGGATCGACGCTGATCAACACGTGCGAGCTCGCCATCGCCGCCGAGTCCGCGCAGATCGCCATGCCGGAGCAGGGGTTCGGCAGCTGGCCGATGCAGGCGGGGCCGGCCTCGATCAAGCGGATCGCTCCCAAGCACGCCGCGGAGCTCATCTTCACCGCGCGGCGCATCGACGCGCAGACCGCCTTCCGGATGGCGCTCGTCAACAAGGTCGTGCCGGACACCGAGCTGCTCGACGAGGCGATCGCGCTCGCCGAGCACATCGCCGCCTTCAACGCCTACAGCCTCGACATCTCCAAGCGCGCGTACCACCGCGTGCAGTCGATGACCTGGGACGAGGCGCAGGACTACAGCAGCCTGATCGTCACCAGCATCCGTGCGCAGGCGCCTGCCGGGGCGCAGAGCGCGATCAAGTTCGGCGGCGGTGGGCGTGGCCCGGGCCAGGGTCGCTGAATCCGAGGACACGTCGATGACCACTTCAGCACAGGCGGGCGCGCGCGCCCGCAACTCGGCGCTGCTGCCCGCAACGCTCCGGGTGGTCGAGCTCGGTGAGTCCGTGTCGACCGCGATCTGCGGACGCCTCCTGGCCAAGCTGGGGGCACAGGTCACGCAGGTGGCGGTCGCCGGGGCAGCGGGCGTGCTCGACGAGAGCGGACCCTTCGTCGGCGACGCCGCGCAGCGCACCTCGACACTGGGCCGCTGGCTCCGCGACGGCAAGTCCCGCGTCGAGGTCGACCTGGACGACGCGAGCGCGCGCGAGAACCTGCACGAGCGCCTGCGCTCCGCCGATGTGTTCCTCGTGGCAGGCACCGCTGCCGAGTGGAGCGCCCGCGGCCTCTCCGCCGATCGCCTCGCGGAGCTGGCGCCCACCGCGGTCATCGGCCGCATCAGCCCCTGGGGCGAGAGCGACGAGTCGGCGGGTCTTCCCTCCAGCGAGCTGGCGCTGCAGGCGTCGAGCGGCTTCATGCGGCTCATCGGCGACCTGGACCACGAGCCGGTGCGGCTCGGCGGCCACCCGCTGCGGTCGATCGCGGCGCTGCTCGCACTCGACGGCGTGATGATCGGGCTCTTCGCCCGCGAACGCACCGGCGAGGGCTCCCGGTTCACGACCTCCGAGTTCGAGGCCGCGGCGCACGCCGAGTGGAAGATCGCCACGTTCGCGCAGGCAGGGCTGCGCCGCGAGCGACGCGGCGAGGACAACGGTGCACTGGTGCTGCGCTGCCGGGACGGGCACTTCGCCGCCTACTACGCCCCCCGCGACTGGGGCGTCATGAAGAAGATCATCGGCGACAGCCGGCTCGACGACGAGGCGTTCGACACCCCTGCGGGCCGGATCGAGAACCAGGCGCGGCTCGTCGCCCTGATCGAGGAGACGACCAGAACCATGTCGAAGAAGGACCTCTACCACGCCACTCAGGCCCACGGGATCCCCGCCGGGTACGTGGCGACCGTCACCGACCTCCTCGAGTCGCCGCAGTACGTCTCGCGGGGCTTCTTCGAGCCGGTCGAGGTGCCGGGTGTGGGCGTCGGGGCGCTCCCGGACGCGTCGTGGCAGGTCTTCGGTCCTGAGGACACCGTCGCATGAGCGGGATGCTGGAGGGTCTGCGCGTCGCGGACCTCACCATCGTGACGGCCGGGGCCGGGGCCACCCAGGTGCTGGCCGACTTCGGCGCCGACGTGATCAAGATCGAGGGTGTCAACCGCCCCGACCTCTACCGCGGTGGCATGGGCGGCGACATCGGCGACGACGTCGCCTTCCCGCCCTTCCGCACGGCCAACCGCAACAAGCGCGCCATCGCCGTCGACCTCAAGACCCCCGAGGGGCTGGAGGTGGTGCGGCGGATCGTCGCCTCGAGCGACGTCGTGGCCGAGAACTTCCGCCGGGGGGTGGTCGAGCGCCTCGGCCTCGGCTTCCGCGACCTGGTCGCGGTCCGACCCGACATCGTGCTGGCCTCGATCTCGAGCCAGGGTGTCACCGGCCCGAGCAGCGGCCTGCGCTCCTTCGGCCTGACCCTGGACGCCCTCGGCGGCGTCATGTCGTACTCCGGGTACGACAGCGACAGCCCGATCTGGTCGAGCGCGCGCATCAACTACCCCGACCAGACGGCGAACTCGCTCGCGCCGGCCCTCCTCATCGCGGCCGTGCTCGCGTCCCGTCGCGACGGCCTGCCGCGTTGGCTCGACCTGTCCCAGCGGGAGACCGTCACCGCCCTGATGGGCGACCAGGTGCTGCGCACCTCCCTGACCGGCGAGAATCCGGTGCCCACCGGCAACACCACCCCCGACACCATCGAGTGGCTGACGCCGAGCTCGGGAGACGACGCGTGGGTCGCGATCTCGCTGCGTTCGGCGGAGGAGCTCGAGCTGGTCGCCTCCGTCGTCGGGGCCGACCTCTCCGGTGCCGACCTCGCCGGGGCGGGTGACGACGCGGCACGCGCCGCGCTGGTGCGCGCGACGACCGAGCGGTGGTCGGCATCGCGCTCCGACGCGGACGCCGCCGCGAGACTCCGGGCGGCGGGCGTCATGGCGGTGCCGGTGCGCAGCGGCGAGGAGCTCCTCGACGACCCGTACCTGCGCTCGCGCGGGTGGTGGCAGGAGGTGTCCACACCGGACGGGGGCACCGAACGCCAGCGCGGCTGGGCGGTCGCGTTCGACGAGGGCGGTCCGGACCGTGTCCGCCGCAACGGTCCGCGGATCGGCGAGGACACCGTCGAGGTGCTCGGCGAGCTCGGCTACGACGCGGACGAGATCGCGTCGCTCGTCGATCGGGCTGTCGTGTCGGGGCCGGCCCACGCCCGCCAGGGCTGACGCACCCGAACCCACGGACTACATCGGACTCGGAGCAAGGAGAGACATGACAGCGGACATCCGTGGCAAGGTGGCGATCGTCGGTGTCGGCCATTCCGACCAGGGCACGTTCCCCGGCACGACGGCCGAACAGCTGTCGATCCAGGCGATCCGGTCCGCGTTGGGGGACGCCCAGATCACCAAGGACGACGTCGACGGGCTGATCACCTGCAAGTCGGTCCAGGGTGGCAACATCGACATCACCGTC
>Ga0070665_100007767_pt1 | contig 10892 bp, 9 predicted proteins | sample KBSS13metaG_FD_65862 | JGI IMG/M metagenome (GOLD analysis project Ga0070665, IMG submission 65862) | Switchgrass rhizosphere microbial communities from Kellogg Biological Station, Michigan, USA - KBS S1-3 metaG | ecosystem: Host-associated > Plants > Roots > Rhizosphere > Soil ...
CACCCGCGTGTACCCGCTGTCCGGCGCGTCCGAGGCCGCCGTGCGCTCCGCCGCGGGCGCCCTCGCCGACGCGCTGCCCGAGACGTCCGAGGGCGGCCCGGTCCTCGCCGACGTGCACCACACGCTGTGGAACCGGCGGAGCCACCTGCGCCACCGTGCCACCGTCCGCGCGAGTGACACCACCTCCCTGCGGTACGAGCTGCGACGCCTCGCCGCCGGTCAGCCCTCGCCCGGCGTGGTGACCGGCGAGGCGCCGCACGGCACCCCGGCCGGCGCCGTCTGGGTCTTCTCCGGTCACGGTGCCCAGTGGCCCGGCATGGGCCGGGAGCTGCTGGCCACCGAGCCCGCGTTCGGCGCCGTCGTGGACGCGGTCGAGCCGGTGTTCCGGGCCGAGATCGGCTTCTCACCCCGGGAGTGGCTGGCCTCCGGCGCCACCGGTGAGGTCGACGAGATCCAGGCGATGACGTTCGTGATCCAGTCCGGGCTGGTCGCCGTCTGGCGGGACTGGGGATTGGAGCCGGCCGCGATCGTCGGGCACTCGGTCGGCGAGGTCGCCGCCGCGGTCGCCGCCGGGGCGTTGAGCCTGGTCGAGGGCGCCCGGCTGATCTGCCGCCGCTCGGTGCTGCTGCGCTCGGTCGCCGGCGCCGGCGCGATGCTGATGGTGCAGCAGTCCTTCCAGGACGTGCGGGCCGCCCTCGGTACCGGCGGCGAGGTCGAGGCCGCGGTACAGGCGTCGCCCGCCTCCACCGTGGTCGCCGGCACGCCGGAGGGGATCGAGGCCTACCGGCGCGCGTGCGAACGGGACCTCACCGTGGCCCGTACCGTCCGCTCCGACGTGGCCTTCCACACCGCGCAGATGGAGCCGCTGACCGGGCCGCTCCGGGACGGCCTGGCCGACCTGGCACCGGTCCCGCCACGGGTACGGCTGTACACGACCGCGCTAGCGGATCCGCGGGACGGCGCGCCGCGCGACGGCTCCTACTGGGCGACGAACCTGCGCCGCCCGGTGCGCTTCGCCGCCGCGATCGCCGCCGCGCTCGAGGACGGCCACCGCGCCTTCCTGGAGGTGTCCGCGCACCCGATCGTCGCTCACTCGATCGGCGAGACCGCCGCCGAACTGGGCCGAGACGGTACCGTCGTGACCGGCTCGCTGCGTCGCGGCCAGCCCGAGCGCGACACGATGCTGACCGGCCTGGCCACGCTGCACTGCCACGGCGTCGCCACCGAGGGCGTGGCCGCCCGGGCCGAGGGCGCACCGGCGGACCTGCCCGGCACGGTCTGGCAGCACCGGCGGTTCTGGCGCACGCCGAGCGCCTCCGGCGATGCCGGCCCCGGTCGGCACGATCCCACATCCGGCCACCTGCTCGGCGCGCGGCTGGCGCTCGCCGATCCGGCCGCGCCCCGGGTCTGGCAGACCCGGTTGAACGACGCCGGGCGTCCCTATCCGGGGCGGCATCAGGTCGACGGCGTCGAGGTGGTACCGGCGGCGACCACGCTGGCCACATTCCTTGCCGCGACCGGTGGACGGGACCTCGCCGCGGTCGCCTTCACCGCGGTGCTGCCCACCGAACCGCCACGTGACGTGCAGGTTCTCCGGAGCGAGGCGTCGGTGCGGCTGATGTCCCGGCCGGCCGGCGAGGCCGAGGCGCCGTGGCAGCAGCACGCCGCGGCGACAGTGCCTCCGCCGGTGCCGACGGGCCCGGCCGCGTTCGACCGGGACGCCGCCGCCGCGCGGTGCCGGACCGAGCTTCCGGGCACGGCCGTGATGGACCGGCTGCACGAGGCCGGTATCGGCGGCGCCGGCCTGCCGTGGTCGGTCGAGTCGCTGCGCGCCGGCGAGGGCGAGTTGCTGGCCCGCATCCGCCTCGGCGATCCCCGCGACGGTGTCGCCGAGGCGGATGCCTCCGTGCCGGGCTCTGCCGGTGGATCCGAGGACGCGGGCACGCTCGGTGCCCGCTGGACCCGGCTGATCGACGCCGCCACCTCGGCGGCCGCCCTCGCCTACCCGGGACCGGCGACACTGCGGCTGCTCACCGGCATCGACCGGCTGTCCCTACCGGACGAACTGCCCGAGGTCGTGACGGTCCACATCGGACGTCGCGGGGACGCGGTCGACATCACCACCTCCGACGACGGCGGCCGGGTGTTGGGCACGCTGCGCGGCGTACGGCTGAGCGCGGTGGAGACGGCGCGTCCACCGGGCACGCCGGACCGGATCCTGCACCGGCTCGACTGGCGCCGGCTGGAGGCCGGTACCCCTCGATCGGTCCGGTCCGTGATCCTGGTCGGCGGCGACAGCGCCACGATCGTCGCGATCACGGCGGAGGCCGAGCGTCGGGGTATCGCCGTCACGGTCGCCTCCGATGGCGCGGGCCTCGACTCCGCGGCGACCCCTCCGGATCCGGTCGGCGAGGTCGCGATCCTGTACCTGGCCGGCCTCGTACCCGACCGTGCCTCCGCGACGGCCTCGGCCTCCGGTGCGGTGGACCGGGTCACCCGCCTCGCCGGGGGCCTCGCCGACGTGGTCCGCGCCGTCGCCGCGCGCGCCGACACGAGCGCGCACCGGATCTGGGCGGTCACCCGCGGCGTCCGCGAGGCCGTCGACGACGACACGCTCGCGCCGGCCGCGCTCTGGGGGCTCGGCCAGATCGCGCACGGCGAGCACCCGGACATCTGGGGCGGCGTGATCGACCTGGAACCCGGTACCGACGGCGTCGCTCCACTGCTCGACACGCTCGGCGGCCCGGTCGGCGAGATTCTGGCGCCACGCGGCGAGAGCCTGCTCGGCGCCCGGCTGGTGCCGCTCGACGGGCCGCCGGTCCGTCCGGAACCGCGCTGCCGGCCGGACGGCACCTACCTGGTCACCGGTGGTCTCGGCGTGCTCGGCCTGGCGGTGGCGGGCTGGCTGGCCGAGCGGGGCGCGCGGCGGCTGATCCTGGCCGGCCGCACTCCGCTCCCGCCCCGCGCCGAGTGGGACACGGTCACCGACGCCGGTACCCGGGACCGGGTCACCGCCGTGCGCCGGCTCGAGGACGCCGGCGTCACCGTCCGGACCGTGGCGGTCGACGTCACCGACGAGGCGGCGCTCGCGGCGGTACTCGACTCCGTCGCGCTGGACCTTCCGCCGGTGCGGGGGGTGGTGCACGCCGCCGGTGTCCTGGACAACCGGATGATCGGTACCCTCGACCCGGAGTCGCTGCGCCGGGTGCTCGCGCCGAAGGTGGCCGGCGCGCTGGCGCTGGATCGCCGGTACCCGTCCGGAAGCCTCGACTTCCTGGTGCTGTTCTCCTCCATCGGCCAGTTCCTGGGGCTGCCCGGGCAGGCGAGTTACGCGGCCGCGAACGCGTTCCTGGACGGGCTGGCCCGGCGCCGGTACGCCGCCGGCGGTACCGAGACCATGAGCATCTGCTGGACCTCGTGGGACGGCCTGGGCATGGCGGTCAGCGACGTGGTCACCCGCGAGTTGGACCACGCCGGCGTCGGTACCGTCGCCGCGTCGGACGCGTTCGCGGCCTGGGCGGCGGCGTCCCGCCTGGACTGCCCGCAGCCGTGCGTGCTGCCGGTGGCCGAGGACGCGCCGGCCGGGGAGCCGGTACCGATGCTGCGGGAGTTGCGGCGCGGCCGGCCCGCGGCGGCGAGTGCCGAACCGGCGGACGACTTCGCCGGCCTGGCGCCGCAGCAGCTGCGCGAGCGGGTCGTGGACGAGGTGGCCCGGCAGGTGGGTACCGAGATGCGGATCGCGCCGACCGATCTGAACGTCCGGCTGCCACTGACCTCGCTGGGCCTCGATTCGCTGATGACGCTGGCGATCCGGCGACGCCTGGACGCGCGGTTCCGGGTCCAGCTGCCGGCCGCGCTGGTGTGGAACCATCCGACCGTCGAGGGCATCGCGGAGTTCCTGGTGCAGCGGCTGTCCGCGGACGCTCCGGCCGGGCAGGAGGTGCCGGCGTGAGGTTCGACGAGCTGTACCTCGCCGCGGCGGGCTCCTACCTGCCCGCCGCCGTGCCGGTGGACGACGCGGTCGACGACGGTCGGTACGACGACCTGGAGCAGGTCGACAGTGGGCAGCAGGAGGTGACCGTCGCCGGGCCGGGCCAGTCCCCACCGGAGATGGCGGTACCCGCGGCCCGGACCGCCCTGGCCCGCTCCCGGCACCGGCCGGACGAGGTGGACCTGCTGCTGTACGCGGTCACCACGCACTTCGGCATCGACGGCTGGAACGCCGGCAGCTATCTGTGCCGCGAGGTGACCGGCGGCTCGGGGGTCGCGTTCGAGATCGGGCAGCAGTCGAACGGGGCGATGGCCGCCATCGAGCTGGCCGCGGCGTACCTCGGTGCCTCACCCGACCGTACCGCCGCCCTGATCGTGGCCTCGGACCGCTTCCCGGCGCCGCGATGGGACCGTTGGCGTACCGGCTGGGGGCTCGTCTTCGCCGACGGTGCCGCGGCCGCGGTGCTGTCCCGGCGCGGCGGATTCGCCCGGGTCGTGTCCGCCGTGACGGTGAGCGATCCGGAGCTGGAGGGGATACACCGGGGGAGCATGCCGTTCGCGCCGACCGACGCCGAGCGGTTCCCGGTCGACTTCCGGGCCCGCAGCATCGACTACGGCGTAACGGCCTCGCTGGACGAGGCCGGCAAGCGGGTGGTCGCCGGCATGCGGGAGGCGGTGGAGCGGGCCACCGCCGAGGCCGGCATCGACCTGGACCGGGCCCGGCACGTGGTGGTACCCGGTTTCGGCCGGGCCCTGCTGGTGCGCGAATGCCTGGAGCCGCTCGGCATCCCGCTGGAGCGGACGACCTGGAGCTGGTCGGCGCACGTCGGCCACCTGGGCGCCGCGGATCAGTTCGCGGCGCTGGCCTACCTCGGCGAGTCCGGCCGGTTGGACGCCGGCGACACGGTCGTCCTGATCGGCGTGGGCGGCGGCTTCAACTGGACCTGCGTGGTCCTCGACATCCTCGACCGCCCGTCCTGGGCGGCCTGAGCCGATCCACCGGAAGACAGGAGTCCTGCGATGGCGACCATCGACGTCCGCGGCCGGTTGACCACCTTCGTCGCCGACCAGTTGCTCAGCCCCGAGCAGGCGCGCGAGCTGACCCCGAGCACGGCGCTGGCCGAGTGGGGAGTGCTCAACTCGCTGGGCATGGCGCGGCTGGTCGGCTTCATCCGGGCCGATCTCGGGGTTGCGGTACCGCTGCGGCAGCTCACCGCCGGCAACTTCCGCACCCTGGACGACATGGTCGCCCTCATCACCCCGCTCCTGCCCACCCCCTGATTCCCCGTCGATCATGGACTTACTTCCATGATCGACGGCGTGTCGTGCGATCAACTCCATGATCGCCGGAGCCGGTTCGTGCGGTGGAGTGGGTCACAGTGGCGCCGCGGGAGGCGGGGTCGCAGGTAGTTCTGTGTTAGAACTTAAATTGTTCTTAGGCAGAACTATTCGGGGGAGATGCGCGCGTGACGGCTACGGCCTGGCTGCGGACCGAGTCGGCCCGCCCGGACGTGGTCCGGAGGCACCCGCGCGCACCGTGGTTCGCCGTCGCGGCGGTCTGCTTCGGCGCCTTCCTGGGCCAGCTCGACGCCAGCATCGTCACCCTGGCCCTGCCCGCGCTGCAGCGCGACTTTCACGTCGGGCTGGCCTCGGCGCAGTGGGTGTCCCTGTCCTACCTGGTCGTCCTCGTCGCCCTGGTGGTACCCGTCGGCCGCTGGTCCGACCGGGCCGGCCGCAAGCTCGTCTACCTGTACGGCTTCGTGCTGTTCACCGCCGCCTCGGCGGGCTGCGGCCTGGCCGGCTCGCTCGGCCTGCTGGTGGCGCTGCGCGCGGTGCAGGCGGTGGGCGCCGCGATGCTGCAGGCCAACAGCGTCGCGCTGGTGTCCTCGTCGGTGCCGCCGAACCGCCGCCGGACCGCGCTCGGCATCCAGGCCGGCGCCCAGGCGGTCGGCCTGGCCCTCGGCCCCACCGTGGGCGGCCTGGTGGTGGCCACCGCCGGCTGGCGGTGGATCTTCTGGCTGGCGGTACCGGTCGGAGCCGCCGCCGTGCTGGCCGGCTGGTTCCTGCTGCCCCGCACCCGGGACCGCCGCCCGCCGTCCCGCCCGGATGTCGCCGGTGTCGTCCTGCTGGCCGCGGCCGCCTCGTCGATCCTCCTGGCCACCTCGGCCGGTTCCGGGCTGTCGGCCGATCCCGCACTCCTGTCCGGTACCGGCGCGGTGGCGCTCGTCGCGCTCGCGGTGCTGTGGTGGTGGGAGCGGCGGGCGCCGGTACCGCTGATCGATCCGGCTGTGCTCGGCCGCCCCGGAGTGCGGTCCGGGCTGGCCGGCGCGCTGGCCGCCTACCTGGTCCTGTTCGGCCCGCTGGTGCTGTTCCCGCAGTTGGCCGGCGGCAGCGCGGCCGGTGCCGGGCTGGCGCTGACGGCGCTTCCGGCCGGCTTCGGGCTCGCCGCCGTGCTGGCCGGGCGGGTCCTGCCGTCGGCCTGGTCGGACCGCCGGCGGTGCCTGGCCGGCGCAGGGCTGGCCGTCGCCGCCGCGCTCGCGTTGACCCTGCCGGTACCTCCGGCCGCCCGGATCGTGCTGCTCGGCGTGCTGGGCCTCGGCCTGGGCACCTACATCCCGGCCAACAACGCGACGATCATGTCCGCGATCCCGTCCGAGTTGGCGGCCACCGCGGGCGGACTGGTCAACATGGCACGTGGCCTCGGTACCGCCGGCGGGGTCGCGCTGGTCCCGCTGGCGCTGTACCTGGCCGGGGGCGGCGCATCGGTACCGGTCCGGACGGCCACGGCGATGGCGGCGCTCGCGGCGGTGACGATCGCGATGGCCGTCCTCGCCGGTGTGTCGCGCCCACGGGCCGGCGCGCGGAACACGGGGCGGGACACCGGGGGGTGAGGCTCGCGCGCGGGGTGCGTCTGTGGCAGCCTTCCGGGATGACCGCCGACCAGCACCGTACCGCGCCAGCCGGAGCCCCGCCCGGGTCCGGCGGCGGCAGACCCGGTGCCGGCGAGGGCGGGAGAGCGGCGGAGTCGGGTACCCCCGGGGCCGGGCTGGGCGAGGTGATCGCGCGGCTGCGCCGGGCGTTGCGGCGGGCGGCGCGTGCCGCGGATCCGGGCAACACCCTGGCGGTGGCGCAGTTCGAGCTGCTCGGCTGCGTGCTGGATCATCCCGGCGTACGCCCGGGCCGGCTGGCCGGGCTGCTGAACCTGCGGCCGAACACGGTGACGACGCTGGTCAACGCGCTCGCCGCGCAGGGCATGATTGACCGCACATCGGCACCGGACGACCGGCGCGCGATCCTGCTGAGCGTCACCGAGGCGGGTGCCGCCGCCGTGACCGCCTGGCAGTCCACCAACAGCGACGTCCTGGAGCGGGCGCTGGCGGCGCTGCCGACCGCGCAGCGAACGGCGCTGGAACGCGCGCTCCCGGCGCTCGCCGCGCTCTCTGTCGAGATCGACCGCCTGGGCGACGGCGCGCCGCCGGCCTGAGGCGACAGCGTTGGCTGCGTCCTGGTGCTGGTGCGCGGCTGCCCCGATGAGGCGAGCAGTCGGCGTCGCCCCCGGACGATGGTGTTCTCGGACGGCGGCACCGTCGGGCGAAAACGGGCAGCGGACCCGAAGGCCCGCTGCCCGAGCCGATGTGGCCGTCTAGCAGAACCATCCATCCTGGACCCAGCCGTGACGGTTGATGTCGCCATAGGCGAATCCGTAGATGTAGCCGCCCGACTTCGGCCCCTCGACCGTGAAAGTCTGTCCGTTGTAGAGGGTTCCCTGCCATGCCCCGCCCGGCGTGGTCCGCAGGTAGAGCGTCTGCGCGCAGACCGTCTCGCGGACGCCGACCGTACCGTCGGCCGCCGCCGCGGGGGCCGCGAGCGCCGTGGTCATCAGGGCCGCGGAGGCGGCCGCGACCAGCGCGATCCGGGTGGAGATCACCATGAGTTGTACCCTCCGATGCACTCGATGCGCATGTAGCCCCAGGTGCTCGCGCCGAAGTCGAACGTCGCGGCCCAGCCGTTGTAGACCGGGTGGACGCCCTCGGTGTGACCGACCTTCTTGCCGTACGGGAAGACGGTGATCAGGCCGGACGGTCCCGACGAGGAGTTGTAGTTGGCGTAGAAAGACGCCGACTGGCAGATGTTGATGGCGTGTTCGGGTGCCACCGCGGCGTGCGCGGTACCGGCCCCGATCGGCGCCGCCACGATCGCGCATGCGGACGCGGCGGTGAGGCCGATGCGACTGCGTAGTCTCATGAATCGTCTCCAGGGGGAGAAACGGTCAGGGGACTAGAGATTATCCAGCATCGATGAATTTCCGCTGAGATGGCGGTGGAGAAGATCGGCCAGATCGCCCGGGCAGCCGGCCCGGGACGCGAACGCGACGATCGGGTCGGGTGCCGACCGGGCGTACGCGTCGAGCGCGATCGGGCGGGTGGTCAGCGCGGGCCCGGTACCGACGTCGAGGCGGATCCGGGCCGGGGTCAGCGCCACGTCCACCAGGCGACCCCCGTCGGTACCGGTATCGGCCCGGTGTAGCCGTCCGGCGATGGCGAGCGTGGCCGGCGTACCGCGTGGTCCCGCCCTCGGACGGTGAGCACGGCGGGCCGGCGGCGTTCGGCGGCCGCGACCACCGGCGACTCCCGGCCGCACCACAGGTGCGTGCCGTCACGGTCGTGCCGGAGCCTGACCTACATGTCGAGGTCGGTCGGTGTGCCGATCGGCAGCCACTCGACCGCCCGCCGTACCTCCGGCGGGGCCTGCGCGAACGCGGCCTCGATCGTGTCCCGGCCCTGGCGGAAGTGGCGCCAGCCCTCGTAGTGCACCGGCAGCAGGCGGTGCGGGGCGATGTCGGCGCACAGCCGGACCGCGTCCCGGGCGGTCATCGAATAGCGGACCGGCCCGCTGACCGGGAACCGGACGCCGCCGAGGTGCACCAGCGCGGTACCCACGCGCAACCGGTCGGCGACCTCGCGGATGCCGCGGAAGAGCACCGTGTCCCCGGAGATCCACAGTTTGCCGTGCTGCTGGCCGTCCCAGCCCAGGGCGAAGCCGGTGACCTCGCCGGTGACGACCCGGCTCAGCGGCGGTCCGTGCCGGGCCGGGGTCGCGGTGACGTCGATGGTCGGATAGCCGTGACGGTGCAGACTCGTGCTCGCCCACGGCGCCAGGCCGCTCGCGTTCTCGTCCAGGCGGGCGGCGGCCGCCTCGGTGGTCAGCACGCGACCGGCCGAGGGCAGTAGGGCGCGCCCGGTGCCGTCGAGATTGTCGCCGTGCTGGTCGTGCGTGAGCAGCACCGCGTCGATCGGGCCGAGGTCCGCCGCGGCCACGGCCGGACCGGTCAGCTTTCGGGAGGCGCTGCCCCAGCCGAAGGAGTACCGCCGGCCGGGCGGGTCGAACGTCGGGTCGGTGAGCAGCCGCCAGCCGTCGATCTCGATGATCGTGGTGGGCCCCCCGACGTGGGTCAGGCGGACCCGGGTCACGGAGAGGCTCCCGCGTGATCGACGGCCCACGACAGCGCGTAGTCGGCCACCTCTTCCCAGCCGTCCTCGGCCGGTAGCAGGTGCGAGCGGCCCGGGTACTCCCGGGTCTCGGTCACGGTGCGGTCGCTGTAGTGCTTGGCGTTCGACCGCTGGATCGCCGGCGGCATCAGGTGGTCCTCGCTGCCGGAGATGAACAGCAGCGGCGCCCGCCGGTCGTTGTCGTAGTCGACCCAGGTGTCCTGCCGTCCGGGCTGCAGGTTCGCCAGCACGCTGCCCCACACGATGCCGCCGTTGGCCGGGATCGCGTACCGGTCGTACAGCTCCCGGGACTCCTCCTCGGTGAACGTGTTCGCGAACGCGTAGTGCCACTGCTCCGGCGTGTACGCCACCGCCTTGTGCCGGTTGGCCGGGTTGCGGAACACCGGGAAGGTCGCCTTGACCTGGGACAGCGGCAGCACCGCGACGCCCTCGGTCGGTGCCGAGTTCATGGCCACCCCGGCCGCGCCGTAGCCGTGGTCCATCAGGATCTGCACGAACGCGCCGCCGGCCGAGTGCCCGATCAGGATCGGCGGGCTGGGCAGGTCGCGGATCTGCTGCTCCAGGTGCGCGATGATCCCCGGTACCGTGGTCTGCTCGATCGGCGTCGGATCCGCGTTCAGCGCCTCGACCTCGGCCTCGAACCCCGGATAGGCGGGGGCGAGCACGTGGTAGCCCATGGCGCGGTAGTGCTCGACCCAGTGCTCCCAGCTTCGGGGCGTGACCCAGAATCCGTGGACGAGCACGATCGTGTCCGGCTTGCCTGGCTTCGGATGCATCGATCGTCCCCCCGTTCTTGGCGTTCCCCCCAGTGTTCCGCCGTGGGGCCGCCTCGCGAAGGAAAGCGAGCGATTTCCGTGGATAGGTCGACCGTGTCGTCCGCCGGGTCCTCCGGCCTGACCGGACGGCGCGCGGCTGCGGTCTTTCGTCGTCGGAACGCGTGCGACGGGGGGTCACTTCCCGGCGTGGCCCGCCACCGTGGCTCAGGCGGCGGCCGGATCGTCCGCGCTGTCCGTGGCGAGGATCTTCGACAGCAGGTCGCGGACCTCCGCCGCGCATCCCCAGGACAGGGTCACGCCGCCACCGCCGTGGCCGTAGTTGTGGATCACCGGGGTGCCGTCGCCGGCCGAGGTGGACTCCAGCCGGACCTCCGAGCGCACCGGCCGCAGGCCGACCCGGCACTCCAGCACGGAGGCGCCGGTCAGCCGCGGTTCCACCCGCAGACACCGGGCGATGATCTCCTGCGCCTCGTCCGCGTTCACGGACGCGTCGCGTGAGTCGCCGCGGACGCTGCCGCCGAGCACCACGTGGTCGCCCTGCGGCAGGATGTAGGTCGGCTCGGCGCTGTGCGTGTTGTCTTGGAAGAACTCGTCGATGCCGGGGTTGGTGACCACC
>Ga0070665_100007768_pt1 | contig 10892 bp, 9 predicted proteins | sample KBSS13metaG_FD_65862 | JGI IMG/M metagenome (GOLD analysis project Ga0070665, IMG submission 65862) | Switchgrass rhizosphere microbial communities from Kellogg Biological Station, Michigan, USA - KBS S1-3 metaG | ecosystem: Host-associated > Plants > Roots > Rhizosphere > Soil ...
TACCAGAACAAGAGTCGCCAGTAGAGGCGCGAGCAGCGTTAACGCCACCAAAGCGATAGTCAAATCGATCCATCGTTTGACTCGCAACTCGAGCGACCGCGCCACCCCAGGCGGGTAGTCGGTGAATCTTTCGATGGGGTGGTCCACTGGCCGCCCGACGACGCGGTCGAGGCTGATTGGTTTGTCGACCACCAACCGCTCGAACATCGGGTCTATGGACTGCCGACGGGCAACCGTCCGGCCCGGGTCGACAACCGTCATGATCGATCACCCACTGAGGCAGCCACAGAATCGGCGTGTGCGTCAGTTGGCAAACCCGGAGGACAGAGATGCACCGTTGCTTTTGGAGAGTGCGGAAAGGCAGATCGCGCCTCCGGTAAGCCGTCGACCGCGACCTTCCAGGCCATGGGATAGCGTCGACCACCCACAAGCCCTACCCAGGTCGGCCCCCCCGGTCGGCCAATATCACGCTTCCGCGTATCCACGAACCACATTCCCTACCCCCGGTGTCGTGCGCTGACGACGTTGCTGTTGAGGCCCGGGCATCCCTACGCCGGAGCTCGCACGGATTGCGAGTCCACACCCCCCGCGGGACAACCTGAGTTCCCGTACTCCTCATTCAGACTGGAGCATATTTAACCAGCCAGTCGTCAGGCAATCAGGTGTTTCCCTATATTTCGCCGGATTTTCCTCGGTTTACCGCTCCGTTCGCACCTCAGTCGCAAATGTATTCACGTTTGCGATAATTAACTGTATGCTCACATCCACAGTCGAAGCCGCGCACGCTGCCCGGGTAGGGTGGCGATTGGAGTCCTCATGAGGTCCCAATTAGCTGCGCCCAATAGGAGCCGTGCGGTTCTTCCCGTCCGTGCATCCGGTGCACCGGCAATCTCACACCGCGTCGACGGAAGCTTCATGCCGCTCCCCAACTAATCGATTGGCCATCAACTAGTTTTCGTCCCAACTCCGTCGATCTCGAAAGGCGGATGCTTCGACCGGGGCCGACGGTAAGCGCCAATGACCGGCGCGCCGCGCGCCTGCAGCAACTCAGGGATGCACGACCAAGGTCGACCGGGATGTCCGCCCAAGACGGCAAACCGGGGCTCTGCGCCACAGGCACTGGTCGGCGGGGTTACCGTCGGGCGTTAGCACCCCCAACGATGACAACCAATAGGGGGATCAACCACGACAAACCGTTAGGGAAACAACCGATTCGCGCAGGGTTGCGCCTCGATAGCCTCGGACTATTGACATCTCTGTTGAATAGGTCAGGGGGCCGCGATGAACAAGCTTGGCACGAAGGTTCAGATAGGAACGGCGGCATGCGCGGTCGCAGCCGCCGCAGTGCTGACACCGCTGCCGGCGGCTCAGGCCGCTAGTACGCCCGGCTCGATCGGCGGGTCGGCCGGCGGTGGCGCAGAGCTCATCTCGCCGGACTGCACCCCGGCAACGTCGTCCCCCGATTGCGTCACCACGCTCGCACCAGTCGCTAGCCCCAGCCTTCTCCCGGGCGGCGGCACGATCCTGCAGAATCCGTTGTGGTGGTTCGGTCCTCCCAACCCGACTCCCCCAACGCAAACGCCTGTCTTCACTTTCTACCCGCTGAACTTGCTTCCGGGTTTCATCCGGCCGCTCTTCAGCTGGTTTGCGGACATCAATTTCGAAGCTTGCATCCTGGGCTTCACGTTGCATATCGGGCCCTATGGCGCCGTTAGCGGCTCATACAGTCGAGGTTGCGCATAAGCCTTTAGTCCGACGCGAGTCGCCGGCTAGTGCAATGCCCTGCACTACTTCTGTCAGGGCTGTGTCCTTGGCGCGCGGACCTCGCCCGATCACGGGAAGTCCCTAGGTGCACATTTTTTCGAGTAGGTCGTTCAGAAATGAGCCACCCGACGACGATCCTGCGCCCACTGTGGAAAACGAGCCCCGGTCACGATGGCTGACAGGGGATCACAGGGGTGTGGTGTGGTCTGGATTGGTTCTATTCGTCGTCGCCGTCGCGTTTGGGTGCTGGCTCGGCCTGCGCGCGATCGAAGCGAAATCCAACCTCGAACAAGCCCGTCATAATGCTGCGCAGGCCAAAGAAGCGCTTCTGAAGGGGCATACCGAGGACGCGGTGCACTGGGCAGATAGCGCAAAGGCCCATGCCGAGGCCGCTCGGGCGGCAACACATTCCCTGCCCTGGAACGTCGTTGCTGCCGTGCCGTGGCTCGGCAGCCCACTCAAGACTGGTCGGCAGATCTCCGACGTGGTGCTCGCCTTGACGGCCGACGTATTGCAGCCCGCGGCACATGTCGGCGCCGTGCTCTCACCTGACCGACTGCTCGCCAACGACCGGGTCGACGTGCAACTGCTGCGAAGGCAGGAACCAGCTCTAGGCAAGATTTCGGCCGAGGCCACCCGACTCAACGCCGCCGCCCAAGCGATTTCAGAACCGAACTATCTGTCGGCGGTGCGCGACGCGCGCGCGCAGCTTCAGGGCCAGACGTCCGAAATCACGAAACTACTGGAGGATTCGGCCCTGGCAGCTCGTCTTGCACCGTCGATGATGGGGGCGGACGGCCCCCGCACCTACTTCATGGGGTTTCAAACCAATGCCGAAGCCCGAGGCACTGGCGGCCTTCTCGGCGGCTACGGAATTCTTCGGTTCGACAACGGCAAGCCAACGGTGGACACCTTGGCTGCTAATACAGAGCTCTCGGGTTCGTCAGCCAACGTCGACCTTGGCCCTGAATTCGCCGACCAATACGGGTTTACCCATCCCTTCACTGACGTCCGCAATAGCAACATCAGTTCGCACTTCCCCAATGCCGCACAAATTTGGCGGTCCATGTGGGCCAACCAGTCCGGGATGACCGTGGATGGAGCCATCGCCATGGACCCAGTTGCGTTGAGCTACATCCTCGGTGCCATCGGTCAGGTGACGGCGCCCGACGGTGAGGTCGTCACAAAGGACAATGTCGTTGAACTCACCGAGTCGGTCGCCTATGCCCGATTCCCATCTGACCAGACCGCCCGCAAGAAGTTCCTGCAAGACATCGCCACCGCAGTCGTCAAGAAGATGACCGGGCACATCGACTCGCCACGACAATTGCTCGACGCCCTGGGCAAGGCGGTCAGTGAACGCCGCATCGCGGTGTGGAGCGCCTCCCGTACCGACCAGGCGCTGCTGGAGCAGACGCCACTCGCCCACGCGATACCCGACGACCCGGCTCCCTACGCCGAAGTCGTCGTCAACAACCTGGGCGGCAACAAACTCGACTATTATCTGAAGAGGCGCATCGAATACGCGGCCGACGCCTGCGCAGGCGCCACGAGAAATTCGACGGTCACCATTGGGTTGACGAGCACAGCACCGGATAAATCGTTGCCCGACTACGTGGCCAGTTCTGCTGGCCTTTTACCCCAAATTCCGATCGCGGTGCCGCCGGGCACCATGATCACCTCCGTTCGCCTCATCGCGACCAAAGGTGCCAAATTGGTCAGCGCGCTAGCCAATGGCCAACGGGTTCCGACCTTCACCGGCACCGAACGCGGTCACCCGACGTACGAAATACAAGTAGCTATACCTCCCGGGCAAAGCGGCGAATTAAGCTTCCAACTTTCCGAACCGACTTCCCCTGGCATTCCCCGTGTCCCGATTCAGCCCTTGCGGGACAATATCTCTCCCGTATTAGAGGTACCACAATGCTCAAAATGAGCCGCACTCAGCCTGAAACCGAAGATGGCACGCGTCGGGCCTCAGTTCATTCGTCGTCCGTATTTCTATTTTCGAACAACAGGCAAGCCGCGATGTGTAGTCTTCCAAGAAGCGAATCGGCGAATGACTTGCAATTAGATTGGGGACGGCTTTGAGTCTTCTGAACCTCATTAAACTGGTGCGTTCGCGTTGGATCATCGTATTCGCAACAACGCTGGTCGCGGTTTTGGCAGCCGTCGCGATGACGCTGATCACCACCCCCCTCTATCAAGCCTCTACCAGGCTTTTTGTCTCCACGACGTCGGGCGTGTCGACCACTGACCTGTACCAGGGAAACCGACTCTCCCAGGATCGCGTGTTGTCGTATACCGAGCTTCTGACGGGCGAGTCATTAGCTCAACGCACTATTGACAAACTCGGCCTCGACATGAGCCCAGAATCGCTACAGAAGCGCATTGACGCAACCGCGAAACCCAGCACCGTCTTGATAAATCTCCAAGTCTTGGATGAATCTCCTGTTCGGGCACGCGACATTGCCAACGCGCTATCGGACGAGTTCGTCGTTATGGTGCGCGAATTGGAGACCCCGGAACAAGGGGTCGCGCCCGATGCGCGTGTCGTCGTGGAGAAACGGGCGTCGATTCCCGCACACCCGGTTATTCCAAAACCAGTCCGCAATATCGGCTTCGGTCTACTGCTAGGACTGGCGGTCGGAATCGGGTTTGCAATGCTTCGCGAAATGCTCGACAACACCGTCAAGGACCGAGAGACGCTCGAAGAAGTCACCGGCGTCGGACTCGTCGGCAGCGTTCCTCTCAACAAGGAGAGGCGGAATCAACCGGCCATCTCGTTCGAAGATGACAATTCAATGATTGCCGAAGCTTTTCGCAAGCTACGGACTAACCTGCAATTCCTTGCGGTTGATAATCCGCCACGCGTGATTGTCATCACCAGCTCGATGCCGAACGAGGGTAAAACCATTACGGCGATAAACATTGCCCTGGCGTTGGCCGAAGCCGACCACAACGTCGTGCTTGTCGACGGTGATCTGCGGCGCCCGATGCTGGACAAGTACCTCAATGTGGTCGGTTCGGTCGGATTCAGCACTGTGCTCAGCGGCCAGGCGCCGCTCGAGCAAGTACTGCAGAAGACACGATTCCCCCGACTGTCTGTCCTCACTTCCGGAGCGGTGCCGCCCAATCCGAGCGAGCTCCTCGGGTCGCTGGCCGCACAAAAGGTGCTTGGCGAACTGCGGACGGACTTCGACTTCGTCATTGTCGATTCGTCCCCACTACTTGCGGTCACGGACGCCGCAGTTCTGGCGGCCAATTCGGATGGCGCGCTGATGATGGCACGATTCGGGCAGACCAAACGTGAACAGCTTGCCCACGCGGTCGGCAGCCTAAAAGACGTCGAGGCGTCACTACTCGGCGTCGTCCTCACCATGACGCCTACGCGCGGAAGTGCTTCGTACAGCTACAACTACAGCTACTACGGCAGTGACTCCCGAAAGCCAACGCGCACTGAATCACCCGGTGAAGATGATGCACCGAGTCCTTCACCGAATGGCGCGGCGTCGCACGCCCCCCCGGCGGCAGGAAGCCGTCGCAACATCCGGTACTTGTCCAAATCGCGGAACTCGTAGGGGCTCACCAGTGACAAAACGCGCATTGATAACCGGAATCACCGGCCAGGACGGCTCCTATATGGCGGAGCTGCTACTCCGCAAGGGGTATGAGGTCCATGGGCTGATCCGCCGCGCATCGACCTTCAACACGTCTCGGATCGACCATCTCTACGTCGATCCGCATTCGCCGGACGCCAGGCTGTTCCTCCACTACGGAGACCTCAGCGATGGTTCGCGGTTGGTGACCTTGCTCGCCGACCTCAAACCGGATGAGGTCTACAACCTCGCCGCCCAGTCCCATGTACGAGTGTCGTTCGAGGAGCCCGAGCACACAGCTGATACGACCGGCAACGGCACGATCCGCATGCTGGAGGCGGTCCGGCTCGCGGGCGTAGAGACGCGCTTCTACCAGGCGTCCTCCTCAGAGCTATACGGAGCGACGCCTCCTCCGCAGGACGAGAACACGCCGTTTTACCCGCGTTCGCCATACGCGGCGGCCAAGCTGTACAGCTTCTGGATCACCAAGAACTACCGCGAGGCCTACGGGATGTTCGCGGTCAACGGCATCCTGTTCAACCATGAATCACCCCGCCGCGGAGAGACTTTCGTCACCCGGAAGATCACTCGCGCGGTCGCCGCCATCAAAGCCGGTTTGCAGGACTACGTCTACATGGGCAACCTGGACGCCGTTAGGGACTGGGGATACGCACCTGAATACGTCGAAGGCATGTGGCGAATGTTGCAGGCCGACGAGCCGGACGACTACGTTCTCGCAACGGGTAGCGGAATCACGGTGCGGGAGTTCCTTGAGATCGCCTTCGAGCGTGCCGGTCTCAACTGGGAGGATCACGTCCGGTTCGACGAGCGCTACCTGCGCCCCACTGAGGTCGACTCCCTCATCGGCGACCCTTCTCGGGCCCGCAGAAAACTTGACTGGGTTCCCACGGTTCACGGCCGCGAGCTGGCCCGTCTCATGGTGGACGCAGACATGGAGGCGCTTCAGTATGCGGGGCGTCCGTGGGTCGACAAGGTGCGGTTGGAAACGTGGGGAACACCAGCCGTTCTCGCAAGCACAGCATGACGACAGCCGTGAAGTTCTCGCCTGGTGAACTCGATCGCGATGCGACGTTCTACGTCGCAGGACACCGCGGGCTTGCCGGATCCGCGATTGTCCGAAGACTCGAGGCCGCAGGGTTCGAAAACATCGTCGGCATTGCATCGGCCGAACTCGATCTGAGAAACCGCAAACCTGTCTTCGACTTTTTTGCCGCAATCAGACCGAGGTACGTCGTACTTGCCGCGGCGAAGGTCGGCGGGATCCTGGCGAACAACACATACCCTGTGGATTTCCTCAGCGACAACCTCCGCATTCAGACCAACGTTTTCGACGCAGCTCGCGAAGCCGGCGTGGAACGGCTGTTATTCCTCGGTTCGTCATGCATCTACCCCAAGTTCGCGCAGCAGCCGATCCGCGAGGAATCTCTGCTCACCGGCCATCTCGAGCCGACGAACGACGCCTACGCGATCGCAAAGATCGCCGGAATCCTGCATGTGCAGGCGGTGCGCAGACAGTATGGCCTGCCATGGATCTCGGCGATGCCGACGAACCTATACGGACCTCACGACAACTTTTCCCCAACGAGCTCGCATGTGCTGCCCGCGTTGATCCGCCGCTACGACGAGGCGAGGGCATCCGGTACGCCTACGGTGACCAACTGGGGCACCGGATCACCACGCCGCGAGTTTCTGCACGCCGACGACATGGCCGACGCCTGCTTGTATCTGCTCGAGCACTACGACGGCAGCGCCCAGGTAAACGTCGGCACTGGCAGTGACCTGACCATCCGGGATGTCGCTGCAACCATTGCATCCGTGGTCGGCTTCTGCGGCGAAACCTGCTGGGACACCACCAAACCCGATGGCACACTGCAGAAGTTGCTGGATGTCTCGAAACTTGCACAGTTGGGGTGGACGTCCAACATCGGCCTCGAAGAGGGGCTGGAACGCACAGTGGCGTGGTATCGCGACCATGTCGGCGCGATGCGCGGCTAGTGATCGGACGGCAGACATGCGAGGCTACAGCGAAGAAGAGCGCGAAGCCGATTTGGTGGAAGACGTGCCAATTTCAGGCAAATTCGTCGATGGTCTGACACTGCGACGGCGCTTCTTTCCAGAGAGCAATGTCGGCGGTTTCAGCCAGGCAGACGCCGGCGTCGCACTTTTCACGCAGATCGACGCTTTCCTTCACCCCTCTGATCGTGTGCTCGACTTCGGAGCCGGGCGAGGTGAACACATCCTCGACAACGACGTTGAATACCGGCGCCGCCTGTTCAATCTGCGTGGACGCTGTGCGCACGTTGAAGGGTGCGATCTCGACGAAATAGTACTGACCAACCCATTCGTGGACCACGCCGTAGTAATCGAGCCGAGCTGCCCGCTCCCCTATCCAGATAACAGTTTCGACATCATCTATGCCCGTTCAGTCTTCGAGCACATCGACAACCCCAAGCTGGTCGCTCATGAGTTACTTCGAATCCTGAAGCCCGGCGGGCTGATCGCCGCACTGACACCCAACAAGCTCGGCTACATCGCTATCGCGGCAACCATCGTGCCGAACCGACTCCATGTCCGTGCGCTAAGCCACATCCAGCCGACACGAAAGTCAGTTGACGTCTTCCCGACTGTGTACCGACTCAATACACCACGGGCACTGAGACGTGCCTTCGGTCAGGGGGCAGAAATTCACACGGTTCGTGTACCGGGCGAGCCGGCCTACCACTTCGGTAGCCCACTTCTGTACCGGATCACCAAATGGTTGCACAAACATCTTCCGGACTGCCTGCAGCCACTTCTTATCGTGTACATCCGCAAGCTGTGATTCGAGGGGGAGGCCAACAGTGCTGTCGCAGGCTGACATCCGCAAGGGGCTGAGCATTCTGGCCCACCCCGACTTCCTCAATGCCCTCGTTCGCCATCACGTAGCGGCCGGAGCCGAGCACTTACCGGCGATACGCTTGTGTACGCCAAACACCTTGGTAGATGTGGGATCTAACAAGGGACAGTTCAGCCTGGCATTCCGGAAATTACGCCCGCAGGCGCAGATCATCGCCTTTGAACCATTGCCTGAAGCCGCTGACGTATACCAACGAATCTTCGCCCGAGATCCGCGAACAGAGCTAGTCCGCGTAGCGCTTGCCAGCAGGGCAGAAACTAGTCGGTTTCACGTCGCAGACAGAACGGACAGCTCATCACTTCTCAGGCCGGGCAGTGGCCAGGAACGCGCCTTCGGCGTTCACGGTGTGAGCACAATCGATGTGTCGGTCAAGCGGCTCGATGACTGTATAGACATGACTGCGCTCGATCACCCAATCCTGTTGAAAGTCGACGTCCAAGGCGGCGAGCTGTGCGTATTCGAGGGATGCAGTTCCCTCACAAGCGTTGACTTCATCTACGTCGAACTCAGTTTCGTTGAGCTGTACGAGGACCAACCGCTGTTTCAGGAGGTCTCCGAGTATCTCGTGACTCGCGGTTTCTCAGTCGCAGGCCTCTACAACCAGGTCGCCACGGCCGAATTCGGGCCAACGCAGATAGACGTGCTGTTCAAGCGCGTTGGGTGCGGAACGCCGGTATGACCACCAGGCAGCAGGCCGATCGACAGGTGGCGCACGTACAGTCTTACGAAGGTGGGCTTCGATGGCCCCCAACAACAGTGCTGGGGTCAGTCGTTGCAGTCGTTCTGCCGTTTAACCACGCACTGCCTTCTGTCCCGAGAGCACTGTGGTACGCGTGCGTAGTGGCCTTGATCGGCGCCCCGATGCTCTTCAGGCAGGCGGGCCGGCGTCCGCTCTATCCCGCAGTGTGGGTATTCGCTGGATACGCTTCGTTGGCTGCGCTTCTGACTGCGACCACTGCAGCAACAATCAACGAAAACCTCTTCGTGGCTGCACAATTCGTGCTGCTAATCGGGGTTGGCCCGTTTGCCATGACAGCCAATGCACTGATCGATCCGAAGTTCGTACAGCGCGTCAGCATCGCATTTCTAGCAGGCCAGTTCCCGTCTGCTGCTGCCGCGATCGCTCAACTACTCGGCGAACCAGTCCTCGGAAACGAACCACTCCAAGGCCGTGCGTATGGCTTGTCTGAACACCCGAACACGCTCGGTTATTTGTCATGTCTTGCGGTCCTGATCTCCTTACAGTTCCTTCTCACAGCTCGTAGATTTCGACTGTTGGCGTTCGCATCCCTGGGCGCGAACATCATTGCTCTGATCGCGTCCGGCAGCGTAAGCGCGATGATGGCGCTCGCCTTAGGTCTGGCCGTGTTGATCATTTCGATGCGAGATCACATCACCAAGATGGCGATCGGGGCTGCCGCCTGTGTGGTCATACTCTGGCTGCTCGGACGTTTCAGCGGCATCTTCGCCCATCTTCCATCCGTGATAGGGCGATACGGACAGGTCACCGGCCAAACCGAATCTCTGAGCTCGTGGGAAATGCGCACGCTGACTTATGATTTCGCATGGCGACGGATTCTGCGCGACCCCATCTTCGGGGTTGGCCTCAACGCGGATTACAGCGGGACATATAACGGAATCACCGTGACACACAGCGTGCTCCTGCGTGCGTGGTACCAAGGCGGCGTCTTTCTCGCGATCGCGATGGGGTTCATAGTGATCGCAGTGTTGATAGTGGTGCTCCGGGCGATGATCACGAAGGAACACGGCGGCGAAGCAAGTGTCCTGGTCGCCATATTTGCAGTTGCCCTGACGTCCGCGCTATTTGAGCAGCGGCATTTCTGGCTCCCGGTTCTCGTGGCCTGGGCATCGATTTCCGCCGCGGCGATCAAACAACGAGGGCGGATCGGCCCCCAAGCCAGTTCGCACGATCAGCGACGTGTTCCCAGGGGATGTCCGTGAGATATTCGATATACAAGGCGTTTTGTGGAGTGTTCGTCGCGGCGCTTGTGCTCGCCGGGTGCGGATCAGATGCGGCCCGTCCGCAAGCATGTTCATCCACTCCGCATGCTGTTGCTGCTGCGCTGTCCCCCGCGCCGTCCCCCGAGGTGATGAACGCGGCCGTGAGCTTCGATCTCAACAATGCGAGCGCGGCCTACGGCACCAGCGTGCATCCCATCCCGGATCAGCCCCCTCCTGTCGTGCAGCCCCCAGCCAACATCTTCCTGCCGTCGACGCTCTATTTCGTTGTCGGCCAGACGTATCGGCTAGAGTTCAACAAGTTCATCGGTGGGTTCAACAACCACACGGATGAAGTAGTCGTCGGACCTTCCATGGAGGGTTCGGTGAGTCATCCAGACTACTGGGAATACACCCCACCGGCCGCTGGCTCGTTCAGCCTGTCCATAACAGTCAAAGACAAAGGCGGAGCAACGCGAGCGTCGACCGTGCGGCCCGTGGTTGTCTCGGCGGCGCGTACTGGAAGCAACATTCGGCACCTCAGTATCGGCGATTCCATCACCAGGGCGGGCGGCTATGTCGAGCAGGCGGTGCGCTGCATCTTCGGGGGCAAGACGGTCGGTACCAGAACCTACGACGGCGGCACTGTCTGC
>Ga0070665_100007770_pt1 | contig 10891 bp, 13 predicted proteins | sample KBSS13metaG_FD_65862 | JGI IMG/M metagenome (GOLD analysis project Ga0070665, IMG submission 65862) | Switchgrass rhizosphere microbial communities from Kellogg Biological Station, Michigan, USA - KBS S1-3 metaG | ecosystem: Host-associated > Plants > Roots > Rhizosphere > Soil ...
GTCCGTGTGCTCGACGATGGCGTCGGTCTACCGCCCGGCTGGAACCTCGATGCATCCAGCGGTTTGGGCCTATCCGTCACCCGGGAACGCATCGCCGGCCTTCACAACGGGCTCAGCCATTTTTCTGTGTTCAATCGCGCTGAAGGCGGTACGGAAGTAAAAATCCTGCTGCCTCTGAAATTGCCGCTCGACGAATCGGGAGAAGCCGCGCGTGGCCACGCCGCCGACTGAAGGAATTCGCGTGCTCCTCGTCGATGACGAAGCGCCTGCACGGCAACGCCTTCGCGACCTGCTCCACAAGGATCAGCAAGTCTGCGCGATCTCTGAAGCGGAAAATGGCATCGCCGCCGTTGAGAAAATTCGACAGCACAAACCCGACCTGGTTTTCCTTGACGTACAAATGCCGGAGCTGGATGGACTCGGCGTCATCGAAGCGGTTGGCGCGGAGCAAATGCCGCTTACCGTCTTCGTCACCGCCTACGATCAGCACGCCATCCGCGCTTTTGACGCGAATGCGCTGGACTATCTGCTGAAGCCATTCAGCGACGAACGTTTCGAGGCAGCCATGTCGCGCGCCAAATCCCGCCTCGACGAACGCAATCTGCGCGACTTCGGCCGCCGCATGTTGCAGATGGTTTCGAAGGTGCCATCGCAGTCGCGTCGATGGGATCGCCTCGTAGTTAAATCCGCCGGCTCGACGCGTTTCTTAAGAGTCGCCGAAATTGATTGGATTGAAGCCGCCGGCGTCTACGTAACTCTTCACGCCGCTGGCAAAGAGTTTCTCTATCGCGCCTCGCTCACCGAGCTTGCAGAAAAACTCGACTCGCGGCGCTTCATTCGCATTCACCGTTCGGCCATTGTAAACATTGAAAGCATTGCTCACCTCGAACCGATCACCCACGGCGAATTCGAAGTGGTCCTCAAAAATGGCTCACGCACGCGAGTCAGCAGGACCTACCGCGCACAGCTCGAACAGCGTCTCGGCCAGTCTCTGTAATTCTAGGATTGCGGTTTGGCGGTCGGTTCAGGTGAGGCGGGTGGCACGGGATTGCCCGGAGGCGCCGCGTTCGATGGGGCCGTATTCCGAGACAGTGGCTGGATGTCCGTCCATTTAATCACCAAACGCACCGGGATCGTGTCGTCCTTCAAGTGAACGAAATCATCCGACCGGCTATAGTTTGGGAACCAGTATTTTCCATCCACGTTCTCTCGATACGTTTCAAAATTAACAAAAGGAAATTCCTTGGGATGCACGTCGCCAAGGTCGTTCACCCATTTGCCGTACGTTTTCACGACTTCCAGGTATTGCTTGTCCACCCAAACAACACCCTGAAATAGTGCCGTCGCGCGCTCCACCAATTTAGGCTTGGCTTCGAAGATGTAGCAATCAACCTCATCCACTCTTTCGTCGCCCACGTAGCGCAAATCGTATTTCGCCAGTTGGCTGGTCACCAGAGGAAATGCGGGCATTTTCGCGAGCGACGCCAGCGCTCCGCCCGGCAAAATTTCCAGGTAGTGCAGGCTGTTTTGCGGCTTCTCGACAGTCTTTTCGTAGACTCTGCCATCGGAATCCACGGTCGCCGCCGTCGCCACTTGGTATTCGCCGCTCGGCTGGCCGTCTTTTCCGTATTCCGTCAGCTTGATCGTTTTCTTGTAGCCATAGCTGGCTCGCGCCCGTGCATAACGATCTTCTTTTTCAGCGAACGCTTTCACGATCTCCGCCGGAGGCAACGCCGGCGGAACAGCCGCCGGATCCTTGGTTGTCACGCGGCGAACGTTGTGGTCTTCCGTCGGCGGCGGGGTGAGCGGACCATTCGTGTCTTGAGCTCGTGCGGCTGCGCTAAGGCACAGCGCCAGCGCCATGGTTCCGGCCACCTTCGCCAGAGGGTTCACCATGCCGTAAAGTCCGTGTACTTCCATAGTGATTAAGATGCGCCGAAGCAGGACTTCGCCGCCTGCCCGGCACTTTTCAACTGATTTCAGTCTATCGCATTCCCGCCGCTACGGCGGCGCGGAGGCCTGCGGGCCTCTGCTACAATTCCTATTTTCATGGCCATGAACCAGATCGCGCGGCGCTATTTTGTATCGGGAATTGTGCAAGGCGTCGGCTTCCGCTATTTCACTCAGGACGAAGCTGAACGACTTCAGTTGGCAGGGTTCGTTCGTAATCTGCGCGATGGCCGTGTCGAAGTTTATGCCATCGGCTCGGACGACAGGCTCGCCCGGCTCCGCGTGCTGCTCGGGCGTGGACCGCGCGGCGCAATGGTCCAGAACGTCGCCGAACATCCAGCCGAAATTGATGCGAAGTTCGCCGACGAGTTCAGCATCACGTACGATTCTTGAATCCCCAAAGCAGTTCAGGAGAGCCTCTGCGCATGGACGATTTAAAAAAGCTGATTCGCGAAGTGCCCGATTATCCGAAGCCGGGCATCTTGTTTTACGACCTCACCACGCTGTTAAAGGACAAGCAGGGATTCCACACGTTGATTGACCGCATGTGCGATCACTACAAAGGCCACACGGTTGACATCGTCGCCGGCATGGAGGCGCGAGGGTTTATCTTCGCCCCGGCTTTGGCTTATCGCCTCGGCGCCGGATTTGTCCCCATCCGCAAGCCGAAAAAATTGCCGGCGAAAACCGCTTCGATTTCCTACGCGCTGGAATACGGCACAGACACTTTGGAAGTCCACGAAGACGCCATTCAAAAAGGCAGCCGCGTCATCATTTGCGACGACCTTCTCGCCACGGGCGGGACAGCCGCCGCGAGCGTTCAGCTTGTCGAAAAGCTCGGTGGCAAGATCGAAGGCGCGGCATTCGCTGTCGAGCTCACGTTTCTCACCGGCCGCTCCAAGCTGCCCGGCATCGACGTCTTCTCGTTGATTCAGTACGACAAGTAGGCTCGCATGGCCAACATCAACAGATGGACTGAAGCGAGCCACGCTACCGATTATCTTGCCATGACAATACCGCACCGTTCAGAAGGTGAAGCTGTCCTTCTCGAATGCCTTCCTAACGGCGCGTCCAGGATTCTGGACGTCGGCTGCGGCGATGGCCGTTTGCTGGCGCTTGTCTTGGAGCATTGTCCGCAAGCAACGGGAATTGCGATCGATTTTTCTCCAACAATGCTGGAGCGCGTCCGCCAGCGCTTTGCGGGGGACAAGCGCGTCGAGGTGCGCGAACACAATCTCGATCACCGGCTCCCCGAGTTGGGGAAGTTTGACGCGGTTGTTTCTAGCTTCGCCATTCATCACGTAACCGACGAACGCAAGCGCGAGCTCTACGCGGAGGTGTTCCACTTGCTGGCCCCTGCAGGCGTGTTCTGCAACCTGGAGCATGTATCTTCTCCAACCCCACGCTTGCATTCCCAATTTCTCACCGCGCTGGGAAAAAGCCTGGAAACCGAGGATCCTTCGAACAAGCTTCTCGACGTTGAAACACAACTCGGCTGGCTTCGTTCCATCGGTTTCGAAGACGTTGATTGTTATTGGAAATGGCGCGAGCTCGCACTGTTAAGTGGCCTAAAGCCAGCATCATAGATAAGGCTCAGCGCTTGTGGCGCTGTCGCAGGGCTTCAAACAGTACAACTCCTGTGGCTACTGAGACGTTTAGCGATTTCACTGGGCCACTGGTTGGCAGCGACACCACAAAATCGCAACGCTTGCGTGTCAGTTCATGCATTCCATCTTCACCGCCCATGATGATTCCAGTGGGCGAAGTGTAGTCGACCTCGGCGTAGTTCTTGTCCGCGCGCTCGTCGAGGCCAACCAGCCAGTAACCAGCCTCTTTCAACTCTTCCATCGAGCGCGCGAGATTGGTCACTTTCGCCACTGGCAGATGTGATAGCGCGCCCGCTGAGGCCCGGGCCACTGTATCGGTCAATCCCGCTGCGCGCCGCTCTGGAATCACCACGCCGTGAGCACCCGCAGCCAGCGCCGTGCGAATGATGGCGCCGAGGTTGTGTGGATCTTCGACTCCGTCCAGCAGCACGATCAGTCCTGGCTTGCCTTTGTCCTTGTTAGCGTTGGCTAGAATGTCTTCGAGCGTGCTCGCGGCGCGCGCTGCGGCGATGGCAACAACTCCCTGATGATCACGCGTTCCGGCCATGCGATCCAACCATCCGCGCTCTTCAAACCGCACCGGAATTCCGTTACGCCGCGCCAGTTGAACGATTTCTTCCGCGCGCGTGTCCTGGCGCCCTTTCGCGACAAACACATGCTCGATGGGCCGCGCAGCTTCGAGAGCTTCGCGCACCGCGTGAATCCCGGTCAGCTTGTCCATGGCTTGAAAGTGTATCCGCGCCGGGCCTGCACGCGTAGCGGGTTTCTCATGCGGGATTGGAAGGAGGCGAACCGCCGCAGGCCCTGGCGCGGCCGGTCAGCAGTTTTCGTTCACGTGCATTTTGCGTGAGCCCGGCCGCGCGTTCGAATTCGACACGGGCCTCGTCAAGTCGCCCCAGCTTGAACAAAAAATCGCCGCGCACGCTCGGGAGCAGATGATAGGACTTGAGCGACGGCTCCGACATGAGCGCGTCCACCAACGCCAGCCCCGCATCGGGACCGGAGGCCATCGCTACCGCGACCGCGCGGTTCAATTCAATAATCGGTGATGGATTCAGCCGGCCCAATGCTTCGTAAAGCGTCACAATGCGAGCCCAGTCTGTTTCATCGCCGCTTCGGGCCCGCGCATGGCAGGCCGCAATCGCTGCTTGCAGGGCATAAACGCCTTCAGCCCCGCCCAACTTCTCCGCACGCTTAAGGGCATCGAGGCCGCGGTGAATCAACAATTGGTCCCATTTCGAACGGTCCTGATCGAGCAGCAGAATAGGCTCGCCATTGGCGTCCACGCGGGCTTCGCTGCGCGATGCTTGAATTTCCATCAGCGCCACCAACCCGTGAACTTCCGATTCTTGCGGAGCCAGTTCCACGAGAATCCGCCCCAGCCGCAGCGCGTCGTCACAAAGACCCGGTCGCAGCCAGTCATCACCGGCCGTCGCCGAGTAGCCTTCATTGAAAATCAGGTAGATGACTTCCAGAACGGAAGAAAGCCGCGCGGCGCGATCCAGTCCACGAGGCACTTCAAACGGAACTCGCGCTTCGCTGAGAGTGCGCTTAGCGCGCACGATGCGCTGCGCGATGGTGGGCTCCGGCGTGAGGAATGCGCGTGATATTTCCGGCGTAGTCAATCCGCCGAGCAAACGTAGCGTCAGCGCGACGCGAGCCTCGGTTGAAAGCACCGGATGGCAGGAAATAAACACGAGCCGAAGCAAGTCGTCGCCAATGTCATCGTCGCCGGCTAGTTCGAATTCCGCCATCGCTGCATCCTGCTGCGTCTTCAGTTCGCGTCCCAATTCCTCGTGTTTACGATCGAGGAGCTTGTTGCGGCGAAACCGGTCAATCGCGCGGTTTTTGGCAATCGCCATCAGCCACGCACCCGGATTATCGGGGATCCCGGCTGCGGACCATTGCTCCAGAGCCGCGACGAGAGCATCTTGCGCCAGCTCTTCGGACACACCCACATCGCGCGTGATGCGAGTCAGCGAAGCAATAATCTTCGCTGACTCGATCCGCCAGACCGCGTCGATGGTGCGGTGAATATCGAGATTACGCTGGACGTCGGGTGAAGCCACGTAAGCATTGTCACGCGGAAAAGTTCACCCGCAAAGTGTTCCGTACTGGCGAAGGGCGCGGCCTCGCCTGTCTTGCGGCTTACGTTTTCAATCAGGCGCTTTGCTTTTGCGCGGCCGGCGCCTCGTAGAGTTGCCGCAGCTCGCATTCGCCTTGGCCAACCACACGCAGGAAGTCGCGCACAAGCTGGAGCGCTTCTTCCTTGGAGTTCGTTTGCAGAATCGCAAACCCGCCGACGATCTCCTTGGACTCAGTAAAGGGCCCGTCCGTCACGGTGTAGTTCTCGTTGGTGAGGCGAACCCGCGCACCCAACGCGCTCGGCAGACACCCTTCGGTTGCAAGGAGCCAGCCCTTCCTCATCCCCTCTTCGATCAACTTTCCCATCGCTTCCATTTCTTGCTGCGAAGGGGGAGTGTTCCGCTCCGGTGATTTGTAAATGCTCAGAAATCGCATGATCTTCTCTCCTGTTCTTATAGCTAACGCGTCCCGCAGAATTGCAGGCCGGTGAAGTGTCGCTCATTGGTACGTCGAATGAAGCAAGCCAAAATCGACAAGCGCGGCGAAGAATTATTTCTTCGCTGCCATTTTCTTTTCGAGTTCCCGAGCCTGGTCAATCGCCGGACTCGGCGCGAAGTCTTCCAGTTCGAAAAATTGCCGTACTTCGATTTCGCCTTCACCTTTTTCTTGCGGAGCTGGAACCTTCTTCGCCCATTCCAGTGCTTCCTGGCGCGACTTCACATTGATGACCCAGTAGCCGGCAATGATCTCCTTGCTCTCTGTGAATGGCCCATCCACGATGGTGCGTTTGCCGCCGGAAAACTTCACGCGGAAACCTTTCGACGTTGGCTGCAGGCCGGAAAGATCGACCAGCACCCCTGCCTTCTGGAGTTCTTCGTTGAACTTGGTCATCGTGGCGATCATTTCGTTGGTCGGCATTACACCGGCTTCACTCTCTCTACTGGCTCTTACAATCATCATGAAACGCATGGCTTTCTCCTTGAAGTTGGCTTCCGAGCTGAGCGTTTCGGATGTCGCCAACCGATCGACCATCATTTAGACGACGAAGGAAAAGGCCCGATATCGACATCCGACGGGAACGATTGTTTGATCAATACTTTGCGGCTGCAAACATCCCGCGTTGTCGATTGGTCTGGACCTGTGGCGGGTTGCGGCCAGTCTATCACTGTATTTCCACAAGAAATGTGAATCCCTTGTGCGGAGTGGCCGAGCCCCTGACTACGTACCCGCGGTCTTGTTGCGCAGTTCGGGAGGGAAGTCGATGTTCTCAAATACTGGCCGGATCTCTACTATGCCGCCTTCGGAAAGCGGGCATCGGCTTGCCCACTCAAGCGCTTCTTCGCGAGACTTCACCTGGATCAACCAAAATCCGGCAATCATCTCTTTCGCTTCCGTGAACGGCCCGTCTGTGAACACGCGCTTACCCTTGGAAACTTTGATGCGCGTTGCTTTGGAACTCGGGTGTAAACCCTCAGCTAGGAGCAGGACACCGGCTTTGCGCATGTCATCGCTGTACTTCCGCATAGCCGTGACGAGTTCCAAAGTCGGCGTGAAATTTTCCTGGGCCTCCACCGGCGCGGGCAATGACATCATGAATCGCATCGTCGTTTCTCTCTCGGTTTCAGTTTAGCCTAGGCCTTTTGGGGGCCTCCACACTGACGACGAATAATGAAGAAGGGAATCGACACGCTTCGGCAACAAACTTCAGAACTTCAGACAGCGGCCCCAAGCCAGTGCGCAACGGCACCCAGGGAGTGCAGAACCTGCAGCGGGCAGCCCAGCAAAAACAAATCCTGGCCAACGATTTGCGTATGCGTTGTCTGCGCAGTGTTCAAGACGCTCCAAAAGAGCGATCCGGCTACTTCGCGCAGCGCAAACCAGACCGCGTCTGTCAGGTGGCAGGAAGCAAGCCTCGCCGCGTCCATGCCCAGTCCAAAAATCGCGGCTCCGGCGAAGGACTTCAGGGCCTGTGCGGCTGTCAGTTGAAATGTCATGTTCGCCTCCTGCGTATTTCCTGGCCTTCTGTGTATATGACGATTCAAAGTGGCGAAATTCGACAGGACCGGCAAAGTTTTTGAGCCCTGCCGGGAGCCTACGCGGCCGGCTTGTCGTACCTTTCCACCGTAAGAGGCTCAAGCAAAAGGACTAACCTTTTGCTCGAAATACCGTCTACCATCCTTCACGTCATCTTCGCGAGGTGGCTCAAATGCGCAAGTTTCTTATTGGTGCGGCACTACTCCTGGCGGCGCTGTGCGCCGGCTATTCTGCATACGCGCAGGAGGCGCAAAAAGCCGCACCGGCGGCGGGCGGTTCGCTCAGCGGACGGTGGACGCTCACTTCGGATTTCCACGGCACGCCGCTCTATTTCAAGTTGGAGCTCGAACAACATGGCGACAAGCTGACGGGCAATTTCGATGGGGATAAATTGGAAGGAACTGTCAACGGCTCGGCCGTTCAGTTTCTCGCGAAAGACGATCACGGAGGCAGCGAAGACGTTAAGGCCACGCTAAAAGACAAAACCCTTTCGGGCACCGTCGTGTTCGTCAACGGCGACGATCCTACGCATCCAGAAACGCATCCGTTTACCGCGATGCTGGTTCCAGCGCGCTCCAGCGCTCCGCCAAAGCGGCATGAATTCACGCCGACGGTTTTCTACCGGCGCTTCTCGCCGGAAAACAAACCAGTGCTCACGGTTTATCCTGGCGACACCATCCACACCACGACCGTTGATGCGGGCGGCACGGATGAAAAAGGCGTTACGCGGGTGCTCGGAGGAAATCCGGAAACCGGACCGTTTTATGTGGAGACCGCTGCGCCGGGAGACACGCTCGTTGTGCACATTACAAAGCTGCGCCTAAATCGCGATTGGGCTATCAGCGATGACGGCATCGTGGATCGCGCAACAGATAGCGATCTCGCAGCGAAAAACAAAGATTTGTGGAAGAACGTGCGCTGGCACCTGGATTTAGCGAAGGGAACTGCTTCGCCAGAAAAACCTGCAGAGCATTTGACGAATTACTCCGTGCCGGTACGGCCGATGCTGGGCTGCGTAGCGACGGCCGTAGGACCAGCGCAGGCGCCTCCCGGAACCGGCGACTCCGGTCGCTTTGGCGGAAACATGGACTTCAACGAAATTGTAGAAGGCGCGACGATTTATCTGCCGGTGAGCAATCCCGGCGCGTTGCTCTACTTTGGAGATGGCCACGCGGCCCAGGGCGACGGTGAATTGAATGGTAATGCGTTGGAAACGTCGATGGACGTGGAGTTGACCGTGGATGTGATTCCCGGCAAATCGATTCGCGGGCCGCGCGTGGAGTCGGCAACGCACTTCATGGCAATGGGATTGGGTGGTTCGCTGGAAGACGCGATGCGCGGAGCGACCGGCAGCATGGCGGCATGGCTGAACGAAGACTACAAACTGACGCCATCGGAAGTGGCTCAGGTGCTGGGAACTGCCTCGGAATATCGCATCAGCGAAGTGGCGGATCGCAACGCGGGCATAGTCCTCAAAATCAACAAAGACCGGTTGAAGGGTTTAACCGCGCAAGCGAAGTGAGGCGAAGCCTTTTCTGTTTTATTTGACGTTCAGTTTACCCAGCGGTCGGGACGGGAGGGTGGCTCGCCTTTGTGTTTGTTGATGTAGACCTCGAACTTCTTCTTGTTGCGTTCGTAGCGCCAGTCGGAGACTTCGTTGCGGAGGCGGTAGAGGTAGGAATCGCGGCGCAAGTACAAATAGCCGATCACCATGCCACCGAGGTGGCAAATGTGGGAAACCTTGTCATCGCCGAGGCCGAAGGTGCCGAGGAAGGTGATGGCGGCCATGACCGTGACAATCCACTTCATCTTGATGGCGACGGGAATCGGGAAAAGATAGGCGCGCCGATCGGGGAAGAGAATGGCGCAAGCGATTAGAACGCCGAAAATCGCTCCCGACGCGCCAATCGTGGGGATGTCATACGCGGGTTTGCCCCACAGCATTGGGACGGTGCGCACGAAAACGTTGAGAACACCTGCGCCAACGCCAGTCAGAAAGTAGTAGCGCAGGAAGCGGTTGCGTCCCCAGACGAGTTCCAGTTCGCGTCCGAACGACCACAACATGAACATGTTGACCACGATGTGCCAGATGCTGTTTGCGTCGTGCAGGAAAAGATATGTAAAGGGTTGCCAGATGCGCAGGCCAGGGACGACGCCGCTAGGGACGAGTCCGAACCAGAGGTCGAAACGATATTCCGCCTGCGGCCCGCGAAGGTAATAGATAAAAATCTGAGTGAGATAAACGACGCAGTTCCCGATCAGGAGCAGCTTCACGCCGGGCGTGATGAAAAACTCCCAGTTCACGCGGTGGTAGCGGATTTGGTTGGAGCGTGAAGCCATGCTGAGGCCAGTTTACGAGCGCGGAGCGGCCAAGTAAAGGAACAGCACTTGCCGCGCGGGAAGGCGCTCCGATAGTGGTTAGTCGAGCTTTTTGCGGGCGAAGTGGAAGAGGCTGGCGGCCAGCAACACGAACATTATTACGGCGAAGGTGTTGCTGTTGGCTAGGTTAGGCCAGAATTTGGGGCCGATGTTGAAGAGGTCGGCGCGCCAGGGCAATCGGAGCGTGGAAACAAGCCAGCCTGGGACGCGATGAGCGATTTCGGGGTCCTGGAAGAGATTGATGATGATGCCGAGGAGGCCGAAGACACCTCCAGCGGCAATCAGGCCGGAAGAGTAGAGAGCGCCGGGGCTGGCTTCGCTTTCGTCTTTCTTTTTAGTGGTGGCTTCGACGAGTACGCGCACGAGTCCACCGGCGAACATGGCGCCAGTGGTGGCGATGGATAAGTACGATCCGGTGGCGAAGGCGAGTGAGCGCACGCCGAGGATTTCCACGGCGATGACGAGACAGACTCCCATTAACACGAGGCGCCACGGCAGGCGTTGATTCAAGATGCCGTTGATAACGGTGGCCATCAGGCGCGCTTGCGGAGCGGGAGCAGCGGCGCTGCCAATGCCTTGCGCCCATTGCAACTCGATCCGCTGCGTGCTGGCGTCATAAAGATATTCGCCGTCGGGAATTTCGTGCGAGCCGAGCGCGTTGAGCAGAAGGTATTGCTTGCCCTGATGCTCGAAAGAATTGCTCTCGATTTTTACGCCAGTGGGAAGGGATTGAAGCGAAACGGGAATTTGTGTGGGGATGTATTTTTCGAGGCCACGGTTCATCAAGTTGAGCGTGGCGCCGATGGCGACGGTGGAAATGGTGACGCCAACGAGCA
>Ga0070665_100007774_pt1 | contig 10890 bp, 6 predicted proteins | sample KBSS13metaG_FD_65862 | JGI IMG/M metagenome (GOLD analysis project Ga0070665, IMG submission 65862) | Switchgrass rhizosphere microbial communities from Kellogg Biological Station, Michigan, USA - KBS S1-3 metaG | ecosystem: Host-associated > Plants > Roots > Rhizosphere > Soil ...
CGAATTCGTTGCGCACCACCGTCATCTCGCTGTCGAGATCCTTCTTCGCGATGAAGGAATTGACCATGCGGTCCGCTTCCATCGACAACGCCCAGCGCAGGTTTTCTTCGCTGGAATTGAAGGTTTCGTAGTAGTTGGTCCGATCCCAGGACGTGGTGCCATTGGGCCGCGCGCCATGAGCTGCGAGCTCGGTGAGGATCTCCTTGTGATTGGTCGATCCCTTGAACACCATGTGCTCGAGCAGGTGCGCCATGCCGGTCTCACCATAGTTCTCGTGCCGCGACCCGACGAGATACGTGATGTTCACCGTGATGGTCTGCTTGCTGGCATCGGGAAACAGCAGCACCCGCATTCCATTCGCCAACCGGTACTCGGTGATGCCCTCCACGGTGGTGACTTTCTCGGGCGGCCCGGGCGGCGCCGGCTGCTGCGCCGGCGGCGGCACCTGCTTGATCTTGCGAGCCTCGGCCACCGGCAGCAACGCGACACACAAAGCCGCCATCACCACGATCGAGCGGAAGTTGGAAGGCATTCCCTGCTCCTTGGTTACGCGCCGTATTAAAAGGTATCCCGGTCCCCCTAGCAAACGCGAACACCCCCAACTCCGGGTCACCTCAGCGCAACCGAACGCCCAGGACTTGCGACTCCCGGTCTTCCCCTCCCAGGGCTCGCATTCCTCTCTTGCCATCAAGTGGGAAAAGCTCGCAGACCGAGAGAGAGCGGCCGGCACCCGCGCAGGGATGCCCGAGCGGGCCGGGACTACGACACGTCGTCAGGCACGTAGCCGCCGTAGCATTGAAACCAACGAAGCCAGCGCACTAGCCACTCGCGCCATCCAAACATCAGCCCCGTCGGCGGCGGCCCTCCGCTCGCGACTCCAATCATCGAAAGGGCCCGGCGAAAAGCGAGGGCATCCCTGCGCGGGTGACGGCCGCTCGCCCTCTTTCTCCAAGCCTGTCCCCATTTGCTAGGAAACGAGGAATGTCCCCATTACCTATCGGTATCCGCGCGCCTGCAACGTAAAGAGCTTCGCGTAAATGCCGTCCTGCGTCATCAGCGTCTCGTGATTGCCCCGCTCGATGATGTGCCCCTGCTCCAGCACCACGATGTGATCCGCCATGCGCACCGTGGAGAATCGGTGCGAGATCACGATGGCGATGCGCCTCCCCATGAGGGAACGGAAATGCTCGAACACCTCGGCCTCGGCGGCGGCGTCCATGGCGGCGGTGGGCTCGTCCAGCACCAGGATGTCGGCATCGCTGCGCATGAAGGCGCGCGACAGCGCGATCTTCTGCCACTGGCCACCGGACAGCTCGCGGCCGTCCTTGAACCACTTGCCGAGCTGCGTATCGTACTGGCGCGGCATGTCTTCGATGAACGGCGCGGATTTTCCCTCGGTCGCCGCCTGCGTCCAGCGTTCGCGGTCCTCGAAGGCGCGCACGTCACCGGCGCCGATGTTCTCGCCCACCATCAGCTGGTAGCGCACGAAGTCCTGGAAGATGACGCCGACGCGCCGGCGCAGTACTTTCTCGTCCCACTCCTGCAGGTCGCGGCCGTCCAGCAGAATGCGGCCGAACGTCGGCTTGTACAGCCGCGTCAGCAGTTTGATCAGCGTGGTCTTGCCGGAGCCGTTCTCGCCGACCAGCGCCAGCGATTCGCCGCGCTTGATGTGCAGGTTGACGCCGGTGATGGCGGGCGTGTTCGAGCCCGGGTAGCGGAACTCGACGTTCTCGAACTGCACACCGGCCGCCGGATCCGGGCCGCTCACCGCGGTGCCGGTGCTGGGCTCGACCGGCTGCTCGAGGTATTCATACAGCGTCGATAGATAGAGGTTGTCCTCGTACATGCCGCCGACGGCGGCCAGGCTCGAGGTGACGGCGGCCTGGCCCTGGCGGAACAGCATGATGTACATGGTCATGTTGCCCAGCGTGATCACGCCGCGCACCGCCTCGACGGCGCACCAGGCATAGGCGCCGTACAACGACGCGATGCTGAGCAGCGTCAGCAGGAACACCCAGGTTTCGCGCCGGATGGTCAGGTTGCGATCCTTGTCGTACAGGCCTTCGAAGATGGCCTTGTACCGGCCGAGGAACAGCCCGCCGAGATCGAACAGCTTGACCTCCTTGGCGTGATCCTCGCGCGCGATGGCGGTCTCGAGGTAGGTCTGCATGCGCGTCTCGGGTTCGCGCCAGCGGAACAGGCGGAACGCGTCGCCGGAGAACTTGGTCTCGGCGAAGAACGCCGGCAGGCCACCGACGATGAGGATCACCACCGCCCACGGCGAGAAGCCCGCGAGCAGCGCGCCGAAGGTGATGATGGAGATGGCGTACTGCAGCAGGCTCGAGGTGCGCATCACCAGCGACAACGGCCGGCTCGAGGCTTCGCGGCGCGCGCGCGTGAGCTTGTCGTAGAACTCCGAGTCCTCGAACTGCGTGAGCTCCAGCGTCAGCGCCTTCTCGAGGATCATCACGTTCACGCGATGCGCGAGCTTGGCCTTGAACAACGCCTGGCAGAACGTGATGCCGCGGTGGGCAGCCGTAATGGCGCCCATGGTCAATGCCTCGGCGAGCACCCAACCCACCACCGGCTTGATGTCGATCGGCATGCCGGCCGCGTGCGCCTGGCCGGCGGACACCACGCTGTCGACGATACGCGCGCCGATCCAGGCCACCAGCGACGGCAACGCGCCGGCAATCACGGTGACGGCCCCGAAGAACATCGACAGGGGGCGATCGGTATCCCACACGAGTTGGAGCGCGCGCTTGGTGTACTTGAACACACCAAAGAAGCGGCGCATGGAGCTCGGATTATCGAGAGGGCTTTCGGGCTGTCGTGCCAGCCCCGGCTTGGAACTCATGGGGTGCGAAGCCTACCGTGAATCGCCGCCCCGCAGGCGTCAGAAGTCGACGACACTCCGGCGCCTGCGCAGCCCCAGCAGCGCGGCCAACATCGCCAGCCAGGCCGCATCGAGCGCACCCCCGCCACCGCCCTTGCCGCCGCCGGAGCTGCTGCCGCCACCACCGCCCCCGCCGCCGGGAGGCGGCGGCGGCGCATTGACGGTGATGGTCACGCGTGCCACCGCGCTCTGCGCGCCGAGCTCGTCCGTCAGCCGGTATTCGAAGAAGTCGCTGCCGGTGTAGGCGGACGCGGGGGTGTAGCGCCAGCCGCCTGACTCGATGGCCAGCGTGCCGTGCGCGGGTTGGGTGGTAATGGTTTCGATCACGTCGGCCATCGCGGTGTCCGCGTCGCTGTCATTGGCGCGAAACGCGATCAGCTGGCTGGTGTCACGCGTCAGGGTCGCGGTGTCGGCCACGGCGACCGGCGCCTGGTTGGTCATGATCCACGGCTCGCCGCCGGTGACCAGATCCCAGTGGGCGAACAGCGGCAGGCCCTTGAACAGCGGCAGCGTGTAGCCGATCGAGTTGTAAGGTGCGGCGAAGTGGCTGACCCGATGCACGCCGGTCTCACCGTTGGTGACCCAGATCTGGTAGTCGTTGGCGGTCAGCGCGCCATAGAAGAACAGCAAACCATCGGCGGGCGAGTAGACCTGGATCTGCAGGTTCTGACCCTGGTCGGCCGTGATCACCGAATGCGTTCCAGCCGAGGTGCCGTCGGTGACCCACAGAGACTCGGTGCCGGCATCGAGCAGGACGAAGAACACCTTGCTCCCGATGGACTGCGGCATGGCGCGCGTCACGATGCCCTTCTTCACCAGGGTCGCGCCGGCCGAAGGACCTGCGACCTGGTACAGGCCGACGGTGTCACCGTCGGTCGACTCGTAGGTCAGCATCACGCCCTGGCCGAACTGCGTGAGACCAAAAGCGCGCGCGCCGGCGGTCCCCGGCGTGAGATCGGTGACCAGCGTGGTTCCCGAGGACGTGCCATCGGTGCGCCACAGCTCGCGGCCGCTGCCCGGGTTTTCATCGGCCATGAAGTACGCGATGCCGTTGACGAGTTTGAGCCACCCGCCCACGGAGTACACGCTGGGTTCCGCCGGCGCGATCGTCCCCAATCGCAGCGTGCCGCCGGCCGTGCCATCGGTACGCCAGAGCTGCGGCTCGCCCAGGGGCGTGGCCACGAATACCAGTCCATTGCTGGTCACCGTGAGATCGCAGATGCGCGAGTTGCTGACATCGGGGTCCAGCGTGACTTCCAGGCGCGTACCCGCGGCCGTGCCATCCGTCGACCACAGCTGCGAGCCTCCGTAGTACTGCTGCGAGGCGAAGAACCAGATGCGCCCGTTCCAGCGCTGCGCCCATTGGCCGCAGGTGTTGTTCAGGCGCAGATCGGCGAGCTTGAAAGTGCCGGCCTCGGTGCCGTCGGAACGCCATGGCTGGTCCAGCCAGGCCTGGTCGGGATCGTCATCGGCGGCGAACAGCAGCAAATCGCCCACGGCTAACAAGCTGCCCGGTTCGATGTCGCCGTGCGCCTCTCCCGGCCCGATGTCGCGGACCATGTGGGTGTTCGCGGCCGTGCCGTCGGTGACGAACAACTCGCGGCCGTGGTGGTTGTCGTTGGCGATGAAGAACGCGTGATCGCCCACGGCGCGCGGATCGCCGGGATCGGACGAGCCCGTCTGCCCGGACACCGCCAGATCGGTGATGCGATTGGTACCCGCGAGCGTGCCGTCGGATACCCAGGGTTCGACGCCGGTCGCGTCGTTGGCGGCGTAGAACATGCGATTGCCCAGCGGCTGGATCTGTCCTCCACCGAGGCCCACGCGCGCGACGTTCGTGCCGGAAAGATCGCTGGTCCACAGCGAGGTGCGATTCACGAACGAATTCGACGGATCGGGTTCTTCCACGTTGAAGAAGACGTGACTTCCCGCGACTCCGGACGCTTCGAAATACTGCATGCGGAAGACGTCGTAGGCTCCGCCGCCCGCCTGTGGAATCACGTGCGTGCCCGGCAGCGTGCCGTCGGTGACCCAGAGCTGCTGGCCGGCGGTGTTCACGCTGTCGCCGGCGATGAAGAACACCCGATCGGCGGTCGCGGTGAGGATGAACGAACCGTTGTCCATGCCCGGCGTGGCGTCGAGCAGCATGTGGGTGCCACCTTGCGTGCCGTCGCTGACCCAGATTTCGACGCCCAGGGTGTCATCGCCGTTGGCGAATACCAGCCGATTGCCGATCTTCACCAGCGGATTGATCGCGGTATACGGCAGCGTGTAGTTAGTCAGCCGTTGCGTGCCGGCCGGCGTGCCGTCGCTGCGCCACAGCGAGAAGTCCATGATGAAGTAGCGCGCGCCGCCCATCTCGATGGCGTTTTCGGCGAAGCTGTACAGGTTGTTCGACGTAAGCATCGCGGTCATGCCGGTGTCGATGTTCAGGCTGAACAGCCCGCGCTGATTGCTGGCATCGTCGGCGTTCAGGACCAGGGTGCGGCCGTCGACCCAGGCGATCGGGCCAATGGCCGAAATTCCCATCGACGCGAACGTGTGCAACATGCGCGTGCCGGCCGTGGTGCCATCGCTGACCCACAACCCCATCTGCAAGCCATCGGACGAGCCGGCGAAGAAATACAGATCGCCCGTGGGAGCCAGGTACGACTGGCCGACACCCTGGTCGGTCGTGAGCTTGCGGGTTCCGGCGGCCGTGCCATCCGTCACGTACAGGTTGCAACCTTGAACCTGCGGCTCGGCGGCGCAAAACCACGCGCGGTTGGCGTCGGCCTTGACCATGCCGAACTGGGTGGACGCGCCAAGATTGAGGAGCATCGTCGTGCCCGCGTCCGTGCCATCCGTGATCCAGACCTGGCTGGTGAACTGGTTCTCGTCCGGCGAGCCGAACAGCAGCACGCGATTGCCGAACTTCATCGGGAAGCGCGGCATGGCGAGTCCCGCGACCGCGAACTCCACCGTCCCCGCGGCGGTGCCGTCGGTGCGGAACAGCCGGCTGAATTGTTCGCGCGGCTTGGTGCCGGCAAACAGGGCGCGGTCACCCGCGACGCCCAGGTACCAGGGCGAACTGCTCGCGATGACCTCGTCGGGGTTGAGGTCCTTGATCAGGCTGACCGTGGCCGCGATCGCATTCGCGCCCAGCAGGCCGAGCAGCGCCAGGCACACGCGTTTGTTGTTCTTCTTCATGTTTGACGTCTGCCGCCAGGGAACCGGTTCTGACAAGGAATCTTAACCTGCCACAAGAGATAGTCATTGACCGCGGCCGCGACTCATTTAACTTACGTGCACATGTCCGTACTCACCGTTTCGGGTCTGTCCAAGACCTATGCGACCGGCTTTCACGCCCTCAAAAACGTCAGTCTCGAGATCCGCAAGGGCGAGATCTTCGCGCTGCTGGGTCCGAACGGCGCCGGCAAGACCACGCTGATCAACATCATCTGCGGCATCGTCACGCCGTCCGCGGGGCAGATCACCGCCGACGGCTTCGACATCCAGCGCGACTTCCGCGAGGCGCGCACTCGAATTGGACTGGTTCCACAGGAACTCGCCACCGACATGTTCGAGACCGTGTGGAATACCACCCAGTACTCGCGCGGACTGTTCGGCAAGCCGCGCTCCGCGGAGTTCGTTGAAAAGGTGCTGCGCGACCTTTCGCTCTGGGACAAGAAGGACGCGAAGATCATGACGCTCTCGGGCGGCATGAAGCGCCGCGTGATGATCGCCAAGGCGCTGTCGCATGAACCGACCATCCTGTTCCTCGACGAGCCCACCGCGGGCGTGGACGTCGAGTTGCGGCGTGACATGTGGCAGATGGTGCGCGGCCTGCGCGAGCGCGGCGTCACCATCATCCTGACGACCCACTACATCGAAGAAGCCGAGGAGATGGCGGATCGCATCGGCGTGATCAGCAAGGGCGAGTTGGTTCTGGTCGAGGAGAAGAATGCGCTGATGCGCAAGCTCGGCAAGAAACAGCTCACCCTGCACCTGCAGAATGTGCTGCCGGCGATTCCGCCGGCGCTGGCGGGTCTGCCGCTGGAGCTGGTCAAGAACGGCACCGAGCTGATCTACACCTTCGACACGCAGGCCAGCGAGACCGGCATCGCCGCGCTGCTGCGCCGGCTCAACGAGCAAGGCATCGAGTTCAAGGACCTGCATACCGCGGAGAGTTCGCTCGAAGACATCTTCGTGAGCCTGGTCAGGGGCCGCGCATGAACATCCACGCGATTCGCGCCATCTACACCTTCGAGATGTCGCGCACCTTCCGCACCATCTTCCAGAGCATCGCGGCGCCGGTGATCACCACCTCGCTGTACTTCGTGGTATTCGGCTCGGCCATCGGCTCGCGCATGGTGAGCATCGACGGAGTCTCCTACGGCGCGTTCATCGTACCCGGCCTGGTGATGCTCACGGTGCTCACCGAGAGCCTGAACAACTCGTCGTTCGGCATCTACATGCCGAAGTTCGCGGGCACCATCTACGAGATGCTGTCGGCGCCGATCTCGGTGGTCGAGGTGCTGGCGGGTTACGTGGGCGCGGCGGCCACCAAGTCGGTGATGCTGGGCACCATCATCCTGGTGACGGCGCGGTTGTTCGTGCCCTTCGACATCCAGCATCCCATTGCGATGCTGGGCTTCCTGATATTGACGTCGGTGACATTCAGCCTGCTCGGCTTCGCGATCGGCATCTGGGCCGACAGCTGGGAGAAGACCAGCATCGTGCCCACCATGATCGTCACGCCGCTCACGTTCCTCGGCGGCAGTTTCTATTCGCTGTCGATGCTGCCGCCGGTGTGGCAGAAGATCACGCTGTTCAACCCGGTGGTCTACCTGATCAACGGCTTCCGCTGGAGCTTCTACGGCAAGTCGGACGTGAACGTGGTGTTGAGCGTGAGCATGACGTTCCTGTTCATGCTGATCTGCCTGGCGATCATCACGTGGATGTTCCGCACGGGATACAAGCTCAAAAATTAAGGGCGGCCCCGCGCCACAAGGCGGGTCCGCCCTTTTGCTTCACGGGGCAGCCGGCTAACTCAGTTATGCCCGGCAGCCCTTACCGGTACCGATCAGGCGCGACGTCCTCCGGCCAGCAGCAAGCCCGCGCCGATGACGATGGCGCCGATGCCTGCCCACTGCGGGATGTTCACGGTTTCCTTGTCCTTCACCGACAACTCGATGGGCCCCACCTTCGCGTCATGCGTTTCCTTGGTGTAGGTGAATCTGCCGTAGGCCAATCCCAGGACCCCGGCGATGATCAACACGATGGCGACGATCTTGGTCGAGCTCATTCAGATATCCCCTAGCTACTTTGCGTGGTTCAGAGTGCGCCGCGCGCGAAAATGTCAGTATCGTCGCACGTCGGGTTCGAAATTAGGACGAGTCCTACATTTTGGGATCGTCGTGCGCGTCGTATTCCACGCGCCGCTCGAATCGGCCGTCGCCGTCGTCGTCATATTCCGCGTATGAGGGCAGGCCGGCCCTGAAGAACAGCCGCTTCACGACGCGGCCACCGCTCGCGAAGTAGTAGTCAGTGCTGGCCGGGATGCCGTTCGTGAAGTGCACCACCTGCTCGGGCCGGCCGTCGCCATCGGCGTCGAGCACGCTGCGGCTCGGCTGCCCGGCGTCGACTTCTCCGCGCCACTCGAAGTACCCGTCGAAATCCTCGTCGGATTCGTAGCTCACCTCGTAGCCGCGCAGATCGAACGTCCAGCGCGTATCGACCTTGCCATCCCCGTTGCGATCGTAGGTGGTGCTGCTGATCGTCGAGCCGGCGTAGTGGTAGGTCACTTCGAAACGCCCATCGCCGTCGTAGTCGACGCCGTTGGCGCTGGCCGGATTTCGCATCAGCACCACCACGGCCGCGGCGCCGACCAGGGCGCCGATGAAGAACCAGAGCAGCGACCACGATCGCGCGGGTTTGGTCGCAGGAGCCGCCTGCGGCTCGGCGGCAGGCTGCAGCTTCTCCCAATCCGCGATCACTTCGCGCGCTTCGGCGGCGCGTGCGGGATCGACGCGCACCTTCACGGTATTCCCGAGCGGGATCTCGCCGGCCGCGCTCTGCAGGAACTCGCCGTCGACGCGCGCGGAGATCCCGGCCTGCGACAACAGGTCGCAGACCATGTGCGCTTCGACCGCGAGATTGCACGCGTAGACTTTTTCGGTGAGCTGTTCCATGCGCGCAGCTTAAGCGATGTTGTTAGCGCAACCAGCATCGGACATCGACAGGGACATCGGGACGCGGCCCGAGACATAAGTATTTTCGCTTGCATTAATCGCGACGCGTCTTTTCTATGATCCGCGCGCGGCTTGGTCGTATGGACACGGACACAGGGGGACTTATGAAATGGATTCTTCGCGCGCTGCGGCGCGCCGCGATTCTCTGCACGCTGCTTTTACTGCCCGCTGCGGGCTTTGCGGGCTTTTTCATCTCGAACGGCCAGCTGCTCGACAACAACGGCACGCCGTTCGTCATGCGCGGCGTCAACTACCCGTACACCTGGTTCCAGTCGCGCAACACGCAACAGGACCTGGCGGCCATCGCCGCGACGGGCTCGAACACGGTGCGCGTGGTGCTCTCCACCGGCGGCCAGTGGGCGCGCGTGAACGGCACGCAGGTGTCGCAGATCATCCAGTGGTGCAAGGACCTGAAGATGATCGCGGTGCTGGAGGTGCATGATTCCACCGGCTGGAGCGAGCAGACCACGGCCGTGCCGATCTCGAACGCCACGGCCTACTGGACCAGCTCCGACATCCGCGCCGCCATCAACGGCCAGGAAAACTTCGTGATCATCAACATCGCGAACGAGCCGTTCGGCAACACCACCACGGCTAACTACGTGGCCGACACCTCGACGGCGATTCGCGGGCTGCGCACCGCCGGGCTCACCCACACCATCATGATCGACGGCGCCACCTGGGGCCAGGACTGGTCGGGCACCATGCGCGACAATGCCATGGCGTTGTGGAACGCGGACACGCTGCACAACCTGGTCTTCAGCGTGCACATGTACGAGGTGTACCAGTCGCTCTCGCCCATCCAGGCGTACATGCAGGCTTTCCAGACCCTGGGCCTGCCACTGGTCGTCGGCGAGTTCGGCCCGATCAACAACGGGCAGTTCGTCGATTCGGAATCGGTGATCGCGCAGGCCGCGCAGCGCAATCTCGGCTACATCGGCTGGTCCTGGTCGGGTAACGGCGGCGGCGGCACCGGCCTCGACATGACGGTGAACTTCGATCCCGCGCAACTCACCACCTGGGGCAATCGCATCGTCAATGGCACCAACGGCATTCGCGCGACGTCGGTGCTGGCCTCGGTGTTCGGCACTTCGCAGGGACCGAACCTGGTCGTGTCGCCGACCTCGCTGTCGTTCGCCTCGGCGGCCTCGTCATCGGCCGTGTCGGTGACGGCCAACCTGAGCTGGACGGTCACGGACAACCAGGGCTGGATCAGCGTCTCGCCCACCAGCGGTTCCAACAACGGCAGCTTCACGGTGAGCGTGACCGCCAACACCGGCACGGCGGCGCGTACCGGCACGGTGACGGCGACCGGCGGCGGCATCACCCGCACCATCGCGGTGACGCAGGCGGCGCCCGCGGCTAACAACCTCACGGTGTCGCCGACCTCGTTGTCGCTGGCGTCCGCCGCTTCGTCGGGCAACGCCACCGTGACCGCGAACGTGAGCTGGACGGTGAGCGACAATCAGACCTGGATCAGCACCTCGGCGACCGGCGGCTCCGGCAATGGCAGCTTCACGGTCAGCGCCAGCGCGAACACCGGCAGCGCGGCGCGCACCGGTACGGTGACGGTCAGCGGCGGCGGCATCACGCGCACCATCGCGGTGTCGCAGGCCGGGCAATCCAGCGGCGGGTCGGTCACTGCAACGGGCACGGTCACCAGCAGCAGCGGCTGGTTCAGCGAGGAGCAGGTTCGCGTGAACAACACCGCGAACATCACCGCGTTGACCGTGACGATCACGGTGCAACGGACCAGCGGCG
>Ga0070665_100007775_pt1 | contig 10889 bp, 10 predicted proteins | sample KBSS13metaG_FD_65862 | JGI IMG/M metagenome (GOLD analysis project Ga0070665, IMG submission 65862) | Switchgrass rhizosphere microbial communities from Kellogg Biological Station, Michigan, USA - KBS S1-3 metaG | ecosystem: Host-associated > Plants > Roots > Rhizosphere > Soil ...
TTTCGGGCGACGGCACGCCGGCGAGCCGGCAGAATTCATCCTCGCTCAGAATCCGAATCCCTGCGCCGTGCTCCGCGTTCAGCTCCTCGGCCTTCCTCAGCTTCACGCTCCGGATGTCGTCGCCGGGGTCTCTGTCGATCGGCGCGTCGCCGGCGTCAACAGACGTGGCCAGGCGCAGCCCTTCCGCTCCGATCACCACCATCGTCGCCTTCGCGGTCACGTCCTCGGCGGTGGCGCCGCCGAGCGCCGCGACGAGCGCGCACGCGTCCTTGCGGCCGAGCGAACTCAGCTTGCCGGAAAAGACGACGACTTGCCCCGCGAGGGCGTGAGGGTTGGGCTGGTCTGACGTTTTGTGTGACGACGGTACGGGCAATCGGCCTCCGCTGGCGCCTGACGAGCGGGGGAACGGCATCAAGATGAAGGAGAATGAATCGAATGTCAATGGTGAATCTCCTCGCCGGCGACGTCGGCGGCACGACGACGCGGCTCGGCCTGTTCGAGACGACCGCGTCGCGCCCGCGCCCGATCGCGGTACGCGAGTTCGCCACGCTCGATTTCCCCGATCTGCGGTCGATGATCGCCGCGTTCCTCGAGGCGGCGCCGCGCGCTGATCTCTCGAACGCGACGGCGTGCTTCGGCGTGGCCGGTCCGGTCGCGGGCGATGCGGCCAGCCTGACGAACACGCCCTGGCCGCGCATGGAGGCGGGCGCGATTGCCCGCGACTTCGCGCTGTCGCACGTCCACCTGCTGAACGATCTCGAGGCGATGGCCTACGCCGTGCCCGTGCTCGAGAGCGCCGAAGTCCACGTGCTGCAGGCAGGACGGCCGGCGGCGGACGGCAACGTCGCGATCATCGCCGCCGGAACGGGCCTCGGCGAATCGTTCCTGCATCGCGTGAACGGACGCCATGTCGCCATCGCGACGGAAGGCGGCCACGCCGACTTCGCGGCGCGCACGGAACGCGATATCGCGCTGCTGCGGCACATCGTCACGCGCTACGGGCGAGCGCAGGTGGAAGACGTGGTCTCGGGGCGCGGCCTGCTCGACATCCACCGCGCCATTCACGCCGACCCGTGCCAGGCGACGATCGATCCCGATGCCGCCGGCGCATCTGCGGCGATCTCGTCGGCGGCCCTGGCCGGACGCTGCTCCGGCTGCGTCGAGGCGCTGAACATCTTCGTCGAAGCCTACGGCGCCGAGGCCGGGAACTTCGCGCTTCGCACGCTCGCCACCGGCGGCGTGTTCGTCGGCGGCGGCATCGCGCCGAAAATCCTGCCCGCCCTCACGACCGGCGTGTTCATGCGCGCGTTCCGCGCCAAGGCGCCGTTTGAAGCGCTCCTCGATGCGGTGCCCGTGAAGGTCATCCTCCATTCCACCCCTGGATTGCTGGGTGCTGCGAATTTCTGTTCACATACCTGACAGAAGCGACAGAGAAGGAACACGAGCGACGAATTGCACGCAAATCGTCGTGCCTGTGTGACGCGAGCCCGACGTCCGTGTTGTATTCTGGGCAGCAAGCAGATGATCTGGTTCTTCGACAAAGAGGGCGATCGGCTCCGCTACGAGATCAGCCACGATCGCGAATCCGGTTGCTATCGCCTGGTCGTCACACGGCCCGACGGCTCCGAGTCCGTCGAGGAACTCGATCAACCGAGCGATCTCATCGAGCGGTCAGTCGAATTGATGAACAGCCTGCGCACCGAAGGCTGGCGCGTCAGCTAAGTGAAGGCCGCCGCGTTCGCGCTCGGCCTGACCCTCTTCGCAGCGTCTCCTCCGCGCACGGTTCCGTTCCAGGCCGGTGAAACGCTGACGTACGACGTCTCGTGGTCGACGTTCCTCGTCGCCGGCACGGTCGTGATGGCGGTCAAGGAGAAGAAGCCGTCGCTCGATTCGACGGCCTACTACATCGTCGCCGAGGCGAGGCCCGCGCCGTTCCTGGCAAAACTCTACTCGCTCTACTACAAGCTGGACACCCTGCTCGACGTCTACTCGCTGCTCCCGCAGCGGAGCTCGTTCTACACCGAGGAAGGGAACAAGCATCGTCTCAAGACCACGCGATTCGACCGGGCCGCGAAGAAGGCGTTCTTCGAGGACCAGTCGACGACGACGGTCAGGACGGATCTCCCGATCGCGGCCGCCACGCTGGACGCCCTCTCGTCGCTGTACGTGCTGCGGGCGCTTCCGCTCAAGGCGGGACTGCACGCCACGATGCCGGTGATCGACGACGGCTTGAAATACACGTTGACCATCGACGTCGCCGCGCCCGAGCGCATCAAGACGCCGATCGGCGAGATCGGGGCCTGGAAGGTGACCCCGGCCATCGCGGACGACAAGGGCCAGGCGATCGGCAAGAACCTCGCGGTGTGGATCTCCGACGACGCGCGACGCTATCCGCTCAAGATCCACGCCGACCTGCCCGTCGGCAGCTTCGACCTCGTGCTGCGCGAGGCGCACTGACGCGGTGCGGCCCTTCAATCCTGCGTCACGGCGGGCCTGAAGGCCCGCACTACTTCTGTCAGGCCGCTTCTGCCAGCGTCAGCGCGAAGCCGTCCTCGCGGTCGATCCACTGCTGAAGGAGACGGAAGCCTGTGCGCTCGAGGTTGGCTGCGATTTCGTCCGGCGTGTACTTGTACGAGCTCTCCGTCCAGATCGATTCGCCGGCGGCGAACACCACCTCGGCGACATCGTCCACGCCCTGGCCGGCCTGACCCATGGCCGTGATGCGCACGCGCTGTGCGATCCGGCTCACCAGGTGCATCTCCACACGCGAGGCCGCCGGCTCCCACACCGCGCGGTGGGCGAACTGATCCACGTCGAAGGTTCCGCCGAGCTCGCGGTTGATGCGGACGAGCAGGTTGCGGTTGAACGCGGCGGTGACACCCAGCGGGTCGTCGTACGCGAGCAGGAGATCGCGTTCGGCCTTCACGAGATCGGCGCCCATCAGCAGCGCATCGCCGCGCCGCAGGTTGCCGCGTATCCCGCGCAGAAATTCTTCAGCGCCGGGACGATCGAAGTTGCCGATGTTCGACCCGAGGAAGAGCACGAGCGCGCGGCCCGAAGTCGTATCGGCCGCCGCCTGAACCAGTCCCGATTCGTACTCCGCCGCGTAGGTAAAGATCTGCACGCCGGAGAGCGAGTCCAGCGACCGTGCGGCCAGATCCAGCGCGCTCGGCGAGATGTCGATCAGCCGCACATCCAGACGCTCGGCCGGGCGGCGGCCGCCTTCGACGAGCGTCGCGAGCTTCGTGCCGTTGCCGGGCCCGAGCTCGATGATCGTCCGGAAGCCCGGAAGCGCTGCGAAGATTGCCCGAGCGTGCGCGCCGAGCAGCCTGGTCTCGGCGCGCGTGATGCCGTACCACGGCAGCGCGCAGATCGCGTCGAACAGCGCCGAGCCGAGGTCGTCGTAGAGGTACCGCGACGGCAGCTGACGCGGCGAGAGCGTCAGGTAATACTGCACGTCGGCGGCGAACTGCGCGGTGGAGACGGCGGTGGTCGTTCGCGTGATCATTTGACGCACCTGAATGTCGCGTAGACGTACGGGTAGCGGCCGCGGAACCAGTTGCGGAAGCTTGGACGGAGCAGCTCACGAGCGGTTGCCGGCGACGCCCCCTTCATCACGAAGTGTTCGCCGTCGAAAAAATCCGCCGAGTACTCGGGATATGAGGCCATCGCCCTGAAGCCGGGAAACGGTGCAAAGGGCGTGCTGGTCCACTCCCAGCCGTTGCCGGCCAGATCCTCGACACCCCATGCGCTGGCGCCCGCGGGGTGGCTGCCGGCCGGCTGGGGATCCCAGCTGATGAAGTCGAACACACCGCGCTCGGCCGTAGCGGCGCCATCACCCCACGGATGAACTCGCCCGCCGGCGCCTGAGCCGTTGCGGCCCTCTTCACCGAATGCGGCGCGCTGGTACTCGGCTTCGGTCGGCAGGCGCAGCCCACGCCAGCGCGCATAGGCCGCAGCTTCCGCGTGGCTCACGTACACCGGCCACGACATCGGGAGCGGGACCATGTCGAACATCCCGCGCCACAGCCAGCCGCCATCCGAGCGCTCCCAGAACAGCGGGTGCTCGACGCGCTCGCTCTCGACCCAGCGCCAGTCCTCGGCGCTCCACCAGCGGCTGTCTTTGTAGCCGCCCCCCTCGACGAACGCGAGGAACTGGGCGTTGGTCACGTTGTGGCGCTGGATCGAAAACGCCGGGACGTCCGCCGTACACGCCGGGAACTCGTTGTCCCAGCCGAAGGGCACGGCGGAGCGGTCAACGCCGAGGACCGCCCGGCCCGCGGGAATATCGATCCACTCGTCGGCGGGCGCCGTGCCGTCGGTCACCGGAGCGTAGCCCTCCGGCCGGTGCTTTTCGTCGAAACCCAGGCGGTGCCACATGTACAGCAGCGTCTCCTGGTGCATCGCCTCGTGCTCGAGGATGCCGAACACGGCTTCCGCGCGATCGAGCAGCGGATGACCGGGGCGCTCGAGCTCCTCGCGCGACAACGCGTCGATCACCCTCGCGTCCGCTTCAGCGGCGAACGCGCGCACCGCGTCGCGGTCGGGCCACGACGCCTGATGTCCGTTGGCCTGCGACTCGTGCGGATCGATGCCGCGCGCGAAGAGCGTCTCGAGGCGCGGATCGATGCTCGGGGCGCCGAGCCCTTTCTTCACCAGCGTGTTGAAGCTGAAACCCGGGAGATGGCCTTCGTAGAACACGATGGGATGCCGGAGCGCGATCGGGCGGCTGTAGTACACCTGCTCGGGAAGCATGTCGAACAGCTGGCGCGAACGGTCCCGGTTGCGCCGATACCACGACAGTGCGGCTTCGCGGTCGAGAGCCATCTCCCGATCATATGCAACGGCCGAAGACGAAACAACGATCGAGCGGCAGGCTCATGGACGAGTTAACGGGCAGGTGGGATAAAATGCTGCCGCTGGGACGAGTGTGACGATTACTCTGAACGGGGATCCCTTCGACATCTCCGGTCCGCTGACGGTCAGTGAATTGCTCGCGACGCTCGAGATCGACGCGCGCCGGGTGGCCGTCGAACACAACCTCGTGGTCATCAAACGCGCCACGTTCGATGAAGCCGTCGTGCGCGAAGGGGACCAGGTCGAGATCGTGAACTTCGTCGGCGGCGGTTAGTGGCGCGCCTCAATGGCCCGCAGTACACAATGGACACCTTCTCAATCGCCGGCAAAACATTCGCGTCGCGCCTGATCATCGGCTCCGGCAAGTACCCCTCGCACGCCGTCATGGTGAAGGCGCACGAGGCCTCCGGCGCCGACATGGTCACCGTCGCCGTCCGCCGCGTGAACATCTCCGATCGGTCGAAGGAAAGCCTGCTCGACTACATCGACACGTCGAAGATGTTCATCCTCCCGAACACCGCCGGCTGCTATACCGCCGACGATGCCGTGAGGACGGCGAGGCTGGGACGCGAGGCGGGGCTCTCGAACTGGGTGAAGCTCGAGGTAATCGGCGACGAGCGGACGCTCTTCCCCGACAACGAGGCGCTGATCGAGGCGACGAGAGTGCTGGTCCTCGAGGGCTTCGTCGTGCTCCCCTACACGAGCGACGATCCGGTCGTCTGCCGCAAGCTCGAAGACGCGGGCGCCGCGGCCGTCATGCCGCTCGGCGCGCCGATTGGCTCGGGCCTCGGCATCCAGAACCCCAACAACATCCGGATCATCCGCGAGTTCTCGCGCGTGCCGGTCATCGTCGACGCGGGCGTCGGCACCGCGTCCGACGCCGCGTTCGCGATGGAGCTCGGCGCCGATGGCGTGTTGATGAACACCGCGATCGCCGGGGCGCAGGATCCGGCGGCCATGGCGGAGGCGATGAAATACGCCGTGCGGGCGGGACGGCTCGCGCACCTGGCGGGCCGCATTCCGCGCAAGCTGTACGCGACGGCGAGCAGCCCGCTCGAAGGACTGGTCGGGCGCTGATCGCATGCCGAAAAGCCCCGACGATCTCGAGGGCCTGAAGGCGGAGCGCGCCGCCGCGGACAGGGCCTACAACGACGCCCTGACGCAACTCGACGCCGCGCTCCAGAAACTGCCGGCGAACTTCCCCTCCCCGCCGCCCGATCCGGACGTCCATCAGCTCGCGTCGCTCAACACGCTCTGGAAGATCACGGCGCCGCCGCCGGAGGCCGGTATCGGCGGGCGCTTCGCCGCCGCCGTCCGGCGCATCGTCGCACCGCTGTTCGAACAGCAGCAGGTGTTCAACGGGGCGCTCGTCGATCACCTCAACCGCAACGTGCCGATCCAGCACGCCAGCGGGCTGGCCATCGGCGGCGGCCTGGCGGTCCTTCGCGGACAGCTGGCCGAGCTGGCCCGATTCCAGACGCTCCTCATCGTCTTCCTGCAGCAGATCACGCCGTACGTGGACACGCGCGACCGCGACGTCGCGGGCCTGCTGCGCGGCCTGTCCGGGGCTATCGACGCCGTGTCGAACGAAGTGCTGAAACGGTCGGAAGCCCTGCTGGCGCACGACCGGCAGCACGAACGGCGCCTGTCGGACATGGAGACCGAGCTGCAGGATCTTCGCAGCCGGCTGGCCGAGTTGCAGGAACGCTTCGCGGATGAACGATCTGCCTCACAACCACCGCGATAAGCCATCCTTCGCCGGACTCCCGGTCCGTGTGGAACGCCTGGCGCTCGCGGCGGTTCCTGCCTGGCTCACGCTGTCCTTCCTGGTGTCGGCGGATGCGCCGGTGGAACTGAAGGCGATCGTGGGCATCGTCGCGATCGTTTCCGCGATCCGCCCCACCGAAGGGCTGTGCATCGTGGCGGCGACGGTGCCGCTCGGCGATCTCATCGCGATCGCCATGGAGTCGAGCCCCGTTCGGCTCAGCGAAGCGCTCGTCGTCGCTTTTCTCGCCGGCTGGCTGGTCAGCCCATCTGACGGTCCGGCCCGCGGACCCTCGCCCGGCGCGGCCGTGCGGTACGCCGCGATGGCGCTGACCGCGGTGATCCTCGCCTCGATTGCCGTGAACGCTCTGCAGATCAGGACGTACTACCCGGCGATGTGGCCCGACACGCTCCTGAGATCGCTGCACAACTACTTCGGGCCGGGCTCCGATGAATGGGGCGCCGTGGCCGGCGGCCGGCTGATTGAAGGCATCGGGCTCTCTGTCGCGGTGGTGCAGCTGTTGAGGCGCCGCCCCATCCTCGCGCTCTGGATTCCCGAAGCACTCGGCGCGGGCTGCGTCGCCGCAGCGGCCGCCGCGTGGTCGTTGTGGCACGGCTACGCGCTCACCGCAGTACGGGCGCGCCACGCGCTGCTCGGCGACCGCATCGTGGCGCACGTGATGGACGTCAACGCGGCCGCGTCGTACTTTGCGATGATGGCGTGCCTGGCCGCGGGGTTGGCCGCGCGCGAACGTGGTCCGCGGCGCATCTGGTGGATCGTCGTGGCGGGGAGCGCGGCGGAAGGGCTGTCGCTCTCGGGATCGCGAGCGGCGATTGGAGTCGTCGTGTTAGCCGCGGCGGCAGCCGCGACATGGCTGATCGTCAGCCGGTCGAGCAAGGCCGTTCGCAACGGCGTGTTCGCGGCAGTCCTGGTGGCGCTCATCAGCGCCTCGGCAATCTGGGCGGCGCGGAGCGAACTGGCGGGAACGCAGAGCGGCGCGGGATTTCGCGTCCAGTTCGCTCAGAGCAGCGCCAGGATGATCAGCTCGCATCCGTGGCTCGGCCTGGGCATCGGCCGCTACTACCAGGCCTCGTCCATGTTCCTGAACCCGCAGCTCGCCTTTGCGTACGGCAGCGAAAACGCCCACGACTATTTCCTGCAGCTGGCCGCGGAGCTCGGGCTCATTGGATTTGCAGCGGTCGCGGTGATGCTGATCGGCGCGGCGGCGCCCCCCCTGCGCACCATGGCGCGCGCGCCCGACAACTACCGGCTCCTCGGCCTCATCGCCGGCGTTGCGGTGTTCCTGATGACGTGCACCACCGGTCATCCTTTCCTGACCCCGGAAGTCGCGTTCCCGTTCTGGCTGGCAACCGGGCTGATGGTGGTGCTTGGCTCACCGGATCGGCCGCTCGCCGGCCCCGCCGGCCTGATGGCAACGCGGATGGTGCCGGCGGTCTGTGTCGTGTTGCTCGCGGGTTCGATCCCGCTGCGCGCGCGCGAGGCCCCGCCCGGACCGCGCCGGGTGCTTCCGGTCGAGGGATTATTCGATTGGGAGGACGGGGCCGACGGGAGGCGCTATCGCTGGAGCCGGGAATACGCCAGCGTGTTCGTCGGGCGTGAAGCGCGACGCGTGGAGATTCCGGTGCGCGCGCCGCTGGGGGATGGAGTCGCCGCGGACATCTCGGTCGACGGTGGCCGAGCGAGAAATCGTCCGCTCGGGCGCGAGTGGACGACGATCACGGTGGACCTGCCGTTCGTGCCGCTGATCGTTCAGGCGCGGCGGATCAACATCCGCACGAGCCACGTGGAGCCGCTGCCGGACGGACGTGTCGTCGGCCTGCAATTCGGGCCGCCGAAGATGCTGGAGCCGTGAGCCGCCGTCGATCGTGCGGCCGGCTGAAGCCGGCCGCTACGTCATCCTGCTAGTTCCATCCGTTCCAGCGGTAGTAGACCCAGGCGCCGAACTCGTAGATCGCCTGGCCCGACTGGTAGAGCGACTCGTTCGTCGGAACAATCCATTTCGGCGGCGGCAGATTTTCAGGACGGCGCAACGACACCGAGGGAACCGGATCGAGGCCGGCGGCACGGAAGACAGCCAGCGCCCGGCGCATGTGCGCCGGCGAAGTCACGAGCACGAACCGGCTGACGTGATGGCTCTGAAGGATCGGGCCGAGCGTTCGCGGATGTTCACGCGTCGTCCTGGCTTCGGGGTCCTGCACGATGCGATCGGCCGGCACGCCGGCGTCGATGAGCGCGGCGCGCAGCAACGCGCTTTCCGGCGCGAGCTGGAATCCCGGGGTTGGAATGCCACCCGACACGATCACCAGGCGAGCCCCGATGGCCTTGTAGACCCGTGCGGCCTCGAGCGCCCTCAGCACGCTCCCCGACGTCAGGAGCCCGATCACTGCGCCGCTTTGACCGAACGTGGCGGCGCCGCCGCCGAGGACGACCACGGTGTCGGCTCCTCCCGCCGACTCCCGATCTGGCAGCTGCGTCAGGCCGTGAGCGACGGCAAACGTCAGCAGCGTGGCGCCCGTCCACGTCGCAAGGAGCCAGTAGACGGTCACATACGCCAGCAGCAAGCGCCTCGGTCCGCGCGCATCGGGCCGGCGCCACAGCCAGGCGATCACGACGACGAGGACGACGACCACCAGGACCGGTGAGTCGATGCGCCCGTGCTCCCGGAGGAAATCGACCGTCACGCCGCCCACGATGGAAGCTGCTGGAGCCAGCGCTCGAAGCAGATGAGCACCCACAGCCGCTGGCCATGGTTCGCGCCTCCGCCGAGGTGCGCATCGACGAGACGCTGAACGGCGTCAGCCCTGAGGTACGTTCTCAACCTGGCCGACGATCCCAGCAGCACGTCGCGCGCGTAGTCGCGAAGCTCACCCCGGAACCACGCATCGAGCGGCACGCCGAAACCGGTCTTGGGCCGTCGATCGACCTCGGACGGAATCAGATCCGAAAACGCGTCCCGCAGGATCGCCTTGGTTCGACGGCCGTCGAGTTTCCACGCGTCGGGGAGCCCTGCGACGTACTCGAGCAGCGCGGTATCGAGAAACGGGCACCTGGCTTCGAGAGAATTCGCCATCGTGCAGCGGTCGGTCTTGACCAGCAGGTCTCCCGGCAGATAGGTCGCAAAATTGACGGCGAGCATCTGGTTGAGAGCGGAAAGCCTGGATGAAGGCGGTTCGGCGGCGGTCGCCTCGGCCCCGGAAGCCGCGCGCAGCACGTCCGGCTGCAGGATCTCGTTCACATCGTCCTGGAACAGGCTGTTCCAGCGATCGACGCGTTCGAGGAGCGGCGCGTTCATGAACTTCGCGAACCGGCGCGCGCGCGCGAACAGATGCCGTTCGTTGGGCGCCGACGGCAGCGCCTGGAGGCCGGCGCGCAGCAACGGTCCGATCGCGCGCGGCACCCGCTCGGCCGCAAGCGCCGCGGCAAATCGCAGGTAGCCGGCAAACACTTCGTCGCCGCCGTCTCCCGTCAGGACGACGGTGACGTGCTGACGCGTCAGCTCCGAGACGAGATACGTCGGAATCGCAGACGAGTCGCCGAACGGGCCGTCGTGGTGCCAGATCAGACGATCCACGAGCTCGACGGCAGACGGACGCACCCGGAATTCCGTGTGATCGGCGCCAAACCGTTCGGCGACGCGGCGGGCGGCCGCCGTCTCGTCGTACGCCGCGTCTCCCTCGAAACCGATGCTGAACGTCTTCACCGGCGTGCCCGTCAGACGGCTCATGAGCCCGACGACGACGGTGGAATCGATGCCTCCGCTCAGGAACGCCCCGAGCGGCACGTCGCTGACGAGCCGCCGCGACACGGCCTCCGTGACCAGCTGGCGAACACGTTCGGTACCCTCCGAGCGGCTGATGCCCGGCGATGCGGATGCTTCCGAGTACTCGAGGCGCCAGTACGTCCGTTCGGCCAGCCGGCCGTCGAGCTCGACAACCACCGCGGTCGCCGGATCGACCTGGCGCACGCCGTGATACAGGGTGTCAGGATGCTGGACGTAGCCGTGCACGAAGAAGCCGGGGATCGTCGATTCGTCGATTCGCACCGGCACGTCCGGGTGGGCGAACAGCGCCTTGATCTCCGACCCGAATACGAGATGCCGCCCGTCGCGATAGTAGAACAGCGGCTTCTTGCCCGCGCGGTCGCGCGCGAGCACGAGGCGGCCCGCTCGCTCGTCCCACAGGGCGATGGCAAACATGCCGTCGATCGCCTCGACGAAGGCCGGGCCGCGCTCCTCGTACAGGTGGAC
>Ga0070665_100007777_pt1 | contig 10889 bp, 9 predicted proteins | sample KBSS13metaG_FD_65862 | JGI IMG/M metagenome (GOLD analysis project Ga0070665, IMG submission 65862) | Switchgrass rhizosphere microbial communities from Kellogg Biological Station, Michigan, USA - KBS S1-3 metaG | ecosystem: Host-associated > Plants > Roots > Rhizosphere > Soil ...
CGGATAGGCGGGATCGATCGGCAGGTACGCCCCACCCGCCTTCACAATACCCAGCAGCCCAATCAACATCTCAATCGACCGGTCGGCCCACAAGCCGACCACGCACTCGGTGCCCACACCTTGCTCGATCAGCCGCTGTGCGACAGCGTTCGCGTGCTCATCGAGCTGCCGATAGCTCAAGCTCCGATCACCCCTCACTACCGCTACGGCTTCGGGCGTGGCGTCAACCTGAGACTCAAACAACTCCACGAATGTGCGTGGCTCGGGAGATGACTTCTGCCCCGCCCAAGCACCTAAGATGCGCGCGCGGGTCGCGTCATCCAACAGCGGCAGCAACTGCGACGGAAGCTGCGGCTGGTCGACGGCTGTTTGCAACAGGCTCAGAAAATTCTGCCGATGCAGATCTATCGACCGCTGATCGTAGTGGGCAGCGTTACCATCCAACTGCAGCACGACATCCGACCCATCACTGCGCGCGTGAAAAGTGATGTACAGGTCTTCTACGCGGCGTGAGTGCGTGAAAATGTTCAGCCGGACCGTGTGACCTGCAAAGTTGAATTCCGCATCATTGGGCACGAAGTTGAGTACGACGCCGTACACATTGGCGTCACTGGCCGTCAGTCCGAGATCATTGCGGATCGCTCCCGAGGCGTAGCGCTGGTGACGATACGCCTCGCGGATCCGTTTTCCGGTCTGTTCGACCAGATCAGCAAAGCTCTTCGCGAGCTCGACACTGAGGCGCAACGGAACCACGTTCGCCACGAATCCCGCCGAACGACGCAACCTGGCATTGCTACGCCCCGTCACCGGCATTCCCAGCACCAGATCGCGCTTGCCCGTGATTCTGGAAAGATACAAGGCGACGGCAGCAAACAGGACGGCGGGCAGGCCCGACCTGGCAGCCGCACTCAACCCTTCCAGGCCGGCAACCAGCGCGCGCGGCACGCTGCCAACGCTACCGACACTGGCGCCCGGCCACCCCGGCGCTCGCCCGGAAAGTGTTGCCGCCTCGGGCAGGTTTTGAAGTTGCTCACGCCAGTAGATACGGTCGCGCTCGCAACGCTTGGACGCGTAATACTCGGCCTCGTCCTCAATCACTTCAGCCCAGGGTGTCAACTGCGCCGGCGCCGGGGCGATATTCTGAACGGCTGAGGTGTACAGCTCGGCTGTTCGGCTCAGGAACAACGAGGTACCGAACAAGTCCGTGACGAGGTGATGGAAGGCACAAAACCACAGAATGCGCTCTGGGCCAATCTGAAGAAGTGCAAATCGATAGGCCGGGCCCGCGGGCAGATCAAACGGCCGCTCCATATCCGCGTACATCCATTCGGTGGCCGCCGCGAGGGGATTCTCACGGTCCCGCAAGTCGACATAAGGAATTTCGACGCTCGAAACCGAGGCGTGAATCTGTCGCGGCCCATCGGGTGTGTCGAGAAACTTGTAGAGCTGTGAATCAGCTTCGCCCAGTGCGCGCAGGATGGCAGCGTGCAAGGCGCCCCGGTTGAGGGAACCGAAGACTTCCACGTAGCCGCCGATGTTGTAGAGCGAATCGCCGGACGCCAGGCGCTGCGCGCGCCAGACATCAGTCTGGGCGACGGAAAGCTCCAGGGCGGGAGTGCCCGTGGATGTGAACTGCTGCCGGCTCAGCGCTTTTTGCATGAATATTGGAACAGGCGCCAACGGCTTGCATTAGCCGGGTTTGCTGTTTTTATGAATTCGAGGAACGGGCGGTACTGAGCGACCGGGGCCGCATATCCCCCCAGTGGGCCTCAATCCAGTCCAGGCACGTTTGGCGTGCCCCGGACTGTCCAGTCTGGTCCCACCCCTGGGGCACCGCACGGAAGGCCGGCCACAGGCTGTACTGCCCTTCGCCATTCACGAGCACGAAAAAGTGTCCTTTCTCGTCCTCGAACGGGTTTTCCATGCTGTCGTGCTCCCTATGCGCCGTTATCACATCGTCAGGTGAGTGCCAGATACGACAAATTTTCGCACAGGTCCCCCACCTGCTCTGCGACACAGTTCTTAGTGGTGTGGCGCGCCCCGGGCGAATGGCCAACTACGCGACGGAGCTCACCTGGAAGCTAAGCAGTGGCTTTGATTTTCGAGTGCCACACGCCTCATTACGCTAGCAGCTTCCGAGGTGAAAGTCTCACTACTGGTACTATCGACATGAGCCTTTGCGAGCCCTTTTCGTATGGCATCGCATCACGCTCTACACTGTAAAGCCCAGCCCGAACGGTTCGACATGCACTCAACAGAAGCTCAACAGGCGCAGGTGTACCTCAGGGAGGTGTTCGAGGTGCTGAGCGGCGATCTGAACGTCTGCTTCGCGCCCTTGCAGCAGAGCATGGAGAGCCCCGATGCCGACGGTAATTATGTCTTCGACGGAACCGCCGCGAGGACTTACGTCAACGTGGCTTTTGCCTGTATTGCCAGTGTTGCCACCTGCATGCGCCAGTGGGCCACAGCACACCTGCAGGACGACATCGATGAGCGTCAATTCACGGGCGGCGCGGAGATGACACCGCTCGAGAAAGCCATCCGGATCGGCTTCGGACTGTTGGATCACGTGTGTCATGTTGAAATGCAGTGGCAGGCCAGCGAGCAGTGGTGGCTCAGCCTGCGCCGGGCCATTGCTCTCAAGTATCGGCTCGCGAGCCCCCACTCCCCGGCGGATCTCGAGATCTCAGCCGAGGAGTTGATGACCGTGGTGGATGCGGAAGCGGGCTTCAGGCTGCAGCTGGCGGCCTACCTGGAAGAGCCGGCGCCGGCCCGGCAGTTCCGGCTCAGCGGCGAATAGCCGACACCAACTTCGTGAGCTCGCCGTAGCCGATTCCACCCGCCGTGGCGGCAGCCAGGTCGCCCGCGGCCAGTTGCCCCGCGGCCGACTGAAGATCCCCCATCACCCGGCTGTACAGGCCTGACCCCAGACTCACGCGCTTGACGCCCGCCTGCTGCAGCTCAGCCCACGGAACCGGACCGCTCGCAGGCCCGATCAGTACATTCACGGGCTTTGGAGCCACGGCCGCAATGATGGCTTTTATGGCGTCCAACTCCCCGGGGTACGGTGCATACAACACATCGGCCCCCACTTCGGCAAAGGCCACGAGGCGTCTGATCGTGTCCTGCAGATCCGGTCGGCCCTGGATGAAGTTGTCACAGCGGCCGGTGAGCAGAATTCGCCCCTTCGCCGCTCTCGCCGCATGTCGCACACGTTCAACTGCATCGTCGAAGTCACGAATCGGGTGGTCGGAATCGCCACTGGTATCCTCGATCCCGATACCGGCAAGGCCGGCCGCTATGGCAGCCTCCACGGTGGCGGCGACATCGCTGCCGCTTTTTCCGTAGCCGTCCTCGAAATCGCCGTTGACAGGCAGATCGGTGGCGCCTCCCATCAACCCGGCGTTTGCAATGTGCTCTTCGCGCGACACGGCGTGCCGGCCATCCGGGCGTCCGAGTGCAAACGCAACCGCGGCGGAAGACGTCCCGAGTGCCTGAAATCCAGCCCGTTTGAGTATCAGCGCCGAGGCACCATCCCATGCGTTCGGCATGATGAAGCCGCCCTTTTGCTCGTGAAGTGCCCGGAAACGCTCGTAAAGCTCACGTTGGTTCATGATGTTCCTCCACCGTGTGATAACGTCTCGCAGGCTGGAACAGCCTGCCAGCGCCAATCATAAAAAATATGGGGAACCACGTGGAAGCGATGTCTTGCGGCGAAGCCGTTATGAAGCTGCTCGCGGCTTACGAGGTCGATACAGTCTTCGGCATGGCCGGGACCATGACCGTGGAGCTGTATCGCGGGATATCGCGCGCCGGGATTCGCCACGTCCAATGTCGAAATGAGCAGGGCGCGAGCCTCATGGCCGACGGCTACGCGCGATCAACGGGCAAACCGGGCGTCTGCACAATCATTGCAGGCCCTGGGGTGACCAACGCTGCGACCGGGATTGCACAGGCTTATTGCGACTCACTGCCCATGCTCGTGTTGTCGGGAGGGACGGTTACGCGCTCGCATGGCAAAGGTTGGGGCGCTATTCATGAGCTGAATGATCAGGCCGCTGTGACGGCCGGGTTCACCGCCTTCAGCTCAATGATTCGGTATCCAGAAGAAATTCCCGAGTTGGTTGGACGTGCCTATGCGGTGTTTCGCGGCACTCGCCCGCGCCCGGTTCATCTGTCCTTGCCTCGCGACATTCTTCCAGAGCGCGTGCAGGCTGATTGGAAGGCCCGCCGCTCACCCTCGTTGCCTATGCCCGATCAGGCGGTCATCGATGAGGCCGCCGATCGACTCGCGCGAGCAACGAGCCCGCTGATACTCATTGGGGGCGGCGGCGTCGGGACTCGTGCTGCATTGACCGCGATTGCCGAACAGATCGGCGCACCGGTTCTCGCGAGCAATGCGGGCAAGGGAATCCTTCCAGAGTCACATTCCTTGTCTCTCGGTGCCTCGATCGTGCAACCGGCAAGTCAACAGGCGTTAGGTAATGCCGACGTGGTGTTGCTCGTTGGAACGGAGGTCGCTCCGGGCGATCATTTCCTGCACCACCTCGATATTCGCGGCGACATCATTCGAATCGACATCGACCCAGTGCAATTGGCATCGAAATATTCGGCGGTTGTGGGGATCCAGGCCGACGCCCGGCCTGCCATGCGGGCTCTGGCGACAGCGTTAGGCACACGGAAGGCCGTCTCCAGGCGCTCTGAAGGTGAGAGCCGGGTACGCGCGGTCCTTGCTGCCAACTCGGCAAAGCTGAGCCACGTCGAAAAGCAGCATGTGCGCGTTTGGAAAACCGTGCGCTCGGCCCTTCCGGCGGATGCGATCGTAATGGGAGACGCGTCACAGATTGTGTATACCGGCAGCTTCGCGATGCCAATGGAAGTGGAACGGTGCTGGTATTACTCGGGGACCTATTGCGCATTGGGGGGTGCTCTGCCGATGGCGATTGGCGCGAAAATCGGAGCGCCCAACCGGCCGGTGATTGCGGTGGCAGGCGATGGCGGGCTCATGTTCACGGCCACCGAGCTCGCCACGGCCGCCGAAGAGCGCCTGGCGCTCCCGGTACTGGTCTGGAACAACAATGCACTGAAGGCGATTGTGGACCAGATGGATCAGCAGGGAGTGCCCCGCATCGGGGTTGAGCCCCAGAGCCCGGATTTTGCGCGGTTTGCGCAGAGCTTAGGGTGCCACGCCACGCGACCGTCGAGTACCGAGGACCTGGGGCAAGCGCTGCGCGATGCGCTCATTGCGGATCGGCCAACGTTGATTGAGATCCGGGAGAACAGCGGATGGCTGTTGGGCGGCTAGCCAATTGCTCGCGGCCGCCGCACGGCCTTCTGGTCGTTGATCTCGTCCCGGGGCCGGTATGGGTCTTCCAGGTAGCCACGCTCCGCTGAATCCAGCGTCACGCTCAGCGCCTCCACGGCCACGTCGAGCTGCGAAGTCTTTCCAGCACCCACGATCGGAATGTTGGCATTGGGATTGCCGGCAACCCATGCCATCGCTATGTGCGCCGCGGTTACCCCACGTCGCTTTGCGACTTCGCGTACGCGGCGCGCGATCTCGAGGTCGATGTCATCTCCATAGAAGTCCTGATATGCGTCGTGAGCCGTTCGAGCCGTGGCGGCTACTTCACGCGCGAGGGAGCCGCGAGCAAGCGGACTGAAAGTAGTCACGGCGATTCGCTGATCCTGACAATAGGGAATCATCTCGCGCTCTTCTTCACGGTAGAGCACGTTGTACTGACATTGCATGTTGACGAACGATGTCCAGCCGTTCATTGCAGCGACGTGATTCATCTTCGCAAACTGCCACGCATACATGGTTGAAGCGCCGAGGTAGCGCACCTTTCCAGCGCGCACAGTGTCATTCAGCGCCTCCATCGTTTCCTCAACGGGCGTGGCCGCATCGAAGGCGTGGATGATGTAGAGATCGACGTAATCGGTGCCCATCCGCGCCAGAGATCGGTCTATGGAGGTCAGGATATGCTTGCGGGACAGGCCACGATCGTTGGGATCGTCGCTCATGGGGTAGAACACCTTGGTGGCCAGCACGAGCTGGTCACGGGCAGTCATTTCGAGCAGGTTGCGGGCAACAACCTCTTCGTTGCGGCCGGTGGAGTACCAGTCCGCCATGTCGAAGAAGTTGATGCCCAGGTCAACGGCGCGGCGCAGAATGGGGATGGAGTCGGCTTCGTCGAGTACCCAGCCTTTCCACGCCGAGCTGCCCATGGACATGGTGCCGAGGCAGAGTTGGGACACCTGCAGGCCGGTGCGGCCAAAGCGTACGTAGTTCATTTGGTCCCCGCGCCCGGGTGCGGTGTGGTCGCGCCCGCCGACTGCGGTGCCGCACCAGGCGCATGCGGTTTTCCCGCGACCGGGTGCAGCGCCCGCCAATGCCGCGCAATCGACGCCCGATCGCACACCCAAACCCCATCATGCCTTTGAATGTGATCGAGCACCCGCTCCAGGGCCCCGATTCGGCCGGGGCGCCCGAGGATCCGGCCATGCAGTGAAATACTCATCATCCGCGGGCTACCCTCGCCGCCGCGCCGATACAACCAGTTGAAGGCGTCCGAGCAATAGCGGAAAAAATCTTCGCCGGTTGCAAAATCGCCGCCTCTTTGCAGGCGGCTGTCATTGCAGTCGAATGAATGCGGAATAATGAGCTGGTGCCCTGAGCCGACAGATGTCCAGTAAGGCAGGTCGTCGTTGTAGGCATCACTGTCGTACAGAAATCCGCCGAGCTCCGCCACCAACCGCCGGGTGTTGGGACCCGGCCGGCCCGTGTACCAACCGACCGGCCGTCGCCCGATGAGGTGCGTAATGGCCTGCACATTCCGGGCGATGTCAGCGCGCTCCACGTCCTCGGGGACTGACTGATAGTCAATCCATCGCTGGCCATGACACGCCACCTCGAAGCCGCTGTCTGCCAGCTCGGCGGCGGCCGCTGGATTGCGCTCCAGGGCCATGCCTACTGCGTAGACCGTTGTCGGAACGCGCCGATGGCGCAGGATGCGCATGATCTCCCAGAAGCCGACGCGACTGCCGTACTCGAAATTCGACTCGACGTTGAGGTTGCGGGCATTCGGGAGCGGCTCACCCCCTACATCGGTCAATACGTATTCGGAATGCGGATCGCCGTGGAGAATGTTGTATTCCCCCCCTTCCTCGTAATTGAGCACGACGGAAACTGCGATCCGGGCGTCATCGGGCCAGCGCGGGTCCGGCGGGCGCCCGGCATATCCAACCAGATCCCGGGGGTACGTCACGGTGTGCCTTCCTTCGCAATCCAATCCATGTAAGCCTGGAATGCCTCCTTGACCGGCCTCGGTTTCCAACCGGTTTCCGCGCCGATGCGCGCAATGTCGTAGGCACCCCACATCCCATCCACACGAGTGGGATCCTGCACGATGTCCGCCTCCTCCACGCCGGTGATTTCGGCCTGGAATTCAGGATATTTTTCCCGCGCCCACCCAATGAGCTCGCCCAGACGCGTCGTGCGTCCGATAGCGATGTTGTAGGCGCTGTAGCGCACGGCCTCTACTTCCAGCAAAGCGATGATCGCGCGCGCAACGTCTTCCGCGTGAATGTAATCGCCAACGGCATCGAGCGTGTTGACCCGCACGCGCTTCACTCCTTCAACAGCCATGTGAGCAACCCTGTTCGGACCGTGACGGAAGGTGCGACTGGCTGTTGGGCGATCCATGGTCCCGTAGACGGAGGCGAGCCGCACGGAAGTGGTTGACAAACCAAACAGCTCACCATAGCGCTCGGTGATCAGCTCGGAGGCCAGCTTCGACACCCCGTAGAGCGTCCGGGGCATGACATACCCGTCCTCCGGAAGGGGTTCACCGGGCCGGTCAGGGCCATGGTGCTTGTAGACTGCGCCGGAGCTCACGTAAATGAACCGCCGCAGGCCCGAAATCGAACGCGCCCAGTCGAGCAGAGCCACGGTGCCCATCGTGTTGACTTCCACGATGCGACCTGGATTCCCGGCCTCCGGTTCGGCGCGGGCTTCGCGCGCGGTCCCGCGCGAAATCGGCGTAATGGTCGCGCCATGCACAATCTGTTTGATGTTGTGACCGGCAAGCGCAGTGCGCCAGGTATCGGGGCGCGTAACGTCCCCTATGATGATGCAGAGACGATCTGCTACGGGGGCGAAATACCGCTTTGCCGCTGCATCCAATCCGGACGCATCGAGAACAACAGCGCGCGCGGCCGGGTCGCTCTCGAGCCATTGGTGCACGAGGACGCTCATGACGAAGCCGGTGCCGCCGGTAACGAGTAACGTCATAACGGAAACTGCCGCAGCATTTCAATCAACGCCTGGGTGCCGACGGCGAAATCCTCCAACGCCATGGCTTCGTCGGGGTTGTGGCTGCCATAGTCATTACGTACGAAAATCATCGCAGCCGGAATTCCCAACTCAGCAAACACAGCCGCATCGTGGCCGGCCCCGCTCGGCATCTCCAATGGCCGATCCAGCAGCCCCAGCAGGCTGCTTCGCAACCTCGGGTCCATCATCGCCGGAGGTGAATCCGTAGCGGCCCCGAGTTCGAAAGTGACGCGATACTGACGGCCGATTTCCTCAGCAGCGCGGCGCGCTTCAGCGGCCACTGCATCCATCACTTGCATGGACAGACTGCGCAAATCGATGACAAAACGGGTCTCACCGGAAACCTTGCTCGGCGCGTGCGCCGCTCGATCAGTGTAAAGCTCGCCGTGTGTGACCAACAAATCCGCACCCTCGCCTTCAACCCGATTCCACACACCCTCCATGTGATGCAGGAACGCAACGGTGGCCGCCACCGCGTCGTGTCGCAAAGCACGCGGTAGAGCGCCGGAATGCCCGTATTCTCCCACGCAGCGCGCATTTCGAAAGCGCTTGCAGCCCCGGATGCCCGACACTACCGCCGCCGGGAGCCCCTCGGCCATCAGCCGGGGGCCTTGCTCAATGTGCAGCTCCAGGTACGCGCGAACCTGCCGGGGCTCGATGAGCCGGCGGCGTTGGGCGATGGCTGTCGGATCGAAGCCGCGCGCGACGAGAGTTTCCTCGAGCGTGCGGCCGTTGTCGGATCGGCGTACCGACAGACACGCGGGATCCAACAATCCAAAGGCGCCTTCACTACCGAGGTACGAGACATCGAACCAGGACGACTCCTCCGCCCGGATCGCCATCACTGCGATGTCATAGTCAGGTACAAAACCCGCGGATCGAAGCGCCGAGAGCGCGCAAACTCCGGCAATGACGCCGGCAGCCCCATCGAAGTTGCCTCCTTGAGGAACACTATCGAGGTGCGAGCCGATGAGAATACGGGGCGCGCGCCGGTCCTTTCCCGGCAGGGTCATGGTGAGATTCCCGATCGCGTCGATTGATATTCCGAGGCCGATTCCCTCGGCGGCAGAACGCACAATATCGTGCCCGGCTTGCTCCCCATCGCCGTAGCTGTCCCGCACGATCCCACGCCCACGCCGCGTAGCGCGATCGAGCTGCTCGAACAACGATTCCGCCAGGGCGATATCGACATTCACGGCGCTGTGCGCGCGTGTCATGATGAGACTCCGCCGACACGAAACCGGGGTTTGAAATGTCCAGATTGCTCGAAGGCACGGTCGCGGCCGTCACCGGCACCAGCTCGGGCATCGGCCGCGCCATCGCCCTGGCCTACGCCCAGGAAGGGGCTCGCGTCGCACTGGCGGATGTAACGACCCAGCCGCTCGAAGGAGGCGTGAGCACCCTCGATCTCATTCTGAAAGCCGGTGGCGAGGCCTTTTTCGAGCAGGTGGATGTGGGCCGGTGGGATCAGGTCGACCGCCTGATCACCGCGACGGTGGCGCGCTACGGGCGTCTGGATGTGATGATCAACAACGCCGCGATTTCGTCCGGAACCGGTCTCCTGGATACCACTGAAACCCAATGGGAAGAGGTCATGCGCGTGAACCTCACCGGCATGTTTTATGGATGCAAGCGCGCCGTCCAACAAATGATCGGCCAGGAACCGCGGGATGAAGCGCGGGGCCGCATCATCAATCTCGGCTCCCAGCAGGGTATCGTGACCTGCCCGGGGGAGACACCGTATGGGGTCAGCAAGGCCGGCGCGATCTACATCACCCGCCAGATAGCCTGTGACTACGCCAAGGATCTGATTGTCTGCAACACCATCTCGCCCGGCAAGATCCAGACCGGCAGGCCGGGTGTTGGACAAGACCCCGCGCTGGTTGAAAATGCGCGCCGACGTACTCCATGGCCGCGGTTGGGCCGTCCGCAAGATATTGCCAACGCGGCCGTGTTCCTCGGCAGCAACCGTGCCACCTACATTACCGGCGCGAATCTCGTTGTGGATGGCGGCTGGCTGGCCCGCTGAGCACATGTCATTTGAGCTTTACGGCGTAGATTTTGCCGTGGTAGGGCGACTTGTCCAGTTGCTCGACTGCGGTGACGTAGAGCGTTCGCTCATCGGGACTGAACGTAAAGTTGGGTACGCCCGGTGACGGGACAGTGAGCGTGCGTACCAGCTTTCCGCTCGAATCCACGACAAAGACGGTGCCCGCGAGCGGCGCCTGCGGCTCCTTGGGATTCTGACCTACGTACAAAAGTCCGTGCGAATCGATTTTCACGCCATCCGGGTAGATGTGCCCGACGTGATGAGTCAGATCATCCATGTTCAGAAAAACCTGCCGGTCCGACAGGCGCCCCGCGCCCTCGACCTTGAATCGCAGCAGGTGGTTCTGGTCGGTCTCAATCACGTACAGCGTCCGGCCATCGAGTGACAGCGCTATCCCGTTCGCGTTGTGCATATCAGCCGCGGCGCGGGTGATGGTCCCATCCGCCGCAATATAGAACACATTGGAGTTGCCGCTCTTGCCGGGCTCACCCGAGCAGGTGAAGT
>Ga0070665_100007781_pt1 | contig 10886 bp, 9 predicted proteins | sample KBSS13metaG_FD_65862 | JGI IMG/M metagenome (GOLD analysis project Ga0070665, IMG submission 65862) | Switchgrass rhizosphere microbial communities from Kellogg Biological Station, Michigan, USA - KBS S1-3 metaG | ecosystem: Host-associated > Plants > Roots > Rhizosphere > Soil ...
CCCCGTGCGGCCCGTTGCCAGCGTGCGGCGCATTTCGTCGCCGTCCCGCCGGCCGGCATCGGATCCGAGATAGTCGCGTTTGAACAGCCATCCCTGGACGGTGTCGTACGGAGGCGCGTCGTATCCCAGCCGCTCGAGGATTTCCTGCGCGCGATCGTGCAGCGAGTCGGTCGACTTCGGCAGCGGAATGTGGTTCATGACCGCGAATCGCTGCGACGTGACGACGAGGATCGCCAGCATCACGAGCGTGAAGGCGACGAGCGTCAGGCCGATGCCCGGCTGCACCGCGCTCTGCTCTCCGGCCGCCGCCACCATCTCCGGCGACGGCGTTTCGCCGGCGGCGAGCGCGGCGGCGAGCTGATCTCCACCCGGCAGCGCGGCCGACACCGCGAGCGCCGACGCGGGACGTCTCGCAGGGTCACGTTCGAGGCATCGTTGAATCGCGCGCTCGATCGTCGGATCGAGATCGCGCACGAGCGACGAGGGCGTAGGGGTCGCGCCGGACTCGTGCATCTGGACCAGGTCGTCCAGCGTCGTCGCTTCGTAGAACCGCTTGCCCGTGTACAGCTCGAACAGGACCAGCCCCAGCGCGTAGATGTCGCTGCGCGCCGTCACCTCGCGGCCGGCCAGCTGCTCGGGCGCCATATATGCCGGCGTGCCCGCACGGATGTTCTCGACGTTGCCGGCCACCGCGGCCAGACCGAAATCGGTGAGCCGCACGTGCCCCTCGCCGTCGATCATCACGTTGGCCGGCTTCAGATCGCGATGCAGCACGCCGCGCTCGTGCGCCGCCGCGACGCCCGCGCAGATCTGCCGCGCAACCTCGGTCGCCTTCTCCTGCGGAAACCGGCCGATGCGCCGCAGCAGCGACGACAGATCCTCACCGTCCACGTACTCCATCGTCAGGAACGGACGGCCGTCTGCGTCGCCGATGTCGTACATGCGGCACACGTTGCGATGGGCGATCGTGCGTGCGACGCGCACCTCGTTGTGGAACTGGGCGAGGCGCCCGGGGTCGCGCATCAGTTCGTCGGGAAGGAACTTGAGGGCGACCGTCTGACCGAGCTTGAGATCGTCGGCCCGGTAGACTTCTCCCATGCCGCCGCGTCCGAGCGGCGCGACGATGCGAAAGCGTCCGGCGAGGAGGGTGCCGGGGGCGAATCGCCCCCAGCCGGTGCCGCTGGACGAACTCAGCGTCGCGGTGTCGCTGAGGGCCTCGCCCGGCGCGCGGGTGAGGTCGTCCATGGCGCGCTAGCGCTTATGCGTTTGCGCGTAGTCGATCGCGAACTGCTTCAGCGCGGGGCTCGTGAGGCCCAGGGCCGTGGCTTCCGTGAACGCCTTGTCGGTGTCCCAGTGATCGACGACGAGCCGCTTGATCATCCACATCGCGCCCGCGCGGTTCCCGGCGGCGCAGTGAATGTAGGCGGGCTCGTTCTTCTTGTCGGTGACCGTCGCCAGAAACTGATCGGCCACCTTGGGATCCGGCGCCTGGCCGCTGAACGGGATGTTGTAGAAGTTGATGCCCGCGGTCTTCGCGGCCGCGGCTTCGCCTTCCACGTTCGCGCCGGCTTCCGACGGCAGCCGCAGGTTGATGATCGACGCGTAGCCCATCTTCTTCAGCTCGGGCACCGCTTCCGGCGTCGTCGCGCCGCCGCAGGCGACGGTGGTCTCGAGCTTGGCGAAGTTCTGGACGCCGGGGACAGTTTGTTTCGTGACCTGCTGCGCGCCGGCCTGACGGCTGCCGGCGATGGCGACGATCAGGAGGACGGCGGCAAACGGCGATACATGCACTCGCATACGGTCAGCTCCTCTGAAAAACGGCCCAATCATGCTACGAAAGCCGCCTTCCACGCCACCAGGACAGATAGCGCCGCGCGCCGCGCTGGGTGCCGACGAAAATCGCCAGGCCGAAGAACAGCGCGATGGGGATGATCCAGTAGCCGCCGCGCAGATCGATATCGGGCGACATCGGGAAATGCGCGCCAAGCCCGACCGGGACGCCGTGCGCGAACTGGATGCCGACGTTGTTGGGAAAGATCGGCTTCAGCGCAGCCAGCGCGATGAAGCAGAAGGCGGTCAGGTATCCGATGAGCAGTCCGAGGGCGGCAAAGAAACCGCCGATCGTGCTGACCGCGAGATGGCTGACGGCGCGGACGATCGAGACGAACCGTCCCGTAGCGACCGCCTCGTCGATGGTGCGCTCGGCCGAGTAGGCCTGCGCGACACGAAGCGGCGGTCCGAGCTCGGACAGGATGCGTTCGAGGGCGTCGCGCTCGTTCGGCGCGCCGTCCGCCTCGATGACGCGCTCGCGCACGTGCGATTCGATCTCGCGTACTGCGTCTCTTACGACGTCGGGAGGCAGGAACGTCTTCAAGGATCGCTCGAGCACGAAGAGGTAGCCGTTGACGCGCGATTCGCCGGTTTCAGTGAGATGCACGGGCGGCCCTTTCTGATGCGACCAGGAGGCGGTCGATCTTTTCGGCGAAGGCGCGCCACTCGCCCTTCATGTCGGCGAGCCGCTTGGCGCCGGTTCGCGTGAGCCGGTAGTACTTGCGCGGATGCGGCGCTTCGCCTTCAACCCACTCCGCTTCTAGCAATCCTTCGCGCGTGAGACGGCCGAGGATGGGATAGATCGTCCCCTCGGTGATGACGAGATCGGTAAAGGCTTCGAGGTGCTGGATGATGGCGAGGCCGTAGAGGCGGCCGGTGGAGACCGTCAGCAGGATCGCGAGGTCCAGAGTGCCGCGCCGAAGCTGTTCCTGCCAGGTCTCGTGTGACATACCTTGTGTCACAAGGTATGACGATACAACAGGGTTCCTGGTTCAGGGTTCAAGGTTCAGCGTTCTGAACCCGCCGAACCCCGAACCCCGAACCCCGAACCCCGAACGAACCCTGAACCCGGAACGCTGAACCTCGAACCCGAAAAACTATTCGTCCTTGCTATCGGTCGTGATCGTAACCGGCTGGAGGATACGAACCGTCATCGACGTGCCGGCCGCCAGCGTTGCGGCGTTTCGATCGCCGGCTGCCAGTGTGGCCGCGCCCGCGCCGGCGCCGGCGGCCGCGCCGATCGCCGCGCCCTTGCCGCCGCCGAGGATCGCGCCCAGGATCGTGCCGGCGACCGCGCCGCCGCCGACTCGCGGTGCCGTCGAGGGTGCGTCGCCTTCTCGGAAGATCGTCTCGGTCGAGATCGGGATGCGCGTACCGTCGGAGAGCACGATGGAGTTGAAGCGGATGCCGAGCCGCGCGCGCTCCTTGAACTTGCCGCCGCGCTCGACCTGCATCACCGAGCCGATCGCTTTCGCGCCCGCGGGAATGGCCACACGATCGCCCACCTTCACGTCGCGCGTGACGCGAGCCTCGACACGGTCTTCCACGCGCGCCGTTTCACTCGACACGCGGTTCTCGGTCTGCAGGCCAATCACCGAATCGGCCGAGACGACAAGCTCCGTGAACGTGTGCGCCGGCGGTTCTGCCGGACGCACCGGCTCCTGGACCGCGTGCTCTTCAGGGCGAGGCGCCGGCGGTACGGTGTCGACGGCCGGCGGCAGCGGTGCCGGAGGCTGCTGTTGTGCGTTGCTGGCGTTGAGCGACGCCGTTTCGCGATGGGCCGCGGCGGATGTCGCTGCGCGATCGTCTTGCGACGGGCTCGGACGCGCGGCGGTTTCCATCTGCCGGCTGGCGCTGGTCTTCGTCGCGGTCACCGGTTTGCGCGGTGTGTCGACGACGACCGGCTCCGCATCGCGGAGAGCCTTCGCTGGCGCGGGGGCTGCCGGAGCCGCCGCAGTATCGGTCGCAGGTGCTTGCGCCGCAGCCGGGACCTGTTGAGCCTGGGCCGACGCCGGCGTGGGAACCGCGTTCTGCCGCGTTGCGAGATAGCCGCCGCCTGCCGCTGCTCCGATGCAGGCAACAGCCAACGCGACGAATGCGAGTCGATTCGAAAGCATTTCTAAAACTCCTTGGACCGCTCAGTAGTGAGGCAAGGGATGTACCCGCCGCGCCGGGCTGCGTGCTCCCGTAAGTCCGTAGGAACGCAAAGCTTATCAGATCGACAGCTTCCGATAGAGTGTCCCCTCCGAATGAATGGTGTCCTGGGCAGAGTCCACTGCTGACGCGGCTTAACCCCTGGTTTCTTTAGGATTTCCGGGTGGAATCGATGGCCGGTCCGTTGCAAACTGGACGCTGCGGCGGAGGCGGGGTTCGCCCCTCCGTGCCGGCCCGGTCGCCGGCTTCATATCGAGGTAGCGATGGTTCGTACACTCCTGGTCATCGGCGTTCTCGCGGTCAGCACGCTCGTTCCCAGCCCGGCATCCGCGATCACGGTCGATCAGGTGGTGGCCCTCGCGAAGTCCGGCGTGACCGACACGGTGATCCTCGCGCTCATCGATCGCGATCGCACGGTCTTCGCCATCGAACCGGAGCAGATCGTCTCGCTCCAGCGCGACGGGTTGAGCGAGCAGGTGATCCTCGCGATGCTCAAGAGCGGCCGCGACGAGGGTGAACAGGCGGCGCGCGCCGACTCGGTCTACAACGCCGGGTGGATCGCAGCAACGCTGACCAGCGAGCCATCGTCCATCAGCGTCGGCCACGGGCCGGATCGGCCGAACACGCCGCACATCGACGGCTTCTATTCCGGTCCGCCCGCAGGCGTGTACTACGGAGCGTTGCCGTGGGTCGGGCGTTCGTTGCACGGTCGCGCCGACCGCCGTCATGCGCAACCGCCGGCCGCTGTGCAGGCGCCAGTGGCGGCTGCGCCGATGATTGGGGCGCCCGCCGTCGACCTGATATCGGCGCCGACACTCTGCCTGGCGCAGGTCAGCACCCAGCAGACGCCGAATCAGCCCGCGTTCGTCACGGCGTGCCCGGCCGTCATGCAGCCGAGACGCCGTTAGGATTTCGGACTACGATGCGGGGATGAAATCCCGCATTGCCGCATCCACCGCGCTGCTCGCGCTCGCCCTTGCTGCCGGTCTGCTCCTCCCGCCTGTGGCGCAGGGCTTCAGCCCTGCGGACGCGGGCTTCAGCCCTGCGGAGGAGGGGCAGAAACCCGCGCCCAAAGCCCCGCAGAAGATCGACGAGGAATACACCCGGACGATCAAGGAGAACCTGCAGGATCCGCGCATCACCACCGAGCTGGTGGATCACCTGCCGGCCTCCGACACGGTTCCCTCGCCGCTCAAATTCCTCGGCCGCGCCGTTGGCGCTCCTGGCGAGTTGACGTACGCCAAGGACATCTATCGCTACTACGAGGCGCTCGCCAAGGCCGCGCCGACGCGCGCGAAATACTGGAAGGTCGGCACCACCGAGGAAGGCCGCGACATCGTGCTGCTTGCGGTGGGCAGCGAGGATTCGATCAAGAACCTCGATAAGTACCGCGACATGCTCGGCGAGCTGACCGATCCGCGCAAGACGACCGAGGCGCGGGCGCAGCAGCTGCTGCACACAACGAAACCGATCTACTACGTCATCAGCGGCATGCACTCGCCCGAAACCGGCGGTCCCGAGATGCTGATCGAGCTCGCCTACCGGCTGATCGTCGAGGAAACGCCGTTCATCCAGAACATCCGCAACAACGTGATCACGTTGATCACGCCGGTCATCGAAGTCGACGGCCGCGAGAAGCAGGTCGACACGTACTACTTCAACAAGAAGCGCGCCCAGGGCGATGCGCGCCTGCCGCTGATGTATTGGGGCAAGTACGTGCAGCACGACAACAACCGCGACGGAATGGGCCAGTTCCTCAAGCTCACGCAGACGGTGACGAAGGAAACGCTCGAGTGGCATCCCACGGTGATTCACGATCTACATGAAGCGCAGACGTACCTGTACTCGTCGACCGGCACCGGGCCTTACAACAACGACATCGATCCGATCGTCGTGTCCGAGTGGTGGACGCTCGCGCAGAACGACGTCATGGAGATGACCAAGCGCGGCGTGCCCGGCGTGTGGACGTACGGTTTCTACGACGGCTGGGTGCCGAACTACATGTTCTTCATCGCGCACAGCCACAACTCGATCGGGCGCTTCTACGAAGTTCAAAGCTACGGTCCGGATCCGTACCCCGTCACGCCGCCGGCCACGACCACCAGCAAGGAGTGGTTTCGGCCGAACCCGCCACTGCCGACGATCAAGTGGGGCCCGCGTAACAACACCAACATCCAGGAATCGGCGCTGCTGTTCTCGCTGAGCCACGTCGCGAAGAACAAGGATCTCTATCTCGAGAACTACTGGCTGAAGGCCAAGCGGGCCGTCGACAAGGGGAAGACCGGTCCGACCTACGCATGGGTGATTCCCGCGACGCAACGTCGTAAGGCCGACGCGGCGCAGGCGGTGAACGAGCTGCGGATGCAGGGACTCGAGGTGTCGAAAGCCTCCTCGGCGTTCAAGGCTGGCAACGTCGACGTCAAGGCCGGCGACTACGTCGTCCGCGGCGACCAGCCGTTCCGGACGCTGGCCGATATGTACTTCTCGATCCAGAACTACGCGCCGCAGAACCCGTCGCCGTACGACGACACGGGCTGGACGTTCCAGTACATGCGCGACCTGAAGATTGTGCCGGTCTCCGAGAAGGGCATCCTCGATCAGCAGATGACGCTGCTGACAGCTGACGCCAAGGCTCCTGGAGGTGTGGAAGGCACGGGGAACGTGCTGGTCGTCGATCACACCGGCGACAACACGGTCGTGTCGTTCCGGTTCAAGAACAAGGACGTGAAGATGCTGGCGGCCGAGGACGATTTCGAAGCCGCCGGCCACAAGTTCCGCGCCGGCGCGATCATCGTGCCCAATGCCGACCGCGCGAAGCTCGAGCCGATGCTGAAGGACCTCGGTCTCTCGGCGTGGGCGATGGCGTCCGCGCCGAGCGTCCGGACGCACGACCTCGACATCCCGCGCATCGGCTACGTTCACAGCTGGACGCGCACGCAGGACGAAGGCTGGTGGCGCGCGGCGCTCGACACCTTCGGCGTGCCTTACACGTACTTCGCCGATCAGAAGCTCCGCGACGGCAACCTGCGATCGAAGTACGACGTGATCATCTTCCCGCACGTCGGCGGCAGCGCGGTGTCCCAGGTCAACGGCATGCCGAAGACCGGCAATGCGCCGCTGCCGTACAAGAAGACCGCGGAATTCCCGAACCTCGCGTTCATCGATTCGAGCGACGACATCCGCGGCGGCATGGGGATCGAAGGCCTCGGCGAGCTGATGAAGTTCGTGCAGGAAGGCGGCACGCTGATCACCGAGGGATCGACGGCGACGATCTTCCCCGAGTACGGGATCACCAGCGGCGTGACCGTCGAAGAGCCGGCGCAGTTGTTCGTGCGCGGGTCGATCCTGCGCGCGAAGATCACCGACATGAAGAGCCCGATCAGCTACGGCTACGAGAGCGCGGACCTGCCGGTCTACTTCAACCAGTCGCCGGTGTTGAACGTCGGCGGCGGCGGGTTCGGCGCCTTCGGCGGCGGCCGTGGCGGTGCGCCAGGCACCAATCCCAACGGCGGCATCGGTCAGAACGTGACGCCCAACGCGCTGCCTTTGCGCATTCAGCCGCTGGAGGCGGACACGAACTCCGCGCCTGCGGGCGGACGCGGCGAGCGTCCGGCAGCCGACGAGACGGCGCAGCTGCGGCAGATGGCGCAGCAGTTCGGGATCACCATCGACGACACGCGTCCACGCGTCGTCATGCAGTTCTCGGCGAACCCGAACGACATGCTGCTCTCGGGTACGTTGCTGAACGGTCAGTTCCTCGCGAATCGCGCCGCAGCGCTCGATTCGTCGCTCGGCAAAGGTCACGTCGTGATGTTCGCCATCCGGCCGTTCTGGCGCTGGCAGACACAGGGGACATACACGCTGGGGTTCAACGCGATCATGAACTGGAACGACCTGGATGCAGGGAAGCAGCAGGCCGGTGCACGAGGGACGGCTTCACAGGAGCGATGAACGATGAACCGATCGATTGGGTGATTGGATAATCTGGTGATTGGGTAATCGATTGTTGGATTGGCCTTACGAGCCGGCAATCAATTCCCCGATTACCCAATTACTCGATTACCAGATTCCGTGATGGGAGCTTGATGAAAGTGTTTCTGAGCTGGTCCGGCAAGACCAGTCGTGAAGTGGCGCAGGCCTTTCACGACTGGCTTCCGTTCGTCATCCAGGTGGTGAAGCCGTTCATCTCGACCGGCGACATCGACAAGGGCAAGCGCTGGACCGACGTGCTCGCGACTGAGCTGAACGAAACGGGCTACGGCATCCTGGTCGTCACACCCGACAACTTCGACAAACCGTGGCTGCATTTCGAGGCGGGCGCGCTCTCGCGGGCGGTCGACAAGGCGTACGTGTCGCCGTTTCTCTTCAACATCGATCCGGCGCGGATTGTGGGTCCCTTGTCGCAGTTTCAGGCGACTATCAACGACCCTGACGACATCCTTCGATTGCTGAGCAGCATCAACAACCGGCTTCCCGACGATCAGCAACTGTCGTTCGAGGTGCTCAATCGCGAGTTCGAGCTGCTGTGGCCCGATCTGAAGAAGAAGCTGGACAAGGCCGCCGAATCGCAGGATCTCGAAACCCATACCGGCTTTCCGTGGCTGTACAGCGGCGACGATGTGGCGAGGAGGGTTGAAGATTCGAACACGAAGACGATCTGGGTTGTCACGCCGGACGTCTACCGCAACATCCTCAACGACGGACTGAAGAAAGCGCTGCAGCACAACCTGGATCGCGGGTTGACGTACACTTTCGTGATGCCGGCATCCGAGGCGGGAAGCTCGGCGAGAGAGGCGCTCAGGCGCATTTCGGCGGGGAAGACCGGCAAGATTCTCTTCAACGAGATCCCCGAAGAAGATTTTCGCGAGGCCGCCGTCACCGATTACATCGCCCTGAATCCCGATACCGATTCGATGACGGTGTTCCTGGAACTACCGATCTCATCGGGCGGTTTCTGGATCAAAGTGAAGGAAGATTCCGCCAACTCGCTCGTTGTCCGGTTCAAGAAACTCGCCCTCGCGAGCACCCCGGTCTGACGTCTCCTCCACGCATGCGATCGCTCCCACATCTCTTCGAAAACAATCGGCGCTGGGCGGACGAGGTCACCGCGGCTCACCCCGACTTCTTTCAGAAGCTCGCGTCGCAGCAGGCGCCCGAGTATCTGTGGATCGGATGCTCCGATTCACGAGTGCCGGCGAATGAAATCGTGGGCCTGCTGCCCGGCGAGATGTTCGTCCATCGCAACGTCGCGAACCTGGTCGTGCACACGGATCTCAACTGCCTGTCGGTGCTTCAGTACGCACTTGACGCGCTCCAGGTGAAGCACGTCATCGTGTGCGGCCACTACGGCTGCGGCGGCGTGAAGGCGGCGCTGGACGGATTCAGGCTCGGGCTCATCGACAACTGGCTTCGGCACGTGCAGGACATCGCGCACCAGTACCATGCCGAGCTCGACGGTCTGGATGGCGCCGCGCGCGTCGATCGACTCTGCGAGCTGAACGTCCTCGAGCAGGCGTCGCACGTCTGTGAGACGACGGTGATCCAGGACGCCTGGGCGCGAGGACAGGACGTCAACGTACACGCGTGGATCTACGGTCTGCGCGACGGCCGCCTGCGCGATCTCGACTTCGATTCGTCGAGCTGGCTCAAGGAGAGGAGCGGGTTGCGCTAAGCTTCACCCGCTATGGGAAGCCCCTCCGACATCATCGTGGTCGGCGCAGGCATCGTCGGATGCGCGATCGCGTACGAGCTGGCGAGCCGCGGCGTGTCGGTCGAAATCGTGGACGAGCGGCCGGTCGGTATGGGCGCCACCCAGGCGTCGGCCGGCGTGCTGGCGCCGTACATCGAGGCGCGCGAGGGCAGCCCGCTGCTGGACCTCACGGTCCGCAGCCTCGACCTGTTCGACGAATTCATCCAACGCGTGACGGAAGAGAGCGGTCTGACCGTCTCTTACCGGAGGACCGGCACGCTCGATGTCGCGGTCAACGACACCGAGCTCCACGAGCTGCGTGAGACCGCCGGCATGCTCGACCGGCGCGGGGTGCCCGCGCTGATGCTGGATGCGCAGGCCGTGCGCGATGAAGAACCGCAGCTCGCCGACGGCGCGATTGCCGGCCTGCTGATCGAGTCGCATGGATTTGTCGCGGCCCTCGACCTGACGCGCGCCCTCACGTCCGCCGCACGGCGCCGCGGCGCGCAGCTCATCGAGCGAAGCCGCGTGCGCAGCATCATGGCGCGCGACGGCGAGATGATCGTGGACACCAATCGTGGATCGCTGACGTGCGGCGCCGTCGTGCTGTGCGCCGGCAGCTGGTCCGGCGACATCAGCGTCGAGGGGCTGAACGCCACCGTGCCGGTGCGGCCGATCCGCGGGCAGTTGCTGCATCTCGGCTGGAGCGGCACGCCGCTCCGCCGGATTACGTGGAGCGGCAGGTGTTATCTCGTGCCGTGGGAGGACGGGACGCTCCTCGTCGGCGCGACCGTCGAGGATGCCGGCTTCGATGAGCGGGTGACGGTGGCCGGAGTCCAGGGACTGCTCGAGGCGGCGTGCGCGGTCGTGCCGCGCGCGCGGACCGCGGGGTTCATGAGCGCGCGCGTGGGACTGCGGCCGGCAACCGCCGATGACTTGCCGGTCATCGGACCGTCAGCCGTGGTGCCGAACCTGATGTATGCGACGGGTCACTATCGCAACGGCGTGCTGCTCGCGCCGCTCACCGCGAAGCTCGTCGCCGACGCGATGATCGACAACCGGATGGACCCGCTGCTCGAGCTGGTGAAGCCGTCGCGGTTCGGGGCGCTCTAATGTCTTCGAGGATTGCGCTCCTCGTGGGCCCGCGGGTATGCCACGAAAATCACGAAAACACGAAAACCACGAAAAGAATGATAGTTTCGTGCGTTTCGTG
>Ga0070665_100007783_pt1 | contig 10884 bp, 12 predicted proteins | sample KBSS13metaG_FD_65862 | JGI IMG/M metagenome (GOLD analysis project Ga0070665, IMG submission 65862) | Switchgrass rhizosphere microbial communities from Kellogg Biological Station, Michigan, USA - KBS S1-3 metaG | ecosystem: Host-associated > Plants > Roots > Rhizosphere > Soil ...
CCCAACCAATAATTTTGCTAGAGGAAAAGTCATGAGAAGAAGGTCCAGGCGAGGTCAAGGTATAGCCGAAGCTGTCACAGCAGCAATTATCCTTGTGCCCATCGCCCTATGTTTATTTGATTTCCTGGTCGTTGTTATAGTCAATTCTATGAACGACACAGCCTGCAAGAACGCCTGCAGAGCCGCTGCCAATCAGCCGGGCGGGACGGAAGCGATGGCGGCGGCGACAAAGTCTTTAATGTCCGTACATTCGCCCTTTCTCTCCAGCATCGAAATAGAAGAATGTACCTACGACGGTCCAGCCACGGTGCTCGTCAAAACCAGAGCCGTGATGAATCTGCCCGTACCCTTTCCCGGATATCAAACTCTTACTTTTATTGCTCAGGACGTTGAGCCGATCGTTGGGACAACACCGCCGCCATAAATTATGGATTGGCTCTGCCTGGTTGTTTCACTTCTTGCTTAATAGATATTTTGATTCCTGAGAGGACTCGCTCCAATGAGAAAAAGGCGTAAAGAAAAAGGCTCTGTGATTGCATTTAGTACGGTGCTGGCACTCGTACTGGTGCTCCTGGGCGTGGCATTTGTATTTTTGCTCATGTATATGGGCGGACAACATGAAACCAAAAATGCCACCGACGCAGGTGCGCTGAACGTAGGTAAACAGGCTCTGGACGACATCAAGGTGACCTTGAACGGCGGCCAGAATGAGCAGATTTATTATGACGTCACCAACGACGTTGATGACGGCTCCAAGGACAATGACGGCAATATAACCCTGCGCCGCATCAACCGTGTCTGGGCTCAGGCCATGCTCATCGGTATCAATGCCGATGCCATGTCCAGCGACGGCCTGGGCGGTTCGAGCAGCAACAACGCCAGTCAGGCCTTCAGTGGCGCCGAATCAATCAGCAACAGACTGACGGCGGAGCTGACCAATCCCAACAAACTCTACGGTTATTTCGACGACTATTCCAAGGCCAACAGTGTGCGCATGATTGGCAATACGGTTGAGACCAATGCCCTGCACGGCAGCAACTGGAAGACCTCGCTCATGGACCGCACGCCGATAACCAGTCAGGCTCGCGAGAGCAACATCACCGTTTCCAACGGTCCCAATAACGGCATGCCCCCGGGATATTCACTGAGCAGCAGCTATACGACGGCGAGCACCAGGTCAACTTCAATCTCCTCCAGCAACAACCGTACATTTCTCAAGGGTTACACACCTTTAAATGTAGCCGGCAACACCATCTGGCAGGTGCCTTTCCAATATGACGAAAAGCCGCGTCTGGTATCGCGCACGGTGTTTGACCAGTCGACAAACTCAGCCAATCCCCTTTCCTGGAACAACGCCGTTCCTAACGCATTCTCGGTGGAAGGTCAGGCCGTCAAGGCCAGCGCCGCCTCCGAAAAAGCCATGTCCTGGGTTCTGACCAACCCGCGCGAATCGTTTCAGATGGCTATTCCCCATTCATTCTTGAAGATCCACCTGGATGAAATGAAAGCGCACTGGTATTTCTTCCCCACCGGCTATCCGCCGATTGAATTTGGTAGCGCCACCACTTATGGTTACACCATGGGCAGTGGCTCAATGTCTATGCCCCAGGGTGGAGCATTCTGCTCTCTGGTCAGCTCAGGCAGCGTGGAGCTTGGTTCCGACGTGGTCGGCCGCTCGCTCGATGAAGTCATATTCAGCATACCGAGCGGTGATACCGACCTCCTTGAAAGACACATGGTCAACCGCATCAACGAAATGTTGACCAAGGTCGGCTCAAACAAAACCGCGTCCGACTTGCACTCGGTCCTCGGTCAAGTCTGGACCCGGGGCGACCTGGCGGCCGGCGGTGAGAGCGGCAGAGACTTCTATGTCTACAGCAAGGACGGCGTTGACCTCAATCTGGCCTCCGACCAGACCATATTTACGGCTCCTTTGTGGCTGCAAACAATGGTCTCGCAGGATCCCGACGGTGATGAGAAAAAGATGGTTGACGACGCTTCCAGCTTCTCGCCTATCTTCTTCGATCCCACAGCCACTCCCGATCCCTTCTGTACCGTCGACTTTACTTTCGGCTGGGGCACCTGGGAAAAGGACCTCTACTGGAAGCCAGGCAGCGGTTATAACGGTGACCTGGGCCAGGTGAGAGTGAAGAGATGGACCAATGTTTACTCCTTCGGATTAGCTACTCCAGTCATCTAAGTAGTTTTCAACCGAGCGCTAAACGAAGCAAACAAAACAATAAAGAGGCCCGGCAACGGGCCTCTTTTGTCTCGGATTTGTCTCGGATTTGTCTGAGCTTTGTCGGTGCATTTGGCGGTGCTTTTGTCGGTGCTTTTGGCGCTCGCCGCGACCGTTTATTTTCTTTCTTTGGTCCAGTTCATATGCACCGAGGTGCCGCCGGTCTTGGGATCGGGATTGCAAAAAATGAGGACGTGCTGTTTGTCTTTAGTAGCTTCAATCATATAGATTGGCTTGCCGCTTTTCGACATTTTGGTGGCCGCCTGCGGTGTGGGTGTGCGGTAGATCCAGTTGTCGCGTTTGCAGGCATCTTTGTACCAGTCGTAAACCATCTCGACGCGATCCTTGGTGTCAATCATGGCCGAGGCCGAGGGCGGCCCCTTGATGGTGTTGAGAAAGCGTTTGCGGGTGACGTTGCTTGTATAAGCGGGAATGGGGAAGTTTGCGGGTATTTGTTCGGCATAATGCATGGAAGGAATGTTGAAGACAAAAGGCTTCTTTTCCTTGGCCTGGCCGCTGGGCCTGGCACCTTGCTGTGCCTGGGCCGGAACGGGAGTCGGTGTTTGGGCCGCCAGAGGTAGGGTGGGGGCGACGCAGGCGCCTGTGAGGATGACTGCCCTGACTAATTTAGTTAAATGCACCGTCTATCAACCTCGCTTAATACTGGGTTGATTCTATCGTAAAATCAGGGCGCATAGTCAGCTCAGGGTTTTGGGCGGCTTTTCCGGCAGGAAAAATTTAAATGTGCTGCACCGATTGGGCTCGGAGAGTGCTTCTATCTGTCCGCCGTGGGCGTCAATCAGCGCTTTGCAAATGGCCAGGCCCAGCCCACTGCCGCCTTTTTCTCTCTCGTCTTCTTTTTCCACCTGCTTCCAGCGGTCAAAGATCAACGTCAGTTTGTCCCCGGCTATACCGCGGCCCTGGTCACTGACGCTGAAGACGACACCGCGTTCGGCTTTGCTCGGACCGCCGTCGTTTACGGCCCGGCAGCCAACTTTGACCGTACTGTTGGCGGGACTAAATTTTATGGCATTGCTCAGTAAGTTGGTCAGGACTCTGACGATGCGTTGCCCGTCGCATACCACCTTGACGAGGTTGTTACTGCTCTCGATCCTGATACCGCGGGCGGCGGCGCTCTCCTCTACGGCTGCAATTGCTTCCTCGGTCAATTCTGTGCCTTCATAGATTTTGTAATCCATGCTGATCACGCCCGACTCGAATTTTTCTATATCAATCAAATCATTGATAATGCTCACCAGCTGCGCCACTGACGCTTCGGCTCTGGTCACACGGTTGAGCGCTTTTTCGCTCAGTGGTCCCAGCCCTCCTTCGGATAGGACATTGAGTGTGAGACCGAGAGAGGTAAGCGGTGCCCGCAGATCGTGGGAGACTACGGCGATAACTTCTTGCTTCAGGCGCTCCACTTCCTTGCGACCGGAAATGTCATGGGCGACGCAAAATAGATTCTGTTCTTCGCCGGAGTAAACCACATTCCAGAGCATGTCCTTACTCTTGCCGTCGGGCAATTTGACGCGATTTTCGAAGGAGCACTGTGAGCGCGCCGAAATTACTTCTTCCAGCGCCCGCGATGTTTTTTCTCGGTCCTCGGGCACCACAAGCGATGTCAGCGATTTGCCTATCAGGTCTTCTCTGTCGAGCATAAAGATTGTCGAAGAGGCGTTGTTGGCTTGCTCGAAACGCAAATTGCGATCGAGCGAGCAAATCACATCCTGGGCATTTTCAATCATAGCCTGCTCTTTACGCCTGGCCTGTTGCAAGTTTTCATTAACTTGATGCAAAAGATGATCCAGTCTCGCCACTTCGTCCTCGCCTTCAAGACCGTCCTGGAGCGGGCGTTCCATACTGAGGGCATTGATGTTGTTGGCCAGGAGGGCAAAGCGCCGCTGATTGGCGCTGGCGAAATAGCGCAGCAGTACAAGGAATATAGCGAAGTTAAGGCTCAGGCCGACGACCAGAACGATCATGATGAACATTTTGCTTTGCCGCTGATTCTCGCGGTTTTGCGCGTTTTCCAGTTCCATTTGTTGCACTGTGGCCCGCGAGACAATCTGTGCTTTTTCGATCATCGAACGCACTTGTTTAAAAGCCTGGACCATGTCGTCAAAGCTGCCCGAGTCCATTGCTTTGGAACCCTGGGCAAAGGCCCGGTTCATGTCGTCTATAAGTTGAATCAGCAGTTTGAGATCTTTGTCGGCGGCCGGATCACTAATGAGCGTTTTTTGCAGAGCGGCGCTCTGTTTGACGGTCTCCGCGTAACCGTCAATAAACAGTTTGCGAAAAGGTTTGTTTTGCGTCGCCTGAAACATGCCCTCGGATGCCGCCGTGGCAAGCATTTGATTGAGAAGGGCGTTGAGAGAGCCCATTACCACCCGCAAGTGACTTTCGCGCTCGTATTGCTTTTCCAGATTGCTCAGGGCACTGAGCAAAACAAAGACAAAGAGCAGCTGAAAAGACAGCGCAATGCCGATCATTAATAGATTCTGCTGTCCTAGTTTTAGACTTCTTGCCATATTGTTCTGTTTTGAGGTTGATCTGTTGGCTTTCAGGGCAATCTAAAGGAAAATAGTCCTGACCTCAGATTTTGTTGAAAGGCAAGCCCCCGTATTATGGCAAAAATATTGCTGGTTGAAGATGATCCCACTGTCGCCCAGGCGGTTGTCGATGCACTTGAATTTGAGCGCCATCTGGTCGAATGCTTTTTTGACGGGACCGAGGGTTTTGAGCGGCTGCAGGCCTTTCCCTACGATCTGGCGGTGCTTGACTGGGGTCTGCCGGGCAAACTGGGCGTGGATATTTGCCGTGAATATCGAGCCATGGGCGGTAAGTGTCCGATTCTCATGCTTACCGGCAAAGGCGAGATAGAGAGCAAACTCGAGGGTTTTGATTCGGGGGCCGACGATTATCTGGCCAAACCTTTCAATCTGCGCGAGCTTCTGGCTCGGGTCAAAGCGCTGCTGCGCCGGCCCGAGACCGTGCACCATGATGTGATTGATGTGCGTGGCTATCAACTCAATACCAAGACCGGCAAAGTTAGCGTGCATGGGCGCGAGGTGGCACTTCTGGCCAAAGAAATGGCGCTACTGGAGTTTCTTATGCGCCATCAGGACCGCATTTTTAACGTGGACGACCTGCTCGACCGGGTCTGGCAGAGTGATTCGGAGTCTTCTGAGGATGCCGTAAGGCAGTGTGTGACAAGGCTGCGGAAAAAAATCGATATTGATGGTGAGCCGTCCTTGATTACAACCGTCAAAGGCATGGGTTACAAGATAGACAGTAAGGGCTAGCCCGGACTAATACAGCTTGGCGCCCGGTTCAAAGTCAAATGTGATCGGCAATTTTTTATGAGGAGCATTTTTGACTTCCGGTGATTTTTCCGAGGTCGATTTTTTGATGCTGTCGGTTATTTCACCATCTTTAGCTGTGCCGTTCTTGGGCTCGGCATCCTTGCTGCCGCCATCCCGGGGGGCGAAATCCTTCTGTCCGCCGTCTCGCATTTGACCCTCTTTATTTCCGCCGTTTTTGTCCAGGCTGTCTTTGTCCATGTTGTTTTTGTTGAGACCGTCCTTAGTCTGGCCGTCTACTTTAGGAGCCTGTTTGTTGTCGTCGGTCAATTCCAGATCGTGAAGGCCCAGACATTTTGATTTGAGACCGTCCATCTGTTTAAAAACATCTTGATTTTCTTTCGTTGGGGCAGCACTGTCTGAAAGACCGGTGCCTGCAGCGTTTGGGGCGACAGCAGCATCGGAGTTTTTGGCTACTTCTTTGATAGAAAATTCTGACATATTGTTTGCCTCGCTTTGCATAGTATGACCGGCGGTGGCACACAGTTTGAACTGGCAGCCTGCCGATCTGGGATCTATTTGGGGTGATGGGTAAGGGGTCGGCGACTCAAGTGGGGGGAGTCGATGAATTCACAATACGACCCGTATCTGACATCAACTTGACATGGCCCGGGGGCGAAGAACAGCTTGACAAGTTTGAATTCCTTTTATCTAGGCAGAGAATTTGCCGCCCCTCTGGCTGCCAAGCGGCGCCAGTGCCTGGCTCTGTCCTCAGAATCGCCACATTGCAATGTATTGCAATCTGGCAAAGTCCATTGGCATACGGAGGGTTTTGGATGTTACTATAGTGGAGTGAATACAAAATGTAATCGCGTGACTACAAATGGGCGAAGACAAGCTAAAGACCAGCAATATCAGCATTCGTATCCCCGACGACTACCGGAAACGGCTTCAGTTGCAGGCGGACAAAAAGGGTATTAGCTTTAACGCACATGTACTCAGGGTAATGGAAATTCATCTGATGAGTTCGGGCTTCGGGCCCACTTCATTAACCTCGAGTTCGGGCCGGCTGTTTCAGATCCGCTACGAACCATACCTGGATAACGTGGACGAGACTACCTGGGCATTCTTCATAGACGAGCCCAAGTTCGAAAAAGAGCGTGCTTACTATCTAATCGGTATTGGGCGAACGGTGCTCAGGGATTGGCAAGTTAAAGATAAGTCAACTGTGTCTAAAGAGGTAGGCTTGGCGCTGCTAAGCTTCTACAATCGTCAAGGCATGGAAATTGACCGGCTCAACTTCACCCAATACCCGGGGCCCGATAATGACGGCAGAAGAGTTTTGCAGGTTGCAGAAGTGCCGGAAACCCTGGAGCAGTTCCTAGATCAGCTCCTAGAGGATAAGTGGAAGGACAAATTTGTGGAGCAGTCCGACCGCAGTCAGGATATTCGACGAGGACGTCCAGAATCTACTCTATACCGATAGCCGAAAGGCCCAAAGCCCCATCTCAGTCCATTGCCAGGGTTCATCAGGAGAAATTGCGTGTTTGAATTTGCCGCCTATCTAGGCCTTTTTGTTGTCCTCTACGTCTGGCATGCCATGGGTATCACCATCGGCTACCACAGAGGCCTGTCCCACCGCGCATTCTTCTGCAGCAAAGCAGTGGAATATCTCTGGGTGCTCCCCGGTTATCTGGCTTTTGAAGGGTCGCCCATCTGGTGGTCCACCATTCACCGGGCTCACCACCGTCACGTCGACACCCCGCTTGATCCCCACTCACCTCGTTATGGCGTCAAATACGCTCTGACCGGCTGGCTCAACGAAAAACACTATCCCGCTCACATCGATCCCAAGACTCAAGCTAAAGATCTGCTCAAGGATCCTATTTATCGCTTCCTGGAATGCAACGGCAATTTGATGGCCGGTCACACGCTTTCCTTCGCCATCAACTTCGCCTTCCGCGGCGTGCTCTGGTATTTCTTCGGTTGGCAGGTTGCTCTCTGCAGTCTTCTCGCCGGTGCATCGGTTCTGGCTATTCCGCTGCTTCTCAACGTCGTTTGCCACATGACCGACCTGGGCTACAAAAACTACGACACCACCGACGACAGCGTCAATGTGTGGTGGGTGGCTCTCCTTGCCCAGGGTGAAGGTTGGCACAACAACCATCATGCTTGCCCCGGCTCCGCCAGAAGCGGCATGAGACCAATGGAAATCGACACCTCCTGGTGGATGATTGCCGCAATGAGAAAGCTTGGCCTTGTCTATCGCGTTAACGAAGCCAAACACTACAGCTTGATGAAGCGTTCGGTTGTTGTGCGCATGATGAAGCGCAACAAAATCAGACAGCGCTTGCAGCATGAGCTCCTGGGCGTAGCCAGCTACGTCGCCAGCTAGGCCAGTCTGCACAAGACAAAATTACGGAAGAGGAGAGTCTAAGGGCTCTCCTTTTTTGTGCGCTTCTGTTACCCTGTTGCAATGGATAAATTAAGAGGCAAAGGCAGCAATCGGCAACTGATATCCAGCCTGCTGTTGGCCGGTTTGTTTTGCTTTGCCGGCATCATGCACTTTCGCAAGCCGGGCTTTTTCCTCAAGGCCATGCCGCCCTATATCCCTTTCCATATGACGGCCGTGCTGGTCAGCGGTGTTTTTGAAATACTGGGCGGTCTCGGTTTGATACTGCCGAAAACAAGGCGACTGGCCGGTCTGGGCTTGATGGCCTTACTGGTTGCGGTATTCCCCGCCAATATCTATATGGCCACCGATAGCGCCAGGTTCGCTCCGATACCACAGGCGGTGCTGTGGTTGCGCCTGCCTTTGCAATTTGTTTTGATCGCCTGGGTCAACTGGTCGACCAGATTTAAAAGCTGATGGGAGGCCGGTTTTAGTGGAAATTACCAGAGCCTATTTGATTCTGGGCAGCGCCATTGCGCTGGCCATTGTCTCTCTCTTTGTTTTCGTCCCGGCGCCGATTTATCTCTTCTGGCTGGTCTCTTTGCTGGCTACAGAACTGCCTCTGCATATCATGATCCTGGCCGCTTTTTTGCTTGCGCTGGCGCTGCTCGATTGGCGTTCCAAAAACCAGCCGCGCGTCAGTCTGACCAGCGCGCTGCTGGCGGCATTCAGCCTGATTGTCGGCACTGTCTTGACGGCTAATATTTTGACTTTTGCCGCGGCAAAAAATGAAAAATTAGCGCTCTTTGATTGTTTGATATTTAAACGACCTGCCTCAAAGGATGTGGTCAAACTCAAGGGTAAACAGTATGCCAGACGGGACAGCGGCGCACTCTACCTGGATATTTATCAACAGCCCTTACTGGCTCAGGGCGGTCGTCCGGCCGTAATTGTCATCCACGGCGGCAGCTGGCGCGGCGGTCATAGAAGCGACTTTGAACAATACGATTACTGGCTGGCCGGGCTGGGTTACACAGTCTTTGATCTGGATTATCGCCTTGTCCGAAACGGCTTGCATTTCCCCTCACCGGAAAAAGACATCGAGCTGGCATTTGACTGGATTGCGGCGCATGCCCAGGAGCTGGGCGTGGACACCAGGCGCATGGCCGTGCTGGGCCGCTCAGCGGGGGCACAGCTGGCTCTGGTGCTGGCTTATAAAACGGCTCTGGCCGGTGACGGCAGGGCCCGTTGTGTGGTCGATCTCTATGGCCCGACTGACCTGGCCTGGGATTACGACAACCCCATACAACCGGACGTGATTGATTGTCGCGACGTACTCGAGGCCTATCTGGGCGGTAATCCCACACAGCTGCCCCAGCTCTACGAGCAGGGATCGGCCTGTGCTCTTGTTGGCGCTGCCACACCGCCGACACTGTTTATTCATGGCGGTCATGATCAAATAGTCAGTGATCGCAATGTGGATCGTTTGCTGCCGCATTTGCAGGAGCATAAAGTGGCTTACGATTATCTCTTAATGCCCTGGGCCAATCACGGCTATGACTGGAATTTCAGTGGTCTTTCCTCTCAGCTGGCGCGACGCAGTATCGAAAGGTTTCTCAAAGAGCATCTTTAGCGGTCACGCTCAAGTCACGTTGTACTTGTCTCAATACAGATGCGCTAGTGCAAAGTTTTTTGACCCGGTGTGGCCGAATTGTGTAATTGCTTGCTCTCCGGCCAGCGGCTTTTGTAAGTCTTAGATGTATTTCGTGCACCTTAAGCAAACCACCGGGAATTTCTCCAAACCTAGAATTTCCTCCATTCGAAGACTCTCTTCGCCACGTCCTTGTGGTTGAAGGCGGCACGACGAATCCCCAACACTCATCCTGCATTCTGCACTGAAAGGCCTGATCATGGTCAATGTTCAAAGTATCCAGCGCATCCAGTGGAAAGACACCAAACACGGTCGCTGGTATGGTTTCTCCAGAAGCATCAGAACAGACGAGCGAGACTTCACCTGGACCCCGGCCTACCGTCCGCTAGACGAACGTTCGACAGGTCTGAACGCCGCCGGTGTGAAGATCCTCAATGAGCTGATAAACGGCAAGGGCATCAAGTACGTCGAGTTCAATTGTTTCGGCCTGGTAATCGACATCGATCCCGCATTCTTAGTAAGCGATTATCACGACGAGATCGTCCAGTTGATAAACAACGCCCTCTTTGACGGCAAGGCCGAGTTCGATCGATAAGACACCACCGACAGGAATCCATATGCATCTCTATGAATCTGAAATTCCCCAGCCCAATTCAACTGTGGTTGCTGCTCTCAAGGCGGCCGTAGCAGAAGCCCTGGCCAATGTTTTGCCGACGATGAGCGGGCAACACAGTGAGGCTGACGCTGAAGCACAGATCGAAGCGGCCCGGATAATCGCCGGCATTCCGGAGAAGATCAAGGAGTATGTGAGCAGCAGCTTCATCCAGCCTGGTTACTTCCACTCAATCAAACTCGTTGATGACTGGAACTGTAAATGGCAGGGCAGGCCTCAGTACGTCACCCGCAAGGTCTCTGCAATAGTGCTTGCTCACTGCCGCTCGGCCAATGTGCCTTATTTCTTTTGCAGTCACCTGGATGACTTCCGCGGCCAGGGCAATGAACTGCGAGTAGAAATCGTGTTCCCGGGCAAGCTTCCGTCTCGGGCGCATAATTACATTCGCTCTTAGACTGCTGGAAAGTTGAAGCAATGGAAGTGGCCCCTCTGGGCCACTTCTTTGCCCGGCGTTTCTTTTAAATTGTTTATACGATAAGCCGTAGTGTAAAATTGAAATCTGGGCAATTGGCATGGCCCCCATTGATATGACAGTGGTTTGAGAAATTTCGCTCCTGGTGACAAAATGTCAAAAGGAGAAAGACATGACAGCTAAAAAAACACCCAAAGTGAACCATACATGGACGT
>Ga0070665_100007784_pt1 | contig 10882 bp, 8 predicted proteins | sample KBSS13metaG_FD_65862 | JGI IMG/M metagenome (GOLD analysis project Ga0070665, IMG submission 65862) | Switchgrass rhizosphere microbial communities from Kellogg Biological Station, Michigan, USA - KBS S1-3 metaG | ecosystem: Host-associated > Plants > Roots > Rhizosphere > Soil ...
AAACTTCTTCGACAGCACCAGCGTCATCGCCGCCGTCAGCGTCGTCTTCCCATGGTCCACATGACCAATCGTCCCCACGTTCACGTGCGGCTTCGTGCGCTCGAATTTGCTCTTGCCCATATCTCTTCCTTCGTCCGAAAGTGAAACCCTACGTTCGGCCGGGTTCAGTTACCTTGGAATCGCTGGCGGAGCCAGACGATTCCAAGCGGAAAAAGCCACGCTTTGCGGCTGTCTACGCCTTCTTGTTGATCACCGCCTCGGCAACCGACTTGGGCGCCTCGGTGTAGTGCTTGAACTCCATCGTGTATGTCGCGCGGCCCTGCGACAGCGAGCGGAGCGTCGTCGAGTAGCCGAACATCTCCGCCAGCGGCACTTCGGCCTTGATCACCTTGCCGGTCGGGTTGTCGTCCATGCCCTGGATCATGCCGCGGCGCGACGACAGGTCGCCGACCACGTTGCCCATGAAGTCTTCGGGCGTCTCGACTTCGACCGCCATCATCGGCTCGAGCAGCGCGGGGCTCGCCTTGCGCATGCCGTCCTTGAACGCCATCGATGCGGCCATCTTGAACGCGTTCTCGTTCGAGTCCACGTCGTGCGAGCTGCCGTCGAACAGCGTGACCTTGACGTCCACGACGGGGAATCCGGCGAGCACCCCATTGGGCAGCGTCTCGACCAGCCCTTTCTGCACGGCCGGAATGAACTCGCGCGGCACGGAGCCGCCCTTGATCGCGTCGATGAACTCGAAGCCCTTGCCGGTTTCGTTCGGCTCCATCTTGAGCCACACATGGCCGTATTGGCCGCGACCGCCCGACTGCTTGATGAACTTGCCTTCGACCTCGGTGGATTTCTTGATCGCCTCGCGATACGCCACCTGCGGCGCACCGACGTTCGCGTCGACGCCGAATTCGCGCTTCATCCGGTCGACGAGAATCTCGAGATGGAGCTCGCCCATGCCGGAGATGATCGTCTGGCCCGATTCCTCATCGGAACGGACACGGAACGACGGATCTTCCTGCGCCAGGCGGTTCAACGCCACGCCCATCTTTTCCTGGTCGGCCTTGGTCTTCGGCTCGACGGCGACGTGGATCACCGGCTCCGGGAAGATCATCCTTTCGAGGGTGATCTCCTTCTGCGGATCGCAGAGCGTGTCGCCAGTCGTCGCTTCCTTGAGGCCCACTGCCGCCGCGATGTCACCCGCGCGCACTTCCTTGATGTCCTCGCGCTGGTTGGCGTGCATCTGGAGGATGCGGCCGATGCGCTCCTTGCGGCCCTTCAGCGGGTTGTAGACCGTGTCGCCCGAGTTGATGACCCCCGAGTACACCCGGAAGAATACGAGCTGCCCGACGAACGGGTCGGTCATGATCTTGAACGCGAGACCCGCGAAAGGCTCGTCGTCCGCCGCGCGGCGCTCGCCTTCCTTGCCGTTCTCGAGCTCGCCCTTGACCGGAGGAATATCCGTCGGCGCCGGCATGTAGTCGATCACGGCGTCGAGCATCGCCTGCACGCCCTTGTTCTTGAACGCGGAGCCGCACAGCATCGGGACGATCTCGTTGGCGATCGTGCGGAGCCGCAAGCCGTGCTTGATCTCCTCGACCGACAGCTCGCCCGATTCGAGGTACTTGTTCATGAGCTCTTCGGTCGCTTCGGCGGCGCTCTCGACCATCTTCTCGCGCCATTCGTTCGCGAGCGGCGCGAGATCCTCGGGGACGTCGCGCATGTCGTACTTCATGCCCTGCGAGCTGTCGTCCCAGACGATCGCCTTCATCTTGACCAGATCGACGATCCCTTCGAACTTGTCCTCGGCGCCGATGGGCACCTGGATCGGAACCGGGTTGGCCTTCAGCCGCGATTTCATCTGGTCGTAGACCTTGAAGAAATTCGCGCCGACGCGGTCCATCTTGTTCACGAAGGCAAGGCGGGGCACCTTGTACTTGTTGGCCTGCCGCCATACCGTCTCGGACTGCGGCTGCACGCCGCCCACGCTGTCGTACACCATGCACGCGCCGTCCAGCACGCGCATCGAGCGCTCGACTTCGATCGTGAAGTCGACGTGGCCCGGGGTGTCGATGATGTTGATGCGGTGCTCGGGATAGGTACCGTCCATCCCCTTCCAGAAACAGGTGGTCGCGGCCGAAGTGATCGTGATGCCGCGCTCGCGCTCCTGCTCCATCCAGTCCATGACGGCCGCGCCATCGTGCACCTCGCCCATCTTGTGCGAGACGCCCGTGTAGAAAAGGATGCGTTCGGTGGTCGTGGTCTTACCGGCATCAATGTGCGCACTGATGCCGATGTTGCGATACCGGTCGATTGGGGTAGTTCGAGGCACTTTTTCGTCGCAGCAGAGTCGCGCGGAGGATTTCCGATCCACCGCGCACGTTGCCGTCCTGTCGTGAATGTCGTGTTACGTTTGTCTGCCTGGTCAGAACCGGAAATGGGAGAACGCCTTGTTGGCTTCCGCCATGCGGTGCACTTCCTCGCGCTTCTTCACCGCGCCGCCGCGACCCTCCGCGGCTTCCATCAGCTCGGCGGCGAGCCGCTGTCCCATCGATTTTTCGCCGCGCTTGCGTGCCGCTTCGCGCAACCAGCGCATGGCGAGCGCCATCCGGCGCACCGGGCGAACCTCGACCGGCACCTGGAAATTCGCGCCGCCGACGCGGCGGCTCTTGACCTCGACCATCGGACGCGAGTTCGAGAGCGCCTGGACGAACACCTCGAGGGGATCCTTCCCGCCTTTTTTCGAGATCTGCTCGAACGCGCCGTAGACGATCCGCTCGGCAACCGACTTCTTGCCGCGGGACATCAGCACATTGATGAACTTCGCGACATCGGTGTTCACGTACTTCGGATCCGGCAGGATCTCGCGCTTCGGAATTTCTCTGCGACGCGGCATATCATCTCCGTCGGACCAAAGTAGACCCCTACTTTGGTCCGGTCACGTTGGCGTCGAATTGCAGGCGGAGCCTGTCAATTCGACGTAGTCAATTCTCTAAACGACTCAGGCAGCCTTCGGCTATCACGCGGCCTTCGGCTTCTTAGCGCCGTACTTCGAGCGCGCCTGCTTGCGGTCCTTGACACCGGCGGTGTCGAGAGCGCCACGCACCATGTGATAGCGGACACCCGGCAGGTCCTTCACGCGGCCGCCGCGAATCAGCACGACCGAGTGCTCCTGCAGGTTGTGGCCTTCGCCACCGATGTAGCTGATCACCTCGAAGCCATTGGTCAGCCGCACTTTGGCGACCTTGCGCAGAGCGGAGTTCGGCTTCTTCGGGGTGGTGGTGTAGACCCGGGTGCAGACGCCCCGCTTTTGCGGGCTTTGCTGCAACGCCGGGACCTTGCTTTTCGAGACGGCGGGCTCACGGCCCTTCCGCACGAGTTGATTGATGGTTGGCATCGACTTTCCTGTGGTCCGCTCTGATTGTCCTGAGTGTGCAATGCCCGGCCCAAGCACAAATGGTGACCTCGGCCGCGCACGCAGGGCTCATTGCCTCATCCGCAAATCAAAGTGGCCCGAGCGTGCCCTGCTTCACTTCAGCAGGGCCAACGGCGTCTGGGCCACCTTCTTGCGCCACGATCCGCTGTTGCTGCCTTGATGCACAAGCGAACCGGGTACGCGAGCCCCGCATTGCATACCGGCCGCGAGTAACTGGGCGACCGGGGGGCGAAAAGACCGCAATTATAGGCCGAATTCCGCTCCCGGGTCAACGGGTTGGCCCGAACGGACGGAGATGCAGGGCCTGCGCTTGTGTTCGCAGAGGCTATCGCGGAAGATTCCGTGCCCCGCACCATGATTTCGACTTTCCGCGCCACTCGCCCTCCGCAGTCCGCCGCCCGCACCGTCCTTGCCAGGACGGCCGGGGCGCTTGCGCCGTTGCTCGCCCTGGCCTGCGGCGAAGCCGGGGCCCATTCGTTCGGCACGGTCTACAACCTGCCCGTCCCGTTCTGGATGTATGCCTACGGCGCCACCGCGGCGCTCGTCGTGTCCTTCGCCATCGTCGCCTATTTCGCCGGCGTTCCGGCGGCCATCAGCGCGGCGCGCACCACGCGTACAGCCGGGCGGCGCTACATCGGGACGCTGCCACGGGCGGTGGTGCTGGCGCTCCGGATCGTAGCCGTGTTCCTGCTTGGGCTTTGCATCGTTGCCGGCTTCGTCGGCAGCCGCAATACCCTCTCGAACATCAACATGACACTCTTCTGGATCGTGTTCGCGCTGGGGCTCTATTACCTGACTGCGCTGATCGGCGACGTCTACGCGATCGTCAACCCGTGGCGAACGCTCTGCGATGCCGTCGAGCGTCTATTTCCGCGTGCATTCCGGGCGCGCGCCCGCTACCCCGCGTGGCTTGGCTATTACCCCGCGCTGGCGTTGTATGGCGCCTACATCTGGTTCGAGCTCTTCGGCCGGTCGCAACCGCGCTCGCTTGCGTACGTGCTGGTCGCCTACACCGCCGTCAATTTCGTCGCGGCCGCGATCGTGGGCAAGGAGGCGTGGTTTCGTTACGGCGAATTTTTCGCCGTGCTGTTCCGCCTCGCCGGATTGCTGGCTCCGGTCGAATACGTCGACCTTCCCGATGCGCGGTCAGCCTATCGCATCAGCGTGAGAATGCCGTTCGTTGCGCTGCTGGAGGAGCCGGCCACACATTTCAGCATGCTGCTGTTCGTCTTGTTCACGCTGTCGTCGACGGCCTTCGACGGCATCCATGAAACCCTGCCGTGGGTGGGATTGTTCTGGAAGGGCGTTTATCCCTCTCTGGCCGCCGTGACGGGACTGCCCTACCTGAAGCTGGTCAATTTCTACTACTACTGGCAGTGGGTCGCGCTCATCGTCTCGCCGTTCATCTACCTGGCGATCTACCTTGTCTTCATCCGGCTGTCGCGCGACGTCGCCGGCAGCAAGGTGTCGGTGCGTGAGCTCGCGCTGCGCTTCGCGCTGACGCTCGTCCCGATCGCATTCGTCTACAACGTGACGCACTACTACACGCTCATTGCGTCGCAGGGGATCAGCATGGTGCGGCTGATCTCGGATCCGTTCGGCTTTGGCTGGGATCTCTTCGGCACCCTTCGCTCGGGAGTCGATACGCTCGTGCTGGACGCGGGCGGCGTCTGGCACACGCAAGTGGGACTCATCCTGGTCGGCCACATCGTCGCGGTCTATCTCGCGCACATCGAAGCGCTCCGCGTATTTCCGAGCACGCGCCGCGCAGTGATCAGCCAGCTTCCCATGCTGATCCTCATGGTGCTGTTCACGGCCGCGGGGCTTTGGATCCTGTCGCTGCCGATCGCCTCGGGGCAGGTGGTGCAGCCGACGCCCGGAGGCGGGTAGCGCGAATTCCTGCGGTCAGCGCGTTTCCGCCGCGATGCGCACCGCCGGCGCCCGCGGCTGGAAGATGGGATCGTCCGGCGGCCAGCCCTCGCGCGACGGCTCGCGCCGCTGATAGTGCGCGAGGTTGCGCTGCAGGTAACCGCCCGGCACCTCCATCTTGGCGCGCTCGAACGCGATGATGGTCTCCTGCTGCAGGGTGGTGGCCTCCGCGAAGTTGCCGGTCTCCGCGAGCGCCATCGCATAGGTCAGGCCCACTTCGGGACTCTTGGTCTTTTCGAACAGCGACTTCGACAACTGCAGCGCGCGCGCGCCGTCGCGCGTCGACGCGACCGGCGCCGTGGCGAGGATTCTCGCTAACGCATTCTCGAACAGCTGCGCTCCGGGATGGGAGGCGAGCGCCTCTTCGAGCGTCTTGCGCGCCTCCGCGTAGCGTCCGGCCCGCACCTCTGCCATCGCCAGCGAGTACTGGGTACGACCCGCGCCGGGGGTTCGCGCAAGCGCCTCGCGATAGAGATCCGCGGCTTCCGCGGCGTGTCCCGTTCGCATCATCGCGTCGGCAAGGTACATGCGCGCCGCCGCATTGCCTTCGTCGCTGCGAAGCGCCGCGCCGTATTGCTCGATCGCCGCTGCATCCCGACCCTGGCGATCGTAGACGACGCCAAGGCTCAAGCGCGCCACGGCATTGTTGCCGTCGAGCGCAACCGCCTCAACCAACCGTTTCTCGGCTTCGTCGGTGCGTCCGAGATTGGCGAGCGAGATCCCGAGATTCGCAAGCGCTTCCGCATCGGTGGGATCCGCCGCCACGGCTGCCCGAAACGCCTTTTCGGCGAGATCGAACCGGCCCGCCTTGCCGAGCCGCTGGCCGCGACGCAACAGCACGCGCGATGCCGCGACCTTGTCCCCCAGCGAGTCCGCCGCAGGGTCGTCGACCAGAGGCTCGCCTCCCGAGGTATCGAACTGGCGCAGGTTTTCCTCCGCGCGCGCACGGTCGCCGGCACCCTGGTAGGCCATCGCGAGCGGCTGGCGCAGGCGCGTCGAATCCGGCGACAGCTTGAGCGCTTCCTCCAGATGGGCGATCGCAGGCGCGTACTCGCGCTTCGCCAGCTCCACCTTCCCGAGTCCTGCCAGCGCAGCGGCGCGGCTCTTGGGGTCTTTCAACAGGCGGTCGAACAACGCTTTCGCCTTGTCGAATTCTCCCTGCTGCAAGTAGACCTGGCCCAGGGACTGCAGGATCGGCGCATCGCTGCCAGCCACATCCAGCGCCGACTCGAACGCGCGCGTGGCTTCGGGCACGCGGCTCGCGTCGTTGTAGAGATGCCCAAGCAGGTATGGCCAGCGCGGATCCCGCGGGGCGAGCAGATGCGCGTCCTTGTAGGCGATCTCGGCCGGAGCCACCAGGTCCTGCGCGTGATAGGTCATCGCAAGCTCGCCATACGCCTGCCCCAGCCGCGCATCATCGGGATTGGAGGCGGCAATCGCATCGAACGCCGAGCGAGCGGTGTCGACCGCTTTGCGCACCGAAGGCTCGAAAGCCGTCGTATCCACCGCCGGCAGCGGCACGACGTCCTTGTGCCGATCGGCGCAGCCCGTCACCAGCACCGCCGCCGCCAGCGCGCCGATCACGAATCCGAACACCGTACGCGCGAATGGACTCACTTGAGAGCATCCTTGGCGCCTGCACCCTGTACGAGCGTCGTGTAACGGCCCGCGGGCGGAACGGGGAAGCGCTCGTTCTGGCCGTCGGGCCAGTGCACGACAAGACGATCGATTTCGGCCGCGTTTCCGAGCCCGACCAGTATGCGCGGGTCGTTCGCGGACAAGTAGCTCCCGTCCGCACGCACGCGCCGCCATAGCGGTGGAAGGTTCTTGCGCAGGATTTCCACCTTGGCACCGTAGGCATCGCGCTTGTTCGAAACGAGGCGAAGGCCGAGCCAGGGCTTGCCCGCGGCGGCCTGGTTGCGAAAGACCCTTAGCAGGCCATTGTTGTTGTTCACGACGAAATCGATGCCGCCGTCGTTGTCGAGATCGCCCACCGCGAGTCCTCGACCCACCTCCGACAGCTCGAACGCCGGTCCGCCGGCCGCCGTGCTCTCCTCGAATCGTCCGTTGCCGAGATTGTGGAAGAGCTGCTTCCGCTGGTGCAGCGGATAGGGGTCGCCCTTGCTGCGCAACGCTTCGATGAGGTGGACCGCGCCGTTGGCCGCCACAATGTCCAGCCACCCGTCGTTGTCGTAATCGAGAAACGCGGTCCCGAAGCCGGTGAACGGTACGCTGGGCGCCGCGACGCCGACCTCGATGCTGCGGTCGTCGAAATAGCCGTCGCCCCGGTTGAAGAACAGCGTGCTCTTTTCCCGGGTAAGGTGGGTGAGGAAGATGTCCTCCGTGCCGTTGCCGTCGAAGTCCGCGATGTCCATGCCCATCCCCGCCTCGGGGACGCCGTCTGCATTGACCGCGGATCCACGGATCTCGGCCTCGTTCCTGAACGTTCCATTCTTCTGGTTGATCCAGAGCTGGTTGGGATTGCCGTCATTGGCGACGTAGAGGTCCTGCCAGCCGTCGCCGTTCAGGTCGACCGCCATCACCCCGAGTCCCGCGCCGAACGCCGCGGTGATGCCGGAACGCACTGAAACGTCCTCGAACGTGCCGTCGCCGCGGTTGTGATAAAGGATCCCGGGCACATGCTTGTATCCCGAAGGTGCGCAGTAGTCGCGCACGCTCGTGCTGGCGTAGCACTTCTGATTGCCCTCGACTGAAAAGTCGACGTAGTTCGCGACGAAGAGGTCGAGGTAGCCATCGCGGTCGTAATCGAAGAACGTCGCGCTGCTTCCCCACTTGCCGGCGCCCGCGACGCCCGCTTTCTGCGTCACGTCGGTGAATGTGCCGTCGCCGTTGTTGCGGAACAACTGGTTGCGCGCGCCGAAGTGCGTCACAAAAACGTCGACGTTGCCGTCGTTGTCGATGTCGCCCACCGCCACCCCCATGCCGTATCCGTGCGTGCAGAGGTGGGATTGATCGGTCACATCCGTGAATCTGATGGCACTCGATCCATCGGCGTTCTGAACCAGGTCGTTGTGGAACAAGCGCGCCGTGCACGTCGCGGCGTTGGCCGGCGCCCGCTTGTCGAGCGCCTCCCCTTGCATGACGAGGAGATCCAGCCGGCCGTCGTTGTCGTAGTCGAAGAGCGCGACACCGGCCCCGATGATCTCGGGGTACCAGAATTCGCCGGCCATGCCATTGTTGTGACGAAACCGTACGCCGCTTTGCTCGGTCACGTCTGCGAACAGCGGCAAAGAAGGCGCTTTCGCAGGTCCGGTGGCGACCTTTTCCGGTCCGCACGCGGATAGCGAAGCCAACACGATCAACGCGACCAGGATGCCGAATCTGCGCAAGGGAACACCGAGGGAACGCGCCTGCCTGGATTATATCGGGACCGGGATGAGCCCTTTGTTGGAAGGCGCCGCGGCGCGCCTCCGTGGTCGAAAGTTCTTCCGCGCGAAGCGGCGTGCGGCAGGGCGCATTTTATGGCAGCATCGAAGGTCTCAAGCGTTGCGCATCGCACGATTCGTTTCAGTCTCGAAATGCCTCCTGCCACTCGCCGTTCCGCATTTCTCCTGATGTTCGTCGCCATCTCCGCAGGTGCCCAGCAGCTGCAGGTAACCCCGGGCGATTGCAAGACGGGCACTTTGCTCGTGGCCAAGCAGGTGGCGCTGTCGGAGGTCCTGCGAAAGCTCGCGCAGTCGCTCGATTTCGAGCTCAAGTTCGAAGGCGATCCGGCGCGTCGCATCGACGCCAACATGACGCGGCCGCCCATCGAGCTCGTCAACGCTCTTTCCGCGCAGGACAGCATGATCGTGACGCAGGGTCGCGATCCGAAATGTCCCGGACAGAATCGGATCGTGAAGGTATGGGTGCTTCCACCCACCAACCCGGCCACGATCCGCGATGCAGCAGCGGTTCGGCGCCCGGTTCCGCCCACGGTCGGACAGGCCGCGCCGGGCCTCACGCCGAAAGAGGAAAAAGAGCGCCGCGACAAGATGGCGTATGACGAATACGTCGGCACGCATGGCGTCCCGCCGCCGACCGACGAGCAGTCGCCATAGACACTTTTGCAGAGAGATCCATGCGACGAATCGCTGCCCTGATCGTTCTGGCGACGCTCTCGGCGTGCGCCGACAAGGGACCCGACCTCGCGGGCGACTGGAAAAGCGACCGCTCGACGTTTCGCGTCACGCAGCAGGGCGAGACCTACACCGTCGTGGTCAAGAATCCGAACGGCATGCTGACCGGCACCTATGCCGGCCCGTGGAAGGATGGCGCGATCCAGGTCAAGGGCCCGCTGGCGCCGCTGTGCCCGGAGATCCGCTATGCCAAGGAGTCCGGGAAGCTACTCTTCTGCGGCGAGGAATTCGTTCGCACGTCGAAGTGACGCGGAGGCGCGCGTCGGAGGCGCGGGCAGAGCGGCCTTCGTTTCGGCGGCGCCGGCGTTTGCGCATGGCGATCGCGATCGCCGCTGCTTTCGCCTGCGCGAGCCCCGCAGTCGGGTTCGAAGGCGACGTCCACTACGGCCTGACGGCCTGGCTCGCAATCGAAGCCGGCTTTACGCCCCGCGAAGCGGAGACGATCGCGCTGGCCGACAACCGGGTCGACGGGGGCGATCTTCAGTTCCTCGATGTCGTGTTCCTGTACGCCTGTCTTGGGACCGACGACTTCGCGGCGCGCGATGTGTCGCAACATCACTATCCGACGGCGGGCGCAGTGCCCGGAGCGCCCGAGCAACGTGCTGTCGTCGCCGGAAGCGAGCGTGCGCGACAGGCGATCAACGACGCGGTAGCGGTGCCCGCCGCGCAGGCCGACCTCATGCTGCGGCGCCTGGGCGAAGCTCTGCATGCGCTGCAGGATTCGTGGGCCCATCAAGGCGTGTCCGGCGTGCCGGAGGTCGCGGACAGCCTGTTTGCCTGCGACGCCGCGCGAACCTGGTCACATCCGCGCGCCCGCGGCGGATCGAGTTCGCATCGCGCCGATCTGACGTTGCAATCGCCGGTGGAGACGGAAGCCATGGCGAAGGCGACCTACGACGCGCTCAAGCAATATCCGCCGGTCTTCAACGTCACGCGAAAGCCCGCGGAATGGGAACAGATCCGTGCCGCACTGGTTGGATTCACGCGCGCCGCAACCAAGCAGGAGAAACGCGCATGGTTCGCATCCCAACGCATCACCGACACCGGATTTCTCGCAGGAACCAGCCTGAAGGATGGCGCGGCGGGGTTCCCACCAGACTGGGACGGACGCAAGCTGCCCAAGCTTGCGAGCCTGGAATCGACGCAATCGGGCGTGGACCCCGACCTGCTCGCGTTCTACAGCCGCTTTCTGGGTGACTGGCTTTCCGGCGACAGCTTCGATGCCCTCGCCGCCGCCTATGCAGTCGAACGGTCTCCTGGCATGCGATCCGGCACTGCGCAGGCGTTCGATCGTGCGTCGCTCGCGCAGGCGCTCAAGGTGTGGCGCCTCCGCGACCATGGCGCGGCGTCCGATCTCGCTCACGCGCCGTTCCCGCTCACATCC
>Ga0070665_100007786_pt1 | contig 10877 bp, 9 predicted proteins | sample KBSS13metaG_FD_65862 | JGI IMG/M metagenome (GOLD analysis project Ga0070665, IMG submission 65862) | Switchgrass rhizosphere microbial communities from Kellogg Biological Station, Michigan, USA - KBS S1-3 metaG | ecosystem: Host-associated > Plants > Roots > Rhizosphere > Soil ...
TAAGTTTATTTGGGGTTCTGGGGATGAGGGGAATTATTCCGCAAGAAGGGTTCACCTTGGTTGAGCTTATGGTGACGATTATAGTAATGACCATCATTGCGATGATGGCCGCACCATCTATGTCGAATTTATTAGAAAGTAAACGACTAGATGAAAATCAACGAGACTTAATCAACACTTTGTCTGAATCAAAAAGCCAAGCAATACTTGGTCGACAAGATGTAACTATTAATCTGAATTCAACAGCTTCAAATACATCAACATCTTTTAATTGGAAAGCTGCATCCAATAATACTCTTGAGCTCAAAAATATTGCTGCTAATGGTACGCAGAGTTCACTATCAGCGACGACGTTAACTTTTAATGCGAATGGAGTTGTAAGTAATATCACCCAAGACACACTTTTATCTATTTGTAATTCAAAAATAAATACAAAGAAAATTCTTATTTTAACAAAGCTTGGCACATTAATTTTTAAAGCTGAGGAGACATGCTAATGCTGGGTGGCAAACAAAAAACTCAAGCCGGGGTTGGTTTATTAGAAGTGTTGGTCGCCTTGATTTTACTTGCAATAGGAGTTTTAGGATATGTTGCCTTGCAGGTTCGGGCTATGGATGCCTCTTCAGAAGCACTAAGTAAATCTCAAGCTATTATGATTATGAGAGGGTTAGCGGAAAATATTCGCGTAAATAGTTCTCAAGCCAGTCAATATCCTGCATTTGTTCGTAGTTATAGCAATTACTCGTCTACAACCATAGCTCCTACGTTGTGTTTTAATGCTACTTGTACGCCTTCTCAACTTGCTCAATTTGATGCATATCAAGCCGCAAAAAATGCTGATCAACTTGGCATGAAAATCACAATGACAAATTGCCCTGGGGTTACAAGCACAATGACCCAGCAGAGGCAGTGTTTGTTTATTTTCTGGGGAAAAACTTCTCCAGTAATTACAACAAATGGGGGAGTCACTACCGCGGATGTATCGAGTTGTATGAGTACCAATGGCGTTTATGCCAATAATTCAAATTGTTTAATGATGGAGGCATATTGATGGCTCACTCATTTTTTTCGGGGAAGCAACGAGGCTTTACATTAATTGAGCTTATGGTTGCATTGGCTTTAGGTCTGATTTTGGTGGCTGCAGCGACGCAATTATTTATTGGCGGACTTCTATCAAGTCACCTACAAAAAGCAAATGCTGAAATACAAGATAGCGGTATTTTCGGTCTGGAATATATTGCACGTGATATACGCCTTTTAAATTATGGAAATGTAATCAACCCGATATTAACTGATATCACCCCTTGGGGCGGTGTTGTATTAACTGGCTCAACAGCAACTAATAATGATAGTGTCAATTTTGTACCTAATGTTGGAACAAATACTTATGTTGCTGATGCTTTATTAAGTCGTGGTGCTGGAGATAGCGTAAGTACTGTTAGCAACCATTGGAAAGGCCTTTCAAATATACAGAACAGTTCAGACGCCGCTGTGCAAAGTGATCAGTTGACGATTCAATTTATTGCTCCTACCTCTATGACCAATTGTGAGGGTGTGAATGTACTTGCAGGAGATTTAATTGTAGAGCGTTATTTTTTACGTCTTGATAGTAATGGTGGTTCTCAACAAGATTATGCACTTGCATGTGATGCAAATACTCCCTCTGCTGCAGCCGCGACAGCTCAACCTACCACTATTACTGGCTTGGGTGACGCCGGCCAAATCGTATTACCGCGTATTGATCATTTTCATGTGTTATTTGGTGCAAAAAATGCGGCTGGCAATTTTGCTTACTATACGATTCCCCAGTATCGAGCTGCTGCACAGGCTGCGCGAGATGCTACACCATCTGTAATGGCACCGCGAATTCTTTCAATACAAATATCTGTACTAGCCCGTTCCACGAATAATGCTCAAAACAGAGCAATAGATCCTGCCCAGTCTTTTCTTATGTTAGATCAAACAGTGCATGCTTCTGATAATACAACTCGATTCTTACGCCGTGTTTATAACGTAACAATTGCTCTACGTAATGCGATGGGGGAAAGTCTATGACCCATTTAATTCATCAAAGTAAATCTAAAGAAAAAGGGGCAACCCTTATAGTTGTGCTTATTATTTTGTTGATTGTTATTTCTGTAGGTGTTTTAGCAATAAGAGTGGCTATTGTTTCTTTAAAAGTGGCTACGAATAGCCAAGTTAGTCAATTAAATTTTCAATCATCTGATACGCCCTTGGAACTCATTGTACAGATGAATCCTAATACACTGACTAATATTACTAATGTGATTGGTGCAGCGCTCAAAGAGCATGAAAGTAATCCGGGTGCAGAATACAACTTTTGTTACAAGCCTGTTTCTACATCTACAAATTTTGCTCAGACTCGAGGCGCAAGTTTACTTCGGGCAGGGAGTGCTAATAATGCAGTCGTCGAAGATGGCGGGGTAGCGGGTTTTTGTGATTTAACAAGTGACTATGGAAGTAATCGTCAAGCAGTCGTTACCCAAGTTGCTGTCAGTATTCCAACAGATGCTCTTAATGATATTCCGGGTTCAAATTTACCGAGGGGAACAAATACCTCCGAAGGTACGCAACTACCTAAAAGTATGCTGTCTACTCAACGTATTCGAGTGATTACAACTGCTTTTCTACCTGCCTATGCATCTACCTCAATAGAGACTTTACAAAGTGATTGTTTAAGTACGAGTACAGCAAAAATTAGTGACAATTTTGATACTACATTAACAGCGAAGCAAACCTTAGCAGAGTGTTTAGCAAATCATAACGTACCTTTTAGCACTCAAGTTCAAGAATTTAACTATACCAATAAGCTCACTCAAATTGCGGCACCAGGTTCATAGCGGGGAATATCGTGAAACTAAAAGTGAATAATTTTAAGCCAAATAATTTATGGTATGCCATCTGTTCGAGCTCGGTTGCTTTTACATGGCTAGTGACAAGTTCCGTTGCGCAGGCCAGTGATTTACAGATTTATGCTTCACCTACAGCTGGTAAAAAAACTATTGTAATGATGTTAGATACTTCAGGGAGTATGACATCTAATAGTTATAACGAAAATCGTTTGGCTATGCTTAAAAATGGTATGAATGCTTTTTTAGCCAGCAATAATCCTGTTTTAAATGATACTCGTGTGGGTTTAGGTAATTTCTCTGCAAATGGTGATAGTCGAAGTGGGCAAATTTTGGTGGCTGCTGCTCCTTTAGGAGATGCAAGTACTTTAAATACGGTGGGGTCTCAGCGTTATAAATTAAAACAGGCAGTTGCAAATTTATCTGCTGGTGGGTCAACACCTTCAGCACATGCTTATGCAGAAGCTGCTGCTTATTTGATGGGTACATCGACTTATTCAGAGACGAATTACCTTATTCGCAAAGATAGTTATATAAAACGTGTACGAAAATCTGATAATAGAACAGAATATACATATTGTACGAATTATCGCGATTCACAAATTGATACAGCAAATTTATGGCAACCTTGTCGCTCTAATAGTTATTGGAGTAACTGGTCAACCTCTAATCCAGGTGTAGCCACGGCCACAGCCTATGATACTTCGTCTGATTCAAGCTATTCTTATACTTATTACTACACCACTTTTAATTATGCTATAGCAAACACTGATAGTGGTATTCCAAAATCAAAAACCAATGATACGACAAGCAATCCGAATATTGTTTTAGATAGAAATGCTTCTAACTTAAATGCCATTTACCAATCTCCTTTGCCGGCAGTGGCCAATCGTCAAAGTTGTGATGGGCAGGGCATTTACTTTTTATCAGATGGTGAGCCGAACAATACAACAGATACACGTTCGGCAACAGTAATGTCGACGGCCCTAGGTAGCACTCTGGGAGCAAATTTCAGTTGCTCTGGGGGACTTTCTAATACTTCATCAGATTCTGGTTGGGCTTGTATGGGGGAGTTTGCTAAACGACTATTTGATAAAACAAAAAACCCTGCTGGAGTTTCTATTCAAACAGCATTTGTTGGTTTTGGTAGTGATTTTTCTAGCTTGAGTTCGGAAGATGTGAAAAATGCCTGTCGTCTAAGTTCAAGAACCCAATCTAACCGTAAAAGTGATGATAATTGTTCACCTAATCAACCAAACAATGCAGTTGCCACGCCAGGATATGGAAACGGTGGTTTTTTCCCTACCCAAAGTGCTCAAGGGGTAACGAATAGCGTTATTGCGTTTATCAATAATTTAGATAAGGTCCCTTTAGAACCTTTAACAACAGGTGCAATTTCTGTTCCTTACGATGCTTTAAATCCTAAAAATTTACAAGAATATGGTTATTTACGTGCTTTGGAGCCTAACCCTGCCAATACGTATTTAACATGGAGAGGAAATCTAAAGAAATATCATGTTGTTTTATCAGGAACAAATGCTGGGGCTTTTGAAGCTAACACGGGTGGATTGGTTTACAACGCAAATGGTGCATTTAGAGCAGATACAAAAGATTACTGGAATAGCTCGAATTACAATGATGGCGGAAAAGTCTTTTTAGGTGGTTCGTATGCAAAAGTTCCTTTACCAATTGCTGGACAAAATGAAACACGTGATGAAGAAGGAAATATCACAAAATATTATTACGCAGTACAAACTAAAATCCGTAACTTATTTACTGATGTTTCCGCTGTTGCAGCGGATGGTAGCTTAACGAAAATATCGACTTCTGGAACTAATTTACTAAGAATTCCTGCTGCTCCTGCTACTGGAGCTAATCCTTTTGATAGCGCAAGTAATACAGCAAGTTATGTATTAGGAAAATTTGATGCCTCAACTGGACAAGATATTTTAAAAACTTTCCCTATTAGCTTGAAATTAAAAATATTAAATTATCTAGGTTACTCAACTGATATTAGCGCTACGACTTTACCTTCGTCATTAGTTACATCGAATGCACCATATTTATCGATGGGTGGTAGTATTCATTCTTTACCAGTACAGCTTACCTATAATGGAACATTAGATGAAAATGGGAATTTAACATCTGCGCGCGAACAATCCATTCTCTATGGAACGATGGAAGGTGGTCTGCATATTGTGGATGCCTCAACTGGTGTAGAACAAATGGCTTTCGTCCCTGCTGATATATTAAATGATCCAGTTGCATCAAAAGCTTTAGTTGTTGGGCAAAGTGATACTACAGCTCCTGCTCACGGTATGGATGGGGCTTGGGTATCTGATCCTGCATATAGTATTACTACAACGGGAAGCGGTAGCTCAGCAGTATCAAAAGTAACTGCAAAGCAAATGAATATTTATGGTGGCATGCGAATGGGGGGCAGCAGCTATTATGGCTTAAATGTCCTAAATCCTGCTTCACCTAAGCTTCTATTTAGAGTAGGAGCAGATCAAACTGATTATAGTCGTATGGGGCAGAGTTGGTCTAAACCTGTACTTGCAAATATACGTTATAACGGGGTTATTAAACGCGTCATGATTGTTGGTGGTGGCTATGACCAATGTTATGAAAACCCGAATATTACCTTGAGCAACTCTTGCTTTACGAATGGAAAAGCAAAAGGGAATGCTGTTTATATTATTGATGCTAAAACTGGGGAGCGCTTATGGTGGACTAGTGATACAGGCTCAAATATAGATAACTCTAATATGAAGCACAGTATTGTTAGTCGCATTAGTACTTTAGATCGAGATGCTGATGGTTTAGTCGACCATTTATATTTTGGCGATTTAGGTGGGCAAATTTTCCGTATCGATCTTAATAATAACCAGACAAAAACAAATTCAACTTATAGCAGTTTCGGTATTAGAGTTGTTCGATTAGCCAATTTAGCGACGAATGACTCAAATTATGATGCTTCGAACGATTATACGAATGGGAATGCACCACGGTTTTATGAACCGCCTACAGTCACTATACATGATTATGGTATCCGTACTTTTATTACTGTAGGTATTGCTTCAGGTGACCGCAGTACACCCTTAGATGTTTATCCACTTACGGGACGTGAGGGAATGTCACCTAGCTCGGCATTAAGCGGAAGACCTGTAAACAACGTCTATGGAATTATTGATAAAGACTTTATCAAAAAGAATTTGATGTCTTTAACTGATAGCCAACTTGAAACAAAAGATATTACTCGATCAGCTCTTAGAAAAAATCCACAAATTTTAAGATCTGGAGAAACACGAGTAGCCCAAATTTTCTTCCCAAACACTGGGACGGGGCAAGGTGGTTGGTATCGCTCACTTTCTAGTATGAGCGATGGCACAGAGAAAGCTAATAATAGTTTCCGTATTAAAGGTGGACTAAAAGCTTTTGAAGAGCCTATGGCCGTTACGGGGACTTTAATTGTGCCTGTTTATGACCCGCAGGGAACAGGTATTGTAGCGGCAGACCCATGTTTACCACGAGTAGTGGGGGAAACGGACCAGCAGACTTACTGCCTACCATTTGGCGCCTGTCTTAATTCTGATGGATCAATTGATCAGAATAAAGAGAATGGCAATGGATTTAAAACACAAACTGGTAGTAACTGCCCAGCAGGGGCCTCTGAATGTAATACAAACGTCATAGGTGCAGGTATTCGTAGCGTAACATTTGTACCAACGGAGGATAACCCACCTGCGACTAATAGTTGTGGGAAATTAAAGCTGTCTGGTAATGAGCAAGGAACTGGACAGTGGCAATGTACGAGTCATTTAGTTCCTACGCGTTGGTATGAGCGTTATCGTTAAGGGATGACTTATGAATAAGTACTACATTTTACGGTTCAATCAGGGTTTTACCTTGATTGAGCTCATGGTTGTCATTGTGATTGTCGCTATTTTTGCTTCGATTGCTATTCCTTCATATCAAAGTTATAGCCGTAGAGCGACGGCTTCTGCTGCCAAAGGTGAAATTCTAAAATTGGCAGAACAATTGGAACGGCATAAATCCAAGAACTTTACCTATAGAGGATTTACGACCACATCTGTAACGTTGCCACGGGGTGGTTATACGATTGCAATTAGTGATGATACGACGACAGGAAATTTATTGACGAATGGTGCTGCAAATGGGCAGACATGGGTCATTAAAGCGACAACTACAGATTCAAGAAACATTAACTTTATTGCAAAGAATTCAGGTTTGCGTTGCCAAAGTTTAACAGCTACGGCTGTTGATAATGACTGTGGTGGGACAGTCACTTGCAATGTATGTGAAACAAATAGTGAGAATTGGCAATGAAGAATGGTTTTACTTTAATAGAAATCATGATTGTAGTAGCGATAATTGCAATTTTAGCAGCTATAGCGACACCTTCATATTTGCAATATTTACGTAAAGGGCATCGTACAGCTGTTCAATCTGAAATGATGAATATTGCCCAAACATTAGAATCAGAAAAAATGGTTCACAATCATTACCCATCAAATGCAACCATTACTTCGATTTATGGCTCAAATGTAAGTCCTCAACAAGGCCAAGCCTTATATAACTTAGCTTTTGCCAACATAACTGATTCAAGCTGGGTGTTAACTGCTACGCCTATTGCTAATACTTCTCAAGCTGGTGATGGGATCATTTGTCTTAATGATCAAGGACAAAAATTTTGGGCAAAAGGCGCAGCGAATTGTGCGTTATCTGCCGCATCAAATTGGCTACAGTAATTTTAAATTCAAAACTGCGAATAACTCAAAAAATAATCTTTCTTTCAGGGCGAAAATCACGTAGAATGTCGCCCTCTATGAAAGGGGTTTGAAGTGTTGCCGATGGTCGGCGCAGGGATAATCCGTAAGAATTATAAGGCTTTTATCATGGTTGTTATTCGTTTAGCACGTGGCGGCGCAAAAAAACGTCCATTCTATCAAATCGTTGTGACTGACAGCCGCAATGCACGTGATGGTCGTTTCATCGAGCGTATCGGTTTCTTTAACCCGACTGCACAAGGTCAAGCAGAAAAACTTCGTTTAGACGCAGACCGTTTTGCTCACTGGGTTTCTCAAGGTGCTCAACCTTCTGAACGTGTTGCTTCTTTAGCTGCTCAAGCTAAAAAAGCTACTGCATAATTTTTTGTAGTAGGTAGCCCATGACATCAACACAGAATGTTCCCGAAGATCGTATTCAGATTGGACAGTTACGTTCAGCTTATGGATTGAATGGGTGGCTCTGGGTGTATTCAAATACAGAACCTATGAGCAACATGTTTGACTACCTGCCTTGGTACATTGAGACCAAGGCCGGTTGGCAAACAATAGATGTAAAACGTTGGAAACCACATGGCAAAGGCTTAGTTGTTGCTTTGAAAGGTGTGAGTGATCGCACTGGAGCAGAAAACTTGGTTGGCGCTAATATCTGGATTGCTAAGTCTCAACTGCCAAAAGCAGATGTAGATGAGTACTACTGGTCAGATTTAAAAGGCTTAACCGTGTTAGGTCTTGATGATGAAGAGCAGGAAGTAAACTTAGGTAAAATTCATGAATTGTTTGAAACTGGAGCTAATGATGTGATGGTGGTACATGCTACCCCAGACAGCGTTGATTCAGAAGAACGCATGATTCCTTGGCATAAAGATGTAGTACAACGTGTTGATCTTGAAGCTGGTCGTATTTACGTCAATTGGGGCGTAGATTATTAATCCTTTTAGGATTAATACAGCAGGAAAATAGAGGAGTCTGTGATGTTTTTTGCAGTCATTACGCTTTTTCCTGAAATGTTTGAAGCGATTACAGCCTACGGCATCAGCGGACGTGCGGCAAAACGAGATATCGTACAAGTTACTTGTATTAACCCTCGTGATTTTGCTGAGGGAAACTACAGAAGAGTGGATGAACGTCCATTTGGTGGTGGTCCTGGGATGGTGATGATGGCTGAGCCTTTGGCGAAAGCAATTGCGCATGCCAAACAGCTTGCCTCACAAGCAGGACATGCTCATGTTCCTGTGGTGTACATGTCTCCACAAGGCAAAACTTTAAATGAACAGGCAGTACAGCAGTTTGTTGATTATGACGGCTTAATTGTACTGTGTGGACGTTATGAGGGAGTGGATGAGCGTTTGATCCAGCATTATGTTGATCAGGAATGGTCAATTGGTGATTACGTTTTATCAGGTGGTGAACTGCCCGCTATGGTGTTACTTGATAGTATTATTCGCCGTTTGCCGAATGTAATGTCAGATGAACAGTCAGCAGTACAAGATTCTTTTGTTGATGGTCTTTTAGATTGTCCACAATATACAAAGCCAGACCATTTTGAAGGGTTGGATGTACCAGAAGTTTTAAAATCTGGACATCACGGCAATATCGAAAAATGGCGCTTTTTGCAGCGTTATCAACGAACTTTAGAACGTCGACCAGAGTTGACCGAGAAAGTTGAGTTGAATAAGCAGCAGAAAAAGTGGCTAAAAGATGCGCAAGAGAGCGGTGGTAATTCTTAACCACTATTCTCAGGAACGGAAGTTCTGCAAAAATACGAGAAGCAATGCTTCGAGTTAAAGCATGATTCTATTTAATGAATAGTTTTATGTATATTCTAAGGCTCTTTATAGACATTTTGTCGTAAAGGGAAAGATAAACGGGTTGATATGCGCTTTAGCCTCTATCCCCAGCGGAATTTCAGACCTCTTCTGACTCCGCACATATTGGAGATTCCCACAATGAGTGGTAAACATCCTTTAGTTCAAATTATTGAAAATGCACAGTTAAAAACTGATATTCCTGCTTTTGCTCCTGGTGACACTGTTATTGTCCAAGTTAAAGTAAAAGAAGGTGAGCGTGAACGTCTTCAGGCATTTGAAGGTGTTGTAATTGCTAAGAAAAACCGTGGTTTGAACTCTGCGTTCACAGTGCGTAAAATTTCTAGCGGTGTTGGTGTTGAGCGTGTATTCCAAACTCACTCACCAGTTGTTGCTAAAATCGAAGTGAAACGTCGTGGTGACGTTCGTCGTGCTAAACTTTACTACCTCCGTGACTTGTCTGGTAAAGCTGCACGTATTCGTGAAAAATTACCAGCTCGTAAAGCGTAAGCTTATCGCGAGTAAAAAATGCGCCTTTTGGCGCATTTTTTGTTTTAAAAAATTACAGTCCTTGAAGTTTCAAACGGTTTGCATGTTGACGGTAAACTGAGACCGGATCTGATGCAAAAATAGAACGTATTCCAAGTACTTGGTTCACTTCATCTAAATGATTCCAGTTGTAATCATCACGAATTGTTTTACCAAATTTGGCACTGCATCGAGAAACAAGTCCATCATTATCACCAAATGGATCGATCACTAAGCTACTGCCTGTAAGAGCAATATCAAATGGATCTAATGGATTGGTTAAGGCTTTATTTCCAGAGAAAGAATACATATAAATGCCTTTCTCTTGATATGCTCCCTCGCCACAAGAAGTGGTTGGTATACCCATAGGGAATTGAGTATTAAACTGAGCTGAACCTTGAGTTGATAAGCTATGGGCGCCTGCTAAAGAGTCATGCGGATAGCTAGTCGGATCTAGACCTCCTGCCCAAGTAATCGCTGCTGAAAACCAATTTACTAACGTTGCCAGTCCAGACAGAGGAGTACCCTCAACGTTCAGAATGACATCTGCCATTGGTGATCCCTTATGAGGCGCACCAATCGTGGTAAGTGAGGCAACTTTTTCTGGCATGATACCGGCCACATAGCGAATTGTTGGACCCCCATGGCTATGACCGATTAAGTTGACTTTAGGTTTACCAGTAATGGCAATAATCTCTTCTACTTGCTGGGCAAGTTGTTCTCCACGCACTTCTGTTGAGTTAAATGGTGAGACCCTTGTAGCCCAGACATTTCCTCCATTACGGGCAAGATCAGGAAGAATTTGGTACCAGTAATCGAGACCAAGCGTATCTGTTCCGATTCTGTTAAAACCCGCCATACCA
>Ga0070665_100007789_pt1 | contig 10872 bp, 10 predicted proteins | sample KBSS13metaG_FD_65862 | JGI IMG/M metagenome (GOLD analysis project Ga0070665, IMG submission 65862) | Switchgrass rhizosphere microbial communities from Kellogg Biological Station, Michigan, USA - KBS S1-3 metaG | ecosystem: Host-associated > Plants > Roots > Rhizosphere > Soil ...
GGAGGACAGAAAATGATTTCGCTCATCATCGAGGCTGTCGTGCGCTCCATCGCCCTCGGCTTGATTCTGTGGCTCGCGCTGACCCTGACCCGCTCACGCAATCCCCATCTTCACAAGATGCTCTGGTCCACCGTGCTGGTGGCGTCGTTGGTCATGCCCCTGGTCATGCGCGCGCGGTTCGGTCCGGTCATCCACGCTCCGGATTTCCTTCTGACCACGCAAACCGCTTCCATCGCAGCCGCCCACGGTCAGCCGACCTGGAGCTGGTGGTCGACTCTCTATGCATTACCCGCCCTGATTTTGCTAGTGCGACTTGCAGTGAACCTTGCACGGATGTGGCGGATCCAACACACCGCGGCAATCGTGACCGATAGTTGGGCCGCCGGCTCGGACGTGCGCGTCACGGCCAGGATCCCGGGCCCGGCAACCTTCGGCTCAACCATCCTGTTGCCGGCGCACTTCACTGACTGGAGCTCACAGAAGCTGCAAGCGGTGCTGGCGCACGAGCGCGCCCATGTTCAGCAGAGGGACTGTTATGTTCTGTGGCTGGCGCGCCTGCAGACCTGCCTGTTCTGGATAAATCCCCTGGCGTGGTGGTTGCAACGACACCTCGCCTGCCTGGCGGAAACGACGAGCGATGAAGCCGCGGTGGTGGCGGTCGGCGATCGCGCCGGTTATGCGGAAATCCTGCTCGAGTTCGCGACACAGCGAGCCGTGAGCGATCTTGCAACCGCCATGGCACGACAGGCCCGGATTTCCGGTCGCATCGAGAGGGTTCTCTCGGGGATCGCACCCTCTGTCGCACCCAACCTGGCCAAGCGCTTGCTGGTGTTGGTGGCGTTGCTGCCGCTGGTCGCTGCAACGGCCGCCCCCTTGGGATCCGGCCTCGCGCCAATGCAGCCAAGCATTAAAACGCCCTACGGAATGCCGGAGTTTGAGAAGTATTACCCCAAGGAGGCGCTGCGCCGCGGCAGCGACGGCTTGGTCCAAATCCAGGTGAGCCTGGATGCCAAGGGCCGTGCCACCGACACGCTGATATTGACGGAAGACCCGCTCGACCTGGGGTTCGGCGCGGCGGCCTCGACTCTCGCGCACCTGATGCAGTACGACAACCCCGGCGGCCGCCCGGCGCAGATCACTTTCAAGATCAAATTTGAGCTCGCACAGCAGCCTGCTCGCAGCTACGGGACTACCAACTTCGAAGCGCCCGACTCACCTGAAAGCCCGGAATAGGAACACCGCGCCCAAAACGAGAAACAGCACGCACGCCACGTAGTGGATCGTCTTGAGCGGCAACCGGTCCGAGAAGGCCTTGCCCAGAAACACCACCGGCGCGTTGGCGAGCAACATGCCAACCGTCGTGCCGGCCACGACGCCAACGAGATTCGAGTAGGCGGCGGCCAGCGCAACCGTTGCAATCTGCGTCTTGTCGCCAATCTCCGCGATGAAGAACGCCACGAGAGTGGCAATGAAAGCGCTCGCGCGGCGCGCCCCGCTCTTGCTTTCATCGAGCGTATCCGGCTTGAGCGTCCACAGGGCCATGCCGATCATGCTGACCCCCACGACGGCATCCAACACGGTCGGTGTCAGGTACCGCCCCAGGCGCACACCCACGATTCCGGCAAGGGCATGATTGGCGAGCGTCGCGCACAACACGCCCGCGAGAATCGGCCACGGCCGGCGATACCGCGCCGCCAACATCAACGACAGGAGTTGCGTGCGATCACCGATTTCCGCGATCGCGACGGTCGAAAGAGAGACCAGGAAAGATTCCATTGAGACTCCGTAGGCGAGCGGACGACGAACAACGGCCGTCGCCTCCGTCGCTCGTAGCCGGAGTCGCAGCCGTTGGTCTCGCCATGCTCACATCGGCCGGAAGATCGGCCGAAGGTGCCTCGTACGCCATGGGCTCGCGCCCAAGTGTGTTGACGTACGACCCGGTCCGAGCCGGGCGGCTACTCCCCAAGGAGCGGGAGTCTTTTACATCAGGATCAGGCGCTTAGCAACTTCCGTGCGTTGCGGACCGGGAGTGCGCGTTCAGCCCCGGTTGAGTTGTGATCCTGTAAACCGTGACTCCAGTAACTCTTTGTAAGCGCGGACTGCTATTAGGATGCCCGCGCCCACTTGGGGGAGCGCTGTCGCAAACTGACGACAGTCCTTTGAATCCAACACAGACGGGAAGCTATGCAAGCCACAACCTCCTGGATCATCCGCATCGCCGCAAGCGCTGCCGCATCTCTGGCCGTCCAGACGGTCGCGCTCGCCGGTGACGTGAGTGTCTCCGTCAATCTGAATACTCCCGGTGTTTACGGGCAGCTCACGATCGGCGGCGATGTCCCAGCGCCTGAGCTGATCATGCCGAGGGCGGTGGTAGCCGTGCCTTCGCGCGAAATCGTCGCCACGCCACCGCCGCCCCTGTACCTGCATGTGCCGCCTGGCTACGAGCGGCATTGGGCGCGGCACTGCCGCGAGTACGACGCGTGCGGTCGGCCGGTCTATTTTGTGTCGGAGCGCTGGTATCACGACGTGTACACGCCGCGCCAACAGATGCATGAGCGCGAGCGCGAAGAGCACTTCCGCCATGAGATGCGCAAGCACGAAGAGCACGAGGAGCGGCGCGAGGAGCATGAGATGCGTCGCGAAGACCGCGAGCACTGGCACGATGATCACCATGACCATGATCACGACCACGGTCATGACCATGATCGTCACGACCATGACCACGATCATCGCTGAGAGAACTTGATGCTAGAGGGGCGTGCGCCGCTGCATGGCGGCCACGCCGCGATCAGCCGACGCGCCGCGATCGTGCTACCGCGCCGCGGCGCCGGCAGGATCAGGCACACGCCCTGCGTCAGCCGCTGGCGGCGCCCTCAGCGCTGCAGCCCTGCGCGATTCGCGGCCACGCATCAAGCGAAGCCGCGCGGGACCCAACGCCGGCGGGATCGCGGACCCGCCTGTGTCTGCCGCGAAGCGGCGTGCTGAACCCGCCGCACCAATCCTTACCAATATTAATGCAAGCGCGACCGCGGCACCTTACCGCCGAGGTCCAGGATCAAATCGGACTTGGCCTCCCAGCGAGGCCGGGGCGCCGTGGCGGGCTTGCCGCTCGGTACCGCCTCCGCCAGGCGCAACTCGGGGATCTCCCACTCGTTCAGATTCTCGACGTCTTGCTTCGTTTTGCGCGAATTCATCACACCCTCGCCGCCTTCGGAATGAAGGCTTACCCCTTGCCCGTGGTGAGCAGAATTCCACTTAACCCCGGGAGCGAGAAGTCGAATGAGTCGCAGCCTCCGCCGGAATTTCGCTAACGCGTTAACAAAATCCCGCGTCGCGAGGCGCCGGGAACTCTGTCCCAAGCGTGGCTGGGAGACCCATGGCAGGATAGGCGCATGAACGACGCACCTACTCCGCGAGAAGAGCTGGCCAATGGGTCCTCCGGGCCGGTCCACGAGTCTGGGCTGACTTACCCCCTGCGTTCCCCGCCTATTCCCGGTGACACTCTGGAAATCGCCCCGGGCATTCACTGGCTCAGGATGCAGCTTCCGATCGCGCTCGATCACATCAATCTCTGGGCACTGGAAGACGGCGACGGTTGGACCGTGATCGATACCGGGATGCAGACACCGGAGATCGCCGCGGCCTGGCGCGAGGTCATTGCCGGTCGGATGGGCAATCGCCCCGTGAAGCGGGTCATCTGCACCCACATGCATCCCGACCACATCGGGATGGCGGGATGGCTCACCCGCAGGTTTGATTGCCGGCTGTGGATCACTCGCCTGGAGTACATGACCTGCCGCATGCTCGTGGCCGACAGCACGCGCGAAGCCCCGCCGGATGCGCTCCGGTTCTACCGCGCCAGCGGTTGGGACGAAGACGCCCTGGAAGACTACAAAGCGCGCTTCGGTCGCTTCGGCAAGATGGTGTACCAACTGCCGGACAGCTACCGGCGGGTCGTCGACGGCGAGGAAATTCTCATCGGCGATCGCCTCTGGCGGGCCGTAGTCGGACGCGGACACTCGCCCGAACACCTGAGCTTGTATTGTCCCCAGGAGCACCTGTTGATTTCCGGCGACCAGGTGTTGCCGAAAATCACTTCCAACGTCTCCGTGTTTCCAACCGAGCCGGACGCGGACCCGCTGGCCGACTGGCTCGAGTCCCTGGCCTCGATCAAAAGCCGCGTACCGGACGACGTGCTCGTGCTGCCCTCACACAACCTCCCCTTCCGGGGCTTGTGGGCCCGGCTCGACCAGCTCATTCGCGGTCACGAAACCGCCCTCGAGCGCCTGGCGGAGGCGCTGGTGGAGCCGAAGCGGGCCGTGGACGTTTTCAGCTTGTTGTTTCGCAGGCGCGTGGCCTCGGAGATGCTGCCCATGGCCAGCGGTGAGAGCGTCGCGCATCTCAACTGTCTGCTCCATCGCGGCCGCATAACGCGCACGGACGATGCGGCTGGAATCACGTGGTACCGCACCCCATAATCGTCAGTGGTATGGCGCACATTCATCACCATGGCCCCGAGCACGACCACTCACACGGCGGGCATCGGCACGGGCATCACCATCACGGACACGATGGGCACCGTCACAGTCACCACCACGGCCAGGATGCGAGCCAGCGCCGGCTGATCCTGGCGCTGGTGATTCTCGGCAGCTTCACGATCATCGAGGCGGTCGGCGGCTACTTCGCCAATTCAATCGCCCTGCTCGCGGAGGCGGCCCACATGCTCGCCGACTCCGGGTCACTGGTGCTGGCCATCGTCGCCCTGCGCGTCGGACGCCGACCCGCCAATGCCCGCCGCACTTTCGGCCATCGCCGCTATCAGCCGCTCGCCGCATTCATCAATGGCCAGGCCTTGTTGCTGCTGACCGTGTGGGTCGTCTACGAGGCGATCCTGCGACTCAGCAGCCAACCGCAGGTGGATGGGCGGTTGATGCTGCTGATTGCCTTGATCGGCGGCGTGGCCAACCTGGCTGCTTACCTGACACTGTCGGGTGCCCGATCGCTCAACGAGCGCGGCGCCCGCGCTCATGTCATGAGTGACCTGTTGGGCTCCGGCATGGCGAGCATGGCGGCGGTGCTGGTCCTGGTCAAGGGTTGGACCCTGGCCGACCCCCTGCTCTCACTGTTGGTGTCGGCGCTGATCTTCCGTTCGGCGTGGTCGCTGACCCGGGAGGCCGCGGACGTCCTGTTGGAAGGAGCACCGGCGGGGTTCGATGTGCAACGGATCGAGGATGAGCTCATGGGTCACGTGCCGGGCCTCACCGGTGTACACCATGTGCACGTGTGGTCGATGACGGGCGAGCGCCCGATGGTGACTCTGCACGCCAACCTCGCACCCGGCACCGAACACCGCGAGATCATTACTGCGATCCATGTACGGCTCGGCGAGCGCCTGAACGTCGAACACACGACCGTTCAGGTCGAGGACGAAGGCGACTGCAACACGCCCGACTGCGGCCCGATGGCCTAGGAGCCTGTCTGACTAATGCTCCCCGGACGATCCGGCAGCAAGAACGTCGCGCGTGCCGCATCACTCGCCAGGCGCTCCCGGCTGTACCAACGCGCCAGCACGGACCGGGTCATGAGATCGGGGTTCGCAGCCGCGAACACGCCGAAATCCGCGTAGGCTGCCGCCTGCAGCCGCTCCGCGATCAGCGCCAGAAAGGCCAACGTGATCGTCTGGTGAAAGACCTCGGGCTTGCCGATCTTCGCGGTCATCGCACGCAGCGCGGCACAGTAGTGATAGGAGGTCTCCGCGAAGTCGTGACGTCGAAGCATCTCGAAGCCCATCCGGACGTGCTCGCTGTGAGGAAAGTCACGAGGATCGACTTCGCCGCGGACGAACTCACGCAGCCGCGCCAACGTTAGATTGTCATGGCCTGCCATCGTTCACTCTCTCTCGCGCAGCCTGTGCGAGTCCTCCGCCGTGAGCTCGAGCCCATAGACGCTTTTCAGCGCCCGCACCTTTTTCAGGGTAGCGGCTGAAAAAGGCGCCTTGCCCTCGAACGCGTGCAGGACGATCCCTTCCAGCAGATCGCCAAGGGAGAGCTCGAGGTCGGCCGCGAGTGCCTTCAATACCTTCAAAAGGCGCGTCTCCAGGCGCACGCCGGTCTGTGTGCGGGTGATTTCTTGCATGCGGCGGATGGTACCACGGTACCTTCGTACCAAGCTACCACGATCATCGCCCTGCCGGATCCCGGTCAAATAAATTCCGGTGCAATTACTTGGTCTTGCAACATTCGGAAGGCAAAAAGGAAGGACGGCCCTGCGGCTGGGCGTAAGGCCTGCGTAAGGAAATCCATGCTCGCGCTGCAATCGCTCCTCGGAACCCTTGGCATCACGAGCTTGGCATGCGCTGCCGCGTACGCGCTCCTGGCCCTCATCGCGGTGCTCGTCTGGCGTATGCGCAGAACCATCGGCGCGGCGGCGAAACTTCCGCCGGTCACCGTGCTCAAGCCCTTGTGCGGTACCGAGCCAGGGCTGTACGAGCACCTGCGCTCCTTCTGCCAGCAGGACTATCCCGAATTCCAGGTCGTCTTCGGGGTTGGTGACGCTAACGATCCGGCGCTCCAGGTCGCCGGTCGATTACGCGCGGAGTTTCCTGCGCTCGCCATCGATGTCGTCGTCGACGCACGGCAACATGGACACAACCGCAAGATCAGCAGCCTGATCAACATGTTGAAATATGCGCGGCACGACATGCTCGTCATGGCGGACAGCGACGCGTTTGTCGGGCCGGACTATCTCACCCAGGTCACGGTGCCCCTGTTGGACGCGAAAGTCGGCTTGGTCACCTGTCTCTACGAAGGCGAGCCGACGCAGTTGATCTGGTCGCGCCTGGGCGCGATGTACATCAACGAGTGGTACATGCCGTCGGTCCTGTTGGCGTGGCTGTTCGGACACGAGAACTACGTGTCGGGACAGACCTTGTGCCTGCGTCGCGCGACCCTGCAGGCGATCGGCGGACTGCGCGCCATCGCCAATCACCTGGCCGATGACTACGAGCTGGGCCAACTCGTGCGGCGACTCGGCCTGCGCATCGTGTTGTCCTCGTACCGGCTGAAGGCGGAGCACCATGAGCCGACGCTGGAGTCGCTCGTGCGCCACGAGCTGCGCTGGATGAGAACGCTTTACGTCCTCAAGCCCCGCAGCTTCCGGTTCATTTTCTTCACTTTCAGCCTGCCGCTCGCGCTGCTCGGCCTGCTGCTGGTGCTCGGCGCCGAAACGTTCACAACTACGGCCCTGGCGCTGTTTCAGCTCACCCTGCTCGCGCGGCTCGCCTTGCACTTTATCCACCGCATGCACGGCGGGCGCCCGCTGCTCGCGGACCTGTGGCTTCTCCCGGTCCGCGACCTGCTGATCTGCTGGGTCTGGTGTCGCAGCTTTTTCACCTCGCGCTTCACCTGGCGCGGCAGCGATTTCGGCGTGGACGCCGACGGGATCATGCGCAAACTAACCTGAGCGCCGCAACCGCAGCGCATTGCCGATCACGGAGACGGACGAGAGGCTCATGGCGAGCGCGGCGAGCATGGGATTCATCAACAGCCCCGTGAAGGGATAGAGCACCCCGGCGGCAATCGGTATGCCGAGCAGGTTGTAGCCGAACGCAAAACCCAGGTTCTGATGGATATTGCGCACGGTCGCCCGACTCAGGTAGCGCGCACGCACGATCCCGTTGAGATCGCCTTTGACCAGGGTGACCTGCGCGCTCTCCATGGCGATGTCCGTACCAGTGCCCATTGCGATGCCAACATCGGCACGGGCCAGTGCCGGCGCGTCGTTGATGCCATCGCCCGCCATGGCCACGCGATGGTTGTCACCCTGCAGCCTGGCGATCGCTGCCGCTTTATCGGCAGGCTTGACGTCGGCGATGACCTCGTCGATGCCGACCGCCTTGGCCACGGCGTCCGCCGTACCCCGGGCGTCCCCCGTCAACATGACTATTTTCAGACCGTCGCCCTTCAGGGCCCGCAACGCTCCCGCAGTGGTCGGCTTGACCGGATCGCTGACCGCGAATAGTCCGGCGAGGGCACCGTCCACCGCCAGGAACATGACGGTCGCACCTGCCATCCGCAGCGACTCGGGTTGATCGCCAACGGGACCAACATTGACACTGAGCTTCTGCATGAGCGCGAGATTACCGATCACGACCTGGCGGCTGCCGTCGTAACCCCGGACCCCCGATCCAGTGAGGGACTCGAAGTCGCGGATCGGGCGGGGAGTAATGCCGCGCTCAGCAGCAGCCGCTGTGATCGCGTGCGCCAACGGATGTTCACTCGACCGCTCGGCGCCAGCGGCCAGCGCCACGAGTTCCGCCTCAATCCAAGGCTTCAGGGCAATCACGCGATCGAGAGCGGGCTTGCCTACCGTCAGCGTACCGGTTTTGTCGAGCACGAGCGTATCGACATCCCGCAGAGCCTCAATCGCCCCGGCATCGCGAAAGAGCACGCCCGCCTGTGCTCCACGACCGCTCGCGACCATGATGGAGATGGGTGTTGCCAACCCGAGAGCACACGGACAGGCAATGATGAGCACCGCTACACCGCTCGTCAGGGCATGTGCCCATTGCGGTGCGGGCCCGAGCCACAGCCATGCGCAGAAAGTGAGGACCGCTACGGCGAGCACCGCCGGCACAAACCAGGCCGACACGCGATCCGCAAGTCGCTGCAACGGCGCGCGAGTGCGTTGAGCCTGCGCGACGAGGCCTACGATTTGCGACAGCAAACTGTCGGCGCCCACGTGCTCCGCCGCGATCACGAGAGCACCTGTCTGGTTGAGCGTCGCGCCGACGACGCGATCTCCGGGACGCTTGTCCACGGGAAGAGACTCGCCGGTGAGCATCGACTCATCGATGCTGGATTGCCCTTCCAGAATGCGGCCGTCCACCGGGACCTTCTCCCCCGGACGGACGCGGACTCTGTCGCCGACGGCGAGCACATCCAACGGCACGTCCTCCTCGATGTTGTCTTTACGGATCCGACGCGCTGTTTTGGGCGCAAGAGACAGGAGGCCACGGATCGCGGCGCTCGTGCGGCCGCGCGCGGCGAGCTCGAGCCACTCACCCAACAGCGCCAATGCAATGATGACGGCCGATACTTCAAAATAGACGCCCAACATGCCGTATTCGTCGTGCATTCCCGGCGGGAACGCGGCAGGGTCCACGGTCGCAAAGAGGCTGTAAACGTAAGCGACCACGACCCCCATCCCTATCAGGGTGTACATGTTGGGAGAGCCGTGCCTCACACCCATCCACCCCCGCCGGTAGTAGTCCGCGCCGAGCCACAGAACGACCGGGGCACTCAGAACAATCTGCGCGACGCGCAGTGTCCAGGCGGTAGCCGCGGTTGTTTTCCAGCCCAACAGCTCAGGCAACATGGCTATACCGAGCAAGGGCACACACAACACGACCGCGATCCAGAACTTGCGGCGCACCCCGCGCAGCTCCGAGTCGTCCTCGCGAATCTCGTGAGGAGCCAACGGCTCGAGCGCCATGCCACAGATGGGACAACTTCCCGGACCCTGCTGCCGGATCTGCGGGTGCATGGGACAGGTGTAGGTCACACCGTTTGCGGGCTCAGGGCTTACGGCCTTTGGGGCGTGCAGGGTTGCGCCGTGGCCGGTTGCGCCAACGCCCCCGGCATGATGATGACCGCAGCAAGACTTCTCCGCCTCGCGGTGCGAGTGCCCGGGATCAGCGTTCATAGAATCCTCCCAAGGAAACCCTGACTTCAGTGGGGCGAGAAGTTGCGTTTCGGCGTTGATCTGTATGCATATACAGTATATGATGCGCGCCATGTTTGATACGACGAAAAGACGCTAACGCATGCTGCGCACCGCCTGTATTCGACTGAACGTGACACCCGAGCAGGGTGAGCGCCTGCGTGCATTGCGGACGGCGTATGCAGAGGCCTGCAATCGGCTCGTGCCGCTTGTCCAGAAAGAACGCTGTTGGAATCGAGTCGCCTTGCACCGGCTCGGCTATCGCCGCTTGCGGCAGGACACCTCTCTCGGAGCACAGATGGCGTGCAATGCCGTCTTCTCGGTGTGCAAGGCCTATCGCTCGCAACGCGCGCTGGGACGTATCGCCGCAGATAGGGCGGTCCCTGCCCTGTGCTTCAACCGCGCGAGTGTCCATTTCGACCACCGCACTTATACGCTCAAGGGCGAGACCGTCTCGCTCAACACCCTCCAGGGACGGATCGCGGTGCAGATGATCCTGGGGGATCACCAACGACAGATCCTGCAGACTGGTCGGCCCCGGCCGAAGGAGGCGGAACTGGTGTTTCGCCGCGGTGGCTGGTTTTTCAATCTGGTCGTGGAATCCGACGACGAGGAAACGGTGGCATCCGGCCTGATCATGGGCGTGGATGTCGGAGAAAACACACTTGCCGCCGCCAGCACGGGCCGGATCTGGGGCGGTGAGGCGCTGCGCCATCGGCGCGATCAGCATCTGGCCCTGCGTCGTCGCCTGCAGTCCAACGGCAGCCAGAGTGCGCGGCAAACACTCGGGCAGGTCTCCGGCAGAGAGCGGCGGCGTGTCAGACACATCAATCACGAAACGAGCAAAGGCATTGTCGCGGAAGCCCGCAGGATCGGGGCGGCGAAGATCGCGATGGAGGATCTCACCCATATCCGCGAACGCATTCGGGCGGGTCGGCGCGTGCGGACCCGCTTGCACCGCTGGGCCTTCCGACAACTGCAGAGCTTTGTGGAATACAAGGCGCGTGCGGTGGGGATCACGGTGGTGTACGTCAATCCGGCCTACACGAGCCAGACCTGCTCGGCTTGCAGTCAGTTGGGTACACGGCGCAAGCATCGTTTTGAGTGTTCCTGTGGTTTCCGGGCGCACGCTGACTTGAATGCAAGTTGGAA
>Ga0070665_100007791_pt1 | contig 10871 bp, 12 predicted proteins | sample KBSS13metaG_FD_65862 | JGI IMG/M metagenome (GOLD analysis project Ga0070665, IMG submission 65862) | Switchgrass rhizosphere microbial communities from Kellogg Biological Station, Michigan, USA - KBS S1-3 metaG | ecosystem: Host-associated > Plants > Roots > Rhizosphere > Soil ...
GCCGAGCTCGTCGGCGTCGATCCGACCGCGCGGATCCATCCGGGCGCGACGATCGTCGGGCCGGTGCGGATCGCCGCTGGAGCGGAGATCGCGGCACCGGTGACGATCGGGCCCTATGCCGTCGTCGGCGCCGGCGCGCGTGTCGAGCACGCGCTTGGCCGGGCCGTGGTGTGGTCCTCGGGGACCGAGATCCGCTGACCCGCTAGCGTGAACGCTTAGCGGTGGCCGCGGTAGTGGTACCGGCCGCCCCAGTCGCCGTGGCGATAACCGGGACGCACGGCCCAGTGCGAGCGGCGCTGGTACAGGAACGCGGGCTCGCGCCGGTAGTACGACCAGCGACCGTGATCGCGGTAGTACCAATAGTTGTTGTAGTAGTAGACGGGACGGCCCTCGTAGTACTCGGGCGTAGACGAGGCGATGTACGCCGCCGGCGGCGCGACCTCGACGACAACCTGCGCCGACGCCTCACGCACCGTGCCGAACGACACGGCAGCCAGGATTGCGAGTGACATGATGGTCTTCATGAGTTTCATCCTCCGTTTGCGTGGTAGTTGGCGTGCTCTCGAATGGTATCAGCCAGCTTCGTCCGCTGGTCCGGAGTCAGCACGGGCGCGACGGCTTCGTAGAGTTTCACCATGCGGTTGATTCCCCACACCGCCATATGCGCGTTCAGCTCACCTTTGGTCGGTAGCGTCTTCGCGTCGAAGTGATCGGCGGCGAACGCGTCGCTGAACGCCTTGATGTGCGCGTCGGCTTCGGCGCGATCGAACTTCTGCACCGAGCCGATCGACTGCTCGTACGCGGCGCGGGCCTTGTCGACCTGATCGGGCGTCAGGCTCAGCTCCTTCGCGAGCCGCGTGAGATGCCCGTGGTCCTTGTCCTCTTCGGGCGTGTTCGCGCTGTGCCAGACCTCGAAGTGCGCGGCCATCTTGTCGACGAGCGCCTGGCGCTGCGGCGGCGTCAGCGTGTCGTGAAGCGAGTTGAGCGAATCGGCGATCGCGTCGTGAATGCCGGCCGACGCCGTGCTCACGTTCTGGATCGCTGCATCGATCTTGCCCTGATCGAATTGATTCGCGGCGACACCGTCGGCGACCGCGAGCAACACCTGCTTCTCGGCCTCGTGCGCCGGCTCCATCTTCGCCCACAGATCGGTCTTGATCTTCTCGATCGCGCCCTTCTGCTCGGGCGTCGCGTTGATCTGATCGACGCCCATCGCGATGAACATCGCGAACCCGCCGTGATGATGATGGCGGTGATGCATCGCGAGATCGGACGTCGACTCGTCTTCCTCGAGCCCGGTGCCGGGTTGTGCCGGCTGCGCCTCGGCGACGTCGGCGGATCCACCGCTCGGCTCGTTGGTGGCCGGCTGGCTGCCACCGCAACCGAGCGCGGTGGCCATCAAGAAGGGCAACAGCCCCAGATACGATCGTGTACGGGTCATGCGACGAAGTCTAGGGCGCCTATTTCGCCCCCTGCAAGCCGACCCCATTCACATCGCCAAAGTTAATACCCGTGCGCTCGCGCGCGTGTGGCGCCACGTCCCACTTACAGCACAGGCATGCACGTGCCGAAGTCGTAACCGCCGCCGTCGCAGTCGTGACTCGCACAATCGTCGTCGACGACGCAGCGTTGACCGGCCGCGCAGCCACCGCAGCCACCACCGCAATCGATCGACAGCTCGAAGCCGTCGCGAATGCCGTCGCTACAGCTCGGCGGTTGGCAAGCTCCGGCAACGCACGCGCTCGAGTCGCAGTCGGCATCGAGCGCGCACGCTGCTGACGCACCGCACGGCTTGCAGCTGCCGCCGCAGTCGACGTCGGTCTCGTCGCCGTCGCGCACGCGATCGCTGCAGTGATCGATGATCGTTTGCACCGGCGCCGCGGACACGTGGAGCGTGTAGCCGATCGAGATGCCCGAGCCGACGTCGGGCGACGCGAACGTCTCCATGAGCGGCGATGCGGCGGCTTCGGCCGGCGTGATGTGGCCATCGTGGTTGCTGTCGAGCACGGCCGCGAGCATCAGATGATCGCGTGGGCTGTCGTACAGCATCTGCACGAGCGCGGCGCCGGCGGCCGCGGCGAACGCGCTGCCATCGGTGAGGCCCTGAACCTCGACGGTGTAGCCAGCCGCGTCGGCCGCGAGCTCGATCGCGGTCGGCGCGATCTCGAGCGCGATCGGATCGGCATCGACGAGCGCCGGCAACGCGATCGCGAGCGCGATCGGCTGGGTTCCCCCGTCGGTCGCGATCGCGCCGGTCTCGGTCGGCTGCGCGTGGAGCTGCTCCGAGTGGTCGAAGCGAATGCCGACCGCGCCGTCCACGCCGAACGTGAGCTCGAACGATTCGCGGATCACGCCGGCTGCGATCACATCGGCGACGTCGCTCGGCAGATCATGCTGCGCCGCGAGCGCGGCGGTGATGCTCGACAGCGCATTGTCGGGCACACCGTCGCCGTTCAGATCGATCGCGACCTGCGAGCCCGCGCCGGGCGCGCTCGGCAGCGTGATCGAATCGACCTGGAAGGTCTGCGTCGAGCCGAGAATTGTCGTCGGAGGCGACGAGCATGCGGCAAACAGGATCAAGACGGCTGCACGCATGCACCATGCGAGAGCACGCGCGATGCCAGGGCTAAGCGCGTAGCAACGCGGTCAGCGACAGCCGATGGCCGGCAGCTTCGCCAGCTCTTCGACACATTCTTTGACGGTTTCGCGCACGAACACCTGTGCGCGCAGCTGCGCGTCCTGATCCTCGCCGGGATTTGCCACGGTCTGGAGCGACAGCTCGAGCGCCTGCGGCAGCGGCTTGGCGAGCGCGCACTGCTTCTGCCCGGCGGGCGCCGTGCACGCGCAGGCCTTGTCGACGTACGCCTGACACGCCTCGTGCGCACGCGCGACCTCGGCGGGTGGCAGCGGCTCGACGCGCGCCTTCTTCTCCTCGGGCTTCGAGCATGCCGCGAGCGCCACGACGATGGCCAGCCACCTCATGCGGCCTCGACTCGCGCGAGCACGACCGAGATGTTGTCGACGCCGCCTTCTTCGTTCGCGGCCGTGATCAAGCGCTCGACCGCGCGGTCGAGATCGCGCTCGGTCATCAAGATGTGCTGGATCTGATCGTCCTTGATCATGCCGGTGAGCCCGTCGGAGCACAGCATGTACGTGTCGCCGGAGTGCGGCTTCTCGGTGAAGATGTCGACCTGCACGGTTTCTTTCATGCCGAGCGCCCGCACGATCACGTTCTTGTGCGGCCAGTTCTCGGCCTCTTCCGGCGTCACGCGCTTCATGCGGATGTAGTCGTTGATCAGCGAGTGATCCTCGGTGACCTGCGAGAGCTCGGTGCCGCGCATGCGGTAGCACCGGCTGTCGCCGACGTGGCCGATGATCAGCTGGTCGTCGAGGAAGTACAGCGCGATGCACGTAGTGCCCATGCCCTTGAACCGCGCCTCGCGCTGCGAGCGTTCCCAGATCTCGAGGTTCGCGAGCATGATCCCGGTGACCATGCGATTGACGTCCTTGCGAGAATCGCGGTCGACCTTGTAGGGCCAGGTCAACGTCTGCTGTTTCCCGGTCTCCGTGAAATGATCGACGATCAGCTCGACGGCGAGTCGACTCGCGACCTCGCCCGACGCGTGGCCGCCCATGCCGTCGCACACGATGGCGAGTCGCTCCCCCTGTTCGGGGACCGCGATCGAATCCTCGTTGTGCTCGCGCTTGCGCCCGATGTTGGTATCGCCTGAAAACCTGACCCGCGAACCGTCGAGCGGAAACGAAGTGCTCACCGGTACGCATTGTAGCTCTGGGACAGGTTGAATTCACGGACAGACCTGACCATCCTCAGGGCATGGCCAGCGCGATGTGGTGGGGCTACGCCGAGGGCAATCGGACCCTCGTCGGGATCGTCGTGGGCGTGATCGCGGCCGCGGCCCTCGCGTTCGTCGCGCGAGCGTGGTGGAAGCGCCGATGACCGAGCTTGCACGTGGGGCCGTCGGCGATAGGCCGTGGGGACGCACACTCGGTGCGCTGGGCACCCGTGGCCTGACCGGCCAGCTCACGCTCGACGGCGACGGCAAGCCGTATCGCATCGCGTTCCGCCAGGGCGCCGTCGTCGGAGCGAGCTCGCCGCTCGCGAGCGACGCGGCCGTGCGAATCGCGCTGACGGGCGGGCTCGTGACCTCGACCCAGGTTGCCGACATCACGCGGCGGATCGCGACGAGCCCGCATCGCGACGAGGTCGACGTGCTCGCCGAGGCGGCCAAGCTGCCCGCCGATCACGCGATGAAGCTGCGCCGCCGGCTCGTGGCACAGCGCGCGGCGCGGACGTTCTCGGTCGAGCGCGGCGGGTTCGTGGTCGACGATAAGATCGATGTCCCGGTGATCCCGGGCAGCGAGCTCGACATCCGCGCCGTCATCTATCTGGGCGCGCGCACGAACCTGGTCGAAGATCGCCTCGCGAGCGAGGTCGCCACGCTCGGCGGCTGGTTCCAGCTCAAGCCCGACGTCGTCGGCGACCTGGCGCAGTTCGGCTTCACCGAGGCCGACAAGCCGGTGCTCCAGAAGCTGATGACCGGCGCGAACCTCGACGATCTCGAGGTGTCCGCGCAGGACGGCGTCGGCTCGCACGGGGTCCGCGCGATCGTGTACGCGCTCGTTTCGTGCAACGCGTGCGAGGTCGAGACCCAGCCGCGGCCCGTGATCGGCCGCACCGCGCGCGAGACGTTGGAGCGGCCCGCGCTCCGCACGACCGCGCCGCCGATCGCCCGCAAGTCGACCGGCGGCAGCAATCCACCGCCGACGCAGAACGTCACTCCGCGCGCCACCGTCGAGATGCCCGAGGGCATGCACATGCGCACGCCGCACGTGACCACGCCGCCATCGCCGGGCACCTCGGTGCGAACCGGCGGCTCGTTCCAGACACCGCCGACCGGAACGCGCACGATCACGGTGCCACCGCCGGTGCAACCGCGCACCGGCACGCCGCCGGGCGGCCCCGCGACCGGTCGCTCGCCGACGAACCCCACGCCGACCGGCCCGGTCCAGCCGCGCACCTCGACCGGCCCGACGACCAGCCGCACGCCGACGAATCCCACGCCGACCGGCCCGGTCCAGCCGCGCCCGCCGAGCGGCCCGTGGACCCGCGCGCCGTCGCCGGGACGCACGCCGACGCCGACCGACCCGTCGACCGGCCGCGTGCCCACCGATCCGACGATCGGCCGCGCGACCACACCGACGAACCCGTCCACCGGCCGGACGTCGACAAACCCGGCGATCGGTCGCACGCCGACGCCGAGCGGCAGCGTCGCGCGCACGTCGACCGGCGATCCCGTCGTCGGCCGCACGCCGACTCCGATCGATATCGCGCGCGGCGCCCACTCGCCGAGCCAAGGTCCCGACGGCGCGCGCCCGATGCCGCGGATCAAGCGCAACACGGCCGCGGCACAGGAGACCGAAGGGCTGATCCGCGACCGGCTCGCGCTGCTCGATCGCGATGCCGATCACTTCGTGCTGCTCGGCATCACGCGCGACGCGTCGGCCGACGTCACGCGCGCCGCCTACTTCACGCTCGCGCGCAAGCTGCATCCGGATCGGCTCGCGTCGCTGGGCATCGCCGATGCGCAACGCGACGCGCAGCGGTTGTTCGCGCAGATCAACGCCGCGTTCGCGACGCTCAACGATGCCCAGAAGCGCGCCGAGTACATCCAGCTGCTCGGCCGCGGCGGCGAATCGGCCGTCCGCGACGAGGAATCCAAGGCCACCGCCGAGGCGATGGGCGCGATGCACGCCGAGGAAGCGTTCCGGCGCGGCGAGATGTCGCTGCGCCGCGAGCAGCTCGATCAGGCGCTCGTCGAGTTCACGAACGCGGTCGAGCTGCGCCCGAACGAGCCCGAATACCAGGCGATGCTCGCGTGGACCAAGTTCGCAGCGGCGAGCGACAAGCCGGCGATCGCGTCGGAGACCCGCCAGCGGCTGACGCGCGCGGCCGATCAGAGCGATCGCTCGCCCGCCGCGCGGTTCTATCTCGGCCGCGTCGAGCGCATCCTCGGGCGCGAACGTGAGGCGTTGTCTCACTTCCAGGAAGTGCTGCGGATCAAGCCGAACCACGCCGAGGCGTCGAGCGAGATCCGCGTACTGGAATCTCGCCTGAAAAAGCGCTGATCGTTTACGATGGACCGATGCGCGCGCTCGTCCTCGTGGTGCTCAGCGGCTGCCTCCCGCAGGCGATCACCGCGACGTGCGATCCCGAAGACGTCGACTGCTGGGCCGATCACCTGACGTTCGAGGACGCCGCGGGCAACGACACGGGCGCCGTGCTCGTCGACAGCGACACGGTGGCCGCGCTGTCGATGCAGACGTCGACCAGCAAGTCGGCGCCGGTGCTGGTCAGCGGGCCGCCGTCGTTCACATACGAGTTCGGCACGGTCGTCACCGGCACGAGCGTGCTGCTCGTCGACGAGATCAACATCAGCTTCACCGATCCGAACGGCTGCTCGCCGGTGCTGGGCTTCCGGCTCTCGTCCAGCGCAGGCGCGCACAGCAAGCACACCGGCTGCTTTCCCGGCGTCCGCGACATGAAGACGTCGGGGACGATCACGTCGTCGATCGGGTTCTCCGCAAGCGCGGCGGCGCCGACGAACCTGAACCTCGAGGTCGTGCCGATCTCGAGCACGGACTGCACGTCGATCGACAATCCGACCGCGCTCGTGACGTCGGCGACCGCCGTCGCGAACCTGTTCGTGCCGATCCCGCTCACGATCGCGCCGCCGGATAACACCGGCAGCGGCGGCAGCGGCGGTGACACGTGCCCGGGCGGCTTGCTCGCATCGACGCTCGAGTGCGATCCGCTCGGCGCGGGCGGCACGGGCTCGACGTGCATCTCCGCTTCCGACTACATGCAGGCGACGGGCATGCCGCTGCCGGGAAGCTGCACGCCCGCCGGCGTCAGCGGCTGCGAGAACAGCACCGGCACGCTCGTGCATCCGTGCTGCCCGGGCCTGACCTGCGAGGTCGGCGCGGCGTGCGGCGACGCCAGCAACGCCCCCGGCGGCACCTGTCACTGAGCGACGAACGCCTGGATGTCGGCGAGCGGCGCGGTCACGATCGCGTGACGCTGCCACGCGCCGTGGAGCTTGCGAAACCGTAGAAGCGCCAGCTCGGGCGGCTTCCACTCGCCGTGCGGATCGCGCTCCACGAACGTGATCGCGATCGTCGCCCAGCCGCCGCGCTCCCAGACCTTGCGCGCGAGCTGGCGCCGGACCTGCTCGCCGTCGACCTCGAGATCGTAATGAACCTCGTCGAGCTCGCCGACACTACTCATGGGACGCTGCTCATGGGATCAGCTCGAGCTCGGTCAGCTTGGGGTCGCCCGTATGAGCCCGGACGCGGGCCGTGACCTCGCGGCTCGTCCCGTCCTGCTCGATCCTGAGCTGGAGCTCTTCGCCGACCTCGAAGAGGAACGCCGAGCGCGCGCGGATCACCGCATCGTCGAGCGAGACCAGCTCGAACACGTCGCGTGGCCGCCCATCGTCGACGAGCAGGACGTGGCCCGGCATGGCGCCCACGTACCATGAGCGTCGAAGCTCTTCAACCAGCCGCTCCGTTGGGTTACGGTTGCGCGGTCGGATGCTCAAACCGGTCGAGAAGCAGCGCGTCGCCGAAGAAATCGCCGAACAGCTTCGCTCGCTGATCTTGAACGGTCAGTATCCGCCCGGTTCGAAGCTGCCGCCGGAACGCGAGCTGTCGAAGCGACTTCGGGTCAACCGCGCGTCGCTGCGCGAGGCGCTCAAGAAGCTCGAACATCTGGGCCTCGTGCGGATCCGCCAGGGCGACGGCACGCGCGTCCAGAACTTCATGGAGACCGGCGGCATCGAGCTGGTCCAGCACCTGTTGCCGCTCGGCGGCGGCAAGCCCGAGCTGATCCGCGACCTGCTCGAATTCCGTCGCATCTTCGGCCGAGAGCTCGCTCGGCTGGCCGCCGCGCGCGCTTCGAAAGACCAGCTGTCGCGGTTGCGCGCGCTCGCCGACAAGGCCGATCAGACCAGCGGCGCCGCCGAGCTGTTCGATCTCGACTTCGAGTTCTACGTCGCGCTCGCGTCGATGTGCGGCAACCAGGTCATGCTCCTGCTCATCAACACCGTGCGCGACGGCGTGCGCGGGTTCATGCCGCTGCTGGCGAACCTCGTCGGCTCGCACGATCAAGTCCGCAAGCACCACCGCGAGCTGATCGCGGCGATCGAGCGCGGCGACGCACCGACCGCGGGCCGCGTCGCCGACGACTATCTGCGCATGGGCGCCGAGCTGGCCGGGCGGCTCGGCGGGCGCAGCGATCTCCAGCCGCGTCCGCTTCCCGACTGAACATGCCGGCGCTGACGCGGAAGGAAGTCGAGGAGATCGCGCTGCTCGCGCGCCTGCACCTCGAGCCCGACGAGCTGGCGCGCATGGAGACCGAGCTCGGCGCGATCCTCGAGCACTTCGCCGCGCTCGCCGAGGTGCCGACCGACGGGATCCCGCCGATGACGCACGCGGTGCCGATGGATCTGCGGCTGCGCGCCGACGAGCCCGCCCCCTCACTTCCGGTCGGCGAGGCGCTCGCCGCTGCGCCCGCGCGCCAGGGCGACGTGTTCGTCGTGCCCGCGATCATCGGGGGCGGCGAGTGACGCACTGGCTGTCGGCGAGCGAGACCGCGGCGCATATCGCGTCGGGCGAGCTGACGGCGGCGAGCGCGGTCGACGCACTGCTCGGCCGGATCGCGAGCGTCGACGGCGAGCTCGGCGCGTTTTTGGCGATGGATCCACGCGCGCACGACGCGGCGGCCGAGATCGATCGTCGCCGCGCGGCCGGCGAGCCGCAGGGACCGCTCGCGGGCGTACCGATCGCGCTCAAGGACAACCTCGTCACGCGCGGCGTGGCCACGACCGCGGCATCGAAGATGCTCGACGGCTGGATCCCGCCGTACGACGCCACCGTCGTCGACAAGCTGCGCGCGGCGGGCGCGATCATCGTCGGCAAGCTCAACTGCGACGAGTTCGCGATGGGCAGCTCCACCGAGAACAGCGCGTTCAAGCGCACGCGCAACCCGTGGGACGCCGCGCGCGTGCCCGGCGGCAGCTCGGGTGGCAGCGCCGCGGCCGTCGCGGCGGGACTGTGCGCCGGCGCGCTCGGCACCGACACCGGCGGCTCGATCCGGCAGCCGGCGGCGTTCTGCGGCGTCGTCGGGCTCAAGCCGACGTATGGCCGCGTGTCACGGTGGGGCGCGATCGCGTTCGCGTCGTCGCTCGATCAGATCGGCCCGCTGACGCGCACCGTCGAGGATGCCGCGTTGATGCTCGAGGTCATCGCCGGGCTCGATCCGCGCGACGAGACGTCGATCGATGCCCCCGTGCCGCGCTACCGCGATGCGCTCACCGGCGACGTGGCTGGCCTGCGCGTCGGCATCCCGCACGAGTATTACGAGGGCGCGATCGATGCCGACGTGCGCGGCGCGCTCGAGCGCGCGAAGGCGGTGCTCGTCGAGCGCGGTGCCGAGGTCGTCGACATCACGCTGCCGCACACGCAGCACGCGCTGCCCGCGTACTACATCGTCGCGCCGGCGGAAGCGTCGTCGAACCTCGCGCGCTACGACGGCATCCGGTTCGGCCATGCCGCGACCGACGCGAAGAGCCTGCAAGACCGCTACATGCGGTCGCGCGCGGCGTTCGGCACCGAAGTGAAGCGCCGGATCATGCTCGGCACGTACGCGCTGCGCTCGGGCTACTACGAGGCCTACTACAAGAAGGCGCAGCAGATCCGCACGCTGATCAAGCGCGACTTCGACAAGGCGTTCCAGCACGTCGACGTCGTGCTCACGCCGACCACGCCGACGCCCGCGTTCGCGTTCGGCGCGAAGGCCACGCCGATCGAGATGTATCAGGCCGACGTGTTCACGCTGGCGTGCAACCTCGCCGGGTTGCCGGGCATCAGCGTGCCGTGCGGGCTGTCGGGCGACGGCCTGCCGATCGGCGCGCAGCTGCTCGGCAAGCCGCTCGACGAGGCGACGATCTTGCGCACCGCGCACGTGATCGAGAAGGTGCTCGGGATCGGGCACCCGAAGGGCCTCGCATGAGCCAGCTCGACGCACTGCTCGGGACGTGGGAGCCGGTGATCGGGCTCGAGGTTCACGTCCAGCTCGCGACGAAGAGCAAGGCATTCTCGCCGTCGGCGGTGAAGTTCGGCGCCGACCCGAACTCGCTCACCGATCCGCTCGTGCTCGGCATGCCCGGCACGCTGCCGGCGTTCAATCGCGGCGCGCTCGCGCTCGCGCTCAAGCTCGGCGTCGCGACCGGCTCGAAGATCCGCGCCCGCGCGCGGTTCGCGCGCAAGCACTACTTCTATCCGGATCTGCCGAAGGGCTACCAGATCTCGCAGTACGACGAGCCGCTGTGCGAGGACGGCACGCTCGAGATCATCCACACCGGCGTCGTCCGCAAGATCAAGCTCCAGCGCATCCACCTCGAAGAGGACGCCGGCAAGAACATGCACGTCGGCGCGGTCTCGCACGTCGATCTCAACCGCGCGGGCGTGCCGCTCGTCGAGGTCGTCAGCGCGCCCGAGATGCACGGCGCCGAAGAAGCGGCGGAGTTCATGCGCTCGCTGCACCGGCTCGTGCGCTGGCTCGACATCTCCGAGGCCGACATGGAGAAGGGCCAGATGCGCTGCGATGCGAACGTGTCGGTGCGGCGCCGCGGCGAAGATCGGCTCGGCACGCGCACCGAGCTCAAGAACATCAACTCGTTCAAGTTCGTGCACCACGCGATCGAGCACGAGATCGTGCGGCAGATTCGCCAGCTCGAGCGCGGCGAGCGCATCGTGCAGGAGACGCGGCTGTGGGACGCCGACGCCGGCAC
>Ga0070665_100007792_pt1 | contig 10871 bp, 9 predicted proteins | sample KBSS13metaG_FD_65862 | JGI IMG/M metagenome (GOLD analysis project Ga0070665, IMG submission 65862) | Switchgrass rhizosphere microbial communities from Kellogg Biological Station, Michigan, USA - KBS S1-3 metaG | ecosystem: Host-associated > Plants > Roots > Rhizosphere > Soil ...
GCCCCGGCAAGGCGCTCCTGGCGACCTTCGACGGCGTCGGGACGATGTCGAGGATTCGGCCGCCGCGCTTGACCAGGGTCTGCGCCGCAGAGGCGGACAGTGTGCCCGCGGTGTCGAAGACCAGGTCGAATCGTCCTGCCAGGCGCGCCGGGTCGAAGTCGAAATCGACGATCGGGTCGATGCCGAGTGCGCGCGCCTCATCCACGGCGGTGGCTCGGCAGCTCCCTGCCACCGAGGCACCGGAAGTCAAGGCGATCTGGGCTGCGGCCCGGCCCACCCCGCCGAGGCAGCCGTGGACGAAGACGGTCTGCTCGGGTCGTAGCCTTCCCTTGGCGCGGACGGCCTGGAACGCGGTGATCCCGACGACCGGGATCGCCGCGGCCTGCTCGTAGGACAGTTCCGCCGGCTTGCCCGCCACCGCCTTCTCGGCGGCGATGACCATCTCGGCGAACGCTCCCGCCTCCTTGAGTCCCGTTCCGCCGAGCACCTGGTCCCCGACCCTCAGCCTGGTGACCCCCTCACCGACGGCCTCGACGACACCCGCGAAGTCGTTGCCGATTCCCCGTGGGAAGCTGCGGCCGGTCATGAGGCGCATCTCGCCGTTGCGGATCTTCCAGTCCATCGGGTTCGCGGCCGCGGCCTTCACCCGGACCAGGACCTCGCCCCGTCCCGGTTCCGGTGGTGCGAAGTCCTCCAGTCGCAGCACTTCGGGGCCGCCGTACCGATGGTATTGAATGCGTTTCACGGTGGGCATCGTCATCCTCCTGCCGTTGGGCACTCAGTGGTGCTGGTGCTGGTGCTGGTGTTCGGTCCACACGCTCGGTGAGGTGGTCCAGGTCGACCGCGGAGGATCGTTCGCCGGACCTCGACGCGAGGTCCGGATCGACCCGAGATTCGGAGAGTCGTCGCCTGTCCACAGCGATCGTGTATTCCCGCTTGCCCGCTTCAGTGGGTACTTCTGCCGCTCAGAGCGAAATCTGTGGACGGACTCGTTGTCTCGACATGACCTCACCGTAGCAGTGATGTCCCGCCGCGACATCAGTGTCGTCGACATCCCGGCGTGACGTCCGCCATCACGCCGCGGTCGCCCTCGTCGGAAGCAGCGCCCAGATGCGCCGCACCGGGCGCGGCGAACCCGTCGGAGGTGGGTGCGAGTGCCCGGCTTGGAAGCCGGTCTCGGCGACCCGCCGGAGTTCCGGCAGCGCGCGATCGATCTCGCACGCTCCAAGGTCAAACCCGTCGGCGAGATCGCCAAGGACCTCTCGATCTCGGAGTCGTGTCTGCGGAACTGGATGTCCCAGGTCGACGCCGACGAGGGCACCTCGAATTCGACGCGGCTGTCCAGCGACGAGAAACGTGAACTCGCCGAGCTGCGCGAGAAGACCCGCCGACTTGAGGTGGGGAATGAGATCTCAAGCGTGCGGCCGCGTACTTCGCCCGGGAGAACGTTCTCCCAAAGTAGTCTTCCCGCTGGTCCGCGAACTCGCCGACGACGGATTCGACGTCGCGGTGACCTGCCGGGTCCTCGGCGTGCGACGCCAGGGATACTACGAATGGCGCTCCGGGGTGAAATCGCTGCGGGCGCAGGAGAACGAGCTCCTCGTGAAACACATCGAGAAGATCCACCACAAGTCCCGACAGACCTACGGGTGGCCACGCGTGCATGCCGAGCTCACCCTCGGGCTGGGCATGAGGGTCAACCACAAGCGGGTCGCCCGCCTGGCCCTGACGAGATCTGGTGCACCGACAACACCGAACACCCCACTCGAGAGGGGAAGATCTACTGCGCGGCGGTCATCGACGCGTTCTCCCGGAAAGTCGTGGGTTGGTCCATCGATGACAACATGCGCACCGAACTCGTCATCGACGCCCTCGGTATGGCCATCTTCCGGCGACAGCCGGAACGACTATCCACCATTCTGTTCGGGCGAAGACTGGTCGACGCCGGCCTCGTTCCGTCGATGGGCTCTGGGCCAAGCTCAATCCCGGGCGGCCGGACCGACGTGGACGAGTGCGATGTCGAACTGCTGGTCGCGAAAGGCGAGGCAGGCATCTTGAGCGGTGTTCACCGTTCGCCGGGCGCGGACCTCGTACTCGGAAGCCTCGGGCTCGGTCTCGCTGCCGACGCGACGAGTAGTGCCGTGGAGGGTCGTCGCCGCGTCGTGGTCCTCGTACCGGTCGGGGTTTGCGGTTGCCGATCCGGCGATGGGGTCGAGCCGAGCGAGCATCGGCGTCAGAGTGGCAGCTGCGGCGTGCTGCTCTGTGCGCCTCATGAGCGCAACTCCTTCCCTCCACCTGGCCATGAACGGCTTGTAGCGGTTGACCGCCGAGAGCCGGCCCCCCCGAGCGCCCCATCGGGAAGACCGGCTCTGTTGCCTGCCGGATCTGGTGTGGGCGCGTGGTCTCGTCGCCGGCGCTACGCGATGCGGAAGTTCGGGTAGCCGGCGGCGGCCTCTTCGTCGCACCTCTGCCGGTACTGCCCGACGCCGCCGATGTAGGACAGCAGCCGGCGGGGCTTGCCGGGGACGTTGGAGCCCAGGTACCAGGAGTGGGTCTTGGGCACCAGCGTGGCCGAGGCGACCTCCTCGTGGTGGGCTACCCAGGCGTCCTCGCCGGCCTCGGTCGGCTCGATGACGGTCTTGCCCTGCTCGCGCATGCTGCGGATGGTCGCGTTGATCCATTCGGTCTGCTGCTGCAGGCAGGTGGTCATGTTGCACAACGCCGCGGACGGGGCGAGCGGCACGGCGGTGGTGAGCATGTTCGGGTAGCCGTGCACCATCAGGCCCATCGTGGTGCGGATGTCGCGGCCCCAGTCCTCGGTCAGCGACCGGCCCCCGCGGCCGCGGATGTCAATGCGGGTCAGCGCCCCGGTGCCGGCGTCGAACCCGGTCGCAAGGATGATCACGTCGAGTTCGTGGACGCTGCCGTCGGCGAGCTCGATGCCGGTGGGCAGGATGCGGGCGATGGGGTTGTCCTTGACGCCCACGAGGTCGACGTTCTCGCGGTGGTAGACCTCGAGGTAGTTGGTCTCGAGGGGGACCCGGTGGGTGCCGAAGCCGTAGTCGGTGGGCACCAGGATGTCGATGAGGTGCTGGTCCTTGAGTCGCGCGCGCATCTTGTTGCGGACAAACTCCGAGACCGCGTCGCTGACTTCCTCGGAGAAGAACATCTCGCCGAAGCCGGCGAGCCACAGCTTGAGCGAGCCGTCCTGGTAGATCTCCTCGAGGATCTCCTGCCGCTGCGCTGGCGTGCAGTCGGCCCAGGCGTGCTCGAAGTCGTACTCGAAGCCGGTGAAGGTGTGCGGGATGGTGGAGCGCAGCTCCTCGAACCGGCTCTTGTACCAGTTCTGCTCGGCCTCGCCGTACTTCGGGTTCTTCATCGGTAGCACGTACTGCGGGGTGCGGGCGAACACCGTGAGGTGGTCGACCGTGTCGGCGATGGTCTGGATGACCTGGATGCCGGTGGCACCGATGCCGACTACGCCGACCCGCTTGCCGGCAAGGTCGACGTCCTCGCGCGGCCAGCGGGAGGTGTGGAAGATCGGTCCCTGGAAGCTGTCCTGGCCTTCGAACATGGTGTCCATCGGCGCGGAGAGCATGCCGCCGCAGGTCACGAAGAACTGCGCGTCGATGGTCTCGCCGCGGTCGGTGCGGACGGTCCAGCGGCCGCGCTCGTCGTCGTAGTGGGCGTGGGTGATCCTCGTGGAGAACTGGATGTCCTCGCGCAGGTTGAGCCGGTCGGTGACGTAGTGCAGCCACTGCTCGATCTCGGGTTGGCCTGGGAACTTCTCGCTCCAGCTCCAGTCCTTGTAGAGCTGCTCGGAGAACAGGTACTGGTAGATGTAGGCCTCGGAGTCGAAGCGAGCCCCGGGGTAGCGGTTCCAGTACCAGGTTCCGCCCACGTCGGACCCGGCCTCGTAGGCCCGTACCCGCAGGCCCTGCTCGCGCAGTTGATGGAGCTGATAGAGCCCTGCGACCCCGGCGCCGAGGACAACGGCGTCGAGCTCGCGATCGACAGCGGAGCCATCGGATGCAGGTGCGGTGTCGGTCGTGGACGTCATCGTCATGTGCCTCTTCCGTGTCCAGGTGGTGCGCGAACACGGACATGGTGTGTGGTGTCCCACACCTGCGAGGTGTCCCAGAGCGGGACACGTTTCGTCAATCGGTGATCCCGTACTGCTGGATCTTGCGATAGAGGGTGGAACGGGAGAAGCCGAGGGCAGCAGCGGCAGCCTTGCGGTTCCCCTTGGCCCGGCGGATCGCGTCGATGATGGCGTCACGCTCGATCTGGTCAACCTGCCGCAGTGGGCTGCGCGAAGCACTCTGGCAGTACGCGGGAAGATCTTCGGCCTGGATGACACCGACCGGCCGGCGGGACACGGTGCACGCCAGGACCTCACGCAACTCACGGACGTTGCCCGGCCAGCGGTACCGCCCGAGCACCCGGGAGGCGTCCGGGGACAGCCGGAGCTCACGATGGGGCGCGAGCTCCTGGAGGATCGAGCGGACGAACGCCATGAGGTCGCCGGTCCGATGCCTCAGGGGTGGAACAGTGGTCGACTGGCGAAACAGTGCGAGCAGCGCTCCCCGGTCGGTGCCGGACGGCTCCGACACGCCTGCGGTCCCCCCGAGCAGGGCAGGAATCGCGCTGCAACCGACCAGGCAGGCAAGCAACGCGTCCGCGGTGCGACTGGAGAGCTGGTCGACGTCGCACAGGATGTACAGGTCCTCTTGCGGGTCTGCCTCGGCCAGGAGGCACCCGATCTCGCACGGCTCTTTCTCTGCGTCCCGAGCCTCGATGCGGTGCAGGCGGACCCCTGGTCGCTCGGCGTGGACCAGCTGGGCGAGCAGTGTGAATCGGCCACTGCCGGGCTCACCGAGGACGAGGACTGTCTCATCGGCGTTCACCGCGCTGCGCACAGTCGCCTCGGCTGCACGCCATGCGGGCGAGCTGCTCGCTTGATCTCCCGGTGGTGCCGTAGTCGCCCGCGGTGGTACAGCGGCCGTGGCGGACCGAACCCCCGGGATCGACCCGGCGCCTTCGCGAAGCGGGGTGACGACGCCGATCATGCCGGCGACGTCGTCGCCGACCGTCACCGTGGACCCCCGGAGCCGGATCTGCAACCCTGAGGGCAGATCGACCTTGTCGTCGACGGTCGAGTGACGCCGGGTCACGAACCGAATGTGGTCGTGCAGCGCCTCCTGGTCGGTCGATTCGAGCAGGGTCTGCAGGGCGGTGTTGGTCAGGACGAAGCGCGGTCCGACGGCCACCACCGCGTCGCGGGTGCGGGAGTCGACACGCGAGTAGACGTCGAAGAGGGCCTGCTGGGCCTCGTTGCGGTCCAGCAGCAGGTTGTGCTCGATGCGCTGTGCGGCCGAGCGCACGAGCGAGTGCATGATCGGCGTGGAATGGTCGCTCAGGCAGCTGATGTCGAGCACGCCCTCGATCCGGCCGGAGAAGGGGTCATGGACCGGGGCGCCTGCGCAGGCGAAGGACTGGAGATTGTCGACGAAGTGCTCGGCGCCGACGATGTGCACAGACTCGCCGAACTCCAGGACTGTCCCGACGCCGTTGGTGCCCACGCTGCCTTCTTCGTAGCCGAAGCCCTTAGCGAAGTAGACGCGGTCGAGGATCTTGCCGATCCACTGGCTGCTGTCGCGTCGGACGAGTATCCGCGCCCGGCTGTCGGTGAGCGCGACACACACCGGCACGTCCGCGATCTGCTCGGACAGGTGATCGATCACCGGCTGGGCACAGCGGACGAGCCGCGACCCGAAGTCGAGCTCGGTGAAGTACGGGCTCTCGACGCCGTCCGGGTGCACACCGTGCGACATACTGCGGCGCCACGAGGCGGCAACATGATCGGGCACCCCGGGGGACTCCAGCGCGGTGTTGCCGTCGAGCAGGTCCGCCCGGGCGGAGGCCAACAACAACCGCCGGTCAGGTATCTCGGCCACTGCGCAACACCTCCTCGTGTCCCGCTGTTCATGGTGCGGCCCGGGTCAAGGCCACGACGTGTCCCATTACAGGACACGTCGTAGTGCTGGGACACCCCCGACAGTGACCTGGATCCCAGAAGCGCAGCGAGTTCGGGACCACATCTCGCCAGGAGGAACCAGCAATGTCTCGTCTGAGCGGCAAGGTCGCCGTGCGGCTGATGAGCAAGAACGACGCCCTCACCTCTGCGCCGGAGAAGATCCGCGTCGACAGAATCCATCCCGGCTTCTTCACCGACATGGTCAACCGTTGCGTCGACGAGGCAGGCATGGACCGCGGGGACGCCCGCACCGCCCTCGACGCGCTGCACCCCCTCGGCGGAACCGGCACCCCCGACGACATCGCCTGGGGCGTCGTCTACCTCGCCTCTGATGAAGCCCGCTGGGGCACCGAGACCGAACTGGTGATCGACGGCGGCTACACCGCACGCTGACCGCCCCACACTCCATCGACGACGAGGAGCACAATGATCGACAACCCCTTCTACTCCCACGAGTTCCACGGCGACTACGACCTGACCTCAGTCGGCCGGCTGGACCTGGAGGAGGGCGGCACGATTCCGGACTGCCAGCTGGCCGTCGCCACCTTCGGCACCCTCAACGAGGCCAAGGACAACGCGATCCTGGTGACGACCTGGTACTCCGGGACGCACCAGATCTGGCGCGAGCAGTACATCGGGCCCGGCCACGCTCTCGACCCCGACAAGTACTTCATCGTCGTCGTCGACCAGATCGGCTCCGGGCTGTCGACCTCCCCGCACAACGCCGACGGCCCCAACGCCGAGATCGCCATGTCGGCCTTCCCGCACGTGCGCATCGGGGACGACGTGGTCGCCCAGGAGCGGCTGCTGCGCGAGCACCTCGGCATCGACACCCTGCACGCCGTCGTCGGCGGCTCGATGGGCGCTCAGCAGACCTACGAGTGGGCCGTCCGCTTCCCCGAGAAGGTCAAACGCGCCGCCCCCATCGCGGGCACCGCGCAGAACACCCCGCACGACTACCTGTTCACCAAGGCCCTCACCGAGGCGATCACATCCGACCCAGGCTTCGCCGGCGGCGAGTACGCCTCCAACGCCGACGTGGCCGCTGGTCTGACCCGGCACGCCGGGATCTGGGCCGTCATGGGCTTCTCCACCGAGTTCTGGAAGCAGGAGGTCTGGCGGGCCCTGGAGTTCGACTCCAAGGAGGCCTTCGTCGAAGGTTTCCTCGACCCCTACTTCACGGCGATGGACCCCAACGACCTGCTCTGCATGGCGTGGAAGTGGCAGCGCGGCGACGTCGCCCGCCACGCAGGCGGAGACCTCGACGCCGCCCTCGGCCGCATCACCGCGAAGACATTCGTCATGCCGATCAGCGAAGACATGTTCTTCCCGGTCCGCGACTGCCGCGCCGAACAGGAGAAGATCAAGAACTCCGAGCTGCGCGTGATCGACGACATCCTCGGCCATCTCGGCCTGTTCGCCGTTGCGCCCACCTACATGCCCCAGATCGACCGGCACCTCGGCGAGCTCCTCGACGGCCAGGCCTGACCGGCCCTCCGACCGGCGGTCGGCGGGTTGTCCTGTGCCCGCCGACCGCCTCCCCAGACTTGAAAGGAAACACCATGACCGCAACGATGCGAGGCCTCGGTTTCCTCGGTGACGGACAGGTTGGGCTCGTCGAGCGCGACATCCCGACGGCCGGGCCCGGCGAGGCCGTCGTCCGCACCACCGCCTCGCTGATCTGCACCTCCGACGTCCACACCGTCGCCGGAGTCCTGCCCGTTCCCGACGGCCGGCTCCTCGGTCACGAGAGCGTCGGCGTCGTGCACGCGATCGGCGACGGCGTCACCTCGGTCGAGGTCGGCGACCGGGTCGCCGTCAACGCCGTCACCCCCGACGGCACCTGCGACTACTGCCAGCGCGGCCTGAGCTCGCAATGCGGCGGCCCGCTCGGCGGCTACCGCTACACCGCGCAGAAAGACGGCAACCTCGCCGAGTACTTCCACGTCAACGACGCCGACTACAACCTCGCCCCGATCCCCGACGAGCTCGCCGACGACGTCGCCGTCTACGCCTGCGACATGCTGTCCACCGGCTTCGTCGGCGCCGAGAACGCCCACATCCCCCTCGGCGGCACCGTCGCCGTCTTCGCCCAGGGAGCGGTCGGGCTCTCCGCCACCATGGGCGCCAAACTCCTCGGTGCCGGGCTCATCATCGCCGTCGAGGGCCTGCCGGACCGCGCCGCGCTGGCCAAGCAGTTCGGCGCCGACATCGTGATCGACCCGTCCGACGGCAACGCCGCCGAACAGATCGTCGAGATCACCAGCGGCGGCGTCGACTCGGCCATCGAAGCGCTCGGATCGCAGGCCACCTTCGAAGGTTGCCTCCGCGCGACGCGGGCCGGCGGCACGATCTCCAACCTCGGCTACCACGGCGAGGGCGGCCCCACCCTGACCATCCCGCTCGACGCGTTCGGACTGGGGATGGCAGGCAAGAAGATCACCACCGACCTGTGTCCCGGCGGGCGAGACCGGATGGAGCGGCTCATGCGCCTCCTCGCAACCGGCAAGGTCGACCCGACCCCGATGACAACCCACCGCTTCGCGATGGGCGACGCGGAGGAGGCGTTCGCGGTCATGCGCGACAAGCGGGACGGCGTCATCAAGCCGTTGATCACCTACTGAGGTCGCGATTGAGAGGATCAAGGGAGGGCGTAGTGGTGTCCTTCTGCTGTCGCGTGGCCGGCGTGCCGCGGGCGATGCGGCGAGTGATGGTGTTGATCGCGGCCCAGCGGATCATGGCCTCGGAGATGGCGGGCAGCACTACAGAAGGTTGATCACGCGATGACCGCGCCCTCGATTGTCGACCCCACCGTTCGACGAGGGACCCCGCCCGGCCGACCACGACGCAGACACGCCGACCCGTCTCCAACACGCTCTGAGATCATCGCCGCGACGGCCTCAGGACGCCTCATGGGGCGACCACCTCGCTGAGCAGCTCGGCAGGTCCGCCGGCGGCGACCGGCGGCCTCGGGCGTCACAGCCCCACGGACTCTCGGTCGGACTTCGCTGCGTCCCGGGTCACGACGGCCGCGAGGAGGGACACCACGTTCTCGACGATGGTCGGCAGATCGGTGTCCTCGCCGCTCTCCAGCCACCGCCGGTACGCCATGCGGAACACCTGGCTCCCCGTGTCGGACGCGAGCTCGGCGATCTCGGGATCGATTCCGCGCTCGCAGAGTGCCTCGCGGAGCCCGTCGGCCATCCGACGCTGTTTGATCAGGTCCCGTTCCAGCAGTGCAGGGTTCGACGCGATCACCTGACTGCGCCGGCGCAACATCTCTCGCGATCCGAGCTTCTCCCAGTCGTGGCCCGCCAAGGTCGAGATCACCGCCCGAAGCGGGCGGCTGAGGTCGCCGGCCTGCAGGAGTTCCTCGACCAGTGCCTCGTTGAGCGCCTCCGAGTCGGCGAAGAAGATCTCCTTCTTGTCCGCGAAGTAGCGGAAGAAGGTCCGGGTGGTCACGCCGGCGCGTTCTGCGATCTGAACCGCGCTGGTGGCCTCGAAGCCCTGCTGTTCGACGAGCTCCATGGCGGCCTGCTTCATCCGCCTCTCACTGCCTTCTTCCCACCGGGGCATGGCGCCAGGTTACCTGCCTGATGACCTGGTGTGTCATGACATGGAGACGCCGCGGGACGGTCTTCGCTCCCGGCGTCGTCCGCCTGGGCGGCGGCTCCGCTGAGGGCGATGGCCGTGGCCGGCGCGGTGTCGAACCACGCGGTGAGCCCGATGTCGTTCATGGTGCGAAGGCGAGGCGTTCGTGCGGGGTCGGGGCCTGGCGTGCGGGTGAGTACCCACCGCCCGGCGCAACTGGCCGCGTCCATGCGCGTCGCCCATTGCGCCACCTGACGGGTTTCGGTGCCGAACCCGACTAGACCGGTGCAGGGGGTGGTAGTCGCGGAGCCGGGCGGCGCGGCCCCTGATCGACGCTGCGCCGCGAACCGACGACGACAGGGGCCGACATGCACGGCGAGGATCGCGATGAGAAGGGCGCCCCCGGCGCCGAAGTGGCGGGGGCCCGGGTGTGCGTCCGATGAGCGTGCTCGAGGTGGACGACGGCCGCGCCGCCCTGAACGGGTCCCGACCGAAGCCTCGTCAGGCGCGAGAGGAGGCCGTGGACGAGCTCAAGTCCAGCCTCAAGGAGCTGCTTCGAACCCTGTTGCGGACCACGGTCGGGGTCGCGCTGGAGAAGGTGGAGGGTCTGGCGGGCTCGTTCGACACGATGGCGGCGTCGGGTGGTCTCGCCGTGGGCGGGCTCCTCGGCGGAGTCCGAGCCGGCCTCGCGGGTGGGAATCCCGTCTGGGGAGCGCTCAAGGGGGCCGTGGGAGCGCTGAGCCCGGCGATGCGGATCGGGCTCGTGGTGGCGCTCGTCCTCGCCCTCGTGCTGCTCCCGGTCACGGTGGTGCTGTTGTTGATCGCATTGATCGTGCTGATCATCGTGGCGGCGGCGAAAGCGGCGTCCTGATCCTCCGCACAATTCCGATCTTCGTGGTGATGGCGCGGGGATGGGCCTTTCGGACGCTGGTTCCGGCTGTGCGCGACCGGGTCGCCTCGACGAAGTCCGACGGCGTCCGGCCGGTCCGCTCGTGAGCCCTGACGCGCGGGGGTGCCCCTGTTGTCCCTGATCATGGACTTGGTCGTGACACAGGCACATTCGGCGTAATGTCCAGCCGCCATCTGGAGGACATTCATTCAGGTGGCGCGGCGGCCTCACGGAACAGTCGGATCGACGGTGCCCCGGTCGTTCCATGAACAACTCCGAGAAATGGGCCGGACGTGTGGTCCAGATGGCGCAAAAATTGCGGATATGGCCGACCAGCGTGTGCGCGGAGATCGC
>Ga0070665_100007798_pt1 | contig 10868 bp, 10 predicted proteins | sample KBSS13metaG_FD_65862 | JGI IMG/M metagenome (GOLD analysis project Ga0070665, IMG submission 65862) | Switchgrass rhizosphere microbial communities from Kellogg Biological Station, Michigan, USA - KBS S1-3 metaG | ecosystem: Host-associated > Plants > Roots > Rhizosphere > Soil ...
AAACCGCAACAGTCGAACTTTTTAGACATCCTGGTACACCCTGCTGATACCTATGTTGGCATTAAGATGAGGCCAGTTGCAACTTCTCAAGGCGGCGGGATCGACGTGCGAGTGGTAGCTACCGATCTTCAGGGAAAAATCAGACCAGACACCCAAGTCAATCTCGAGCTAACCGAAAGAATTGGCTACGACGTATGCCGAGTCATCCGCAAAACTGTGACCGTTGGCCAGACACCGGCACAGCTGATTTATATGCCAAGCAAACACTCTACGACCGTTACTTGCTTGGCGGAAGTTAGAGACGCCAACGGAAGGGCAAACCAATGCTCAATTGATTTTAGCCCTAAATCGGACCTATGTACTTGCTATGACAGCAGCAACCGCTTCGACAGTAACGCCCAGAAAATGACTCTCTCGGCCGACAAAACTGAATATCAGCCCGGGAAAACCGCTGAGGTCCAAATTAGAAGTCCCTTCGCAAGTTCTAGCGGCATGCTTTTCATCGTCAGAAATAACATCATCGCTGAGGTCCCCCTTGATTTCGCCGGCCCCATCGGTAAGGTGAACCTACCAATCACTGCCGATTATTATCCATCAGTCCGCCTTAAGGCCTATCTAGCTCACGGTCACGAGACAGTAGCAGAAGGCGATCTGGAACTCTCAGTGCCACCACTAAAGAGAAAGCTAGAAGTAAACACCAACGTTCAAATATCGTCAAATAAATCAAACAAACTGGCAAACATTGACGTTCTCGTAAAAGACACAGACGGACGAGTGGTGCCAAACTGCCAAGTTTTAGTAGGAGTATTTGATGAAGCTCATTGGAAGGCCAGCATTGGCAAATTGAAAGACCCCCTCCCGTGCTTTTACCCAAACATTTGGTCTGGTTACTTTGGGCCCAGAGTCTTTTCATCTCACTCCAGACTACCGACGGTGTTGCTGAACTTAACAGACTTCAATATGGCAATTGTAGGTCCGAAACTTGGGGAGCTTCCACCAAGTTGGCAATGGTTATCTTCAGCTGACTCCGCTGCAAAACTTGGTGAAACAAACAACGTTGGGGCTGCCGTTTTTGGACCAGTAGTTGAAACTGACAGCAAAGGTGAAGTTCACGTTGCGATGCCAGTTCCAAGTCATGCCACTAAATACGGTATCCTCGGTGTAGCCGCTTCCCTGGACAAATTTGGCTTGTTTGAGTGTGGTTTCTCTCTTAGGCAGTGGTTCTCAAAATAATCCAAATTATGATCCATTGGGGAACAGTATTCGTGAAATTTCTCTGTACGGAGCTACTTTTTCTGGAATAGGATTAGGTCAAAAATGAGATTACTTTCTTCTGCTTTCTTTTTTTGCTTAGCTATCATCTTTTGTTTTTCCTCCAGTGCCTGGGGCGGGGACAAAAGAGCTATGCAGGGAATAATTTCTAGAGTTGCTCCCGATGCACCATCTTTTGAGGGTGGCGTGCTTGACCTCAAGTCAGCTTTAAAAGTTGGTACGGTAATCTATCGATTTAATTTGTTGAATCTAGGTGTAAATGAAGATCCCAGACTACTATCACGCTCAATTAAAGTTGCCATCCTTTGTGAGTGCTGTAACAATGGAAATGCAGTAGAAGTTGTTCCTTCTCGCGACTTTGAAATTAAAACTGACGGCGGAAAGAGCTATAAAGATATAGCTCCTGAATCAGCAGTTAAACTGTCGCCTAAACATTCCAAAAAGACTTACATGATTTTTTGCATCCCTCGGGACATCGCTTGGAAGCAGCTAATTTTAATCAACAAAGCCGTTCCCAAGTTTCGACTAACTCTTCTGACTATCAAAGCGCCATAGCTCGCCGCTGTCGTTAAGCGCCAAGCGATTGGCCGAAGTACACGACTCCCTGTCAAAATGATCAAGCGGGCGACTGAGAAAAATCCAAATACGCCCCTACCACCCAGCCACAAAACCATCTCGGCCACTCATCATTTTATATAGCTGTTCCTCAGAAACCGGCTCATTGTGCGCAATGTTCTTTCGATCAGGATCACCTAGAATAAACCTACCACTCGCATCTCGACCGGCAATATAAATGTAGTGACGGTTGCCTGTGTGCGGATTGATCACTCTGCCGACCGCAGAATGTCCCAGGGCAAGTTCACGATTAAGATCGCTCATGGCTTGCTCATTGAAACGTTCATATTGATACGGTTTAGCGTGCAGTCCGGTGCTTTCAATTTGATGAGCCATATCATTTAGGGTTCCGCGATAACCAGTGGTCGGGGTAAGACCGGCAATCTGTCTAAATTTATTGACTTCCTCATCGGTGGCCGGTCGACCAAGTTTATGGTCCGAATACATCATAGCCATGGAAAAAGCTGAGCAACTTACGCCATCAGTCTGATGACGGTAAAATTTTTCTCTGTCAGCTACGCTTCTCACACAGGGAGGACTCGCAGGCGCAGCCGAAGTTTGCTTGACAAGATCAACAGGTTCATGCAACGCAGAAACACTCTTATCATCACCGGTGGTTTCTGAGTTAGCGCAAACCAAATGGCAACTGAGCACGGCGTACAACCCAACAGTCGCACACCAGCCAGAATAGAGACAACGTCTTATGGTCATGATGAGGGAATATTGTCACATCTATCAAAAGAGCACAAGGGTCTGTCTTCGTTCGTGAAAAGCCAGGGCAACTCAATACAAGACCAGCTATAATTTTGCTTTCTATCTATTAAGAGGCGCGCGAAGTATCTTGAAAAAATTGACTTTCATATCAGCCGGTCTGGTGATATTCACGCAAATAGCAGGTGAGACGGCAGCATTCGCTTGGCCCTTTAAAAAAGAGAGCAAAAATTCCACGCCTGTGATTTATCCCATTGGACCTGACAGCGAAGGTTATTTCACGACAAGATCAGGATTGAAATTTAAAGACCTGACCAAGGGCGAAGGAGCGCGCCCAACAGGCGGTCAGACTGTAGTTGTGCATTACACCGGTTGGCTTACGGACGGGAAGAAGTTTGACAGCTCAGTCGATCGAGGACAACCGTTCGAGTTTGTACTGGGCGCCGGCAAAGTGATTAAGGGTTGGGACGAAGGTGTGAAGGGTATGCACATCGGCGGCAAGCGTCGTTTACTCATTCCACCGCAATTGGGATATGGTGCAACTGGCGCAGGAGATGACATTCCTCCCAATTCGAAACTTCTATTTGATGTAGAGTTGCTGGGAATAAAATAGAGCTCTTCGGCAAATTTTCCACTTTCTATCCTCTTGCGAAGTTTGAACAGTGGCCAGCGATGACTGGCAAGGCGGAGTTTCAATGAAAAAGAAAACTACCAGACAAACACTGGCAACAATCGGCCTGGCTTCGGCTCTAACATTGCTACTCCCTCAACCAAGCTTGTCGCAATCTCCGGGCCCGGCCTTTCAAAAAATGAAAGAGTATTACAGTGCCGGTCAATTTGCCGACACTATCAGCGAATACTCACAAGTATCCGCTGAAGATCGCCAACGCCCACAAGTGCCTTTCTGGCTCGGGCAATCATATTTACGCAGGCACGATTACAAGTCAGCCGAGCCATACCTTCAACAGGCGGCACAGCGTGAATTGTTCCCGCAACAGCAAGAAGCTACCGCCAATGCATTGCATAGAATAGAGATCCTCAAACGGCTGTGTCCGCCGGCGCTGACTGAGTTTAAAGACGGCGGATACACAATCACAATTTACGCAAAACAAACCCCATGGAGCAAACTGGTGGCCGGCCAAATGCCTGTCTTTTTAGCGCGAGCTAAAGAGGCGTTTGGCAATTCCAAAGCGCACATCAATTTTTATCTGTTTGAAGACCGGGCGCAATACGATCAGTTTTACGGAGCCTGGACAATAAGAGCGAGTGAAAGTGAGGGGCACAGAGGTACAGGTGGTGTCGATCTGGTTGAGTTTTGCGAATATTTCCCAAATGGTCACAAGGTAGGCGAGGGAGACGTGCATGACCTTTTCGCAAGGGTTTTGCACGAATACAGCCATGCACTTTGTCACACCATCTATGGTGACAATTGGGGCCGTACCGTGCCGCAATGGCTCAATGAAGGGATGGCCGATTATTTTGGTGCCAGGTACAAGCCCAACGCCAGGCAAGAGGCTACAGCAAAACTTACTAAGCTGGCAAAAACCCGGCAGGCTCCAAGTTATGAACTAATGTCGAAAAACCTGTATTCCATCGATTTTGGCTATGCAGTCGCCGACGTTATGGTTAATGACCTATTCGATAGGAAAGATGTGGGAGTGTTTGACGAGCTTATCAAAACAGCCCGCTCCGATGGTGGCGACTTTGAAAGCGCCCTGAAGAAGATTACAGGCAAAGATCCCAAAGAAATATTTGCTCGCATAGTCAAAACTTACTGGTAGCTCTTAGCAATGTGCGTGAAATCCGCAGACTTACAGCCTTAAACAGTCTACAGCGATTGCTCACCTTTGGGCGGAAAAACTTCCAAAAGTCCTGTGCATTTCGGGAACAACGATGTTTCTCCGCGCTCTATGCAAGTGGTGAGAACTTTTGAAATTTTACAGGCGCAAAAAATAACCATGGAAAAGAAAACATCTGAAGACCACTCTGTTCCAGCACCTATAGCCGATAATGTCGCTGCTATTCGGACCAAGGCCGATATAGCAGGCAAAAAAGCAACTTCCGCCGCCTATATACAGGCGAAACAGGCTAAAAAAGTCCGTCCAAACAGCGTGGACGCGGTACATAGATTCGGCAAAAATTCCGGAAACAGATAGTGCGGGCAAAGTTAGTTATTAGAGACATTCACTGTTAACCGTCTATACTGCATCAATAAGCGTCAATAATAGAGGTTCACATGGTTATTTGCCCAATTGCATTGATTGTCCACTGTTCAGGCTGTCCCATTGTCAAAATCTGCCCAGCCAAGACAATCATTGGCGATTACGGTAAGGAAAAACTGGACCAGCGTGAATCGCAGACCCATGATGAACCGGCAGAAGACGACTCTGCAAAGTGCTGATCTTTGCACTTCCCACTGCTTAGCGGTGATAACCTAGCGCTTGCCTGACCATCTGATTGACTTCATGCATTCCTTTGCTTTGTCGATATATTTGGCATAGTCTTCTTTTGAAGCACGCAAATAAATCTGACCGGCCGATTCGCCGTTGCCAAACATATCGTATATGAGGCAGTATTCGGTAGTTCCAGCTTTGTGACTGTATTCTTCGGCTTTTGGCCATTCGCCTTCAGTCTCGATTACTTTGCGTCCGTTCCAAACAACAGTTTTTAACAAGTCGAAAGAAAAATCTCGACGTGCTTTGTTTTGCGGAAACAGATCCCAAAACTCAAAACGTTCTTGTGAGGACAAATCGTGGGGGGGCTGGCGCAAAATATTTTTCATCGTATGTTGCAGGCTGCCGGGGACGCGATAGCCATCCCAGTAGATTGCAAAAATGACGTCCTCATTACCGTCGGGATGAAAAGCAAAATAGCCGCTCCTGCTACCTTCGTACTGCACCCAAGCAGAGGGAATTGCAATACTCTTGATCGGTAAATGTGTCGAAGCCAAAGTCTTGCTGGTGCAAGGAAGCATGCTGTTAACAGTGTCAACTCTTGCAGTGCCGCCCGTGCTTTTAGATGGTAAATCAGGCACAACTTCAATTGAGTCAGCTAAAAATTTGAAATCACAGGCTTTTACGTCAGCCTGCTTTTGATAGTCTGAATAATTTTGAACCATCGCTGGAGGATAAAACGGTGCCATTTTTATTCCTATTTCTGGAGTGGATAGTGCTTCAACCATCTTTGTATGTCATCTGTAAGAATAGTCAAATCGCGGTCCTCAGCCCAGTGGTCATGGATCCATTTATTGACAAATTGAAAACTAATTCCAGTGTTCCTCGCCTGCCACGCCCTGTACTGGTTCGCAACATCGGTTGGATTTGTCGTGCTCCAGGTAACTAGATCTGCCAGAGCACCTTTAAACTGTCTGAATTCAGCCGGATGCTGATTTAAATACTTGCAATAAACTTCAAAATTACTGCCCCGGCTGCCCGTCTTAAGCAAAATAGCATTGGCAATTTGGCCAAGATCGACATGGGGTGGGCCCGTATCATCAGCAGCTTTGCCCCAATGTCCATCCAACGACGCCTTATGCGTTTTCGGATCAAAATCAGTCATCACTTCGGAATGACCGCCCGCCTGTACATTACCGGAAAAACGTGCTTTTCTCCACTGAGAATGTATGGGATCGACACTCGATTCCATACTTAAGATTGGCGGCCATTCGCCACTGTCCTTTATCGATTGAAGCATGCCAGTAAGTTCACCGGCCGAATGTAAAAATCGAACCCCATCGCCTAAAGAAAGCATATCGCCATATTGTTGGTGCGCCGCATCGAGCTTTGCATAGGCACTGCCGACAATTATAAAACCGCTCTCCGCTTTGCCGACAATGGCCGCATTGACGCGTACCAGCGAATCTATACTGGAGCCGCGATTGTCAATGAAGTCGTCGAGAAATTCGGGAGCAATCCCATTTTTATGATCTTGCACCATAAAGTATTTGCCGTCTTTTTGTTCCAAATGAACATCATGGTAATTCTTTCGACTTGCATCACCCTTCGTCACATCCAGGGCCAGGCTAACGGTAACAGCGTCAAACAACTGAGAGGCATAGCTCCTGCGAGCGGCGGATCCCTTATCGATGTGGTAGCCACTCGACTCCTTATCAGGAGCAAGCACCGACGAATGAAGTTTAATTGTCCGACCCATAAGGGGATTAGTGGGAGTATATTCTCCCGTTAAAGCGATATCTGTCACCAGCCTGGCGGCTTCCGCCGGATTGCGCAGCATCTGCCGATCCTGCAAAGATTCAAACTGACATACGGGAAAAGGCCCTTGATCGACAGACGTTGGATCGGCGATATGGTGCATTAGTTGTTCAGCAACCTGAATACGATTTTGCTCCTCAGGTTGTGGCAGACGGCTGGTCTCAGCCTCCAGCAATTTGTCAATTTGCGTAAACGCTTTTATTATTTCCATTTTTGCGTCTTCGCTGCTGATTTTTAAATATCCGGGTGGATATCTATGCACAAAAGAATCGACGTCGGCAAAAAATTGTTTCAGTTCTTTCGGATCACTGATTTTTGCAGCTGCGACTACTTCTAACTTGACTCGCTGCACAGCTAGATTTTTAGCGGCTTCTTCGGGAGTCAATTCGAGCGGTGTTTTACCGGCTTCGACTATAGTTGCACTGCCATCCTTTCTTACAGTCGTCCGCTGGTCTTCAATACCGTTGGTGGTGTGAAAAGAAACAAAATCTCCGTTAGTGGTTACCTCTCTCCTCGTTGCCTCATGCGTTTTTGTATTTTCAATTTCGACAAAACCTTCTTTAAAATTTGACTTTGTCGTTATGCCGTCTTTGATGAATATCACATCGCCGTTTGACGTATGTCCCGGCAACGAAAGCTTCTGTCCATCCTTAATGTCGTCCGAAGAACCAAGTCCGTTGGCTTCGCGTATTTCCTGCATGTACGTAAGGATTTCATCAGGCGTTCCACCAGGAATGATCTTCTCCGCCAGGACCTGCAGCCTCTGTTCGATTTTGCCCATATTCAAATTAGCAGGCACTGTGTAATTTGGTTGTGCATCAATATCATGCCTGATCTGCGAACTCACCCGTACATCCGAATTTTGGTAAAACTGCCGTGAATCGCCAAGGGCAGTGTGACTCAGGTCAACATTGACATGACTATTGGCTACAACAAATGAGAATTTGACATTTTTATCAACCAAGTTCCAGGTATAGCTCAGACCATCCTTCCCGGAAACGTCCATCAAGAACTTTTCTTCCAGCCTGGCCTTCTCAACTTTGCTAACTGGCATCTTTTCTATAGCAGCCAGCTGATTTTGCGCTACCTTTTGTGCGTTTACGTAGTCATGATTTTTTATCAACTGAGCAACGTGCCGCGATTCTTTTTCAATACCAGCACCATGCCGGCCATCCCCGCTCGCGCCGATGGAAGCATCCGATTTTGTCGACTGTTCCGAAATCGTGTTCTGGGCGAGAAATTTTGTCGGGTGCGATTTGAGATCCGAAAGTTTGAAAGAACCAGCCTCCTCGAGGCCGCCGCTTTTTATTAAATCATCTAACGTTTCACGCTTCTCCAGCCTGGACAACATTTCAGGCGACAGCTCTTTGCTCTGTTCGTGAGAATGTTCCTCAACCTCTTTTACAGGCGCGGGTTTCGCTTGCAGATCTTTTTCGGTCAGGGCAGTCTTTCTCGATCCTACTTTGTCGCCGTCGACAATCTCTATGCTGGCCTCTTGCTCGGCAAAATTCAGATTGCTGTATTTACGCAATGAGCCGTCGCTGGCGTTTGTGCGGGCGCTTCCGACGACAGCCATATCGCCGGCGGAAGCATTTCTAGCCTCCTGAGTGTCCGCAGTCTTAATCGTCTGCGCCTCGGGTGTTTCTTTTCCAGCTTCGGCATTTTCGCCTTTTTTCAAATCTGACAAAAGCCTGACCTCCTGCCTAATCAACCGCGATAAACTGAATTATTTTTCCATTTGCGTTTCTAACTTCGGGCATCTTATGATCAAATGTACCTCTGTGGGAACCGCCCGGCAACAGTATTAGCAAAATCAGCGGTATGATCTGGATCCAAGTATTTTTGAGGTCCCGGGGTTGAAGAGAACGTTTGTCTTTCTAATCGGTTTAACGCTAATTGGACTTCTAGTCTGGTACTTATCCAATGCCAAAGATTCGACGATTAAACAGGGCCAAACAACAGTAAAGTCTACATCACCCGCCCCTTTTTTCACACCGCCGCCACTGCCGACCGCCGCCCAGCTGGCAAAGCAAGGGCCGGGCGACTGTTTCCCGCCGGAAGCTCGGGGTCCCCAGGATGCAATAACCATTGCCAAGCAGTTCTATCAGCCACCGCCCTTGCCGCCCACTGTGAAAGCACGCAAGGGGCAGGGTAAGCCAATTGAACTGACGAAGCGTAAAGTGAAAGGGGTGTCTTTCTACCAGGCCACGATCGATCTCAACGATCCCGACAGTTATGTCGTCATACGCCTGCCGCACAATGCGGCCAAGGCAAACAGCACCACATTTACGGCCGGTCACGAATTGTTTGATTCATTCGTAAAGCGCACGCACGGCGCGGTTGTAATCAACGGCACCTTTTTCAGTAAAGACGAGCAAGAACGCGTTATGGGCAATATGGTCTCCGAAGGTAAATCTCTGAAATACAGCCAGTGGGAAAACTACGGCACCACGTTATCGTTGAGGAAGGGAGATTATCCGGAAATGGTGACGGCGCGGGTACAGGGTGCGCCGAAATGGGACGAGCAGTGGTTTTCGATCACATGCGGCCCGCGACTCCTGAAAGAAGGAGAGGTCTGGCTTAATCCTGAACTCGAGGGATTCACAGATTCACACGTGCTTGGTATCGGTCCCAGGTCCGCCATAGGCTTTCCGAAGTCGCGCAACAAACTCTATTTAATTGTTTTCCTGCAAGGGTTATCGCTCGAACAAGAAGCAAAAGCTATGAAGGCCATTGGATGTTACGAAGCGATGAATCTGGATGGCGGCGCGTCCAAAGCACTCAGCCACGATGATGCTGTGCTGATGGAGCCGGGGCGAGGTCTGACGAATGTGCTGGTTGTATACGACAGCAAGCGCAAAGCTCCGCAAGATGTAATTGCATCGTGGAAACAATTTCAAGAGAACGACAAGCGCTGAACTCGACTTCAATTTTTATATAATGTAATGCAACTTAGCCTTGCGTTTGACCGGCATGCGCGTTACTTCAACAGCACACTTAGCCTGCACTGCCACTGCTTCCGACACACTGCCGATGATCATTTTTTCGATACCCTGCCGACCATGTGAGCCAACGACAATTAAGTCTGCCGGCCATCCGCCTGCATGCTCCAAGATCTGTTGACGCGGATCTCCAAGTGCCACATGGGCGGATGCCACAGGCTGCCCAAAGGCGACATTGATTTTATCGGCAACAGCAGCCACTTTCTTTTTCTCTTGCTGAAGTTGCTCGTCATAATGTTGTGCCATGGTCGATAAAACATTGCTGTCAGGATCAAAAAACACAACACTGCTGAATTCTGGGACAACGTGCAGACATTGAAAGCGGGTACCGTCTGCCCAGGGCAAAGCCAAAACGTGCTCGACAAGATGTGTACTGTGTTCCGAATCATCAATAGCCAGAAGCACCTTCTGGGCGCCGTCAGCGTCCTTAAATCGATTGCGCACAATTCTCACCGCACATGGTGCATGTGTAAGCACAGATCTAGATACGCTGCCCAACCACAATTCAGCCAGTCCCGTGCGACCATGAGAGCCTACAACAATTAAATGCGCCGGCCATTCTCGACTGCAGTGCAGTATTTCCACAGTCGGATAGCCGTCCAATACCTCACCGCTTACTTCGGCATCAGGATGGGCCTTTTTGAGCTTTTCAACCGTATCGGCCACAAGCTTGCGTGCCGCCTCTATTTCTCTTTCTTTCACGCCTTGAATCAAAGGAAAGGGCTCGAAGCAGTCCACCACCGTTACCACCTTGAGTGCCGTGCCGGCAGGGCATCTCAATGTCATGGCGTGATCAAGTGCCTTTGTCGAGCAGCCGGAGCCGTCCAGAGCAAACAAAATATTCATTGATTATTCTCCATTTACACGCCTATTCAAGCAACTCGGGCATGTATATTGTATCCGTCTCTAGACTGATCCTCACAATTGCGTCCAAATCACGTTTCTGGGCCAATTCAATGAGAAATAACCTAAAATGGCAAAGAAGGATCGAGGGAAATGTCGGACTGTGGCACGTTGGAACCTCAGCAGTGGTATCCTTGGCGTATGCAAGAGGTGT
>Ga0070665_100007800_pt1 | contig 10867 bp, 8 predicted proteins | sample KBSS13metaG_FD_65862 | JGI IMG/M metagenome (GOLD analysis project Ga0070665, IMG submission 65862) | Switchgrass rhizosphere microbial communities from Kellogg Biological Station, Michigan, USA - KBS S1-3 metaG | ecosystem: Host-associated > Plants > Roots > Rhizosphere > Soil ...
CTGTAACAGTTATCTACCGTGGTGGGAAGTTGGAGCGCGCGGCCACGCGCGGCGACGGCGTGAAAGGTGAAGATGTCACGGCGAACGTGCTGAAGGTACGGAAGGTGCCACACGAGCTGAAAGGGCATCCGCCGGCGGTCGTGGAAGTGCGCGGCGAAGTGTTCATGCCTATCAAGGGATTCGAGCGTATGAACCGCCTCCTGCGCGAACAGGGCGAGAAGGTCTACGTCAATCCCCGTAATTCCGCCGCGGGCAGTCTGCGGCAGCTCGATCCGCGCATTACGGCCAAGAGGCCGCTGGACATGTTCTTCTACGCCACCGGAATTGTTGAAGGCGGCGCGCTTCCGGATACTCAGTGGGAATTGCTGAACGCCTTGAAGTCATGGGGCCTGCCTGTGTCTCCCGAAGCCTCGTTGGTGAGCGGCGTAGGTGGCCTGTTGGGATACTTCGAGGCAATTGGCCAGCGGCGCGGCTCACTCACGTATCAGATTGACGGCGTGGTTTACAAGCTCAACAGCCGTCCGGACCAGGAACGGTTGGGGTTCGTGTCGCGCGCGCCCCGTTGGGCGACGGCCCACAAGTATCCGGCGGAAGAAGCCACCACGACTGTTGCGAAGATCGAATTCCAGGTTGGGCGAACCGGTGCGCTGACGCCGGTGGCCCGACTGGAACCTGTGTTCGTCGGCGGTGTGACTGTCACCAACGTGACACTTCACAACATTGACGAGGTGCGTCGCAAGGACGTACGTGTTGGGGATACAGTTGTTGTTCGTCGTGCCGGCGACGTCATTCCCGAGGTGGTGCGCGTCGTCAAGCATGTGTCTGACGATGCTCCCCGGGTTGAGTTGCCTGCCAATTGCCCGGTTTGCGGATCAGAAGTGTTGCAGGCTGAAGGGGAGGCCGTGGCTCGGTGTACCGGCGGCTTCACGTGCCGCGCGCAGCGCCAGGAAGCCTTGCGCCATTTTGCTGGGCGGCGAGCCATGGATATTGAGGGGCTGGGCGACAAGATTGTTGAACAGCTGGTCGAGCAGGAGCTGGTCAAATCACCCGCTGATTTGTACACGCTCACTGCTGAGCAATTGACCGAGCTGGAACGGATGGGGGAGAGGTCCGCGGAAAAGCTCGTTGAGGCTATTTCCAGGAGCAAAGAAACCACTCTGCCCCGGTTCCTGTTCGCGCTGGGCATTCGGGATGTGGGTGAGGCCACGGCACTCGCGCTCGCGCAGCACTTCGGCAAGCTGGAGAAACTGCTGGAGGCCAGCGCGGATGAGATTCAGCAGGTACAGGATGTGGGGCCTGTGGTGGCTGCCCATGTGGCTGCATTTGTCGCCTCTGCGCAGCACAGAAGCGTCATCGCCCGGCTACGCGAGGAAGGGGTTCGGTGGCCGGATGTTGAGAAGCCCCGTGTTGAGGGGCAGCCGTTTGCCGGCATGACGTTCGTCATCACGGGAACATTGGATTCCATGAGCCGTGAGCAAGCGCAGGAGGCACTGGTTGCGTTGGGCGCGAAGGTGTCCGGCAGTGTGTCGAAGAAGACGCGCTACGTCGTCGTGGGCGCCGACGCGGGGTCGAAGTTGAAGAAGGCAACTGAGCTGGGAGTGGAGACGCTCGATGAGACTCAGTTTGGCGCGCTGCTGGCGGAGGCAAGGAAAAAGGGACGGGGTTAGCCGTCCCTTTGTTGTGGCATTGATTTTGGCGCCAGGCGCGGGCGCCAAGGGCCCGCGCCGCGTTTGCCGCTGCTGACACTGGGCCGCGCGCGCCCGCCGTGCGCGAGCCTATTTGGCGCTGTAGCCCCGGCCGTCGAGGCACGCCGTCATCGCGCGTCTGTAGTCCGCCGAGTTGCCGGTTGCCCGCGACGTCTGCGTGGGATCAAACCCGCTCTGCGCTACCGCCCACTTGTGGCACTCGTACCGATCCGTCGACTGCTGTTCGTCACTCTGGCCATCCTTCGGGTAGGCATACACGTTGGATGATCCGCTGCCGACGCTGTTGGATTGAACATCGCCAGGTTCGGCTGCGGCATAGCTGCCATCGCCGCTTCCCGAATCACTATCGCCGGTATCCGCAGGCGGAGGATCCGTTACAACATAACCGTTGTAACCGGAATTCCACGTGTAGTAGACATCGTTAGCGTAGTAATAAGGGATTCCGCCCCACCAGTACGTCGCATACACCGCCGGCAGCACACCGAGGAACCAAGGGTAACTCCAGCCATAGTAGGCGCGCGGCCAGTAGCCGCCGCGCCAATAACCGCCACCCCAGTACGGGCGATGCCAGCCGAATCCGCCGCGACCCCAACCGTATCCGTAGCCAGGATGACCGGCATACGCGGGCCGGCCAACGAAGCCGTCCACGTGTCCATACGAGCGGGCGGGAGAGACACTGCCTCGGAATGAAGGGGCATACGTAACATGAGGCGAGTAGTGAGCCCCACCGATGTGAACTCCACCTGAATATGCGCGGCTACCGGCGAACGACGGGCGATTTCCAGTGAAGCTCCCTGCGTGCCCGCCAAATCCTCCGGGGCGGCCGCCGTATCCTCCGGCGTGTCCGCCGAACGCGCCGCCGCTCATGTGGCCGCCGCCGTGGAACCCACCGCCACCGCCGCCGTGAAATCCCCCGCCGCCGCCCATGCGAGCGCCGCCGCCGCCGCCGCCACCACCATGTCCGCCCCCACCGCCGTGCTGCGCAAAGGCGGGCGTGCCCACGGCAAAAAGAGCTGCCAGGGCTGTGGCCCAAAGCAGGGTGCGGTTACGTAAAAAACTTCCCTTCGTCTTCATAGTTACTCCGACGCCGGCGTGGTTTCAGGTTGCCGGCACGGCCTCGAGGTCCAATCGATTAGACCTCTGAATTGCGCCTACGTTCAAGCAAAACGCATTCCCTCGCCGGGCGCTTACACACGGAACGTGCGAGTGAACATATGAGGGATCAAATGGGGTTTTGGAGAGCCCCAGGCAAGCTGGTCAGGGTCGGCATGTGGCCAAAGGCCGGCACTGAGGCCGGCCCCTGGCACCAGAGCTTGAAGAGCCCGGGTTCCGCTTTTGGCGGCGGAAAAGGACCCGGGCTCCCGCGCGGCCAGTGCCGCGCTAATCAACCATTGGGCTTCTTGTCGTCCGGCTTGGCGTCGGCCGGCTTGGCATCAGCAGCGGCCTTCTTTTCCTCCGGCAGCTTCTTCTCGATCTTGGCGGTGCGCTCCAGGTCATCCGTGTAGGCCTTGATTTTCTTGGCCTGAACAACCTGCTCGAGGCGCTGACGGACATTGTCGTAAGCGGGTGGCTGCAGATCGCGAGTCTCCACGAGCTCAATAACGTGCCAGCCGTACTGCGTCTGAATCGGCTTCTTGGTGTACTCGCCCGGCTTCAAGGTGAGTACGGCGTCGGAGAACGGCTTGACCATCTTGTCAGGCGTAAACCAGCCGAGGTCGCCACCGTTGTCCTTGGACGAGTCCATGGACTCCTTCTTCGCAACGTCTTCGAACTTCTCGCCCTTGCCCAAACGGTCGATCACCTTCTGCGCAAACGGCTCGGTGGCTACGAGGATGTGCTTGGCGTGGTATTCCTGCTTGGAGAGTTGGCTGACCTGAGTTTCGTACTCGGCACGCAGCTCCTGCTCCGTGGGCTTCTTGTCCTTCAGATACTTCTCTGCGACTGCCTGTTGCAGAACATTCAGGCGGGTCAGCTCCAGCAGCGCCGCGGTCTCCGGCACCTTGTCGATACCGTCCTTGACGGCCTGTTGTCCCACCACCTGGGCGCGAATCAGGTTGTCGAGGGCCTGGGTGCGCTGCTCCTGGCTGAGCTCACTGGAGGCTTTGCCATTCGTAATGGCTTTGATGTACTGGTCAAAGAAATTCTGCGTGATGTTGGTGCCGTTCACAGTGGCAACGGCGGCGGACGTATCCGACGGCGTGCTCAGATTGGCGTTACCGCCGTCCGTCTTCGGTTGGCAGGATGCCAAGCCGGCAAGACCGGCCAGCAAAAGGATTCGCGAATAATTCATGCTTATTTCTCAGTAAGTTAGAGACAGTAGTTAAATTGACTCTTCAGGGGTGCGGGCAATGATGTTCAGGGCGTGGATTCTGTGCTGGGCGGGGGCTTGCGGCCCCATGAGCGGTGCGACGGCTGCATAGACCAGTCGATGACGTTCGAGTTGCGTACGGCCTTTGAAAGCATTGCCCACGATCACGACGCGAAAATGGCCACCCTCGCGCGCGCCCGCGTGACCGGCGTGTTTGGCGCTGTCGTCGATGATCTCTATCGACACCGGTGCAAGCCCGTTTTGCAGCGCCTGGCGCAACTGCTCGACTCTGTTGGATTCCATAAGGGCTTCGTTTCAGGGCTGAGGGGAGGGCTCGCTGCTGCCCGTGGATCCGCGACGGACCAGCCAGGCCACCTGCGCTCCAATGAACACCAGGTTGATAACCGTCAGTCCAATCACCTTGAAACGGACCCAGACAGACTCGCTGAAGTTGAAAGCAACGAACAGATTCAGCGCGCCCAGCAGGATATAGAAAATAACCCACAGAATGTTCAGCCGCTTCCACGTCGACCCCGGCACGCGATGGTTTTCATCACCGCCCAATGCAGCGCTCATCAACCTTTGCGCCAGTGTCTGCCGGCCGATCCACTGACTGCCGAGGAACGCGAGCGCGGCCAGCCAGAAGAACACCGTGGGCTTCCACTGAATGAAGCGCAGGTCGTGCAGGACCAGGGTGGCGGCTCCGAACAGGAACACCAGGACTGCGCTCAACCCGTGCATTGCTGGAACGCGCCGCAGGCGCACGTAATCCACGATGAGTAAAATCGCCATTGCGCCCATCAGCACGGCCGTGGCCACGTACAGCCCGCCGAGGCGGTACGCCACAAAAAACGCTACGAGCGGTGCGAACTCGAGCAGAGCCTGCATAAGTGAAGACGGCCGTCCGCGGTTGCTGGCAAAAAGGGTCGCGTATGATACGTGATAGAGTGCCCGCCGCCCAATGACCAGCCAGTATTTCGACCTTCACCCCGTATCCCCCCAATTACGCTCAATTCGCCAGGCGGCGGAGATAGTGCGGGGTGGCGGTGTGATCGCTTATCCGACCGACTCCTGCTACGCACTCGGCTGCCACATCAACGACAAAAATGCGCTGGAGCGGTTGCGCGCGATCCGGGGTGCGGACCGGCACCACCATTTCACGCTCGTGTGCGCGGACCTCACTGATGTCGGGCGGTACGCACGGCTGGATACATGGCAATTCCGAGTGCTGAAGTCGTGCACGCCAGGCCCCTACACGTTCTTACTGCACGCCACGCGTGAGACGCCACGTCGATTGCAACACGAGCGTCGCCGCACCATCGGAGTACGAATTCCAGATCACCAGGTCCCGCACATGCTGTTGACGGAATTGGGCGAGCCCTTGATGAGCTCGACCCTGCTGCTTCCTGGTGATCCCGAACCACTCACACATGGTCAGGAAATTCAAGAGCGGCTGGAGCACGTCGTTGACGCGGTACTGGACGGCGGGGATTGCGGCATCGAGCCGACTACGGTGGTGGATCTGTCGTCTTCGCCTCCTGTCATTGTGCGTGAGGGCAAGGGAAGCCTCCAGCCCTTGATCGGTACGACACGGGCCTGATGGGCCACGTGCGCTATAATTGCGGTTCGCCGAATTCACCAGCGTCAGGACTGTCGTGTCTATCTTCTATCCTCTGCGTTTCGCCTATCTGATCCTTAGAGGGATGCGTTGAGCGCCACGGCACCGGCCAGGCGCGTGCTGTCAGGCATGCGACCCACAGGCCGGCTGCATCTGGGCAATTACTACGGCGCACTCAAGAACTGGGTCACTCTGCAATATGAGTACGAGTGCTTCTTCTTCGTTGCCGACTGGCACATGCTCACGACCGGATATGAGGACACCTCGAAGCTGCCCACGCAGATTCATGATGTGCTCATTGACTGGCTGGCCGCCGGTCTGAATCCCGGTGTGGCGACCCTATTCATACAGTCTCACGTGCCTGAGCACGCCGAGTTGCATCTGCTGTTGTCGATGATCACGCCGCTGGGTTGGCTCGAGCGCGTGCCCAGCTACAAGGATCAACAGGAACAGTTGAAGGAGAAGGATCTCGCGACGTATGGATTCCTCGGGTATCCGTTGCTGCAGAGTGCGGACATCCTCATCTACAGGGCCAATTTCGTGCCGGTGGGCGAGGATCAGGTTGCGCATGTGGAAATGACGCGCGAGTGCGCGCGGCGCTTCAACCACCTCTATGGCCGCGAGCCGGACTTCGAAGACAAGGCGGAGCGCGCCGTCAAGAGTTTGGGTGGAAGAAATAGTACGACTTACAAGCAGTTGCGCCGGAAATTTCAGGAGTCAGGTGATACTGAGGCGTTGGAGCGCGCGCGGGTCCTCGTGACCGGCAACAACCGCATCACGGTGGCCGACCGGGATCGCCTGCTGGGATTTCTGGAAGGCGGTGCGGTAGCGATTCTTCCGGAGCCGCATGTGCTGCTCACAGCCGCCGCGAAGGTGCCGGGCCTCGACGGTCGCAAGATGTCGAAGTCGTACGGCAACACCATCGGCATGCGCGAAGAGCCGGACGTGGTCGTGAAAAAATTGCGCGCCATGCAGACCGATCCGGCCCGTGTGCGCCGCACCGACCCCGGCGATCCTGAGAAGTGTCCTGTCTGGGACCTGCACAAGATCTATTCGGATGACGCGACCCGTGCCTGGGCAAGCGAAGGCTGCCGCACGGCCGGCATCGGCTGCCTCGAATGCAAACAGCCCGTCATTGACAAGGTGGTCGAGGAAGTCAGCGGCTTGCGCAAGCGGGCCCAGGAATTCGAAGAGAATCCCGAGCTCGTTCGCAGTATCGTGGCCGAAGGTGCCGACAAGGCACGCGATGCGGCGCGGCAGACACTCGACGAAGTGCGTCGCGTCATGCACCTGCGAGCGGAGTGAGAGTGGCGCAGCGCGTAAAAAAACCTGAGCTGAAGATAGTGGTATCCAACATCCCGGAGGTGCCGGCCGCAGAGCCTGTGCCCGAGCAGGTGGAGATGCCATTTGCCATCGTGAACGGCGAGCCCGTCACGCAGATGCCGAAGGATCTGTACATCCCGCCCCAGGCGATGGAGGTTTTCCTCGAGGCATTCGAAGGTCCCCTCGACCTGCTGCTGTATCTGATCCGGCGCCAGAATCTCAACATCCTCGACATTCCGCTGGCCGAGATCACCCGCCAGTACATGCAGTACATCGAGGTGATGTCCGAGTTGCAGTTGGAGCTCGCCGGCGAATACATGGTCATGGCGGCTACGCTCGCCGAGATCAAATCCCGTATGTTGTTGCCGCGTCCCAAGGTCGATGCCGAGGGCAACGAAGAGGATCCGCGCGCCGAGCTCGTGCGGCGCTTGCAGGAGTATGAGCGGTTCAAGCGTGCGGCCGAGAGTATTGACGCGTTGCCTCGGCTGGAGCGTGATGTCTGGACCACCTCCGCTGAGCTGAAAGACCGCAAGGTCGTCCGTCTGCTTCCGACGGTGACGCTGCAGGAGATGTTGCTTGCGTTCAAGGATGTCGTGGTGCGCTCCGAGATGTTCGCGCATCACCATATCCAACGTGAGCGCCTCTCCGTGCGCGAGCGCATGGGCGACATCCTGACCACATTGGAGCAGGCGAGCTTTGTTGAATTCGTGCGCCTGTTCCGGCTCGAAGAGGGCCGGATGGGTGTGACTGTCACCTTCATGGCGCTCCTCGAGCTCGTGCGCGAAGGGTTGATTGAGATCGTTCAGGCGGAGGCGTTCGCGCCCATCCATGTTCGCGCGGCGGGCGCCAGCCGTAAGCTTCATATTGTGGGCGGCAGCGAAGCGTCGGCCGTCGAGGGCGCGGTGCCTGCTGGCGAGGCGGTCGGCGGCGCCGCTCATGACTCTACCGCCGCTGCCGCTGCTGTGGTGGTGACTGCGCCGGCTGATGCCGAGTTGGACCGTTTTGCCGAGAATGCCCTCGACCCCAATTTTGTCGATGACAGCGATGATGAGCTGGAAGACGGGCCGCTCGAGGGGGTCGATGATGTTATGGGTCTCGCGGCGCCTGCGCCCGAGGGCACCGGCGTAGTCGGGGAGCCAACCGCACTCGCTGAGCCTGGCGCCATCGTGGAGACGGCGCCGTTCATCGAACCTGCGGCGCCCCTGGAACCCGTGACGCTCGCGGAGTCCACGGCGCTCGCAGAGTCCACGGCGCTCGCGGAGTCCACGGCGCTCGCGGAGTCCACGGCGCTCGCGGAGCCTGCGGCGCATGGCGAGGTTGGGGTCGCTAGTGGCGCTGACGCTGGCTCGCAGAGCGAAGGTGCTGCGGCTGTAGCGTTCGTTCAAGCCGGTTTGGACGAGCTGCTTCCGGGCGATAACGTTACGGTCGTTGACTTGGCGCCTGTGAATGAATTCGTGCAGGACAACGTGGCACCCGTCGCCGAAGCCGCGACTGCGTCCATTGCCGTTGCTTCTGAGACGTTCGTGACCGATGAATCCGCCGTTGCTGAATCGTTGGCAGTCGAGCTCACTGCCGCACCCGATCTCGGTGCCGCGACGGAGCCAATTGCCGCCTCCGAGCCGATCGTGACCGTTGATCCAACGGTATTTGCTCATCCAGCCGCGACCGTAGACTCAGCGCCGCCGAGCGACTCACCCTTCGATGAGCCCGTGCCGTTTGATGTTGAGTACCCCGTCCCGGCTGAGGAGATCGCCGGAGCCGAGGAAGCTGCCGCCTCTGATGACGAGGTATCGCTCGTCGGCGAGACGCCAGTGGCGGGCGATGTTTCACTGATTGGTGATGAGTCTGTGAGTGGTGGCCCCGAGGTTGAGTTGGAAGAACTTGCATTTGACGAGCTGCCCGCTGTGGATGAAACGCGGCCGGCGAATCAGCATCCCGCTGCTGGCGCACGCACAGTTGTGAACGAAAACGCGAGCACGGACGAACCGCCTTCGCCTGGTGAGGAATCTGATGACTGAGTCGCACATCAGGAATGTGATTGAAGCCGCCTTGCTGGCGGCGGGAAAGCCTCTGCACCCCGCAGAGCTCGTTGACCTGTTTGATGAGGGCGTCGCGCGACCTTCGGTCGCCGACGTTCAGGCGGTCCTGGCCGCGTTGGCCGAGGAGTACTCGACCCGCGGAATCGAGCTCAAGGAAACCGCTGCGGGATTCCGCATCCAGGTGCGGCCCGGCCTGTCGAACGAAATTTCGCGCCTGTGGCCGGAGCGCCCCGCGAAATATTCACGCGCGTTGCTCGAAACACTGGCGATTATTGCTTACCGGCAGCCCATCACGCGCGCGGAAATCGAAGCGGTGCGCGGCGTGGCGGTCAACCCCAACATTGTGAAGACGGTGATCGAACGCAATTGGGTGCACGTCGTGGGGCATCGCGATGTCCCGGGACGTCCGGAGCTGTTAGGCACGACTCGTGATTTTCTCGATTATTTTGGCTTGAAGCGCCTCGATGAGTTGCCGCCGCTGGCCGAGATCAAAGCCATTGGTGAAATCAAGGTGCAGTTTGATTTGCCGGATCCGGGGCAGTTGCCGCCGGCGGGTGCCGCTGATGCCGCGCCGGCCGATGGCGCTGCTGATGTCGCCGTGGCTGATGCCGGTGCCGCCGCTGGCCCCGATGCTGATGGCGCTGCCGCTGATGCCGCTGCGGCCACTGGCCCCGATGCTGATGCCGCTGCCGCTGCCGCTGATGCCGCGCCGGCTGATGCCGCCTCGGCTCATGGTGCCTCGGTTGATGCCGCCACCGAAGATGCCGCCGCGGCTGACCTCGCCGCCGCTGCCGCTGACTCCGTAGCCGCCAATGCCGCTGACGCTGATGCCGCCGCCGCCGAGGTCTCAGGCGACCACTCTGCCGCCGAGGTATCAGGTGACAACCTCGGCGCCGACCGTGGTTCTGACGACTCAAGTGCTGTTTCAGGCGACGCTCAATCGTCACCGAATACGTCCAAACCAACGGGCCGTGGCCCCGGTCGAAAGAAGAAGAGAAGCGGCAAGGCGCGCGCTACTTCCGACACGGCGCTTCATGAGGCCGAAGAATTCGCAGCGAGCGTCGATGCTGATCTTGCGGGTGATGACGACAGCTCGGACGAAGATGAATTATCAGCCGCAGGCCCCGACTCCACCGAGCTCGTCGCGGGACCCCGCGATATTGACGACTAGAGTGCGGCGACTGATTCGAGGGCTACATGCCGCGTAAACATTCCGACAATTCAAACTCGCCCTCCAGCGGAGGGCGAAGACGTGTTAGCGCGGGCCGTTCCTCTGAACGTGCCACTCGGCCGGGGCGCTCCCCGCGCACGGGCGCGCCGGCTGCTGGGCGCGACTCTGAACGACCGACGTCCGCCCGCGGGCGCGACGCCAATCGCGATACGCCGCGTGCAGGGCGCAATCGGCCAGGTCATTCCGATGATCGGAGGCCGAGCGGCCGCGGTAGCAGTGGCATCGGCCGCAGCGGTGCCAGTGGCCCAGGCCGCCCGCAGCGCGATAAATTCACCCCTCGCGATGGAGCCGCAAGACGCGAACCCTCGCGCCCATCACGCGATCGCGCCACGCCGTATAACTCACCAGTCCGCGCGAGCCGACCCGAGCGACCGGGCTCACCCGATCGTTCAAACCATCGTGTCCCATTCAAACGCGGCCCAAGCGACCGCGCAGCTGGATTCCAACGCCGCGAGGACCGGCGCTTCGATTCTCCCGGCGGCCGTGACTCTCCCGGCGGCGGCGGTTCTCCCCGCGGCGGGGATTCCGCTGCGCGGCGCGACACTGGTTCTTCGGTGTGGGATTCAGCACCAGGCCGCCGCAGGGAGCGTTCGAGGAGCAAACGCGAAGAGAAGCGGCCGGGAAGTTGGAGCGGCAATCGTC
>Ga0070665_100007803_pt1 | contig 10863 bp, 9 predicted proteins | sample KBSS13metaG_FD_65862 | JGI IMG/M metagenome (GOLD analysis project Ga0070665, IMG submission 65862) | Switchgrass rhizosphere microbial communities from Kellogg Biological Station, Michigan, USA - KBS S1-3 metaG | ecosystem: Host-associated > Plants > Roots > Rhizosphere > Soil ...
TCATTGGACCGCGCGCATCAAAGCGCGGAGTAACCTCCGCGCTTTGATGCGCGCGGTCCAATGATCATGATCTGGCAAGGCTACGCCCCGGACCAACCGGGCAGGTCCAGATTGAGTTTGGCTGGGCCACTCGAGCGGGCCTACCCGCGATAGCGGTCGATCGTGGCCTGATCGAAGGTGAGGCCCACGCCTGGCGTCGCGGGCATCACGAATTCTCCCTTGACCGGCTCCGGGCTATCGACGAACAGCCGGCCGAAGCGCGGCATGTATTCGACCGTCAGCCCATTCGGCACGGCCGCCACGAGCTGGCGATGGACCTCCGGAAAGACGTGGCTCACGACCGGCAGGTTGAAGGCCTGCGCCATGCCGGCGACCTTCATCCAGGGCGTGATGCCGCCGACCCGCGCGAGATCGATCATGACGATATCGACCGAGCGCGCCTCGATCATGTGCCGGAAGGGCACGATGCCCCACACGTACTCGCCCCCTGCAATCGGCGTGTCGAGCGCGGCATTGACCCTGGCGAGGCCGGCATAATCGTCACACGCTGCCACGTCCTCGAGCCAGAAATAGCCGACGCCCTCGGCCTCCAGCCGGCGCCCGATGTCGATCGCCTGCTCGACCCGCCACAGCTGGTTGATGTCGCACATCAGCTCGACCTCGGGCCCGACCGCCTGGCGCACGAGGCGCGCACGCTCGACCTCGGTTCGTGCCGTCGGGTTGCCCGGCAGGCCGAGCTGGGTCTTCATCTGGCGGTATCCCGCCTCGGCCAGCTTGCGCCCGACCGTGGTCGCCTGGTCGAGCGTGAGACCGCGCCGCAGCGCGCCGCTGGCATAGGCGGGGACACGATCCCGGTGCCCGCCCAGCATCTGCCACAGGGGCTGCCCCAGCGCCTTGCCCTTGATGTCCCACAGCGCGACGTCGAGTGCCGACAGGGCGAGGGTATAAAGGCCGTCGCCGCACTGATTGCCGGCCCGGGCCGCGAGCTTCGCCAGGATCGCCTCGATGCGCATCGGGTTCTCGCCGATCACGAGCTCGGCCAAGCCGTCGACGGCGGCCTTGAGTGCCTTGGTCAGCGCGCCGCCCCAGAAGGTGACGCCGATCCCCTCGATGCCGTCGTCGGTCCGCAGCCGCAGCGTCACGCACGGAAATGTGCCGCCCCGGTCGGCCACGGCATCCATCAGCTCCTGCACCGGCAGGACGACGATATCGGACTGAAAGCTGACAATCTTCATGGACTGCTTCTCCCTTCACGCGGATCGAGCCAGCGCGCCGATACGGCGACCAGGGTCCCGACGACCAGTGTCATCATCCAACGCATCGGGCGGTAGGACATCGAGCGGCGCCATCAAGCGAGGATATGGAACTACGCGGGCATGCGATAGCAATTGCGCCTGCGTTCGATGCAGGGGCGGCACGATGCCTCGGAGGAGCCGTGACCTGCCTCTCGCAGGAGCAATGACCGCCGCTCCGTTCGCCGTCAGCTCTTGGCGGAAATGGCGGCCAGTTCCTCGAGGTCGAGGTCCCGTTCCAGGCTCTGCAATGTCTCGTCGTCGATCTGGTTGGCGCGGTGCAGGCGGACCAGTTCGCGACGTCCGGCCGCGACCGAAGCGATGACAACGTCGAAATGGGCGGCGATGGCGCTGGCGCGCGCTTCGGACGGGCCCTGGAAGCTCTCGGCAACCGAAACGCGGCGGCTATAGTGATCGAGCAGCCGCGGATGGATGACAGTTCCCTCGCTGTCGCGCGCGAGCTGCTCGACCGCTGCGAGCTGAGCACGCCTGACGGCATTCTCGGCGGCGATCACGCTCATCGGAGCGGCCTCGGCCTCGGTTTGCCGGATTCCGCTGATGCGGATCATCAGCCCCAACGTCGAACCCTGGACGACAACGGTAACGAAGATGACGCCGAACGCGGCCAGGAGCATGAAGTCGCGGGCCGGCATCTGCTCGGGCAGCGACAACGCCACCGCGAGCGTGACGACACCTCGCATGCCGGCCCAGCTCATGACGACCGCGCTGCTGCGATCGAGCGGTTCGTGCCGCGTGAGCTTCGCCCGGGACGCGATCCGAAGCAGGAAATTCGAACCGAACACCCAGGCGAAGCGGGCGGCCGTCAGGCCGAGGACGATCGCCGCCAGCGGCCACGCCAGTTGCTGGAAGACGATCCCGAAACCGCCCGCGTGCTCGATGATCTCGCGCAGGGACAAGCCGATCAGCATGAACACAAGCGCTTCGAGCACGAACACGAGCACGCTCCAGAAAGAGGAGCCGCGCAGTCGCGCCGCCGCCGAGAGGACGACATGCTGGTGCCAGCCCAGGACGAGCCCCACGGTCACGGTCGCAATCACGCCCGATACATGGATCGCCTCGGCGGCGAGATAGGTGAGCCAGCAGACCAGCGTCAGGCTGAGGATCAGCGTCAGCTCATCGTGCAGCCGGGTCGAGATCGCGACCCAAAGCCGTCCCACGACGAGGCCGACGACGATTCCGCCGACGGCGAGCCAGGCGAAGTGTCCGAGCGCGACGGCGGGATCGAATGCACCGCCCATCGCGGCGGCGACGGCGAAGCGGAACAGCACCAGGCCGGCCGCATCGTTCAGCAGGCTCTCGCCCTCGAGCAGCGTCGAGAGGCGGCGCGGCAGCTTGATCCGCTGGAGCACCGCGCGCGCGGAAACCGCGTCCGGAGGTGCCACGATCGCGCCAAGCGCGGCGCACGCCGCCCAGGGCAGCGAGGGGAACAACCAGTGCGTTACCGCCGCGACCACGAGCGTGGTGAATATGACCGCGCCGACAGCCAGCGACAGGATGCCGGCCAGGTGCCGCCGAAAGCGCGCGATGTCGGTGACCCACGCGCCGTCCATGAGCAGGGGCGGAAGGAAGAGGACGAGCACCAGATCCGGATCGAGATGGAAGGTCGGCGCCCCCGGAACAAAAGCGAGCGCGCCGCCACCGATGAGCAAGGCGATCGACGGCGGCCAGTTCATGCGATCCGCCAACCAATGCAGCGCCACGATGCCGACCAGCATGCCGATGACGAGCTCGAACATCCCAACAGGGTGCATAGGATCTCCAGGCCGGGGTCAGGACGATGTCATTTGGCACTTTCCGTCATCTCGACCAAGGCCCGAAGGGCCGCGCGGAGAGATCTTCTCTCCACGGGAAGCCATTGATTGTGGAAGCAAGGTCTCTCCGCTCCGCACTTCGCGCTCCGGTCGAGATGACGGAAGAAGCGGATCGAAGTGTCGGGCGGCATGCAGCTCCACGACCATCTGAATCCCCTCCCGGCGCGAGGTGTCGCGTCGGTACCTTCGCACTTCGTGCGAAAGTACCCTATCCGTGACGGAGGGGTCATGAGCAACGCGACTGTTGCTCGTGACCCCTCCGTCGGCGATTACGCTGCCTCAAAGTCGGGCGTAGTCCGCGACATCGGCGGACACGAAAATAGCAAGGCAGCGCTGCCCGGTCATTCTGCCAGGCCCGCCTGACGCATAGCCGCAAATAACCGTTCCTGATTCGGCGTTCGACGATAGGGGCCGGTCTCGACGAGGTGACGCACGGTATGTCCGGGCTCCAGCGCACAATACTTTTGAGCGGCGGCACGAGCTTCGTCTTCCCGACCTGTCAGCCAGAGCGCGGCGATGAGATACCGATGTGCAGCACCCCAGCGTGGATTTTCCTGCAATGCTTTGCGCGCCCAGCGGAGTCCCTCTTCGAACTGGTCATTTGAAAGCAGCGCAAAAGCCATGCCGACCGAGTATGTGTTCTTCCATTGATCGAACGGGCTGAGACGGATCGCTTTTGCAAATTCAGTCGTTGCGGCTTCCGGCGCGCCCGCAAAGGCGCTGACGAAGCCACGCCAGGCCCACGAGCTTGCCGAGTTTGGATCTATGGCAAGAGACTGATCGATCAGGTCCCAAGCCGCCGGGTAGTCGCGATTCGCGAAGAACATGACGAAGCCGGCGCATCGCAGCGCAACCGGATTTCCCGGATCGGTTTTCAAGGCGCGCCCGGCAAGATCTGCCGCCTCCTGGAAGTCTCGGGCAGCGTCGTTGCTGTAGCCATTGGACGGCCGCAACACGCGACACCACGCGCCGAAGGCAAGTGCATCCGAATAGTCCGGGGACAGGGCAATCGCACGGTCCAGCAGGTTGATCGCTTCGCCAAGGCCGTCCCTGGTCATCAATGCTTGCATCGGCAACGATCTGAGGACCAGATCGTACGCGTCCAGGCTGTCCGTTCGTTTGCGCCTGGCTCGCTCGATCTCGACGGCACGAAGCTTCGGTGCGATCGCGCCGATCAAGCTGGTGATGATCTGATCCTGAAGCTCGAAGATCTGATCCAGCGCACCGTCATATTTATCAGCCCAGAGATGCGCGTTGGACGCTGCCTCGATCAACTGCGCCGTCAGCCGAACACGCGATCCTGCTTTTCGAACACTGCCATCCACCACATAGCGAACGCCCAGCTTGCTGCCGATCGTCCGGATATCATGTTTTTCCTGCCTGAAAGCGAAAGAAGAATTTCGAGCAATAACAAATAACGATGACGTACGAGAAAGTGCGGTGATCAGATCCTCTGCTATGCCGTCGGCGAAGTACCCTTCTTCAGGGTCGCCCGAAATGTTGTCAAACGGCAAAACGGCGATGGAGGCCTTGTCCGGGAGGGTAAGAGGGGGAGCGGACGAGTCGACGCCGAGCCCGGAGACCTGAGCATCCAGAAGGTAGCCCCGCCGGGCGACGGTCTTGATGAGGCGTTGCTCGTCGTCGCAAAGCGCGCGGCGCAGCTGCCGGATGCACTGCACGAGCGAATCGTCTGATACGACGACATCGTTCCAGACGGCTTTTTGAAGGTCCTCTTTCGCGACAAGACGGCCAGCGCGCTCCGCCAGGTGGCACAGTACCTTGAAGGCCTTGGGCCGCAGCTCGAGTTCCCGGTCATCCAGACGCAGGCAGCCGCGAGCCAGGTCCAGCGTAAAGCGATCGAACTGAAGTATTCGATGGACGGTCTCGCCCACTTCCCCGCTCCTGGTCGGCTGGCATGGAAAAGTAGGCGAAAAATCGTCGATCGGCCACCCCTGCGTCGGGACTTGCGACCCGGGAGCCTGTAGGCAGGACCAATGCTCGTGTGGTCTGCCACAGGTAAGGAGCAAGCAGATGCGCCAGTCGGCCAACCTTCGCAGTGCAACGGTGCAGGGGAGCGCTTTGGTCGTCGGCGGATGCTACGGCACGTGTTTTCTCCGCGATTCGGACGACGAGGAGGGGCGCACGGGTCGGCGCCAGTTCCTGCTGGCCAATTGCATTGTCATGACCATTTGTCTGGCCATCGTCCTGCTCGTCGTTGCCCTCGCCTGGACCTGAGCAGTCTGTTGTCTGCGGACGAGGTTCCCGGTGACGCAAGCCGCGGCCAGCGATGGCCTCCTGGACAAGAAGGAGCATGACAATGTTCGAGGTTGAACGGTTCATTGCTGACTGCGAGTCCGCGGCCGTGGCCGGCGGGCAGGAAGCTGTTCGTGAAGTGCTGGTGCGAGCCATCGCCGATCCCGCCGGGATCATGACTGTACTGGGCGAGCCCAGGCGAGCGGAGCTCAATGTCCTGCATAGATCGCAACGATTGACGATCCTCAACGTGCTTTGGCCGCCGCATCACACGCAGACGCCACACGACCATCGGATCTGGGCGGAGATAGGCGTTTATGCCGGGCGTGAGGATAATATTTTCTGGCGCCGTTGTTCGCCGGACGGAAAGTGGCAGATAGAAGCTATCGGTGCCGCGTCAGTATGTGCGGGCGCCTGTCACTCGCTAAGGCAGGACGCCATCCATTCCGTCACCAATCCTCTCGATAGGCTAACTGCCGGTCTTCACGTATACGGTGGAGACCTGGCGATACAACCAAGATCGATGTGGGATGACGAAACGCTGGTCGAAGGTCCAATCGATCACGCTCGAGACTATCGCGCCATGGATTTGTACAACTCGAGCGCCATCAGGTGACGACGAGGGCGAGCACGGGACCGCCCCATCGCGGCGGCCTTAGCATTCGCCTGGCCGAACATAGCCCAAAGTGGACGTCTTCTCGCCTTCGACCGGGCGCTACTGCTCGGCCTTGTAGCCGGACGCCTTTACGACCACGGCCCAGCGATCGAATTCAAGTCGCTGGATCCGCTCGAGCTCGCCGGCCGAAGTGCCAGTCGGCTGAAAGCCCATCGCGAGAATTCTCGCGCGTGTTTCCGGAGCGTGGATCGCAGCCGCGATATCCCGCTCCAGGCGCCCGACCACCTCGCGGGGCGTCCGCGCCGGTGCATAGAACGCGGACCATCCAGGCGCCTCGATATGAACACCGCTCTCCTTGAGGGTCGGGACATCGGGGAGGAATGGTGATCGCGCAGGGCCCACCGTTGCGATGATACGTATGCCGCCGCTCTTGTGGTGCTGGATCAACTCGGCGCCGGATGCGATGTACATGGGGATCCGACCGGCCAGAACATCTGGAAGTGCCGCGGGCGTACCGCGATAAGGTATGTGCCGAAGATTCAAATCGAACACCCGTCCGAACTCCATTGCTATGAAGTGGGGGCCTGTGCCGACACCGGGGGAGCCGTATGCGGCCTGGTCTGGGTTCGCCTTGAACCAGGCGACCAGGTCGTTGATCGATTGGACCGGCACTTGCCTGCTCACGACCAACGCCTGTTCGAATGTCAGGACCTGCGAGATCGGGGTGAAATCGGCGAAGGGGGAATAGCCCAAGTCGGGAAACACGTGCGGCTGCAGTGTTAGTTGGGCACCGGTCGCCAACAGCAGCACCGTGCCATCTGGCGGTGCATCCCTGACGGCCTGGGCGCCGATGCGTCCTGCGGCGCCGGTTCTGTTTTCGACGATAACCGGTCTACGGAGGCTCGATTGCAGGTGCTCCGCGATCATTCTCGCCACGGCGTCTCCCGAGCCGCCGGCGGCAAAGGGAAAGACGATTCTGACTGTCTGCTCCTGCGCGTTGAGCGGGGACAGCGCGATCAGGGGCGCGATGCCGGCCAGCAGGGCGCGACGTGAGAACGTGTGCATGTCAGCCTCCCAAACAGAGAGCCATCATATCGTGAGGTTCCGACGCCACTTCACCGGCTGCACCCTCTGCCGGAATGGATATAATTGGAATTCGTATTTCTTTATTGGGCTATAACCGTGGGTGAAGGCCATGCAGTGGGACGATCGCATCGGCCGGCGTTTGAGACTGAAGGACCTGCACACGCTGCAGACCGTGTCCGAGGCCGGGAGCATGGCCAAGGCGTCGGAACATCTGGCCTTGTCGCAGCCGGCGATTTCCAAGGCGATTTCCGATATGGAGCGCACGCTGGGTGCGCCCCTTCTGGATCGATCCTCACGCGGTGTCGAGCTGACAGAATGCGGCCGCCTCCTGGTCGAGCGGGGGCGCGTCATTTTCGATGAAGTGCGGCAAGGCGTTCTCGACATCGAGCACCTGTCCGATGCCACTCGAGGCGAGGTAAGAATAGGGACGTCCGAACCCGTCAGCGTCCTTGTCTCCCAGATCATTTGCCGACTGGCACGCAAGTATCCGCGCATCACCTATCGCGTTACGGTCAGCGACAGCGATACGTTGGCACGCGCGCTGCGGGAGCGGACGCTCGATGTCCTGCTCACACGATGGATCCCGTCGCTCGTCGCCGACGATCTCGCTGCCGAGGTTTTATACAAGGCTCCGCTCGCCGTGATGGCGAACAAGAGCCATCCTCTCGTCCATCGTAGTAAGCTGAAACTCGTTGACCTGATGGAGGAGCAATGGACGCTCTCGCCCCCGGAGTCCTTTCTCGGGCGAATGGTGGCCGATGTGTTTCGGCGCAGAAGGCTGGCGCTTCCATCGGCTGTCGTGTCAACGAATTCAAACTACATGCAGCTCAACCTCTTGGCGAGTGGCCGCTTTGTGAGCGTGCTGCCTTCGACGTTGCTTCGACACAGAGCGAACAGCACGTGGCTGCGCGCGCTCAGCGTCGATCTGACCGACAGTTCGGGGCCAATCGCGTCGATCACGATGAGAAAGCGGCGGAGTGCAGGTGCGGTGAAGCTCTTCCAGGCGATGAGCCGCGCCGTTTCCAAGGAATTTGCCGATCTCCGCTAGCATGACCAGTGACTGGGCAGTGAAGAAGCGGCTGGACCAGCAGACTCGAGTCCTGTCCCCCGGTCGTCCTGAGTCGCGCGGAGCAATCTCCGCGCTTCAGCGAAGGACCTCACGGCAGCAACGCGGCCCGTGTCTGATCGTTCGGTGAGATCCGCTACGCTCAGGATGACAAGGATGAGCGTGGGTTCCGCACGTCTTGTTGGTCTGAGGCGCAGCCTCGCTAGTTTGTACCCTGGCTGCTGTCGTCGAGCTTCCTGAACGAGTACTCGAGCTCCGCCGATATCGGTACGCCCAGCCGCTCGCCGGTCGGCAGACGGTTCATCAGCCATTTCTGGTAAAGCGGCATCAGATCGTGGTTGGTGGCGAGCTTGCGAAAGGTGCGCTCGACCACCGCGGCAAGCTGCGGCTCGTTCTTGCGGAACATGATGCCGTAGGGGTCGTAGCTCAGAAATTCACCCACCACCTCGAACCTGTCCTGCGCCCCATGCCGCGCGATCAACCCGTACAGAAGAATGTCGTCAGTGGCGAAGGCGTGCGCCTTTCCGCCGGAGAGCAACTGGTAGGACTGCTCGTGGTCGGTCGTGGCGACGACGACCAGCCCCAGCGAGAACTTGTTGTTGGCGATTTCGATCGCACGCTCGTTGGTCGTACCCCTGGTTACGACAACCGTCTTGCCCTTGAGATCGGTGATGCCGGACACAGCCGATCCCTTCGGCACCATCAGCTTGGTTCCTGCGACATAGATCATCGGCGAGAAGGCGACGCGCCGCGCGCGATCGGGGCTGGCCGTGGTCGCGCCGCATTCGATGTCGATCTTGTTGTTCAGCACTGCCGGGATGCGGGTCTCCGGCGTCACCCTGACGTAGTCGATCCTGAGATTGGCCGCCTCGACCTCGGCGCCGATCTCCTCGACGATCGCCATGCAGAGATCCAGGCTGTAGCCGATCGGCCGGTTGGCCTGGTCGAGGTATGAGAAGGGCGGCGAGGCCTCGCGGTGGCCGAGCCGCACTGTATGCGTGCGCTTGATGTTGGCGAGCGTCGGGCTCAACCCGACCTCCTGCGCTGCCACTGGCATGGAAACCGAGAGGGGCAGAACCGCCACCACGAGCAGCAGATGTGCCAGTTTCGACATTTGCCAACCCTCCTCGTTGATTTCGCACGGCCGTATTTGCGACTGGATGGATGTGGGACGCCTGGCCCCTGAACCAGGGCGGGCGTCCGCGACGGCCCGACGAAGTGCAGACTACAAGCAGGCGTGCTTTGGCTGTGTGGCAAAGATCACACTTCGATGAAATCTGGACGGCTGTGCTCGTCGCGGCCGAGCATCCTCATCATCTGCTACAACTATGACGGCAACGTTCGAGATAATCGTGCCGGCGGCAAGGTGACGGCGGTTTTGCGAGGCAGCCAGACAGAAGGCGCTTCGTCCCCTCCCGCCTGAGGGCAGGGCTATCGCATGTAACTGTTCTTTGCCTTCCCCGTCTGCGAGGGAAGGTGGCCCGAAGGGCCGGAAGGGGGTCATGCGACCTCTATTGCGAGCCGTCGACGGACACGAACACGAAGACCCTCATCCGGTGCTACGCGCCACCTTCCCCCGCGCGCGCCTCAGAAGGGGCTTAGACGGGGGAAGGCATGAATTCCGCCGCAACCTGCACATGCGATAGCCCTGCGCCTGAGGGCGCGGTCAGAACTCGACAGGATAAGGCGACAACTCTCCGGATTCATAGCGCTGCGGCAGATCGGGCGTGACGTTCTCCCAGACGTAAAGCATCGAGCGCTTCCTGGAGTAGCCTTGATGGCGAATGTTGGCTGGCATGGCAGCGACGTCACCTGCCTTCATCGTCACCCGTGCGCGCGGCGCGCCGGTGTTCTTGTCGCCCACGTCCCAGACGATCTCATCGGAGAGTTGGATGAACCATTCAACGCGATCGTTGCCGTGAAAAACCGGCAGAATGTATTCCTCGGTCGTGGGACAAGCGAGTGACGCCTTGCACACGGCCGTCACCGACGGATTCCAGGTGACGTCGGAGCGGCTGAGATATTTGAACAGGCTGAAAGCATGCAGCTGGCCCTCGAAGCCGGGCTCGGCCAGGATTTCGGGTTCGTCCTGCGAGACGTCGGCGAAGGCTCTGTTGATCGGCATGTCATTGCGCAGCGGAGAATCGCCCGGCAGGCCCGGCATGCGCCGGGTCGCGATGCGCGTGCGCTCGATGGCGCCGACATTGTCACCCCGCTTTGTGCCGAACGCAGTGCCGGTCTCGACGGGGGCCGCGAAAGGGTCGAAACCTTCGTTGACCCAGTCGCGCAGGATGGCTTTGAAGGTCGCCATGATGTGCGCGCCATCGAAGCGCTCGGTGTAATCGACGCCCGCCTCCTTCATGACGCCGTTGAAGCTGCCGGCATACATGTCGACCTGGCCGTAGAGGTTGCGTGTCCCGATCACGTGATCGAAGTTGACCCAGCCATAGAAGAAATTCCACGCCACGTCGCGCATGCAGGCGCGCAGGAAGGCCTCGGCCGACATCTGGTGCGAGCGCGTCTGGCCCTTGGCCGGCCATCGGATGGTGACGAAATATTCATCGCGGGACAGCTCGAACTTGCCCAGCTTGAAAGCGCGATAGCCGTTCTCGTTGCTGGGATCGCTGGAGACAACCTGTGACGGTGCAGTCGACATCGCCTGTTCCCCTACTGAAGGCAGATCTGATTCCACCGCTGCTGGCTGAGTTCGCCCAGCAT
>Ga0070665_100007805_pt1 | contig 10861 bp, 6 predicted proteins | sample KBSS13metaG_FD_65862 | JGI IMG/M metagenome (GOLD analysis project Ga0070665, IMG submission 65862) | Switchgrass rhizosphere microbial communities from Kellogg Biological Station, Michigan, USA - KBS S1-3 metaG | ecosystem: Host-associated > Plants > Roots > Rhizosphere > Soil ...
GTAGCGCAGCTCCCAGTTGCGGTCGTCGGTGGTGACCACCGTGCCGGTGCGCAGGCGGCGCTTGAGTTCATCCTCTTCCTCGCCGGTGACGCCCAGCGCCGCCTCGAACAGCGCCCGCTGCACTTCGGCGATCGCCGGGATCGGAATCTCCGGCGGGAGGACATCGTCGAGCAAATGATCGTCGCGAAGGTAGGCGTGGGCGAGGACATAGTCGCCGATCGTCTGGCTCGGACGGAGGCCGCCGCAGTGGCCGATCATCAGCCACACCTCGGGGCGGAGCACGGCGATATGATCGCAGATCGTCTTCGCGTTGGACGGGCCGACGCCAATGTTGACCAAAGTAATCCCGCCGCGCCCTTCGGCCATCAAATGGTAGGCCGGCATCTGGTGGCGCCGCCATCGGCCCGCCGCGATTTCCGCTTCGGCGTTGGTCAGCTCGCCCGGTTCGTACACCGCGCCGGGGACCGACAGCGAGGTGAAGTGGCCGTCCTTCTTGCGCAGCGCGTCGACCGCGAAGCCGACGAACTCGTCGACGTAGCGGACGTAGTTGGTGAACAGCACCCAATGCTGGAAATGCTCGGCCGGGGTGCCGGTGTAATGCTTGAGCCGCGCGAGGCTGAAGTCGGTGCGCGGCGCGTCGAACAATGACAACGGGCGGCAATCGCCGGGCGCGTCGAGCCGGTCGCCGTCCGCGACCTCATCGCCGATCGCGACCAGTTCGTTGGCCGGGAACCATCGCGACAGCTCGGTCGTGCTGACATTGCCGAGCTCGATCCCGCTGTCGTCGATGACGTAGGGATAGGGGATCTCGCTCTTCGAGCGTCCGACCGAAATCTCGACGCCATAGTCGTCGACCAGATGCTGCAGTTGGACCGCGAGATAGTCGCGGAACAGGTCGGGCCGGGCGATGCTCGACGCGTAGCAGCCGGGGTCGTTGAGGCGGGCGAAGGCGCGGGTCGCGGCGCGGCTCGGGATCGGCGCGGTCGGGTGATAATCGATACGCAATTCGGGGTAAGCGAAGCGCCCGGCGGCGCGCTCGCGCGGGTCGGGCATTTCCCCCCGTTCGAGGTAGAGCGTCAGCGATTCGCGGAGGTTGGCGACCGACTCATCGAAGATCGCGCACAGCTGCTCGACGATCGCCTGGACGGGTTGGGACTTCAACATGGGTCACGATTGCAGCGACTGAGCCGCTGACGCAAGTCAGGCGGCATGCCCGTCGGGCACGCGCAACATCGCGAGCGCAGCGAGCACCATGACGATCGCCGCAGCGAGCATCGTCCAGATCGGCTGGTCGGGGAAGAAGGCCTTCATGATCGAGCCCATGACCGTCGCGACCAGCAACTGCGGGATGACGATGAAGGCGTTGAACAGCCCCATGTAGATGCCGAGCTTGCGCTGCGGCAGGCTGCTGGCGAGGATCGCATAGGGCATGGCGAGGATCGACGCCCAGGCGATGCCGACGCCGACTTCCGACACGATCAGCGCCTTGGGATCTTTGAGCACGAGGAAGCTGGCATAGCCGGCCGCGCCGCACAGCAGGCAGATCATATGCGTCCGCGCCTTGCCGACGGAGCGGGCGAGGAATGGCAGGACCGCCAGCGCGACGACCGCCGCGACCCCGTTATAGACCGAGAACAGGACGCCGACCCAATTGCCCGCCTCCTGGTAGGCCGGACTCGCCGGGTCGGGCGCGTGAAAGAAGTTCTGCGCGACGACGGGCGTGGTGTTGATCCACATGATGAACAGCGCCGACCAACTGAAGAATTGCGCGAGCGCGAGGCGCTTCATGACCGTCGGCATGCCCGAGAAATCGCCGACGATATGGGTCAGCATGTTCGCGGTGGCACCCTGCCGCGCGAGGCCGATCGCGGCGAGGCTCGCGATGCCGTAGGCGATCAGCAGGCCCGCCAGGACGTACATCTCTTTCTCGAGCTGGAACCACAGGACCGCGAGCTGGACGAGTACGCCGCCAATGATCCACGCGAAGCCGCGGCCGAAACTGCGGGCAGCAAGGGCGCGGATGATCTGGTCGTTGTCGGGATGACCGTCGTCGCCGCCGAACGCGGCCATTTCATCGGGCGAATATTCCTTGGTCGAGAGCACCGTCCACAGCACCGCCGCGAACAGGGCGACGCCACCGGCCCAGAAGCTGATCCGCACGGTTTCGGGAATCTGCCCCGCCCCGCCGGTATTCGACACACCGAAATGGTCGAGCACGTAAGGGAAGATCGAGCCGAGCACCGCGCCGGCGCCGATGAAGGCAGTCTGCACCGCGTATCCGGCAGTATGCTGGTCCTTCCGCAGCATGTCGCCGACGAAGGCGCGGAATGGCTCCATGGTAATGTTGAGGCTGGCGTCGAGCGCCCACAGCAGGACCGCGGCCATCAGCAGCTGCGTCGACAAGGGCATCAGCACCAGCGACAGCGCGGCGAGGATCGCGCCGCCGAGGAAATACGGCCGCCGCCGTCCCAGCCGGCCGAGCCACGTCCGGTCCGACAAGTGGCCGACGATCGGCTGGACCAGCAGTCCGGTCAGCGGCGCCGCGATCCACAGCGCCGGCAAATCGTCGAGGCTCGAACCCAGTGACTGGAAGATCCGGCTCATGTTCGCGGTCTGCAGCGCGAAGCCGATCTGGATGCCGAAAAAGCCGAATGAAATGTTCCACAACGCCGGGATCGACTGCCACGGTTTCTGGACGCCCTGCCCCTCGCTCATTCGCTTTCCCCTCGGCTGCGCCGGCGCGCGGCATTGCGATAGTCTCGCGGAGTCATACCGAACCGCTCGCGAAAGCGAACGGTGAAATGCGACGGGCTGGAAAAGCCGAGCCCATAGGCGATCTCCGACACCGGATTGTCGCTGGTCGCGATGCGCCGCGCGCCGAGGTGCAAGCGATAGACGCGGGCATAGTCGGTAAAGGTCATCCCCATGATCCGCCGGAAGCGGCGCGAGAAATAGGCTGGCGACAACCGGCACAGGGCCGCGGCCGCATCCTGGCTCAAGGGCTTGTCGGGGGCCGCGCGCAGCGCTTCGAGCGCGGGCAGCAGCCGGCCGGCATGGCGCCGCTGCGGGATGATCTCCGCCGCCTCGGCTTCGGGCGCCTGGGCGGCGGCGATCAGCAACAGCTCGAGCAGACGCTCGCTCGCCTGCGTGTCGTTACGGTCGGCCGCTTCGACCAGCCAGTCGGCGAGGATGCACATGCGGTCCCGGGCTTCGCCTTCGGGCCAGGCGCAGAACGGCTGCTGCAACCGGCCAAGCCCGAGCCCACGGCCGAGCGATTCGACGAGAAACGGATCGGCCTGGACCAGCACCCATTCCATCGCTCCGCGGTCGAGCCGGTAATCGTGATGGTGCATCGACGGGACGAACGTCAGCGCGCCGGTGCCCAGCCGATGCCGCTGCCCGCCGGCGACGAACTCGCCCGACACGCGCCGGAACAGGACCAGCTCGGCGACATCGTGGAAGTGCATGAACGAGCCGATCTCCGGCGCGTCGGCGCGGATCGTAACCCGCTCGGCAACAACGGAAATTCCGAGCGGAAGCTCGACCGGCTCGCAAATCGGACGCAACATTCGGTCACCTCAATGACAGTCCGATGACGATCGAACAAGAACAACCGCTGTCACAACAGGTCATCTACACGATAGTTTATTCGCGCGACCGCGACAGCATCGTCGACTGACGCGTGGCCGGGCGTGGGATAAGTTGCCCGGGTGAACCCGTCGCGCTCGCACTCCCCCTTGGCTCGCCAGCTCGAGCGTGACGGGTTCATTCACGTCCCCGGCGTGCTGACCCCAGCGGTGATGGACTCGCTCGGGCTGCGCGCCGACGCGACGTTGTTCCGGGAGAGCGCCGAGGCGCGGGCGGAAGTGAAGTCCAACGGCTCGCTGATCCACCTCGCCGACAATCCCGAATATGCCGACATCGTCGGCGCGTCCGCGATCACCCTGCTGCTGCGCGATTGCGGCGCGGCCGACCCGCGCTGGACTGGCGGCTTCCTGATCTCGAAGCCCGGCGGCGGCCCGCCGCTGTTCTGGCACCAGGATTGGTGGGGCTGGGACGATCCGTCGAGCTACGCTGCAGCCGCGCAGCAATTGTTCGTGATGATCTATTTGACCGATACGCGGCCGGACAACGGCTGCCTCAGGGTCATCCCGGGATCCCACCGGCGGGATCACCCGCTGCACCATCTCGACGCGGCCCATTCGTCCGGCATGCAGGGTTACACCGACCCCGCGAACCCGGCCTACGCCGATCATCCCGACCAGTTCGCGGTGCCGGTCAGGGCCGGCGACGTGCTGATCGGCGATGCGCGGCTGATCCATGGCGCCTTCGCCAACCGGACCGACGAGGAGCGTCCGCTGCTGACCTTATGGTACATGCCCAACTGGTCGGGCATGCCGGCACCGATGCGGGCGCTCGCCTATCAGGGGTTCATGCGCGGGGACGACATCAAGCCGACCGCGGCCCAGCCGCGGACGCCGCTCGACTGGCCCGAGCCAATCCGCCGCCGGGTCGAGCATCTGCTCCCGCCCGACGACGGGGGTGTCCCACCGATGCGCTGGAACCGCCTGCCCGACTTCGCAAAGTTAGCCGCGTGAAGCCCCTTCTCGCGGCGCTGGCGGGGGCGGTCATCGCGGTATCTCCGGCCGCGGCTGCCACCCCCGCCAGCCTCGACGACGAAGTGTTCTACCACATCTTCACGCGCTCGATGCGCGACAGCAACGGCGACCGCAACGGCGATCTGAAGGGCATCGAACAGAGCCTGCCGTACCTGCAGAAGCTCGGCGTCAGCTCGATCCTGCTGACGCCGCTCTACCCCTCGCCCTTCTACCACAATTATTTCGCCAGCAGCTTCGACGGCATCGACCCCGAATATGGGACGATGGCCGATTACCGGAGCCTGGTCCGGGCGATCCATGCGCGCGGCATGAAGCTCTATCTCGACGAGGAATTCCAATACGTCACCTACGACCACGACTGGTACAGAACGGCGCTCGGCAATCCGGCGTCGCCGTACAGCGACTTCCTCATCTGGCACGGCCCCAACAATTCGCAGCCGGAGACGGCGGTGTTCAACATCACCATCGCGCCGCGCTTTCCGGGCGCCGAGACGGGGATCACCACGGTCAATCTGAAGTCGCCCAAGGTGCGCGCGTGGGCGACCGATTATCTGCTCGGCTGGGTCGACCCGAACGGGGACGGCAAGTTCGACGACGGGGTCGACGGCTTCCGCCTCGATCACATGATGGACGACCTCGACGGTAAGCACATCCTGACCAACCTGTTCGACACCTTCTGGCAGCCGATTTTCGCCAAGCTGCGCTCGACCAATCCCAGGCTGCAACTCGTCGCCGAACAGTTCGACTGGGGCGACGGCGCCGACTTCCTCAAGCGCGGCCACGTCGATGCGGCCTTCGCCTTCCCGCTGACCGGGGCGATCCGTACCTTCGACAAAGCCAAGATCGTCGCCGCGATCGGCACCGTCGCCGCGGCTATTCCGGCGGGCAAGCATGAGCTGACGTTCGTCGAGAATCACGACATGAGCCGGATTGCCTCCGACCCCGGGATCACGCCGGAGAAGTTGCGCACGGCGGCGACGCTGATGATCCTGCTCAAGGGCACGCCGTCGATCTATTACGGCCAGGAACTGGGGATGCAGGGCAAGCCCTTCGACCAGTTCAAGTCCGACGAACGAGAGATCGGCATGCGCGAGGCGTTCAAGTGGAGCGCCAAGGTCGAGGCGCCGGGCGAGGCGGCCTGGTACAAAGGCCCGAAGGCCTATTGGACCGAGCGCTTTGCCCGCGACGACGATGGCGTGTCGGTCGCCGAGCAGGAGCGCGATCCCAAGTCGCTGCTCAATCATTACCGCAAGCTGCTGAAGCTCCGCACCGCCAGCGCCGCCTTTGGCAGCGGCGCGCAGCGGATCGTGCCGACGAGCGACGGCTTCCTCGTCATCGAGCGCCGCGACCGGCGCCAGAAATATCTGGTCGTCGCCAATCTGACCGGTCGTGCCGCGGAATATCTGGCGTCGGGGCGGGACGCGTTCACTGGCCGTGCCGTGAGCGGACTTCATCTGAAACCGTTCGAAACGGCGGTGCTGCGCCAATAAATGGCGCAGGGGGTGACGGCGGGTTTATTACTCGATAGCCATGCCGCCGAATCTGGGGAGATTGTAGCGATGGTGATGGCCACCCAAACCGGCGAAGGCGAAGCCAACTCGAGCGCGATGGAATTGCCGGACGGCGGCGTCGACGCCCCGAACCTGCGCTATTTCGTGATGGCGCTGTTCTTCATCTTCGGCGGCATCACCAGCTTCAACGACGTCATCATCCCCAAGCTGAAAGAGCTGTTCACGCTCAATTACACGCAGGCGATGCTGGTCCAGTTCTGCTTCTTCACCGCTTATCTGGTGATCGGCATTCCGGGGGCGCAGCTGGTCAAGAAGATTGGCTACATGCGCGGCGCGGTGGCAGGCCTGCTGACGATGATGGTCGGCTGCCTGCTGTTCATCCCGGCATCGGCCACCGCGACCTACGGCTTGTTCCTGTTTGCGCTGTTCATCCTCGCCAGCGGCGTGGTCGTCGTGCAGGTCGTCTCCAACCCGCTGATCAGCCTCCTCGGCCCGGCGAAGACGGTGCACAGCCGCCTGACCTTCGCCCAGGCGTTCAACAGCCTTGGCACCACCATCTTCCCGCCGGTCGGCTCGGCGCTGATTCTCGGCGGCCTTGCCGGCGTCAGCGCGGCCCAGCTGTCGGGCACCGCGCTCGACGCGTATCGCACCAGCGAGACCCGCGCGATCGTCTCGACCTATATCGGCCTCGCCGTCGCGCTGGCGGTGATCGCAGCCGTGGTGTGGATGTTCCGCAACAAGCTGCCGGGCGAAAAGCATGACCACAGCCCGCCGCTGGCCGGCTTCTCGTTGCTCAAGCGCCCCCGCTTCGGCCTCGGGGCGATGTGCATCTTCCTCTACGTCGGCGCCGAGGTCTCGATCGGCTCGCTGATCGTCAATTACCTGACCCAGAAGGAAGTGCTTGGCGGGACCGCCGAAGCCGCCGGCAAGATGGTCGCCTTCTACTGGGGCGGCGCGATGGTCGGCCGCTTCATTGGTTCGTACTTGCTGCGCATCATGAGCCCTGGCAAGATCCTCGCCACGGTGGCGACCGGTGCGATCCTGCTCATCGGCATTTCGGCGAACACGACCGGCACCACCTCGGCCTACAGCCTGCTGGCGATCGGCCTGATGAACTCGATCATGTTCCCGACCATCTTCAGCCTGGCGTGCGAGAAACTCGGACCCCGCGCGGCCGACGGCTCGGGCATCATCAACATCGCGATCTTCGGCGGCGCGGTCGTGCCGGTCATGACCGGCGCGCTCGCCGACACGACCGGCAGCCTCCAGTTCTCGCTGCTGCTGCCGGCGCTCTGCTACGCGATCATTGCCGGGTTCGGCATCTATGCGCGGCGGCCGGCGGAAGGTCCGGTGATGAAAGCCCTGACCGCCTGACGCGATCGGGCGTCAGGCGCTGACGCTCGACTCCCGGACCGTCAGGTGGACGGGCAGCAGGCTGTTGCGACCCTCGCCCGATTCCACGGCGTCGATCAAAGTATCGACCAGCATCTCGGCCGCGCGGCGCGGGTCCTGCGCGACCGTCGTCAGGCGCGGCGTCGACAGGCCGGCCGCCGGGATGTCGTCGAAGCCGACCACCGCGACGTCGCCGGGGATCGTGTGGCCGTGGTTCTGGAGCGCGTGCATGGCGCCGATCGCGGTGACATCGCTGGCGGCAAAGATCGCATCGAACGCCGCGCCGCGCTTCAACAGTTCCTCGATCGCGCCGGCCCCGCTTTCCTCGCTCGGGTCAGCGTTGATGCACAGCTGATCATCCGGCGCGATGCCGGCAGCGCGGAGCGCCCGGCAGTAGCCGCGCCAGCGCTCCTGGAATTCCGGATAGCCGGGCTCGGCGGTGCCAATGAAGGCGATCCGGCGGCGGCCCTGCTGGAGCAGATGCGTGGTCGCGTCGAACCCACCTTGCTCATTGTCGGACGAGACCGTGGCGCCGATCTGTCCCTCGGTGGCCGCGCCCCAGCGAACGAAGTGCGCGCCGCGCTCGATCAGTTGCTCGAGCTTCGGGCGGTATTCGAGATAGTCGCCATAGCCGAGCAGCACGATGCCGTCGGCCTTGCGGCTGTCTTCGTAGTCGACGTGCCAATCGGCCGACAGCTGCTGGAACGAGATCAGGAGGTCGTAGCCATGATCGGCGCAGCGGCGGACCATCGGCCCGAGCAGCGACAGATAAAACGGATTGATCTGCGCCCCGCCCGCTTCCCATTCCTCGAAGAACAGCACGGCCAGCGTGCGCGAGTGGCGGCGGCGGAGGCCCGACGCATTCTTGTCGACCTTGTAATTGAGCTGCTCGGCGGCGGCGAGAACGCGCGCCCGGGTCGCGTCGCTGACCGACGAACTGCCCGACAATGCGCGCGAAACGGTCGGTTGCGACACGCCGGCCAAAGCCGCGATGTCGAAGGAGGTCGGCCGCCTCTGCGTCATAGATGTGAAGCCTTAGCGACTTGAATACGTATGTATAGCCGTTCGCCCCCGTTCCGCTCGCGCCAACGTCTGATAGTCTAAGCTTGGGAGAGGGGTCTTTGCCCCTTTGCGATTTTCGTGCCCGGCGTGCGGCGCCGGTTTGAGGGGGCTTACTAATGATGAAAATCACCACGCGTACGCGGTTCGTGGCGGCGACGAGCTCGCTGGCCATGGCAACGATGCTCGCGTCGAGCCCGGCGTTCGCGCAGGATACGACTGCCGCTTCGGTGGCCGTTACCGGCGCCGCGTCGCAGGACACGGTTGCGCAGGATCCCGCGCCGACGCCGCCGGCTGCCGAAGAGCCGGGCATCGTCGTCACCGGCTTCCGCGCCGCGCTGCGCAGCGCCACGGCGAAGAAGAAGAATGCGGAAACGGTCGTCGAATCGGTCACCGCCGAAGACATCGGCAAGCTGCCCGACAACAGCATCGCGGAATCGATTGCCCGCCTGCCCGGCCTCGCCGCCCAGCGGAACAACGGCCGCGCGCAGATCATCTCGATCCGCGGCTTCGGTCCCGACTTCTCGACGACGACGCTGAACGGCCGCCAGCAGACGACTACCAACGACAGCCGCGCGGTCGAGTTCGACCAATTCCCGTCGGAAGTCCTCTCGGGCGTCGACATCTACAAGACGTCGGAAGCCGACCACACCGCCGGCGGTCTCGTCGGCAGCATCGACCTGCGGACGATCCGGCCACTCGATTTCGGCAAGCGCGTCATCGCCGTCGGCGTTCGCGGCACGTACGTCGACCAGAAGCTGCTGCCGGACTCGAAGGATTTCGGCGGCCGCGTCTTCGCCACTTACGTCGACCAGTTCGCCAACGATACGTGGGGCCTCGCCGTATCGGCCGCTTACACCAATGAGCCGTACCAGACGCGCGACTGGAACGCCTGGGGCTATTCCGACTATCCGAGCGGCAACCAGGGCATGTTCGGCGTCAAGACTTGGTTCGAGACCGACCAGCTGAAGCGCTTCGGCGGAACCGCCACCTTGCAAGGCCGGCTCAGCGACAACCTGACGATGACGTTCGACGGCTTCTATTCGCACTTCGTCGACAACATCGATCAGAAGGGCTTCGAGATGCCCTTCAAGTTCAGCCCGTTCAACCAGGTGCTGAGCGAATCCTCGGAAGGCGGCGTCGTCACCGCCGCGACGATCCAGGGCCTGCCGCTGATCGAGAATTACACCAACGACAAGAAGGCCGACCAATATTCGTTCGGCTGGAACACCCTGTGGGACGGTCACAATGGGTGGAAGGCGCTGGCCGACCTCAGCTGGTCGCGCACCGACCGGACCGAGCACCGCATCGAGACGACCGCCGGCATCATGTACGGCCGCAACCAGGGTGCGAACTGCGTGCTCGCCAATGGCTGCGCGACGGTGTCGTACACCATGACCAACCATGGCCCGGAATATGTCAGCAACTTCAACGGCGCCAACCCGGCGCTAGTGCTGACCGACGTCGAAGGCTGGTCGGGCGGCAACTTCGTCCAGGCGGGCTATGACAAGGTCCGGTCGAGCAAGGACGACCTCAAGGAAGCGCGCGCGGAAATCGAGCGCGAGCTCGGCACCTTCGTCAAGTCGATCAAGGTCGGCTTCGACTATACCGACCGCGATAAGAAGCTGGGCCAGATCGAGGGCTTCCTCGCGCCGCCGAATGGCCAGACGTCGGTGGCGATCCCCACGGACGTTCTTCAGGACAGCTTCACGCTTGACCGCGGCTTCGGCGAGATCCTGTCATGGGATCCCCGCGCCATCCGCGACCAGGGTATCCTGACGTTCATCGACAACACCCAGCCGAACACCGGCTACCATGTGACCGAAAAGGTGTGGACGCCGTACATCATGGCGCCGCTCGGCGCCGAGCTCGGCGCGGTCACCATGACCGGCAATATCGGCATCCAGGGGGTCCACACGGATCTGAGGTCGTCCAGCTCCGCCTTCCCGACGGCCCACGACAAATATTGGATGTGGCTGCCCAGCCTGAACCTCAACTTCCGTTGGGATAATGGCTTCGTCGTCCGGGTCGGGGCGTCCAAGCAGTACATGCGGCCGCGCCTGACCGACCTCAATAACGCGATCGACTTCCACTACAGCAATATCCTGCAGGTCTATTCCGGCAGCGGCGGGAATCCGTTCCTGCGGCCGTATCAAGCCAAGGCGGTCGACCTCAATCTCGAGAAGTACTTCGGGAACAAGGGCTACATCGCGCTCCAGACCTTCTACAAGCACATGGACACGTACATCGCCAACGGCAACACGACGAACTTCGATTATT
>Ga0070665_100007806_pt1 | contig 10861 bp, 9 predicted proteins | sample KBSS13metaG_FD_65862 | JGI IMG/M metagenome (GOLD analysis project Ga0070665, IMG submission 65862) | Switchgrass rhizosphere microbial communities from Kellogg Biological Station, Michigan, USA - KBS S1-3 metaG | ecosystem: Host-associated > Plants > Roots > Rhizosphere > Soil ...
GGGCGATGACGCGATCGATCCTCGACCGCATCTTTCAGCAGGAGTCGATCAATTTTCTGCTGACCAACAGAATCCCTCGCCGGCTGGCGACCCGATTCATGGGATGGTTCAGCGGCATCGAGCAACCGCTGATTCGGGACCTGTCGATCAAGACCTGGCAGCTCTTCGCCGGCAGCCTCGATCTGCACGACGCGAAGGCGACGCGATTCCGAAGCCTGCACGACTGCTTCATCCGCGAGCTGAAGGACGGCGCGCGTCCCGTGGACGGCGCAAGCGACGTGATCGTCAGCCCGTGCGACGGGATTGTCGGTGCCTCCGGCCGGATCCGCGGCACCCAGCTCTTTCAGGCCAAGGGCTTTCCCTACACCCTGGACGATCTGCTGACCGATCCACGGCTGATCGCAACCTATCGCGACGGCCACTACGTGACGTTGCGCCTGACGTCCACCATGTACCATCGCTTCCACGCGCCCTGTGACTCCGATCTGGACGAGGTGATCTACATCTCCGGCGACACCTGGAACGTGAACCCGATCGCGTTGCGGAGGGTGGAGCGGCTGTTCTGCAAGAACGAGCGGGCGGTGCTCCATACGACCGTCCGGGACTCGATCGAGTCGCTCGCGCTCGTGCCGATCGCGGCGATTCTGGTCGCGAGCATTCATCTGAACTTCGTCGACGTCCCTCTCACGTTGACCTACAAGGGACCGAACCGGATTCCGTGCGGGGCATCCTTTCGCAAGGGAGATGAGATGGGGCACTTCCGGCACGGCTCGACCATCATCGTCTTCGGGACCCCGGGACTCGAGCTGTCGGAATGCGTCGTGGAGAACGCCGTGATCCGGATGGGGCAGCCGTTGTTCCGTCATCGCGAGAGAAGGCTGCCGTAGAGCCCGGCGTCCAACCGGGCCGGGCAGGGCCCGTCCTCCGGTTTTAGAGGACGCAGGGTTGGTCAGTGAACCGCCTCGGCGCGGGCGACCAGCGGTTCTGCGGTGGTCGCCGTGTGCGTCTCCGCGTACGCGCGATACAGCGGCGCGAGGGCCGAGTCCCAGCCGCGCGTCAGCGCGTACTGCCGTCCGGCCTCACCAATCGGCTTCCGCTTCTCGGGACGCCGCAAGAGCTCGGTGCACCGGTACGCGAAGTCGTATAGATCGCTGCAGACGAACCCGGTCCGGCCCGGGCAGATGTTCTCGCGCGGGCCGCCGGCGTCGCTCACCAGCACCGGCAGCCCGCAGGCCTGGGCTTCGAGCACCACGTTGCCGGCGGTGTCGGTCCGGCTGGGGAACAGAAAGACGTCCGACGACGCCATCGCGATCGCAACCTGATCCGGGGTCAACGTGCCCGTGAAGATGGCATCGGGGCACGTCTGCTGGAGCTCCCGCCGCATCGGCCCGTCGCCGACGATGATCAGCCGGTGAGGCGTCCCGGCCTCCGTGAGCGATCGGGTGAGAGGTCCGAGCAGGGAGAGCCCTTTTTCCTTCGAGGTCCGGCCGGCGTACAGCAGCGCCGGTCGCGCGCCGGACACGCCCCATCGCTCGCGCAGCGACGCCGATCGCAGCGCCGGATCGAAACGGGCCGTCTCAACGCCGCGGCGCCAGATTTCGATCTTCGAGGATTCGATGTGTCCTCGAACGAGCATGGCGCGGGTGGCCTCCGACGGGACGAAGATGCGATCGCACTGGCCGTACGGCCAGCGCATGTACTGGTGCATCAGGTTGCCCAGTCGATCCGAGCCGCTGAGCACTCTCGTGTACTCGGCCAGGTCGGTATGGAAGCTGCCGACCATGCGAAGGCGGAGCCGGCGCGCCACCCACATCGCCGCCAGGCCGACCGGTCCCGGTGTCGTGTAGTGGATCAGCTCAATCCGGTCTGAAGCCGCCTGACGCAGGAATCGCTGGAACGGCGGCCAGTAGATCTTCATCTCGCGGTAATACGGGATGCCCATTCCTCGCGCCGGGAGCGCCAGGTACTCGTCTGAATCGGTGCCGTCCGTCTCGCAGGTATATACCCGTAGATCGAGCGAGTCCGGTGCATGTGCGAGCACGGCACGCAGCGTCGTCGTCACCCCGTTGACCTTGGTGAAATCGTTGTCGGTGAAGATGGCGACTTTCATAACCGGCGGGAACCCCCTGCGACGCGGAACGCCACACGCGTCGCGTGACCCCAAGCTGTCATGGCATCGTGCGATACCCCAGTATCCAGTGCGGACGTGACAACATCACGAACGCCGCGACACGACCGGGTAAAGACTTGCGAGATCGGGCCGGCGAGGCGCTAGCGCCGCCGGTCATGCGGCAGCCTGGGCGCCCTGGGGATACGGCGGAAGCTGACCTCGTGGGCCAGCGTCCGACGCGCACCGATCTCGAGCAACTCCTGCTCGGCCTGGCGCCAGAACGCGCCGCTCTCCGCGCGCCCGCCCGCCGCGCGGGCGAGGCAATGCGCACGCGACGCAATCTCGTCGGGTGTCGGAAAGGCGTCCACCGGCAGCGTGACCGGTGATGAACGATGGCGGCGGCCGGTTCGGCGGTGAGACATGGTGTGGGCCAGGTGCGCTGTCTCTACACGCTGCCGCAGGCGCGTACCGGCGTGAACTCAACCGTGTAAATTCTTCGAGACGTTTACGGCGGGACCGCGCAAAGTTACACAGCAATCACAGCGTCTTCACATCGCCCGCGTACCTTCTCCTCCCGGATCGCTTGACTCGCGAATTGGAGGACAGGATGGGGCGTTTCGTCGTCGGCCATAAGTCGCAGGTGGCGTTGGTCACCGCTCTCGTCGTGCTGGTTGGCGCCTGGGTCGTTGCCGCGCCCCACGGAGAGTCAGAGGGTCGCTTCTCGGATTTTCTGCGGTTCTCCGCGCCCGCCGGCGATCGGCCCGCGACGACCGATACGGTCATCGACGGGGTGAGAGCGGCCGTGCTGCCGAACGGCCGGCTGGTCACGCCGGCCGGCACCGAGGTCAACGTGCAGGCGCCAAAACCTTTCGGGCTGGCGCTGTCGCCCAACGGCGAGATCCTCGCCACGCTCAACAGCGGCGCGGGGCCGTTCTCGCTGACCCTGATTACCCAGATTCGCAGTCACACACCGGTGGTCAAGCGCATCGACCTCAATGCCAGTTTCATGGGTGTGACGTTCTCGCCCGACAGCAGGCGCGTCTACCTCTCCGGCGGCGAGAACGGCAACATCTGGATCGGCGACGCGATCGCCGGACGGATCATCGGCTCGGTCAACCTGAATGGCCCGGCCCATGTCCTTGATCGCCCGCTCGATGTGATCGCCACGCCGCAGCTGCATTTCAAGGGCGCCTTTCCGGGCAACATGGCGATCGCCGGCGACGGGCGCTTTCTCTACGTCGTGGACCAGGGCGGCTTTCAGGTTCACGTGATCGACGTGTCCAGGATTCAGACCGGAGTTGATGCGCAGGGGCGGATCACGGAACCGGACAACTTTGCCGCCGTCGTCGGGCATGTCACGGTCGGGCGCTACCCCTTCGGGATCGCGCTCGCTCATGACGACCGTACCCTGTTTGTGACCCACGTCGGCGTGTTCCAGTACAGCCACCTCCGGCCGGCGAATCCGACCGGCAACGGCAACGTCGATTACCCCCTCTGCTATCCGGGCGTGGGGTATCCGGATGAGACGCGCAACGATCGCGTGATCGAAATCAACGCGATCGATCCTCGCAACCTGCCGGATAGCCTCCGCGATCCCGACGGCATTCGATGTGGATACGTGCCGACCGATCGGCTCTACACGGTGCCGGGACTCGGCAGTCCCAATGCGCCGCAGTCGTCTTCGGTCTATGTGCTGGACGTCAGCGACCCGCGTCGCCCCGAACGGCGAGAGATCGTGAAGACGGGACCACTGGTGGGGCAGCGTGAAGACGGGATTGACGCCTACAGCGGCAGTCATCCGAACGCGGTCGTCGCCGGTCCGGAGGCGATCTACGTCGCCAATGGCAACAACGACAGCATCTCCGTGCTCGATCCGAGAAGCTACGAGGAACGCGGTCGGATCGGGCTGTCGCTGCTGCGCGGGCAGGACCGCAGTTTGAAAGGCGTGCAACCGGTCGGCCTCGCGTTGAGTCCGGGCGGAGACTATTTGTACGTGGCGGAGGCGGGTGTCAACGCTCTGGGCGTGATCAGGCTCGACGGCAAGCACGGCGATCTCGTCGGCCACATTCCGACCGGTTGGTGGCCGAGCAGCGTGCGGGTCAGCGCCGATGGTCGATCGTTGTATGTCGCCAACGCCCGTGGCCGCGGTGCAGGGCCCAACCCCGTCGGCGAGAGCCGCTCGCCGAAGTTCAGCGTGCTGGGGACGGTGAACATCATTCCGACGCCATCGGAGCGGCAGTTGGATGCCTATACCGCGCGCGTCTATGCCAACAACGGGCTGGTCGACGTCACCCGCGACGACGACCGCGGCTTCGGGTTCGGCCATCGCCAGGACTCACGGAATCCGATCCCGAGCGAGCCCGGGAAGGCGAGCTCCCAGATCAAGCATGTCGTCTTCATCAACAAGGAGAACGCCACGCACGACCTGCTGCTGGGCGACATCACCCAGACACGGCGCGGTGCGCCGGTGAACGGTCAGCCGGCCTTCTCGCTGGGCAACGCGGCGAGCCCGAATCATCACGAGCTGGCGTTGCGTTTTTCCTTCAGCGACAACTTCTTCCTGGAGCCGTCGGTGTCCTCGGACGGCCACCGCTGGCTGACCGGACAATACACCACCGAATCCGAAGAGACGCACTGGCCTGCTTCGTACGGCGGCCGGCGCAACGATTCCGGTGACGACCCCGAGGTCATCAAGAACTATCCCGGACGCGTCGGGTTCACCGATGCCAACGCCTCTCCGGAGCCGAACGACTACAACGAGCACGGCGGCATCTATCTCCACTTGAACCGGCACGGCAAGAGCTTCGTCAACTTCGGCAACGGCTTCGAGTTCGCCGTGATTGACGAGCCGGGTGGCGTCGAGCCGACCGGTGCCCGTGAGCACGTCAACGTGCCGATGGAGAAGGTGGTCCGCGACAACAGCGACCATCTCTTCCCGACCTTCAATACCCACATTCCCGACGCCCCGCTCTCCGAAGACCCGTCGCGGTTCAACCGCTTCGACCGTTTCAAGCAGGTGTTCGAGTCCCGGTTCGTCGACCGCCACCGCGACGTCTGCAAGCTGCCGCAGTACGTCGACCTGTACTATCCGAACGACCACGGCGGCGGCGCACGGGACATCAACCCCAACGGGCCCGACTGGTCCTTCACGCGATTCGTGCAGGACAACGATGCCGCGCTCGGCCTGACCGTCGAACTCCTCTCGAACAGCCCCTGCTGGAAGGACACCGTGATCTTCGTGGTCGAGGACGACACGCAGAACGGCGCCGACCACGTGGACGGGCACCGTTCCATCTTCCTCGCCATCAGCCCGTGGGTGAAGAAGCAGTACGTCAGCAAGACGCATACGAGCCTCGCCAGCATCTTCAAGACCGTGAACCTGATTCTCGGCTTGCCGCCGCTCAATCAATATGACGCGGCGGCGACCGACCTTCGGGACATGTTTACCGGCAACCCGGAGTTCAGCCCCTACCAGGTTCAGCCGATCCAGTTTGCGCAGCGGGCCAATCCGCTCTGGCTGGCGCTGACACGGAACCTCGATTTCAGCCGCCCGGACACGGATGAACTCAGGCTGCAGGCGGCCATCATGAAGTCCGAGGGGCTCCCGCGCCAGGGCGCGGCGACGAAACACTAGGCAGAACCGTTCGCCCCTATAGTTGGTACGCTCGCGGGGACGCACACCGCACGTCGCTGCGGCCATGCGCGCCAGCCATGGGAGGGACTGAACGATGCCATGCGATTTGGAAATCATCAGAGAGGTGCCGCTGTTCGCACTGCTCGACGACGAGGAACTGGCCGTGCTCGCGGAGCAGGTCGAGATCGCGCAGTTCGCGCCGAGGCAACGGATCTATCGGATCAACGACCCCGGCGATCGTGCCTACGTCATGATCTCGGGCGCGGTGCAGGTCACCACGATCGACGAGGATCACCAGGATGTGGTCGTCGATCAACCTGGACGCGGCGAGTTCTTCGGCTTCGCGTCGATGCTCGATCAGACGCCGCACCAGACCAACGCGATTGCCCTCGAAGCGACCACCTGTGTGAGGGTGGACAGGGACGATATCCTGGCGCTTCTCCAGAAGAAGCCGCACGCCGGCATGGACATGTTGACCGTCCTCGGCCGCCAGTTTCATGCGGCGCAGCAATTGGTCCGCAATCGCGCCAGCCGCAATCCGAACGAGATGATCGAAAGCGAGGCGACGGTCGGCGAGAACATTGCGGACGCCGTCGCCTCGTTCGGTGGATCGTGGACCTTCATCATCAGTTTCTTGTCGATCCTCGTGGTCTACACCGCCGTGAATCTCCTGCTCCGAGCCTCAGCGTGGGACCCGTATCCCTTCATCCTGCTCAATCTGTTTCTCTCGATGCTGGCCGCGCTCCAAGCTCCCGTGATCATGATGAGCCAGAACCGTCAGGACACGAAGGACCGCCTGAGAGGCGAGCTGGACTACGAGGTCAATCGCCGCGCGGAATCGGAGATTCAGGGATTGGCCCGCAAGCTGACCCTGATCCAGGACAAGATCGGCGACGTGGACGAGGTGCTCCGCGAGCGACTTCCCGGCCTCGGGAGTCCGCCGCCACGCACGAACCCACCCGGTTGATGCCGCCGAAGGCGGCGGTCGTATCGGCGACTCGAGGCGCGCTCGATCTGATCTGCAGCGATCCCTTCAGCCGCAACGAGCCTGGCATCCTTGCGCCGATTCGTGAGAACCTACTCGAACGGGGCGACGACAACATGCATCTGGCCGATCTCAGCTCGTACGGAGTGCCATGTCCGGCACCTTGACCCGGGTAAGTCCGCTTGCCGGAAAGACCGCCGAGCCATCGTCGCTGGTCAATACGCCACGGCTGGTTGCGGCCTACTACACGCAGCGGCCCGACGTATCGGTCCCCGAACAGCGTGTGCGCTTTGGCACGTCGGGGCACCGCGGCTCCTCCTTCACCGGCACCTTCAACGAATGGCATGTCCTGGCCATCAGTCAGGCGATCTGTCGCTATCGGAAGGCACGGGCCATCGACGGCCCGTTGTTCGTCGGCATCGACACCCACGCGCTTTCCGAGCCGGCGTTTCGCAGCGTGGTGGAGGTGTTGGCCGCCAACGAGGTCGCGGTCCATGTCTCCGCGAACGACGAGTACACGCCGACGCCGGCGGTTTCGCTGGCGATCCTGACCTACAACCGCGGACGCTCGAGCGGCCTCGCCGATGGCATCGTCATCACCCCCTCGCACAACCCGCCGGAGGACGGCGGCATCAAGTACAACCCGCCGCATGGCGGGCCGGCGGGCGGCGACGTGACGTCGTTTGTCGAAGCCCAGGCGAACGAACTGCTGAACGACAGCCTGGGCGGTGTGAAGCGTACGCTGTTCGAGCATGCGCTGCGCGCACCGACCACGCATCGCTACGACTTCCTCCAGGCGTACGTCGCCGCGCTGGACAGCGTGCTGGATCTCGATCTGATTCGGGCGTCGGGGCTTGCCCTGGGCGTGGACCCGCTCGGCGGAGCCGGCGTTCATTATTGGCCCGCCATCGCCGAGCGCTACGGCCTGAACCTGACCGTCACGAATGCGCAGGTGGATCCGACGTTTCGTTTCATGGACGTGGACTGGGACGGGCGGATTCGGATGGATCCCTCGTCTCCCTATGCCGTCCAGTCGCTGATCGGGTTGCGGGATCGGTTCGATGTCGCCGTCGCCTGCGACACGGACCACGATCGTCATGGCGTCGTCGCCAAGAGCGTCGGACTGGTTCCGCCCAATCAGTACCTGGCGGCGTGCACGCACTATCTGTTCTCGAACCGGCCTCAGTGGAGCGGGTCGGCAGGTGTGGGCAAGACCGTGGTGTCGAGCGAGATGATCGATCGAGTGGCCGCCGGTCTTCATCGCGGGCTCTACGAAGTGCCGGTCGGCTTCAAGTGGTTCGTGGATGGCCTGCTCGGAGGCCAGCTCGGTTTCGTGGGAGAAGAAAGCGCGGGCGCCTCCTTCTTGCGGCGGGACGGGACGGTGTGGACGACCGACAAGGATGGCATCGTCGCGGCGCTGCTGGCGGCGGAGATGACCGCAAGGACCCGCCGGGATCCCGGTGAGATCTATGCCGATCTCACGAGTCAGTGCGGCGATCCCGTCTACGAACGGATCGACGCGCCAGCCTCGAGCGTTCAGAAGACCGCCCTGGCGCGGTTGTCTCCGCAGGACGTTCGCACCGACCGCCTCGCCGGCGATCCGATCCGGCAGATTCTCACGACGGCACCGGGAAACCACGAATCCATTGGCGGCTTGAAGGTGAGGTCGGACACGGGGTGGTTCGCGGCGAGACCCTCCGGCACCGAGGACATCTACAAGATCTATGCGGAGAGCTTCAGCGGCCTCGATCACCTTCGGCAGATTCAAGACGACGCCCGCACCATCGTCACCGCAGCGCTGAACGGCGCAAAGCCACACACCTAGCGCGAGTCGCAACACGAGTGTGACGAGGACGACGAAAGCAGGCTCACGTCGGATCGAAACAGCTCTCGAACGCGTAAAGATGGTTCTTCACCTCGCGTCCGTCCTGCGCCTTCAGGGTGGGCCCGCCGAGGTTCTCGCCGGCGACGGTGGCACTGAAGCAGCCGTCTGTGGCGACGAAGAGATCGTAGGTGTCTCGGAGCGTCCGGCGGTCGGGACCCTGCCAGACCAGCGTGCAACTCCACTCGCCGGCCCCGGCGTCGTATTTGTCCGGCCTGTGGCAGATCGCCGTCACCGCGAAGTCCGGCGCGGTCACCGGCCGGAGCCCCATCCGCGACACCTGCAGCTCGACCAGGTTCGCGAACGTCGTCTCGAGCGCACGTTCGATACGCGTCGACGTGATCGGGCTGGCCCCGCAGCCGGAGAGAGCCATCGACGTGATGGCGGCAAGCAACGTGCGCGTGCCGATCGAGTAGCCGCTCATTGTCGTCCTACGTCGCGGCGCAGCAGCAAGCGGTACGCGACCGCAAGGCAGGTGACCACGTACAGAAGGCTGACCGTCATCGCGTAGAGAAGGGGCCCGAAGTACGACGGCTCTGTCAGAAAGCCGTGCCAGGCGTCGAACCCGGACGTCATGAGCATCTGGCGGGCGATCGCGGGAGAGTCCAGGAATGCCAGGAGCTGCATCACCAGGGCTGCGACGGCAGGCAGCCCGACACCGGCCGCGCTGCTGCGCGTGACGATCGAGATGAGCACGGCAAGCGCCGTGAAACCAAAGACCGGCGGCAGAACCGACACCCACGCGAGCACGACACGCGCCGTCGCCTGCCCGGGTGGAAGCACGACGCCCGACAGGTTGATCAGGGGCTGTCGCCCGACGACGAGGGCTCCGGCCGCGACGCTGCTGGTGGCCAGAATCGCGACTGCGGTGGCGGAGAAGGCCAGCGCAGTGAGGACCTTCCCGGCGAATATCTCGGCGCGACTCCGCGATCGCGTGAGCAGGGTCGACCACGTACCGTAACGGTCCTCGGCCGAAAACACATCCCCGCCGACGATGCCGGCGAGAACGGGAAACACCCAGAGCGCGGCAAACCCCAGCACGACCAGAGGTATCGCGAAACCGGAGTCGGTGACCGATCGCCCGAACAAGGTGTCGGTCGGCAGGTTGCTCTGCAGCCGCATCGCTGCTGCGAAGGCGAACGGGCTGATCGCGCACGCGGCGAGGGCGATTCGCACCTTCAGCTGCGCCAACAGCTTCGACCGCTCGACACCCGCCACGGTCACGGATCCCCGCAGGCTCACGACGCCACGCTCGATTCGTGCAGCTGTTCGGCGTCAACCGGCGCCGGCACGCCCGAATCCGGACTGGTGTGCCCCGTGAGCTCGAGGAACAGCGATTCAAGCGATCGCGTGCGGCGTTCCAGATGGCGGACGGCAACGCCGGCGCGCCCGAGGCCCATGATGTAAGCATCGAGCGCTTCGATCGGGGCCGACACGTCCAGGCCACCGCCGGCGATCGGCGTCGCCTTCACGGCAAACCGCTGGGCGGCGACGCTGAGCGCCGTGCAATCGTCGCTCGTGCGCAGCACGTGCACGGCGGCCGGAGCAAGCGTCCGCAACTCGTCGACCGAGCCGGAGAACACCACCCGGCCATCGTTCATCACCGTCAGCATCGTGCAGAGCTCCTCGACCTCGGCCATGTCGTGGCTGCTCAGCACGACGGCAGCGCCCTCATCGGCCAGGCGTCTGGCGACGGCGCGAACGTCGCGCGCGCCGGCGGGATCGAGCGCGCTGGTCGGCTCGTCGAGGAACAACAGCTGCGGCGAGCGAATCAAGGCCGCGGCGAGACCGAGCCGCTGGCGCATCCCGGCGGAGTAGCTGCCCACGGCGTCGTCGGCCCGCGCCTCGATGCCGGTCTGCTCGAGAGCCCGATCGATTGCGCCGGCACGGGTGCGTGTCTCCCCGTCGAGACGAGCGAGCAGCGACAGGTTGGCACGCCCCGACAGGTACGGATAGAAGGCGGGTGTGTCGATGAGCGCCGCGACCCGATCGGGAATGGGTTCCGACATCGCGTCGAGGTCGCGGCCGACGAGACGCACTGACCCGGCGTCGCGCCTGACCAGTCCGAGCAGGACGCGCATCAGCGTGGTTTTTCCCGCACCGTTCGGACCGAGAAGACCGTGCAGCTGCCCGTGCCGCGCGATGAAATCGACGTCACGAAGGGCGTCGCGGCTCCCGAAACGCTTCGACACACCGGAAGCCTCGACGGCAGGCCGAGCGATCATGATGCATCCTAGCGCGGTCCGCAGC
>Ga0070665_100007808_pt1 | contig 10860 bp, 7 predicted proteins | sample KBSS13metaG_FD_65862 | JGI IMG/M metagenome (GOLD analysis project Ga0070665, IMG submission 65862) | Switchgrass rhizosphere microbial communities from Kellogg Biological Station, Michigan, USA - KBS S1-3 metaG | ecosystem: Host-associated > Plants > Roots > Rhizosphere > Soil ...
GGCTCCCGGGTGGGCTACGATCGTTGGGATGACACGTCGGAGGCGGCGCTGGCCAAGGAGGCCAGCCGCGTCAGGGACAACATCCGTGCGGCAAAATCGCGTTTTGTGTTTGCGAAGCTGGACCCCGCTGGCCAACTCCAGTACCGCGTCTTTCTCGATGAGCAACAGTTGCTGCTCGATCGCTACCGCTGGCGGGATCATTTCTATGCCTTGAACCAGATCGTAGGGCTGCACCTCGACATACCTGACACGTTGACGGGGGCGCAGCCGCTGGATGACGCGGCGGACGCCGAGGCCTATATCCGGCGCATCGCGGCGGCCAGGACGGCATTGCACCAACTCGTGGAGCATCTGCGGGCGCAGGCGTCGCATGGGTTCTTCATGCCGAAACCGGTCTACCCCTTGTTGATCGAGGGCGCAAAGAATGTCATTACCGGGGCGCCGCACGATGGTGGAGCGGATAGCCATATTTACGCGGATTTCAAGCGTCGGCTCGCGAAGCTCCCGCTTTCCGAGGATCGCAGGACGCAGCTGATTCTGGCCGCACGCACGGCTTTGCTCGATGACTTGCAGCCGGGTTACGCGGAGTTGCTCAGTGTATTGCAGGAGCAGAAGGCGCGTACGCCGGTCACCGCAGGGGTGTGGCAGACCCCCGATGGGGATGCGTTCTATCAATTCCTGGTGCGTCAATTCACCACGACCCGCACGACACCGGCTGACATCCAGGCACTGGGTTTGCAACAGGTGGAAGCGGTGCATGCCCAGATCGCCGCAGTGATGCACACTCTGGGATTCAATGGCGGGTCGGTTCGGGAGTTCATGGCGCAGACCAAGGCCGATCCGCGTTTCTATCTGCCCAACACTGAGGCGGGCCGCGAGGAATTTCTCGAGCGTGCGCGCAAGATTGCCGGCACGATGGAGGCTCACATTCCCGAGGCCTTTCAGGCCGCTGCGCCTGCGCCGCTGGAGGTGCGCCGCGCTGAAAGTTACAAAGAGGCTGCAGCGCCGGGCGGGTTCTACGACCCGGGCACGAGCGACGGTCGTCGGCCGGGCATTGTCTACCTGAATTTATATGACATGCACCAGCAGCCGCTGTATGAGCTCGAGGATCTCCTCTACCACGAAGGGGTTCCGGGGCATCACATGCAGATGGCGACGATCCAGAGGGACGACCGGATCCCCAGGATGCGCAAAGTCAACGAGTGGTGGCAGGACACCGCTTTTGTGGAGGGCTGGGGGCTCTACGCGGAGCGGCTCGGGAAGGATATGGGTTTTTACCAGGATCCTTATTCGGACCTGGGTCGTCTCACGGGCGAGTTGTGGCGGGCGTGTCGGCTGGTCGTCGATAGCGGCTTGCACTACAAGCATTGGACGCGCGAGGAAGCAATTCGCTACCTGCAGGACAACTCGGCGGCACCTGATGGGACGATTGTGCGGGAGGTCGATCGTTACATTGCCGTGCCGGGGCAGGCGACGGCGTTCACCGTAGGGATGCTGAAGTTCGTGGAGCAGAGGGAGCGGGCGCGCAAGGCGCTCGGTGCGCGGTTTGACCTGCGTGAGTATCACCACGTGGTGTTGGAGAATGGATATCTGCCGCTGTGGGCCTTGGAGGAGCGGGTGGGGCGGTGGATCGACTCCAAAAAGGGTGCGGTGGCCGCCGCGGCGGCGCGCCCCGCGCCGCCTGTGCCGGCGCTGGCACAGGCGTCTTTTCACGACTTTCTGGAGACGTATTGGGCTGATTGGCTGCGCCTCAATCCTGCTTTGGCACTGACGGTGGGGGATTACTCGAACGAGGAGCTCTTCGATGAGTCATTGGAAGATACCTGGCGCGCTCGGGTGTTGGAGCGGCTGAAGCACTATTCGGCGGCCCTGGCGAGTGTCGACCCTGCTGCGTTGAGTCCTGACGATCAGTTGAGCTACAGCATGCTGCGCTACCGGCTCGACCAGGATGTGGGCTTCTACGGGAGCCGTCTGTTTGAAATCGCCCGCATGCTGCCCATCGACCAGTTCCAGGGGTTGCACATCGGGTATGCGGCGGAGGCGGCGGGATCGGGCTCGTTTCCGTTCAAGACCGTGACGGATTACGACAAGGCGCTGGTCCGTGCGGATCACTTTGCGCGCTGGGCTGATGATGTTATCCAGCGCCTGCGCGAGGGAGCGGCGGCGGGTGTGGTGCTGCCCCGAATCGTTGTCGCGCGAATGTTGCCGCAACTGCATGCGCACCTGGGGATCCCGGCGGAGAAAACCCAGTTCTGGCATCCGGTCGAGGGGTTTGCTCCGGGTGTGGCGGCCGCGGATCGGACGCGGCTTTTGGAGGCTTATCGCGCCAAGATCGCTACGGTTATCCAACCTGCCTACCAACGTCTGTATGACTATCTGAGCGCGGAATATCTTCCGCACGCGCGGCCGACCGACGGGTTGGGGCAAATGCCCGGTGGCCGTGAGTTGTACTCCTACTACGTACGCTTCCATACGACTACCGACATGACTCCCGCGCAGATCCACGCTCTGGGAGTGGCGGAGGTTCAGCGCCTTACCTCGCAATTGACGGCCGTGCAGGCAGCCGTGCATTTCAAGGGGACGCTGCACGAGTTTCTCACGCATGTTCGCGACGATCCGTCGCAGCATTTCAGTCAGCCGGAAGAGGTCGTACCTGCGTTCGAGGCAGCTCGGCTGCGGATCGTGCCGAAGTTGCCTGCTCTCTTCGACGTGTTACCGCAGGCGCCGTATGAAATTCGCGCTTTACCCGGGTCGTCGCGCAACTCGCTCGATAACGGGTATTTCGCGCCGGCCGCCGCCGATGGCTCACGGCCCGGTATCCTGTGGGTGAACATCTACGCTTCCGGGGTTCGCGACAAGTTCAATGTCATGACGATCTCTTTGCACGAGGGCTTGCCGGGGCATCATCTGCAGACTTCGCTAGCCCAGGAGCGCACGGACCTCCCTGCGTTCCGGCGCTTCGACTCCACCAATGCGTATGTCGAGGGCTGGGGGCTCTACGCGGAAACGCTGGGTGAGCAAATGGGTTTTTATGCGGAAGATCCGTGGCAGTATTACGGCCATCTCAACTACGCCATGCTGCGGGCCAACCGTCTCGTCGTCGATACGGGGATTCATGCGCAAGGTTGGTCTGTTGCACAGGCGGTGCATTGGATGACGGAGCATTCCTCAATGAGCGAAGCGCAGGCGACGGCGGAAGTCGAGCGCTATGTGGCCTATCCGGGGCAGGCCCTGTCTTACAAGATCGGGGAGCAGAAGATTCTGGAGTTGCGGGAGCGCGCCCGGCGGAAGTTGGGTGCGCGGTTCGATATCAGGGCCTTCCATGATCAGATTCTGCTGGGAGGCAGCATGCCGCTGGCTATCCTGGAGCAGAAGGTCGATCGCTGGCTGGCTGCGGGGGTGACAGCGGCGCGGGCATCGGCTCCCGCCCCGGCGTCGGAATTGGCCTCGGCGCCGGCATCGGCATCAGCATCGGAGAACTAGAATGAGACTCGTTGTCCTGTTGCTGTTGGGGGTGATGGGCTCTGCGGGTGCGTTTGGCGCAACCGGTCGGGTGACGGCGATTGTGGGGGGCTCTGTCGTCGACCTGGCCAGCGGGCGCGCGATTGGCGATGCGGTGCTTTTGATCGACGCAGACCGTATCAAGGCTGTGGGTCCGCGCAGCCTGGTGGCCGTACCCGCCGGTGCTGCAGTCATTCGTGCGGACGGCAAGTGGTTGTTGCCGGGTCTCATGAACATGCATGTGCACCTGGGCTTGAGGCTACCGGGTGCGGCCGGTGAAGCGTTGGCCAACGAGACCGACGTACAGGAAGTGCTGCGCATGGCTGGCAATGCCCGCTTATCGCTCCTGTCCGGTGTCACGACCGTGCGTTTGGTGGGAGAGGATCACGGCACTGATTTTGCGCTGCGCAGTGCTATCGACGGCGGTGAAGTGATGGGGCCGCGGATCAAGACGGCCGGTGAAGTGATCGTGCCGACCGGCGGCCACGGGTCCATGGAAGCGGACGGTCCTTACGCCTTCGCGCATGTCGTTCGCGAGCAGATCAAACAGGGGGCGGACTGGATCAAGATCGCGATCTCGGGCGGGATATCCGATGTGCGTGGTGATATTTCGGCGGCTCCGATGACGGACGAGGAAATGTCTACGCTCATTGAAGTGGCCCATCGCAACGGGATCAAAGTCACCGCTCACAATGGCTCGAGCGTCGCGGCCCACCAGGCGATGAAATTCGGTATCGACGGTTTCGAGCACGGCTACCACCTCGATGTGCCGGTGCTGCAGGAGATGAAGGCCAAGGGGGTTTGGCTCGTACCCACGATTGTTGTCAGTCAACCCGGGGCACTCGAGTTCTATCAGAAGATCGGCTCGCCGCCGTGGTACCTGGAGCGTGTCAGGAGCACGGGTGTGGATCATTGGGCGATGTTGCAGAACGCCATCCGGCTGGGCGTCAAGATCGCCCTCGGGACGGATCAGTTTCCTTTCGAGCCCAATGACGGCACGACCGCGACGGTCGCTGAGGCGGAGTCATACGCAAAGGCTGGAATGACCAACCTTCAGGCGTTGCGCGCGGCGATGGTGGCACCCGCGCAGATGCTGGGGATGGAGCAGGATCTCGGCGGTTTGGAGGCGGGGAAGTACGCCGATATCATTGCTGTCAGCGAAGACCCGCTGCGGAGCGTCCGTGCGCTGCGGACGATCGGGTTTGTAATGAAAGGCGGTGATGTCGTGCGGGACGACTGGGCGCTGAGTGCAAGGAAAGTTATGCGGTAGCTCTGCCGCTGGGTGAGCTACGGCCGTTTGCGTGTCAGGTACGCCGTTATTGCGTCGAGATCCGCATCTGATAGCTCGGTCTTGCGGAAGAGGGGCATGACTGTGAGGCCTTGGCGCACGACCTGTTTGATGTAGGGGGCCTTCAGATCGGTTCGCTCCTCCAGCAGGGCAGGGAGCGAGCCCTTGTACTTCACGGCTAGCGCACGGGACCCGGGTTTGGCGGGGCCGCTTCCGTGGCATACGGTGCAAGCGCGTTGGAATAGCGCGTAGCCGGGCGGGTCGCCCGGTTTGGCTACGATGGGGGTGGGTGACCAGTAGATTGGCGGTTGGTTGCCGGCGGTGGCCGCGGGCGCCTCGCTTGCCGGAACAGGGGCTGCTGGCACGGCAGCCGTTGGCGCTGCTCCGGTGGCACCTGCCACGCCTGTCAGTAGGCACACGCCGACCAGTGTTGCAGAGACCATTTTCATCGGAGTCCCCAAGAACGAGTACGACACGACCGGCTAGAGCCGTTGGCCCGCGGGGCGATTTGAGGCGTTGCGCACTGGGCGTCTGGCGGCTGATGTTGAATCTTACGCTGCGACCTGCGAAGCGCCGTGTTATTATCTACAGTATGAGAGCGATCACGCGCAGTTACCGCATTCGAGCTTATCCAAACGGTGCACAGCGCCGTCTGCTCGATCGCTGGTTCGGCGCGGCCCGCTGGTTGTGGAATACGACGCTCGAGATCCGTTCGGCCGCTTACAACGAGTGCAGCCTGACCCTCACGGGAAATGACGTCTCGCGTTGGTTGACGCAATGGAAGCGTACGATAGGGCACGAATGGCTTGCGGAAGTTCCCGCGACCGCTCTGACGCAGTGTTTGCGTGATCAAGACACGGCGTTCTCCAACTTCTACGCGCACCGCGCGGGCTACCCACGTTTCAGACGCAAGGGTCTCTCGGGAAGCTTGCGATTCCAGAATGTGGGTACCGCTTGGATACACGGCAAGCTGACTCTGCCCAAACTGGGCGTTGTCAAGCTCTCCGAAACCCTTCCGGAAGTAGGGCGTCCGAACATGGTCACGCTCTCGAGAGATGCCACCGGGTGCTACCACGTGGGCTTCTGCGCCGAGTCGGAAGTGCCTATGTTGCCCATTCGGCAACGGTCGGTCGGGGTGGATCTGGGACTGAACCATTTGGCGACGCTCTCCACCGGAGAGAAAATTCCAAATCCGAGACACCTTCATGCCCGCTTGAGGTACTTGCGTCAGCAGCAGCGGTGTCTGGCGCGCCGTCAGAAGGGTAGCCGCAGGCGCGAGAAGCAGCGGGTACGTGTCGCTCGGGCGCATGCTGGAGTAAGGTATGCGCGCCAGGCGGCTGTACATGCCCTCACCAGCCGCCTGGTGTATGAATTTGATCTTATTGTGATTGAAGACCTGAATGTGCGAGCTTTGTCGCGCGGGCGTAATGCCCGAGCGATGCAGGAGGTCGCCTTCGGCGAGATTCGCCGGCAACTCGCGTACAAATGCGACTGGTACGGCAAGATCCTGGAAAGCGTGGATCGCTGGTTTCCCTCGAGCAAAACTTGCTCGGTATGCCGGCACACGCTCGATGAATTGCGGTTGGATGAACGACAGTGGTGTTGCCCGCGATGTGGCACCCGTCACGACCGCGACATCAATGCCGCAAGAAATCTGCTGGTGGAGGGGCTCTGTCAGCTTGCCGGTTGTGATGACCGGGACCTGCGCGTGGATGCGGGAGATACATGCTCGGAAGAAATTCTCGAGCAGGTGCTCGCACATGAAGCGCGAAGCGGGCGTCGGAATCGCACCTCTCTGGAAGAGGTACGGTTTCGATAGCAGCGCAATCAAGAGGCTTGCCTCAGGTGGCGCGGCCAGATCCCGTAACGTCCGGGTGAGAGGATCCCGTTGGGATCGATCGCATCCTTCACCGTCTCGTGAAAGCGTCGCAGGGCATGGTTGTTGAACGAGTACGCGTTCATCACCGCGTCCTGGAATGCCGGCGCGGTCCGGTACTCGCCCCAGCCGTGCTGGGCCGCGATATCGATGAGCTTGTAGAACGCCGTGCGGTTTTTCTTGTTGACCCCCGGATCGGTGGTGACCGGAAAGCCGAAGATGAAAATGAAGGCCCGCTCCCAATAGCAGGACGGCAGGCTGAATCGCAGCACCGGCAGGTCGAATTCGCGTGCGGCGGCCGCAAACACCTTGTTGGCCTCGAAGATCGCGTCCGCGGTGCGCGGAATAATGGGCGAGAACCACATGTGACCGTGCGTCGGCTCCGGATTGGATCGCGAGCGCGCCCCGATCGAGAACATGTTGAGAGTCGGAATCCCGAACTGCGGCCAGTGCACCTGCTGGCGTTGCTCCGCTGTGAGCGGCAGCCGGTACAGGGGGCCATCGACGAACTTCACTCCATGGAGGGCCGAAAATTTTTCCTTGCAGTAGTCCCATTGGGCGGCGATCGCTTTCGCCGGGCCGTAGAACGGCAGCTTGCACGTCCAATAGGCCATCGACTTGCGGCGTCCGTATTCTTCGAGCGCGGCATGGTCACCGGTCTCGGAGCGGTCACGCAATTTCTCCAGCTCCGGATCGGTTGGAGGTTGGGATGTATCCTCCATGCTGCGCGCGTACTCTTCTATGGTCTGAATTCCGAGGAGTGGGCTGCCGAGGTCCGGCATACCGCCGAATGCGCCGCTGTTCTCCAGGTAATTCAGGATTTTCACCAGTTGATGGAGGTCGTCGCGTTTGCCTGTGAGCACCGTCCCCGCCAGGTAAGCCTCGGGCTCGGGCATCAGCCAGAAGCCCATCTTGGTGACGATGCCGAAGTTCGACTGCGAGAACATGCCGTCGATCCACGGTCCGTATCCGGACTTGTATTGTTGCCAGGTCTTCGCGCCCGGAAGGGCTCCCATGCCCGTGCGCAGCAACTCGCCGTTGGGAAGTACGATCTCGAGTCCACAGTGGGCGTCGAAGTGGTTGCGGAATTGCGCGCGGGTGTAACCGCCACCGCGATCGAGCGCGTTGCCGATCAGGCTGCCCCAACCCGGGTCGGGGACATCGACCCATACCTTGAGGTTGCGCTCCTGGATGTGCCGGTAGAGATCGAAGTAGCTCACTCCGGGCTCGACTACGCAGGAGGCATTGTCTTCGCTGACTTCCAGGATGCGGTTCATGCGCTTCAGGTCGATGACCACGCAGCCTGAATACGCGGGCGCCGAGCCGCCGTAACCGAGATTTCGGCCCGTTGAGATCGGGTAGAGCGGCACTTTGTACTGGTTGGCTATCCTGACAATCTGTTGGACCTGCTCCACGGTGTCCGGAGCGACCGCTGCGGACGCGGTGCGCTCTTCCGGCTCACCCATGAAGGGTGAGAACGCGTCACGGTAAAGGGCGACGTCTTCATCGCTTGTAAAGACCCAGTCCCGGCCCACCGCCTGGGTGAACTTGTCGAGAGCGGCGGAGAAATCGCCCTGGCTGATTCCCGGGGGAATTTTCATCCTTTCAGGCGCTCCGGGCCGGGGCTATGACCCACGCGTACAGAGGTTGGTCGGGCTCGTTGGTCGCTCGTATGTCGTGTGGGTCCCGTTGTATTACCCGCATGCCGTGATCCCAGGCGAGGCGCTCCAGGCAGAAGAGCGGGGCGTAGGTCGTCAATCCCGCGATCGCCACCGGGCGCCGTTTCCAGAGGGGATGGAGCTCGTTGAACCAGACCCAGGTGACATCGCCCGTGATGGCACGGATGGAGATGCCCTGTGCCTGGGTTGTCTGCGCGAATTTCCGGGCGGCGGCGAACCGGCGATCGAAGAGGGCGAGATGAGTCTCGGCCCCGGTTCCGCCGCCGCTGAGTTTGCAACTGCCGGCGGCGAGCGTCACGACCAGGCCCGTGACGCCGTACTGAACGAATGTGCGACGATCTATCATGTTGTGTTACTCCGCCGCGGCCTGGACCAGGTCGGAGAGGCGTTGGAATCTTTCGACGTTGTCACCCTCGTTGATCACGCCGGCGGTGAGGCAGGCGAACACGAGCTCCCGCGCGGGGTCCACCCAGAAGATGGTGCTTCCGGCCCCGGTATGTCCGAAAGTGCGAGGCGTCGACAGCGTGCCGAACTGGTGATGACAGATCGCCTCGCCGCGCAGTGAGAACCCCAGGCCGATGTAGGCCGGGTAGGGCTCCCACCCCCGCGACAAGGCGAGCTGGCGATAGAGCTCGTTCGGTTTGTCGCCGGTACGATTCAGGGTGGCCTGTTCGAGCATCGCGGGTGACACGATACGCTGACCATCGAGTGCGCCGCCCTGTTGCAACGTGAGCGCAAAGCGCATGAGGTCGGGAACTGTGGAGATCGCACCGACCCAGGGCATCTCGGCGCTTTCTTCCTCGAAGGCACCGTTCGGGCCGAGGTTGCTATGGCCGAGGTGTTGGACAGGCATGGGGTCGATGAAATGGGGCACGACATGGCGTGGCTTGAGGTCGGGGCGCACGCCGATCGACGTATCTCCCATGCCCAAGGGTTTTAACAGGTCTTCCTCAACGATCTGCCGATAACTGCGTTTGCGGGCGTCGATACGTCGGATGGCCTCGCCCATCAACGCGTGCGCCGCCATCGGAGAGTACGTGACCCGCTCGCCAGGGAAAGTCTCGCTGTGCACATTGGCGCAGATCGCGGCAATGATCTCATCTAGCCGGTCGATATACATCCCCGGCCGCGGTGTGAACACTGAGGGGAGCCCGGAGCTGTGGGTGAGGAGGTGATAGAAGGTGATGTTCTGCCGCAGGCCGCCGGAAAACTCCGGGATGATGGCCGAAACCTTCGTGGTCAGCGCGAGGTCACCGCGCTCGATGGCCTGGAAGACCAGGACGTTTGTGAACGCCTTGGTTACCGAGAACAGGCTGAAGACTGAATCCCGCTGCAGCGGGCGACGACCCTCGGGGTCTGCGTGTCCGATCGCTTCGCATAGGGCTACTGTGCCGTGCCGGGCGACCGAGACCACGGCGCCGAAGTAGCGGCGTGCGCGAACATCAGCCTCAATTGCGGCTTGCAGGCGCCCGAGGCGGGCGCTGGAGAGTCCGGTCATTCTCCCTCCTGATCGCAGCGCTCGCGCCGCGTCGGTTATACGAAAGTATAAATTTGGCGCTGGCCTGTCAACGCAGGGTTGCACGGCAGCGCGCTGCCCTTACGATTCTGGGGTGGCGACCGGTGTAATATCCCTTTCATGTCGGTGAAGGCAAGAGCACGCGCCACCGGGTTGGCGCAGAAAACGATGGTCAGGTTCCTCGGCGCCGCCGAGGAGGTTTTCGGTAAGCACGGCTACGAAGGAACGACTATCCGGGCCATTGCGAAACGCGCGCGTGTCAACCTCGGGACTCTGCAGCACTATTGGGGTAGTAAGTCGGCGCTGTTTCGCGATCTTTTCGAGCGGCGGTTCGGGCCGTTGCACGCGGAGCATTTGCGTCGGCTGCGAGAGATAGAGGCGCGGGCCTCGGGATCGCGGCGCCCGCAGATCAGTGAGGTTCTCCGCGCGCTGCTCGAGCCGACGCTCCTGATCGGGGCGGGAAAGGATTCGCCGTACGGGTTGGGGACCGATAGCCCCGCGGGCCGGAAGCGCTTCCGGGCGCTGTACGGCCGCGCGCTAATGGACCCTTCGCCGCACGTCGTTGCGGAGATGAACCGGATTTTCGCGCAATCGATCGAGCTGTTCCTGGCCTTGATGCGCCGGGCCTGCCCCGAGCTCAGTACCGCCGAGCTCGACTGGCGCGTGAACTGCATCATCGGTGCCCAGGTGTTCTCGCAGATGTACAGCGAGCGCGTGGGGAGGTTCTTTGGCAAGGAAGCCGATGTTGATGAGTCTCGCGCGGTGGAGTGGATGTTGCATTTCATTCTGCATGGGGTGAATGCGCCGCCGTATGCAGCTGGCGACCGTGCACAGGTGGCTTGGCGCTAGAAGTCGGACGCTAGATGCCGGCGCTGCCTGCTGACGCTGCGTGCTGACGCCGGGTGCCCAGCGCTGGTGTCGGGGCGGGTGTTGCCTCTGCCGCCGGGGGCCCAACGCTCGATGCTGTGGCTGCGCGCTGGCGCTGGAGGCCCTGCCGCTA
>Ga0070665_100007809_pt1 | contig 10860 bp, 9 predicted proteins | sample KBSS13metaG_FD_65862 | JGI IMG/M metagenome (GOLD analysis project Ga0070665, IMG submission 65862) | Switchgrass rhizosphere microbial communities from Kellogg Biological Station, Michigan, USA - KBS S1-3 metaG | ecosystem: Host-associated > Plants > Roots > Rhizosphere > Soil ...
CCGCGTCCAGTTCGGCAAGCCGATCTCCGAATTCCAGATGATCCAGTCCAAGCTGGCCGACATCTATGTCTGGGTCGAGACGATGCGCACCTTCAACTACCGCGTGCTGGCCGCCGCCAATGCGGTGGAGAGCGGCGAAGGCGGGCGCGGCCAGATCCATGCGCTGACCGCCGCCTCGGTGATGTATACGGCCGAGACCATGAACAAGGTGCTCGACGAGGCGGTGCAGATTTTCGGCGGATATGGCTATATCTGGGAATCTGAGATCAACCGGCTGTTCCGGGCCACCAAGCTTTTGGAGATCGGGGCCGGGACGACGGAAGTGCGCAAGCTGATCATCAGCGGCGAATTGCTGAAACGATAAGATACGGAAGACGGGGAGTTAACGGGTTAGATGGGTATTTCGTATCTGCTGCGCCGCGCGGTCCAGACGCGCGCGAACCATACGGCGCTGATCTTCCGCGATCGCCGCCAGACCTGGGGCCAGTTCCACGCGCGGGTGACGCGGCTGGCCGGCGGCTTTGCCGGTCTGGGCGTCGGCCCGGACGACCGGATCGCCGCGATCATGGATAACAACGACCGCTATTCCGAAACGCTGATCGCCACCCCCTGGATCGGCGGCGTCATCGTCGGGCTGAATTTCCGCTGGAGCATCAACGAGCTCCGCGACGCGGTGCGCGAATCCGCGCCGAAGCTGCTGCTGCTCGATGACGGCAATCTGAAGATCGGGCTGGAGCTGGCGGCGGAGCTGGGGATCACGACGGTCTATGCTGGCGAAGGCGCCTGCCCCGAGGGCATGGTCGGCTATGAGCATCTGATCGCGACCTCGGAACCGGCCGAGGATGTCGGCCGCACGGGGCAGGACCTGTTCACGATCAATTATACCGGCGGCACGACAGGGCGTTCCAAGGGCGTCATGCTCTCCCATGCCAACTCGGTCTCATGCGCCCTCTCCAGCCTGGCGGACGGGCTGTTCGGCGAGAACGCGATCTATATGACCGCGATGCCGATGTTCCACACCGGCGGCATCTGGCCCTTCGTCTCCTGCATGGCGAGCGGCGCCACCACGGTGCTGATGCCCGGCTTCGACGCCGAGGACTGCCTGAAGGCAATCCAGAATGAGGGCGTGACCGAAAGCCTGCTGGTACCGACGATGGTCCAGCGCCTGATCGAGCATCCGAAGTTCGCCGAGTACGACACATCGTCCTTCACGCAATGCCTCTACGGCGCCTCGCCGATCACGGAGGCGCTGCTGAACAAGGCTGTCGCCTCCCTGCCCCAGACCAAGTTCGTGCAATGCTATGGCATGACCGAGCTGTCGCCGCTGGCCGCGTGCCTACGCCACGAGAATCTGCTGGGTGAGAACCGCGCGAAAGGCCGCCATAAGGCCGCAGGGCGCGCGATTCCCGGCGTTGAGATCATCGTCTGCGACGAGGACGACAAGCCGGTGCCGCCGCGCACTGTCGGGCAGGTGCTGATGCGTGGCCCGAACCTGATGATGGGCTATTGGAACTGGCCGGAGGAAACTGCCAAGGCGCTGAAAGACGGCTGGATGCACACCGGCGACGGCGGCTTCATGGACGAGGACGGCTTCGTCTATATCGTCGACCGGGTGAAGGACATGATCATCTCCGGCGGCGAGAACATCTATTCGGTCGAAGTCGAGAACGTCATCGCCCAGCACCCCGCGGTGCAGTCCTGCGCCGTGATCGGCATCCCGCACGAGGAATGGATCGAAACGGTCCACGCCATCGTCATCCTGCACCCCGGCCAGGCGGCCGACGCCAAGGGGATCATCGCCCACTGTCGCGACCGCATCGCCCACTATAAGTGCCCGCGCAGCGTGGATATCCGTCTGGAGCCCCTGCCCCTCTCAGCCGCCGGCAAGGTGCTGAAGCGGGAGCTGCGGGTGGAGTATCTGGCGAAGGCTGGGGCGAAGTAGGACGAATTCAGCAGCCTATTTCGCCGATATAGAAATGATCGCCGACCGAGTATCCGCCGGCGATGCATTTAGGGTCACCCCCGTATACCCGATTCTTCCAGGCGTCGCTGCGCTGCTCCTCCGGCAAAAGTAGCTGATCCGCCTCGTCGTAAATGATGACATGGAAGCCGGTGAAGTCGTCTCCCCGATCGAACAAGGCGAGACGGGGGCCAGCGCCCTTCGGAATATCCGCGATCTCTTTCAGATAGCCGGGCTTCGCGACCCAAAAATGCAGCCGTTCGCCCACCTCCACGACCGACCGCGTGACTGGAGCGAGCAGCATCAACGCACTTGCCACCGGTAAGATGAAAAATGACACGGTCCGTCGCGGCTGCATAGAAGAGGCCGCGTGACCGGCAGCCCCCAATGCGAGGACGGCTGCGATGAACCAGATAACCAGGAACTCGAATAGGTAAGGGTCGCCCATCATGGCGGCGAAAAATAGGACCAGCAGCAGGAATATCAGGGCCGGCCAAACCAGCCACCTGTCACGCCGTCCATCCGTCGTTCCCACTGACCCATCCATGGTCACCAGTTAGCAAAGATTATCGAACAATAAAAGAACATAAAGGGCTCTGGTCTAGCGCGATGCACATGAGGAGCCTCGGGAGTGACCCACGCGTGATCGGCCTAACGCCCGCCCGTCTTCTAACTGAACAACGAAAGGAGCCTCTGCCTTGACTTGAACATAAAAGGAACATATAGTGTCTAGATGTTCCAGGAGAGTGCATGGGCCTTATCGATCGGACTTTCCGGCTGACCAATGAGCCAGGCGGGCTGGGCTTAAGCTGTAGTGAGTTGGGACTATCGCTGGCCGGGGTTCCTCTACTTCACAAAACCAGAAGTGGTTTCGCTCTACGTTCGCCCGATGAAATCGAAGCGCTGGTGAAGGCGGCCTATGGCGCAGAAGCGATAGCTCCCGAACTTTTGCGAGGCTTCGATACAGTCGCCCGCGCGCTCAACCGGGGGGATCTCGCTCTTGCGATGACCGCAGCGGTTATGACGCGCCTGCCGGAGATTGGGATGGGGCGGCGCGCCTTGCCAAAGCCGACCAGTGGCTGCGCAAGAAATACAATCCTGACGAGCCGCGGGATTGGCATGGGTGCTGGACAGACGATGACGGCGCCGACGCATCTGGCCAAGACAAGCTGCCTCAGAATCCTGTCGATGTCAGCACTGGAGCAGGCGAAAACCCTCTGACTCCGCAGGCCACGGCTTCGGCAGCCCAGGACGATGCTGGCGACGAGAACGAAGAGCCCGATAACCGACCGCCGCTCGAGCGCAAATACGACGACCTGGGGCCGGTCGCTTTTTCCAAACAGGTCATTCAGTTCGGCGACCGGCTTAGCCGGGAGGGCGATACGCTAACGCCAGAAGAGAAGGCGTCGGCCCGCACCGAATATGATTTCTTGCAGAGCCGCCTCACATGGTGGCTGGGTTACGGTAACAAGCCTGTTGAAGCTGGAAATAACCTGCTCTCCGCCTCCCAAACACTCTTCGAGGGAGCGCAACTTAGCGGAATCTCATCTGTTGATGAGATTCCGCCATCCATGGTGCATGTCGCCGTGGGAGCGATGGCGCTTGACGGCAACCAGCCAAGCCTTCCCACTCGCGGCCCTTCGTCCCGAAGCTCTTTGGAAGGTGAATACGTCCCTTACGAAGGCTAATTCATCCCCTACAAACTCGGAGGCGAGGTCGACAATGCCACAGTTGGGATAGACTGGGACGGCGGCATCCCGGAGCAGGGAAATCCCTGGGAGCGATATGTTCAGCAAAAGTATTTAGCTACTCTAAAGCTAGCGCCGACATCTAAAGGTTTCGATCATTTCGATCAGATGTTCGGCGATGCAATTAGCAGCAAGACGTTGAACACAATGACCTATAGCCGGATAACGAACCCGGAAAGTATTTATGGAGCACTAAAAAAATATGTGGACGCCGCTGCCAACTATGCAGAACGCCCACGCTATTCGATCGATATTAAAGCATCTCGAATAAGAACGAAGGCTATCCAGCTCGCCGTCCCAGGAGAGACATCTGCAGAACAATGGCAATATATCAGCCGGGCAGTCGAGTATGGAAGGCAAAAGGGTGTGCCCGTGATGGTCACGCGAATCAATTCTACAACATTGAACCCTCCAACATGGAGCGGACGAAATTGAGTGGGGTACCGCAATTCGCACAATGGGCTGAAATCAATCAAACAGATAAGTTCACCTGCATCGAGCCACTTTCAGGATTCCGGCACATTGTGCGCGAAGATGAAGGTTATCGCATCTATCTTGAACCGGAGGCCTCAGAGAGGGCCATCGGAGAGGCCCTGCTTGATGTGCTGGGAAGGAGCCGGGTCGTCTCGCCGATTGATGAACGTGAATTTTTCGAAGCCGACCGGATCATGAGAAACCATCGCGCCTGGCACGAAGACTTCATGAAACGCTATCGATACAAGACCAAGCGTGAAGCTTATAAGAATATGCGTTACTGCGAAGTCGAAAGAAAAGATGGGAAAATTTCGATCCAGCCGCATAAGCGGGATTTCAAGCCGGGGCTATGGTGGGATCTTCCGCCTGAAAAAACGGTCGTCATTCCGGAGACGAACGATCCGGGAATTGTCGGCGCGGCTGCGGCGTTGGCACTGAGCCATTGCGAATTTTGTAGCATCACTTTCCCACCGAAATCACCGGCAGCTCGATAGCACTCGCCTGACCGGACGCATGCCATATCCGCTGGGTCGCCTTGGCGAAATCCTCCGGCTTGGCGAACATGATGTTGGGGATGAATTTCTGCGGGTTGCGGTCGTAGAGCGGGAACCAGGTGGACTGGACCTGGACCATGATCCGGTGGCCGGGCAGGAAGGTGTGGTCGGCGTTGGGCAGGCGGATGTGGTAGGCGAGCGGCTTGTCCGCCTCCAGCGCGTGGGCCACCGACAGGTCGTCGTGATAGCGGCCGCGGAAGATGTCGGCTGAGATCATCAGCTGATAGCCGCCCAACTTCGGCCGCTCCGGCACCTCGTCGGGCCAGACGTCGATCAGCTTTACCACCCAGTCCGAATCCGTGCCGCTGGTCGAGGCGACGATATCGGCGAAGGGCTGGCCGGCGATGCGGATCGGGGCCTTCAGGGGATCGGTCTCATAGACCAGCACGTCGGGGCGTGAGGCGGCGTGGCGCTGGTCGTCGACCAGCCATTCGTCCCAGGTCGAATCCGGATCCTCCATCGCCAGGGTCGGGCGCTGGCGATAGGGCACCGGCTTGGCCGGGTCGGAGATATATTCGTCCCAGGGCGCATCAGCCTCGCCCTTGCCGGCAGCCGGCGGATCGAAGCCGAGCTTACCGCCAGGCAGCAGATAGAGGTTCTTCGACGCCTCCGGGCAGCCGCTGGCGCAAGCGCGCGGCCAGGCGTCATAGCGATGCCACTGGTCGGCTCCGGTCTCATAGACCATCACACGCGGCGTGTCGGGCTTCGGCCCGTCTTTCAGATAGTAATCCAGGAACGGCTGCATGACATTGCGGCGGAACCAGACTGCCGTGTCGCCCGCGAACTGGATCGCGCCGATGCCCCGGCCGATGCGCCTTCCATCGCCGTGGTTCCAGGGGCCCAGCACGAAATGGATCATCTCGCCCTTTGGGTCTTTGGGCGCCAGCGCCGCGAACAGGGCCGGGCCGCCATAGCTGTCCTCCTGGTCGAACAGCCCGTCGACGATCATGGTCGGCACCTTGATCGGCTCCGCCGCCATGATCTTGTCGACCGCCTGAAGCTGCCAGTAGGAATCATAGGCCGGATGCTGGGACAGGGACCGCCAGAAGCCCAGCTGATCCATCCCGCGCGACGCAGCCATCGCGCCCGCCGACCCGGCATCGAGGAACTCCTGATAGGTGTCGCGCGACCCGCTCCACCATTTCTCGCCGCCTTTGCGCGTCGCCTCCTGGTCGTAGAAATATTCCAGTTCGCCGCCCTGGCGGAACGCGCCGTTATGGAACCCGTCGTCGCCGATCCAGGTATCGACCATCGGCGCGAACGGCACTGAAACCTTTAGCGCCGGATGCGGGTGCATGGTCGCCATCACCGCGGTGAAGCCCTCATAGGAGCCGCCGATCGTTCCGACCCGCCCGTTGCTCTCCGGCACGTTCTTCACCAGCCAGTCGATCGTGTCATACGCGTCGGTGGCGTGGTCGACCTCGGTCGGATTGAGCGGCCCCTTGGGTGGTCGGGTCATCACATAGTCGCCATCCGACCCGTATTTTCCGCGCACGTCCTGGTAGACGATGATGTAGCCGGCCGCGACCGCGGTATCGTCCATCTGCGGCACCGCCGCCGCCAGATGCGGGCTGTCGAAGTGCATCACCCGCTCCTCCGCATTATAGGGCGTGCGGGTCATCAGCATCGGCGCCTTCGACGCGCCCTTGGGTATCAGGATGAAGGTCTTGAGCTTCACCCCGTCGCGCATCGGGATCATCACCTCGCGCTTCACGTAATCGAAGCTGTCGGTATTCGGCGTGAACTTGGCCGGGATGTCGCTTGGCAGGGTGGACGGCGTGGCGGCCAGGGACAGGCCGGAAATCAGGGCAAGGGCTGGCAAAAGATAGGCGGAACGCACGATTGGTCTCCTCGACTCTTGCTGCCGAGTGTGACCCGGTGATGTGGCCTTGTCATCCGGTCGAAGTGCCGCGATCAAAAAGGTCCAGCATCTTGCGCAGCGCCGTTTCCTCCAGCCCCCGCGTGATGAACACGATCCGCGTGCGGCGGTCGTCGCTGGGCCAGGCAGCAAGTTCTTCCGGCGGGTGGAAGATGTGCTGGACGCCCTGGATCACCAGCGGGCCGGCGCGGTCGGCGACATTGACCAGCCCCTTGACCCTGAGAAGGTCCGGCCCCTGGAAGGCCACCAGCATTTCGAGCCAGCGCGTAAGCGCGGCGGACGCGATCGGGTGATCGAGGGTGAAGACGAAACTGCGGATATTGTCGTCGTGGCGACTGAGGCCATTGTCGTGATCGTGGTTGTGATGAGACGCGAACGCCTCCTCATCCAGCCAGCGTTGGACATCCAGGCTTTTGGTCGCCGGGTTGTAGAGCCCGATATCGAACAGGCAGGCGGGGTCGACGGCGCCGTTCCCGACCGGCACGATCGGCGCGGCCGGGTTCAGGGCGCGCAACCGCGCCGTCAGACGGCCGGCCGCCTCGGCCTCGGCGAGGTCCGTCTTGGTCAGCAGGATGCGGTCGGCGACGGCGGCCTGCTTCACCGCCTCGAAGGCGCGGTCCAGCGTATCGTCGCCGTTCACGGCATCGACCGTCGCGATCACCCCGTCCAGGCGATAGCGGGCAGTGACGAGCGGGTCGCCGGTCAGGGTGTGGAGAACGGGCGCGGGATCGGCGAGGCCGGTGGTTTCGATCACCACCCGGTCGAACTCGGCGATCTGGCCGCGCACCCGCTTCAGGAACAGCTCACGCAGCGTGTCGATCAGGTCGCTGCGCACCGAGCAGCAGACGCAGCCGCTCTTCAGCAGCACGAAATCCTCGGTCGCGGTCTCGACCAGGTCATGGTCGATGCCGATCTCACCAAGCTCGTTGATGATGACCGCGGTCCGGGCAAGACCCGGCTGGCGCAGCAGGTGATTGAGCACCGTCGTCTTGCCGCTGCCGAGGAAGCCGGTCAGCAAGGTGACCGGGAGGGCGGCGGCGTCATTCATCTCTAAACTCCGTCATTGTCGCGACTTGTCATCGTGCGGCAGGATAGTCCTTCGCAAGGGAGGCGACGATGCAGGACGAATCGCAAGGCGTCGGCGACGGGATCTACCGGAAAGCCCCGCTGGCGGTCAGGCCGCTTTCGCCGGTTTTCGGGGCGGAGGTCATCGGCGTGACCGGGATTGCGGGCAATCCCCCCTGGCTGGCAAAGGTTCTGAACCAGCTCTGGTTCCAATACGGCATCCTGCTGTTTCGCGATCTCGATTTCGACGAAGCCGGGGAGGTTGCGTTCAGCCGGATGTTCGGCGAGCTGGAAGTGCACGGGCGGCAGGACTTCAACTCCAAGGACAATCCGCAGCTTCTCTATGTCACCAACCGCAGGGATCTGGGCCTGCCGGCCGATGCTCTGAGCAACGACGATCTGGAATGGCATACGGACCAGACCTATCTGCCGCGCCCGGCGCTGGGTTCGCTGCTGTTCGCGGTCGAGGTTCCCGCATCGGGCGGCAACACCTATTGGGCCGATGCGGCGGCCGCCTACGATCACCTGCCGGAGGCGACGAAGCGGCGGATCGCGGACTTACGGGCAGTGCATGACCACGGCAAGGTCACCATGACTTATGGCCTGAAGACCGACGAATTTCAGCGCCGCCGCAGCACCCGGATCGAATCCCACCCGATCGTGCGGACCCACCCGATAACGCTGCGCAAAAGCCTCTACCTGGCGCCAACCGTCGTGACCCATATCGAGGGCCTGGCCGAAGCAGAAAGCACAGCCCTGCTTGAGGAGCTGACGGCGGCGATCACACACACCGATCTGGTTTACGAGCACCGCTGGCGGCCGGGCGACGCAGTGCTGTGGGACAATGCCCGCGTCATCCATCGCCGCGACAGGTTTCCCGCCGAACAGGTCCGTTTCATGCGGCGCACGACCATCCGGCCGCCGGCGGAAATATCGATACCGTTTTGAAGCTTCGGTGGGACAGGCTGAACATATCAGCCTGTCCCACTGAATTGCTTAGACCAGCCAGTCCGGGTGCTTGGCGGCGACCATGCGGCGGAAGCCGTCCTTCCAGTTGGTCTTGAACTGGGGGGCGATCGAGAACAGCTTGGTCGTGTCGACCACGACGCTCTCGAGCGGGCCCTTCTCGGTGTATTCGAGCACCGGCTTCGTGCCGGTCAGCTCGCCCAGATAGGCGCTCCAATCCTCGATCGACACTGCCTCTGGGCCGCCCCAGTTGACGATATTGGCCGGCACGGAGGCCGCCTGCAGCAGCGACGGGATCGAGGCGACGATGTCGTCCTCATGGATCAGCGAATAGAGCGACGGCTTGTCCGGCTGCAGCTGGATCGGCGTGCCGTGCTTCATCATCAGCAGGTGGTAATAAGGCCAGCCGCCATTGTTGCCATAGGGCACGCAGAGCCGGGTGATGATGGTCGGCAGGTTGAACTCGCGCGCTGCAAAGCGCACCACCGCCTCGGTTGCGATCTTGGTGATCGAGTAGGTGGTCATCATCGAACGGTGATTGTCACCCAGCTCGCTGGTTTCCTTCAGCAGATTGCGGCCAACCGACTCATAGACGCCGGTGGTCGAGCAGGCGAGGAAGCCCTTGGCCGCGCGGCAATGGCTCATGAGCAGGCCGGTGCCCTCGGCATTGCTACGGAAATCGAGATCGAAATCGTCGCCCGCGGCGCGGAACACGCCCAGATGCACGACATAGTCGAAATCCTTCGGAATCGACGAGAAGTCGCCGTCGCCCAGGTCGGCCGAGACGCATTTGACGCCGGCATCCTCAAGCACCTTCTTCTTCGCTTCATCGGAGAAGCGGGCGACGCCCCACACCTCGTTGCCCTGCTTGGCCAGCGCCTGGGCGACGACGAAGCCCACCTGGCCCGTCGGGCCGGTGACCAGAATCTTATGTCCACTGAACGCCATGATTTCCTCCTGGTTATCTAGAATCTTTTAAGCCGAGACGCCGAGCCGCACGGCGGCGGCCTTGACCTTCCGCGCCAGCTTCAGATGCGGCATGTCATACATCTTGCCGTCGATGCCGACCGTGCCAAGGGCAGGGTTGGAATCGAACGCGTCGATAATCTTCTCGGCATGGGCGATCTCCGCGCTGGTGGGCGTGAAGGCCGCGTTGATGATCGGGATCTGGTCCGGATGGATCGCAATCTTGCCCTGGAAACCGGCGCGGCGGACCCGCTGGCACTCTTCTTCCAGACCGGCAGGATTACGGAAATTGACATAGACCGTGTCGATCGCCGCCGCATCCGCCGCCGCCGCACCGGCCAGGCACAGCGTGCGGGCCAGCTCATAGAGCGGGTCGTACTTGCCGTCGGCATCGCGGTTGGCGCTGGCGCCGACGACCGCGGCGATATCCTCAGCGCCCCAGGTCATCAGGGTCATGCGCGGGCTGGCCCCGGCATAGGTGCCGAGCGCGAACATCGCCTTGGCCGTCTCGGTCGCCACCGGGATGATCTTGATCCCGCCCTGCGGCAGGCCCTGCGCAGCCTCCAGCGCCGACAGGTAATGGCACAGCGTCGTCACGTCCGCGCCGGAATCCGGCTTCGGCAGCATGATGCCGTCCGGCGCTCCGCCGACCACACCGGCCAGGTCCTCGAGACCCATCGGCGTGGAGATCGGGTTGATGCGGACCCACAGCTGCCGCTTCGAGCGGTCGGGGTTGGCCTTGAGGAACGCGTGCGCCATCTCGCGTGCAACGGGTTTCTGCGCGGCCGAGACCGAATCCTCCAGATCGAGGATCACCAGGTCGGCGCCGGAGGCCGAGGCCTTTTCCATTTTGCGTTCGCTGTCGCCCGGCGCGAACAGGAGGGAACGCGGGATCATGCCGGCTTCTTCTTCATCAGCGCCGAGCGCTTGCAATAGGCGACTTCCTCGCCGCGCTGGTTAAAGCTGCGATGCTCGAACACGACGATGCCGTCATTCGGGCGCGACTTGCTCTCCCGCTTCTCCAGCACCACCGTCTCGCTGCGCAACGTGTCGCCGATGCGCACCGGCTTGGGGAACTTGACCCCATCCATGCCCAGATTGGCGACGGTCGTTCCCAAGGTCGTGTCGCCGACCGAGACGCCGATCATCAGGCCGAAGGTGAAGATGCTGTTGACCAGGATCTCACCGAACTCGCTGTTTTCCTTGCAGAATTCGATATCGAGATGGAGCGGCTGCGGGTTGTGCGTC
>Ga0070665_100007810_pt1 | contig 10860 bp, 9 predicted proteins | sample KBSS13metaG_FD_65862 | JGI IMG/M metagenome (GOLD analysis project Ga0070665, IMG submission 65862) | Switchgrass rhizosphere microbial communities from Kellogg Biological Station, Michigan, USA - KBS S1-3 metaG | ecosystem: Host-associated > Plants > Roots > Rhizosphere > Soil ...
GAAAGCGCGCCCGGCAGGACTCGAACCTGCGACCCCCGGCTTAGAAGGCCGGTGCTCTATCCGGACTGAGCTACGGGCGCGTACGGTGGAGGTCTTAGTGTAACTGTTCTCTCGCCGCGGTCGGGCAGGCCTCCGCTCCTTCAGTTCCGTCATGGCCGCTGTCAGGATTTCACTGCCAGCCTGCTCGTAATTTCCCTTGAACTCCTCAGCGGAGGGGCAGAGGATACCTACGTCGTCGCGACCACGACTGGAGGGGCAGATGCTGACAGTGATGTCGCCAAGAGCCAATCGCGTCGCGCTCGGCATTCCGATCATGTATCACCGGCCCGGCGACGATCAGTGGTTTCACGCCAAGGTGGTGAACCTGAGCGAATCCGGGGTGCTCTTCGCCCCGAGCGAACTGAAACCCGGAACGCCGGTGGAGATCATCCTCTCGCCGCCGGTGCAGGTCGGCGCGCTCGCCACCGGCAAACAGGTCTGCGCGGCGCAAGTCGTCCGAACCACCGAGGCGCACGCCGTCGCCGTGCGGTTCGAGGAGTGCCGCTTCCTGCTCGAGGTGCAGTAACAGGGACCTCTGAGACCAACCTCTGAGACGGGACCTCAGAGACCGGGCTGGCTGACGCCCGGTCCCGACGGCCGCTACGATCCGGCCTTCTTGTAGCCCGAATTGGTCACCGTCACCTGGATCTTCTTGGCCGCGACGGTGAGCACGCTCTTCTGCGGATAGCTGGTGCCGTCGGCCAGGTTCGCGAACGTCACGGTCAAGGTCACGTCATCGTCTTTCGGCTTCTCGACGTACGAGCCGACCTGAAGGCTGCGCATCGTCTTGGCGCTGGAATCGAGGCCGATGGCGAGCAGATCTCCCGGCTTCAGGTAGTTCTTCACCGTCATCGTGGTCGTGGCGGCGGTCGGCTCCACGGACACGTTGCCGCCCGCCTGTGCGGCCTGAATCTTCTGCGGATCCGGCGGCACGTAGGCGTGCACCAGCGCCGCCACCTGCTCCATGTACTCCTTGGTCTCCTCGACCTTGTTTTCCACGATCTTCTCTTTCAGGCGTCCGCGGCCTCGTCCACCTGAGGCCGGCTGCTTTTGCTGGGGCGGCGCGGCACCCGGCATCGGCGTCTTCGTCACCTTGCCTTCGGCGCCGTAGAAGCACTGCTTCTGCTCGTTCTTCTTGACCTCGCCTTTCAGGCTGACCTGAGTGGTCTCGATCCACGAATACTGCCTGAGCGCCGCCTGATTCTTCGCGAGCGCCTCCTTGATCGCCGCGATCTTCTCCTGCGGCGACGGAGCTTGACCGATCGCGGTGGCCGGCTGCAGTCCGCCGGCGATGACGATCAGGGCGAGAGCGACGTCGAGCCCAAACCGGATTGTTCGTGTGCGCACGTGCTGTGTCATGGCTCTTCTTTCGTGCTGGAAATGGCCGGGTGCGCCCGCGCGGCGCACCCGGCGGCTGACTACTGCCGCGCCATCGCGACGCGCATCGCTTCTTCCGGCGAGACCAGGTGATCCGCGCTCTCGGCCGCGTCCGCAATCGCGATCTGGACGCCTTTGACCACTCCCGAGAACTCGTTGCCCCGCGGCCCGTAGTCCTGTGAGATTGGCGAGCCGGTGTCGCACCCGACGTCGCAGCCATCGTCGGCGGAGAAGATCATCGCGGCGGTGGCCGGGACCTTCACCGACCCGTCCGCCTTTCCGTCGATGAAGAGCGTCGCCGTTCCGCCTTTGCCGAGACCGCCGCCGGCGTAGGCGAACTCCATCCGCACCTGGTGATGGCCCTCGGGAATCTTTCGCTCCGATTCGGCATAGAAGTAGTTGATGCCCATCAGGTTGTAGCAGTATTTCAACTTGCCGCCCTTCGCGTACAGCGTCCAGCCGCCGATGTTGCCACCCTGCGCGATGATCACTCCCTCGGCTCCAGTCGCCGGCACTTCGATGGTGGCGGTTACGGAGTGCGACTTGTTTTTGATGCTCACCACCGAGTTCTCGGACAGGCGGCCCATGCCGCCGAAGAGGATCTGCGTCTTGCCCTTGATCAGGATCGGGCGTCCCGCGAGATCCGGGTTCATCCGCTCCGCGATGCGGTCGTCGATCGGCAGGACGTTGTAGCGGGTCGCCTCGATCAGCCACAGACGCTGCAGGTAGTGCAGCTTGTCCGGCATCTCCTTCGCCAGGTTCTTCGCCTGGCTCCAGTCCGTGTTGGTGTCGTAGAGCTCCCACACGTCATCGTCGAAAGGCGGCACCGTCTCGCCGACGAGGAGCCACGGCGTCTTGTGCCGCGTCACTGCGGTCCAGCCTTTGTGATAGATGCCTCGGTTGCCGAACATCTCGAAGTACTGCGTCTCGTGCCGCTCGGCCGCCTTGGCATCGTTGAAGGTGTACAGCATGCTGACGCCTTCGATCGGGTGCTGCTGCACCCCGTCCACCGAAACCGGCTGGGGAATGCCGGCCGCCTCCAGAATCGTCGGAGCGACGTCGATCACGTGGTGAAACTGGGTGCGAACCTCGCCCTTTCCCTTGAAGCCGTTCGGCCAGTGGACGATCGTGCCGTTGCGGGTGCCGCCCCAATGCGACGCGACCTGCTTGGTCCACTGGTACGGCGTGTTCATCGCGTGCGCCCAGCCGACCGCGTAGTGGTTGTAGGACTCCGGCCCGCCCAGCTTGTCGATCCGCTCCATCAGGAATTGCGGCGTTTCGAGTGCCGCTCCTCCGTTGAAGTTGATCATCTCGTTGTAGGTGCCGTTCAGCGTCCCTTCGGCCGAGGCGCCGTTGTCGCCGATGATGTAGTACACCAGCGTGTCGTCGGCAATCTGCAGGTCGTTGAGCGAATCCAGCAGCCGTCCGACGTGGTGGTCGGCGTACTCCATGAAGCCGGCGTAGACCTCCATCTCACGCTGGAGCACCGGTTTGAGCTCCGCCGGCATCTTGTCCCAGGCGGGGATCTGCTCGTGGCGCGCGGTCAGCTGGCAATCGGCCGGAATCACGCCCAGTTTCTTCTGGCGCGCGAAGGTCTCTTCCCGCACCTTGTCCCAACCCTGATCGAACTTCCCCTTGTACTTGTCCGCCCATTCCTTGGGGACGTGATGCGGGGCATGGGTCGCGCCTGGCGCGAAGTAGACGAAGAACGGCTTGTCCGGGATGAGCGCCTTCTGCTGGCCGATCCAGGCGATCGCCTTGTCGGTCATGTCCGACATCAAGTGATAGCCCTCTTCGGGCGTTTTCTTGACTTCGATCGGCGTGGTCCCTTCGTACAACGACGGGTACCACTGATGCGCTTCGCCGCCGATGAAGCCGTAGAAGTACTCGAAGCCGCCGCCGCCGGTCGGCCAGGCGTTGAACGGGCCCGCCGGGCTGGTCTCCCACACCGGCACCTCGTGGCACTTGCCGAACTGCGCCGTGGCGTAGCCATTGAGCTTCAATGTCTTGGCGAGCGGCGCGCAGGTGTTCGGGAGGACCGAGTTGTAGCCCGGCGAGCCGCTGGCGATCTCGGTGATGCCGCCCATGCCGACCGTGTGGTGGTTGCGTCCGGTGAGGAGCGCCTGGCGGGTCGGCGAGCACAGGGCGGTCGTGTGAAACCGGAGATACTTCAGCCCGACCGCCGCCAGCTTCTCCGCATTCGGCGTCTGACACGGACCGCCGAACGCGCTCGACGACCCAAACCCGGCGTCGTCAATCAGGATGACCAGAACATTTGGCGCCTTTGACGGCGGCCGCAGCTGTTCGATCGGCGGATACTTCGTGTCCGGGTCCTTCGCGTCGTAGGTGATGAGCCCTGAACGTGGCCGATCCGGGATGGGAAGGATATTGCGCTGCAGCTCGTCTCGCGTCGCCATGCGTGTGTCCTTTGTTGATGCCGTAATGGGCCGGTCGTCTGAAGAACCAACGGTTCGCGTTGTGATCCGGGAGCACGCGATCGCGGCTGACCACCTGCCGTGATCGGCTGGCCATAAGCGGTGAGACCGGCACACTCGTTCCGCTACGTTTCGAGCTTCAACCGAATGTAGCCGGGCACGCCGACCAGCCTCGCGCCTTTCCCCCGCAGCAGCTGCACCGCCTCGATCCCGGGAGCGTCGGCCGATACCAGGTCCGACAAATCGAGTTCGAGCGCGCCCTCATCGTCGGCGCATGCGGTGAGGAGCTCGGGGACCTGCGCGGCACTCAGGCGGCCGGCCAGCTTGACCACCAGCCGATCCGCTTCCTTCACCACGCCGATCCAGCAGTCCACGCCGTGGCGTGAAGGCAAGACCAGCGCCAGCCGGCCTTTGCGGATTCCCCTTTCAGATTCGTGATGGTCAACGTGATGTCACAACCGGCTGTGACCGCCTGCGGACAGTCTGAACAATGCGCCGCGTTTCGCTGGTACGCCTGTTGCGCATCCCGATAGGCATGCAAGCAATTCGGTGATCGGCCGCATGCGACGCGGCGCGCCGCTGGCGCTACTCCTCTCGCTGATATCCGCCGCGGCAGCCGGTGCCCAGGACCTCGTGCCCGGCGCGTTCAGGCCGGCGCCGGTCTCGGTCAATATCGCGACGATTGCCGCCAGTTTCAACATCGGCGACATCTCCTTCGATCCGTCGCTGCCGGTCGAGGAGGGACGAGCGAAGCTCGGCTCGGTGATCGCCGGATTCAACCGGACGCTGAGCATCGCCGGCCATTACGCCAGCGTCGGCGTGGGCGCGCCCATCGTCTTCGGCCACGTCCAGGGCCTCGTGGATGGGCAGTTCGCGGAGACGTCGCGCGTGGGAGCGGGCGATCTGCAGTCGCGAATCGCGATCAACCTGTACGGCGCGCCGGCGATGACGCCGCGGGAGTTCGCCAGCTATCGCCCCGCGACGGTGGTCGGCATCAGCGCGACGGTCGGCGTCCCGGTCGGCCAGTACGATCCGGCCCTGTTCATCAACCTTGGCGCCAATCGATGGTCGATCAAGCCGGAGCTCGGCGTCTCGCGCACGCGGGGCCGCTGGACGCTCGAAGGCGATCTCGGTGCCACGCTGTTCACCGACAACACGGATTTCCGCGGTGTCACGCGCAGCCAGGCGCCGATCGTGTCGACCCAGGGACACCTGATCTACAGTTTCCGTCCAGCGCTGTGGATCGCCGCCGACGGCAACTACTGGACCGGCGGCCTCGTGACGACCAACGGCGTCGAGGGGACCGATTACCAGCGTAACTCGCGGCTCGGCGTCACCGTCGCCTTCCCGGTCAAACAGCAGCAAATCCGTATCGCCTACAGTGCCGGGGCCTACACCACCATCGGCGGCGATTTCCAGTCGATCGGCGTGTCGTACTCCTACGCGTGGGTCGCAGGCCCCAGGGCGCCGGCTCCGAAGTAGCGCAGGGCTCCGGCTAAAGCCGGACACCAACACGGTCGAGACTCCGGTAGTGCCGTCTTTAGCCGGACCTTGTTCGCCCTAGCGCCCGTACGTCCAGCTGATCGAAATGACGATGCCGATGTCGTTGTTGGCGGAGGTTGCGCCCGGCGGTTGGCTGTCGAAGGTGTCGTAGCCGCTGAGCGACACGTAGAAGTCGCGCCACAGCTCCCGCCGGACATCGCTGTTGACCTGCAGGCGCTGGCGCCCCCAGTCGCTCAGGCTCGGGTAATACTCCACCGACAGGTCGAAGTTCGTCTTCGGATGGGAGTACTTGTAATACTCCATCTTGAAGTTGATCAATCCTTCGAGGTTCTGCGTCGCGCCGGTGTCGACGCCCTGCTCGTTGTTGCCGGTCATCCCGCCGCCGAAAATGACCTGCGCATTGTTCGAGTTGACGAGACGATAGCCGACCGCTGCGCCCGCCTGCGACCGGAGGACGAGCCCGAGACTCTCGTTGGTTTCGAATTTGGCGGCTCCGCCGATGATCCACCTCCGGCCGCGATACCGCCCGTACGAGAACTCGATCGTCCCCTGATCCGATCGGGATTCGTCGGTACTGTCGCTCTGATACGTCAGGGTCGCGTTCCCCTGAAGCTCCATGAAAAACCCGGGACGCCGATAGTGAGTGTCCGAGCTCACGTTGGTTTGCGCGACGCCGCTGGACTTCGTGTAGTTGAACCCGGCGCTGAGCGAGCCATCGAGCTTCTTCAGGAAGCTCTTGCCGATCGGCGTGATCTCGGTCACGTCGGCGAACGTCAATGCCGGGACGTCGCCGGCGACGACCAGAATGAATCCCGGCTCGGCGCGGCCCAGGCTACCCAGAAAGCGGCGGCCGTCGGAGGTGACGACCTCGAATAGACGGGTCGACGTAATCTGGACAATCTTCGCCCACTCGATCTGGATCGTCCCCTCGTGATCGGTCTTGAACTGCAGCTGGCCCTTCTGGAGAATATCGATCTCGCCGGTGAGATGGTCGCCGTTGACGAGGATGACGACGTCGGTTTTCTGGGCGAACGCGACGACGCTCGAGCCGAGCGCGATCGCGCACACGAGGACCGATCGGACCAACGCCTGCATCACGGGTGATTCACAGTTCAGCTGAGTGCAAGCCGCGGACCGGGGTTTTCCCGGCGTCGATTGACAATCCGTGGTGTTTGCACCGGCCGACTGCGATGCGATCACCGCCGGTCGTGATCCGACGCCGGCGGACCAGACAAAATCCGCGAGTCACCTGTCAGATCGTCGAGTCCCCGGTTGGCGCAGGTCTTGCCGTCCGTCGTCGCATGGAAGACGTGCTCGCACGGGTCTGGGATAACCTGGGAGGCCGGATCGGCGGGCCGCTCACGTTCCGCCTGATCCTCCAGCCGGTAATGGCCACGATCCTCGCGGTCAAGGCCGGACTGCAGGATGCCCGGGATCACCGGCCGCCCTACTTCTGGGCGATTGTCACGAGCCCGAACGAACGGCGCGAGCTGCTTCAACAGGGATGGAAGGCGGTCGCGAAGATCTTCGTGCTCGCGGTCGCCATCGACGTCGCGTACCAGGTCATCGTCTTCCGGTGGGTGTACCCGGGCGAGCTGCTGATCATCGCGTTTCTGCTGGCGTGCGCGCCGTATCTGTTGGTCCGCGGTCCGGTCAACCGGATCGCGGCGGCGGCGCGTGAGGGTCGTCACGTATGACGTCTCCCTCGGTCCCGCTCGACACCGGCACCCGGCTCGCGTTCGAGCGAACCCGGCTCGCAGCCGAGCGCAACATGATGGCGTGGATCCGGACCGCCACGTCGCTCATTTCCTTCGGCTTCACGGTCTACAAGTTCTTCCAGTTCGAAGCGGGAAAGAGCGCGCCCGCCGCGACCGGATTCGTGCTCAGTCCGAGGGTGTTCGCATTGATCATGATCGGGACCGGGTTGGTCGCGCTGCTGCTCAGCACGATCGAGCATCGCCAAAACATCAGGCGTCTCGCCACCGAGCCGGGCCCGACGCGCCCGACGGTCGCCGGTGTCCTTGCTGCTATGATCGCCGCCATGGGGTTGGCGGCGTTTGCCTCCGCGCTGTTCCGGGGATGAGGATGACGCATCGATGTTGCTGATGAAACGTTTCGCCGTCGCGGTGCTGATCACCGGAGTCGCCGCGGGCTGTTCCGGCAGCAAGGACGAGAAGCCGGCGGCGGACGCATCCACTCCGGCGGCCTCCGCCGCGGTCCCCCCCGTGACCGGCACACCAGCGTCCGCCGCAGACGCCTCGGCCCCGGAGGCGGCGTCGCCGTACGACGCCCTCCCGGAGGCCGTCCGCAGCGCGATGGATAAGCCGTTTACCGGCGACTTCGACGCGGAGATCGCGCGCCGCATGATCCGCGTCGGCGTGACCTTCAACCGCACGCACTACTTCATCGACAAGGGTCAGCAGCGTGGCCTGACCTATGAGTCTCTGAAGCTGTTCGAGGACGAGCTGAACGCGGAGAGAAAGACCGGCAACCTGAAGATCAACGTGGTGTTCGTGCCGCTGCCGCGCGATCAGCTGTACCCGGCGCTGATCAACGGCAAGGTCGACATGGTCGCCGCCATGGTGACGGTCACACCGGAGCGCGAAAAGCTCGTCGCCTTCTCCGATCCGACGCGGACCAACGTCAACGAAGTGGTGGTGACCGCGCCTGGAGCCAAGCCGATTACCACGCTGGACGATCTGGCGGGCCGCGAGGTGTTCATCCGCAAGTTGAGCATCTACCACGAAACGGTCGTGGGTTTGAACGCGCAGCTGAAAGAGCGAGGCAAACCGCCGGTCATCGTCAAGGAGGCGCCCGAGGTCTTCGAAGACGACGACCTGCTCGAGATGGTCAACGCCGGCCTGGTGGACGCCACCATCGTCGACGATTACCTCGCCGACTTCTGGGGCACGGTGTTCAAGGATCTCACCGTGCACAAAGACCTGCCGGTGCGTACCGGCGGCACGCTCGCCGTCGCGATGCGGAAGGAGAATCCCAAGCTGCGCGAGACGGTCAACGCCTGGATGAAGAAGCATGGGGAGGGCGACGCGTTCCGCAACACCATCGAACGCCGCTATCTGGTCACCGGCAAGTTCGCCAAGAACGCGGCGTCCTCCGCCGAGCGCAAGAAGCTGGAGGCGATTCGCGACCTGTTCAAGAAATATGGCGCCCAGTACCGCCTCGACTACCTGCTGATGGCGGCGCAAGGCTATCAGGAGTCGACGCTGGATCAGTCCGCCCGGAACCCCAGCGGCGCGATCGGCGTGATGCAGGTGCTGCCGTCCACCGCCAAGGACCTCAAGGTCGGCGACATCACCCAGACCGAGCCCAACGTCCATGCCGGCGTGAAGTACATCCGGTTCATGATGGACGAGTACTACGCCGACGACCCGATGGACGACCTGAACAAGGGGCTGATGACGTTCGCGGCGTACAACGCGGGGCCTGGACGGATCAGGGGGCTGCGGCGCGAAGCGGCGAAGCGAGGCCTCGATCCCAACGTCTGGTTCGGCAACGTCGAGCGGGTGGCGTCCGAGAAGATCGGGCGCGAGACGGTGCAGTACGTCAGCAACATCTACAAGTACTACATCGCCTACAAGCTGGTGTCCGAGCAGGTGCAGGCGCGCGACGCCGCCAGGGGCAAGGCCGCTCCGAAGTAGCTCGCCAGCCCGTGGCGCGCCCGTGACCCTCTGACATGTCGTGCTGGCCACGACATATCGGGGGGAAGGCCGGGCTCCGCCTCCGCAGCCCCTGCGGCGCGCTCACGGCTAACCGTTAGACTCTCCACGGGTTGACCGCCCACCGTCACCGTTCCTCCAGCTGCTCCTCACTGGCGCGCTTCCTGCCTTAGCTGAGTTGGTGGCGGTGACGTGCATCGCCACAGACACCCAACGACACCGACCCAGAGCCTTCGCCGGGTTGAGCGAGGATGTATGTCAGTAGTCAGCATGCCGGCGGCGCGGATCCCGCCTGAATCGGAGCTCGAACAGATCGTGCAGCTCGCCGTCACCCTCTCGGGGCGGATGGCGCGCCTGCACCTCGATAACATCGGCGCCGCGATCGCCGAGGCCCTCGGTCAGATCGCCCGGGCGACGCGCGTGGACGGCTGCCAGCTCCTCGAGTTCACCGCGTCGGGCTCGGTGGCGCGTACGCACCTGGCCATCGGCACGACCGGCAGGGACGACGACAGGACCAGCGCGCTCGCGCAGGAGGACTGGCTGATTGCCCGGTTGTCCCGCGGGGAAGCGGTGTCGATTTCGCGGCCGGACGAACTCCCGGCCGACGCCACTGCCGCGCACGAGTTAGCGCGCCGCTCCGGAGGCTGTTCGATTCTGGGCGTGCCGGCGTTCGTCGCGGGGCAGGTGGTGTGTGCGCTGTTGCTCGACAACACCAAGGTCTCACGGCGCTGGCCGCAGCCGCTCGTCGAACGGCTCCAACTGCTGTCGGAGATCCTCGGCGCCGGGCTGCAGCACGACCGCGACGAGAGCGCGCTGCGCGCCAACGTGACCATGATCGAACGGTTGAACGCCAGGCTTGCGGCGGACAACGTGTACCTCAAAGAAGAGCTCAAGACCCGTCACGACTTCGACGACATCGTCGGCGAGAGCGCGGCGCTTCGGCTGGCGCTGTCGCGCGTGTCGCAGGTCGCCCCTACCAGTTCGAACGTGCTGCTGCTCGGCCCGACCGGGACGGGCAAGGAGCTGTTCGCCCGCGCCGTCCACGAGCGCAGCCGTCGCCACGAGCGGCCGCTTGTGCGGGTCAACTGCGCGGCGCTGCCGCCGACCCTGGTCGAGAGCGAGCTCTTCGGCCATGAAAAAGGCGCCTTCACCGGCGCGATCAGCGCGCGGCAGGGGCGCTTCGAGCTGGCCGACGGCGGCACGATCTTCCTGGACGAAATCGGCGACCTCGCGCCGGACGTTCAGGTGAAGTTCCTCCGCGTGCTGCAGGAAGGGGAGTTCGAGCGGGTGGGATCCTCGCGAACCAGGCGCGTCGATGTGCGGGTGATTGCCGCCACCCATCAGGACCTCGAAGCGGCGGTCGCCGATGGACGGTTCCGTTCCGACCTGTATTACCGCCTGTGCGTGTATCCGATTCGGCTGCCTTCCCTGCGGGAACGGCCCGACGACATCCCGCGCCTGGTGTGGTTCTTCATCAACCGACGCCAGCGCGAGCTGGGACGGCAAATCACCAAGGTGCCGCAGTCGGTGATGGATGCGCTGCAGCGCTACGCGTGGCCCGGCAACGTGCGCGAGCTCGAGAACGTGGTCGAGCGCGCCATGATCTCGTCCAGCGGCGACACGCTGCATCTCGACGAGCCGTCGCCCGTCAGCCTGGCCGGGATCACGCGCGCCTCGCGGACCGCCGCGTCGGACAATCTCGATAGCGTGCAATGCGCACATATCGAGTCGGTCCTCGAGAAATGCGGCTGGCGGATCAACGGCACGGGAAACGCGGCCGAGCGCCTGGGCGTGCATCCGAACACGCTGCGCTTCCGGATGAAGAAGCT
>Ga0070665_100007811_pt1 | contig 10859 bp, 8 predicted proteins | sample KBSS13metaG_FD_65862 | JGI IMG/M metagenome (GOLD analysis project Ga0070665, IMG submission 65862) | Switchgrass rhizosphere microbial communities from Kellogg Biological Station, Michigan, USA - KBS S1-3 metaG | ecosystem: Host-associated > Plants > Roots > Rhizosphere > Soil ...
TCGAAAAAGCAGCACCGACGGCAACAACGCAAGATCGATTCAAAATCGTCGGCGCGCCGATTCTATTATTACGCACATTCGTCCGATAATTGAGGACAGGCCCTAGAACAGGTCCGCATGCACTCTGTTTGCATCGGGGGCATTCCTTTGGGGGTGCTTGGTTTGTTGCGGCACAACAACTTTCGCAGAGCTCGCGCCCCGATGCACCTAACTCCGTGAGATATCCGGGCTAGGCCGCCGATCCGCCGCGGCCATGCGGCGATGGCTGCCGGAGGCTTTGCACCGCGCGCGCCGGAACTATCGCGAGGGCTTCACCTGCAGGGCACGTTGGCGCCAACCGGCAGGCACGGCCGGTGCAACGCGGGGTTCGGCCGGCGCGGACGCTGGTGCCGCGGCAGCCCGGCGCAGCGCGGCCGAGGCGCTGACTGCCAGTGCGAACAGATAGTATTGCAGCGGCGAGAAGGCGACGCCGACGAAGGCTGCGCCGGCCATGAAGATCGCCATGCTCAGGCTCAAGGCGCGGGCGAGATCGCCGATCCATTCGAGGTCCGGCCTGTGCCGCACCCGGCGCCGGATGCGCCACATGTCGAGGAAGAACACACCGAAGATGGCAAGAAAGATGGCGAGGCCGACCCAGCCATGCTCACCCAGCACCTCGAAATAGATGCTATGGAAGGCGCGACCTTCCTCGACAACCTCCACTCCGCTCGGAGAGCGCGTCTCGAAACGGTTGGCGAGATACGAGTTGAACCCTCCGCCGGCCGGAAGACGGTTCGCGAAATCGATGGTCCAGCCCCAGACCAGCAGGCGTACGTTGGCGCTCTGATCCTCGCGAGGGGCGGTGATGGTCGAGATGCGCGCCATCCAGGCATCGCCCATGAATGGCACCACGGCTGTCACCGCCGCCGCCATCACGACCGCCATCATCAACTTGCGGCGGGACTGCCACCAGGTCAGCACCGCCCAAACGAAGCCGGCAACCAGCGCGGCCCGCGCGAAGGTACCGAAGGCGCCGATCGCTGCGATACCCGGCGCCGCCAGATAGACCCAGCGCAGCCAGCCTCGCGCCGGTGCCAGGAGAGAATGGCGCTGCAGGTAGGCGACCAGCGGCAGGCAAGCGAAGGCATAAGTGCTGAGCGTGCTGCCTTCTCCGCCCCAGCCGCCGTTGAGGTCGACCAGCCCGAGCGCTCGGTTGTAGCCGCCGGAGTCGAATGTCACCTTGATCGCGAATGGCACCACGTTCGAGGCGATGCAGCACAGGATCACGATCAGCGCCGCTTCGATCTGGATGCGCGAGCGAAAGCAGAAGGGCAGCAGCGCCGTGAACAAGACGGTCTTGAACGCCCAGTCCCATTTCACCCAGGCCGCGGCAGGGAATAGCGCCCAGGTCGTCGTCAGGGTGATCCAGACGGCCCAGATGACCATCAATGCAGTCAGAAGACCAAGCCGTGGGGGGGCTCGCCGGTCCAGCACCAGATAGGCGCCGATCGTCAGGACCGCCGTGGCCAGTGAGAACGGGAGAAGCTGGCCGAGTGCCGGCGCCACGTCGTGAGGGCGGAACAGATCCACCCAGATGTAGGCAAGAGCCATGACGAAAGGCGCCACGCACCCCAAGGCGATCAGCGAGACCCAGCAACCGAGGATGAACAGGGCTTGCATTTCGCCGTCCGCTCAGCGTCGCGTGCGCGTTGGGGGCGCGGCGCCCTTCCCGCGCTCCATCAGAATGGCGCGAATCGCCACAACGATTATTCCGCCGCAAGTTGCCAAGATGACGAGGTTGTCGATCATACCTTCGTTCCGAAACGGGGTGGCAGGAGGCAGATGGGCCGGCACCGCGCCGCCCGGGCGAACTCATCTACCCTCCACTACCGGAACGAACAACGTCTCTGATGGATTAGGTCGATGCCGGCATGATGCAGCACGGCATAGGATTTCTCGAACCGGCGCGTGCGGCTTCAGCGCAGACCTGGCGTGGGTAGTCCTTAATCGCTCTCCATGCAGCCTGCTCTCCCCTGTACTGGGGAAGAATGCTCACGCCCCGGCCACAATCCATTCCGGCCCTGACTTCCATTCGCGGCATCGCGGCATGGTGGGTGGTCCTCTATCATTTTCGCGAACGCCTGCTGACCGGCTGCCCGGAATGGCTGCTGCCCCTTTTCGCCCATGGCTATCTGGCGGTAGATCTGTTCTTCATCCTCAGCGGCTTCGTCCTCGCGCTGAACTACGTGGAAAGCTTGCCAGCCAACTTCGCTGGCGCCACCGGCTTCTACCGGCTGCGCTTTGCCCGAATCTACCCACTGCACTTCGTCGTCCTGATGCTGTTCCTGCTCAACCCGTTGGCGATTGCGCTGTTTTCCACCAGCGGCGACACCTCGGCCTACCGCTGGGACTATTTCGTGCTGAGCCTTTTCCTGGTGCAGAACTGGGGCTTCACGACCGAACTGGCCTGGAATGTTCCCGCCTGGTCGATCAGCACAGAGGCCTTCGCTTACCTGTTCTTTCCCCTCGCTGCAGTGCTGATGAGGCGGAGCATCGTGACGGCGGGGGCGGCCCTGCTCGTCATGGCCGCCCTGCTCGTGGTGCTCGCGTTCGCGGCGCAAGCGGCGGGCGGCTCGCTTGGAGCTGACATCACGGGTTTCGGCCTGACCCGCTGCAGCCTGGAATTCCTGGTCGGCATGATGATCTGGCGGCTGCGCGATCGGCTCGGCTTCGCCACGCCCTGGCTGAGTCAGGTCGCGCTCCTGCTCGCCGCCGGCCTCATCCTCGCGTACGCGCTGCTGCCCCTCGGCGACGTCCTCGCAATGCCGGCCGCCTTCGCTCTCCTGGTCTTCGGCCTGGCCGACCCGCAGGCGCGTCCCGGGATCTGGCTGAATGCGCGCTGGCTCGAAACGTTGGGGCTGATCTCCTATTCCACCTATCTTTCACACCATTTCATCTTGGAGTGGGTGAAGTTCGTGCTGGTAAGGCCAAGCATTCCCGAATGGATTCTGCTGCCGGCCAGTCTCATTCTCGTCGCCGTCGCCTCGGTCATACTCTATCGATTGGTCGAAGTGCCGGCCCGTCACTGGCTTCGCGGCTTGGGCAGGCTGCGCCGTCCAAGCCGGCCGCGCGGCCCGCAGATCCGCTCGGCGCTCGGGGAATAGCGACGGGCGCAGTCAAGCAGGCGACATTGGCGAATTATCCCTACAGGGTGTGCAACGCGAGAGCTCATGCCGCCCGCCTTCACACGCCTGATCAACCTGCCTTGCGCGACGTCATCATTCGCAGGCGATATTCCATCACATCCCCTGATTTCGTGCGCCGGGCAAAGTCGCGACTTCCATGATTAAGGAAACGGCTACGTGGAGCCACTGAACAGGCGTGATGGCCGCCGTTGCGGGCGACTGGCGACCTGCATCATCATCGCCTGACCGCGAGGCCGGCGAACAGATCCCGCCAGGCGGCGACCATGCCTGCTTCGGTGAAGTTGGCTTCGAACCGCGCCCGGTTGGCCGCGCCTAGGGCAGCTCGCAGGTCGCTCCGCGCGACGAGCGCAGCCAAAGCATCGGCCAGGGCGGCGTCCTCGAGCGGCACGACATAGGGGCGGTTCGCCTCATCGAGCATGGCGGCGACATCGCCGACATCGGTCGACACCACCGGCAGCCCCGACGCCATCGCCTCCAGCACCGAGAGCGGCATCTGCTCGGTGTCGGAGGAGAGAGCGAAAATATCGAAGCCGACATAGAGCGGTGCGGGATCGGACCGGTAGCCGGCGAATTCCACTCGCCCGCCGGCACCCGCCGACACCGCCAGAGCTTCCAGCGCTGCCCGCTCGGGGCCGTCGCCGACGATCACGAGGCGCGCCGGCGCCGTGGCGGGCAGACGCGCCAGCGCGCGAATCAGCCGCGCGATGTTCTTTTCCGCCCGTAGCGCCGCGACGGTACCGATTACTACCGGTCCATCGTGTGGCGCGCGTGCCGCGGCGAAGCGGGCAAGGTCAACCCCGTTCGGAATGCGGCGCAGACGCGCCGGGAGCAGCCGCCACACCTCGAGCGCCAGACGTTCCAGCAGGACCGATGGCACCACGACCGTGGAGCGGCGCAGCAGCACCCGGCGCGCCAGTACACGGCGCGGGATCTGGCGAGCGCGCTCCTCGGGGCCGAATCCGTCTTCCATGTGCAGGTGCGGCACGCCCATGCCGATTCGGGCCAATGCCCACTCGATACTGCCCCAGTTGCTGGTCACCAGCAGGTTCGGCCGCAGGTCGCGCAGCGCGGCACGGAAACGGCGCAGATTGCCGAGCGTGTCGCCCTTGACCACACGGACCTTCGGGAAGCGGATGTCGAGCGCAGGATCGAGCCGCGCGCGCGCCTCGTAATTCCCATCCATGGAAAAGACGGCATGGCGAAAGGTGCCGCCCAGGCGATTGGCGAGGGTCGCAAAGCGCACCTGCGCCCCTCCGGCGGCGAAAGTCGGGAATACGTGCAGCAGGAGAGGCGCGATACCGCGCATCACGACCTCGGCGCCAGAGTGGGCTTGCGACGGCGGACCGGACCGGCAGCCGCCCCCACGGAAACGTCGGGCATCCCGCCGAACGACCTGGGCAGCAGCGATGGCGTCACAGCCCCATCTCCAGTGCCGCGACACCGACCCATTCGTGCAATGCGAACCAGCTCATGGCGAGGTAGTCCGCGCGCGGCAGCCAGTCGGTCAGCCGGCGGTCCCGATGGCGCGACCGCGGCACCGCTGCCGGCACCACCGGCATGCCGATCCGCGCCGCTTCGAGCTGCGCACGCGGCATGTGCCAGGCATGAGTGACGAGATACGCCGAACCAATGCCTGCCTGCCTCAGGATGGCGGCGGCGAGCCGAAGGTTGTCCCCGGTATTGCGCGCGGCGGGCTCCTCCCATTGCACCGGAACGCCGAAATCCTTCAAGAGCGTCTCGCGCATGGCGGCCGAGAGCGGCGGGACATCCGGCCCGGGCGGCCCGGCGGTGACGAGCAGCGGCAGGCCGGTCTCCCGTTGCAGCGCCGCCCCACGGCGCAGTCTTTCCAAGGTCAGCGGGCCGACACCCGGTCCATCCGGGCCGTTGCGCGCCTCCGCGCCGAGAACGATTATGGCTCCCGGCGTGACAGCGGGCGCCGCCGGCGCGACCCTTTCGAGCGAGGCGAGGAGCTCGCCGGACACGGTCGGCGTGGCGAGCAGCAGGACAGCGGCAATGCAGAGCATCGCCACCGCACCGCCGGCGCGCCGACCTCGCCAGGCCAGCGCGGCACCGATCAGTGCAACCAGCAGCAGCACGACCGGCGGAAGGGCGAATGTGCCGAAAATGTTCCGCACGAAGGTATAGACCGGCCCGGTCGCGGTCACGCCGATCGTGCCCGCATGACTCGGGCCGGCGACCGCGCTCACCAACCCTGCCGCTATGAAGCTCTGCCATCGGATGGTCTATACTCCACGACGAATGACTCGTTACGTTTCAGCCATTGTGCCAAGTCGCCGTCCAGCACACGCCAGATCGTAGCGAAGACGGGAAGGCCACCTCATGAAGGCCAAAGGCGTACGCGGCGACCGAGGAACTTCAATCCGTTCTTCAGCTCGTCGAATAGCGGATGTCCCGTCAGACCGATTCCTGCCAGCCAACCGGCGCCCGCGCCAGCTATGGCACAGGCCAGGGCGGGGTACGCGATGTCGAAGCTGAACCCACCCTGCCACACAATGAGCAGCGCTGGCGCCGTTGCGGAAAATAGCGCCACGATAGCGCTCCGTCCGACTGCGGCTGCGATCTCGTTCCAGGAGACGTCGATACGCCGACGGATGAAGCTGACGGCAATGAAGACTTGAATGGGCGCGCTCACGATTTGTGTCGCAGTCACCGCCTCGACGCCGAACGGCGACGCCACCAGGACCAGAAGCATCGATGGCGGCAACGAGATCAGGCTCATCCAGAGTGTGTCGCGGATACGACCAAGCGCGACGAGCGTAGGGTAGGTCATGAACGCAGGAAACATGGCCAGCGCAGCGATCGCCATTATGCGCACGAGGGGCGCCACTTCCTTCCACTGCTCTCCGTACAGAATGAGCACCGCGGGCTCGGCGAGCAGGGCAAGGCAGAGCACGATAGGCCATTGCAATGCCGACATGTAAGTGAGCGCGAGAAGGTAGGAGGGCTTCAAATCGATTCCGGCGCGCGTCTGCCGCGACAGGGCGGGGAGCAGCACAGGGCTGAGCGCGCTGATCACCAGGCGGTCCGGCAACTGGCAGAGCGAGGTGGCGCGGCCGAACAGGCCGACGGCAGTCAGGCCGATACTTCTCCCGATGATCAGCTGTGGCAGGGATTCGTAGAGGACATTGAGGATCGCCGTGGCCGTCGAGACGATTCCAAACTCGAGGGGATTCTTCCACCCCCGTACGGAAAAGCGAAAGGCTGTGAAGCAGGGCTGCACGATCCAGACCGTGACGACGCGGACCATACTTGCCGCTAGCGTTCCCCAGCCCAAGCTCATCACTCCGTACCCATGAGAGGCCAGCACGATGACGACAGCGAAGTTGACGCAAGCTCCAAGCAGGCCGATCCCCGCCAGCGCGTCGAACGCGAGCTTCCGGCGCAAGAGGCTCGTGCCTGGTACGGAGAAAGGCCCCAGTATCATATTGACGGCGAAGAGGGGCATCAGTTGCCAGAAGCGCGCATCGCCGTAGAAAGAGATCATGATCGGCGTTGCCAGGAGCAGCACGAGCGCGCATAGCACGGAGGTGGCAAACACCGCGGTGAACGCGGACCGCAGCTGATGGACGCCGAGCTGGCCGAGCTGGACGAGATAGTTGCCGGTGCCGAAATCGCGGAAGACGTCGGCCAGGACGACCAACGAGGTCGCGATCGCCAGGACCCCGAAATCCTGTGGCGTAAGCAGACGTGCCAGGATGACCGTGTTCGCGAATCCAATCACGATTAGCGCGTAACGCTCCGCAGCCGAGAAGGCGATGGAACGGCGGACGTCAGCGCTCATTGCCAGCCTCTCCGGCGGCAGTCGGTGTGCCTTCGCTCGGGCCTTCACGGGTCGAGAAGGGCTGCCTTGCCCGCGATGGGGAGGAAAGTGACGTCAAGGCCCTGTCGTCCCCAAAAAAAGAGGATTCCTGCCCAAATCGCCTGGAGGCCGTGATGCGACCGAAAGCCGTCTTGGCCTGACTAATTCTTTGGCAACATTCCCATCCAACGGCACGCTTGACGACCGTCCTCCACCAATACGCGGTCCGCGTAATGGTCGGATCGATTTCCTTGGCCAAGCCCCTGAGCTGCGCCATGCCGGCGTCGTCATTGAAATCGAAGCTCTTGTTTGACCCAACAAGCACCTCCATCGCCAGCGAGCGTTTCGCAGCCCGCATGAGCGCGTTCGCGCCAGCGAGCCGTCCGGCATTCGCCTCGAAAAACAGATCGAATGCCGAAGCGCGCTGCCGGTAATCGCCAATCATCCGCTCCGCATGGTACGAGTGCCGCATGTTGGTCGTATGGAGGCGCGTGAGAGCCGTCGGCGCCTGAAGCATTCCGACATCCGCACGGGCGGCCAGCCGAAGCCACATCTCCAGATCTCCCGCGTGCGGTAGTTCCGGCAAGTAGCCTCCGAGACGCTTCTGCAAGGCTGTTCGCACGATCGCCCCCGATGCCGGAACGGGGTTGACGGGTTCGCGGCAAATGCCCGCTATGAACTCCTGCCCCGGTATGACCGAACAGCGTGAGTCGGCCGCCCGCGCTTGCATAACCGCCTCCGCCTCGTTGTCTCCGGCGTCTGCGAAGTGACGCGTCTGACCAAAGGCGAACCCGACGTTCGGCTGCGCTTCCATAAGAGCGATGCTCCGCGACAGCGCCCCGGGTGCGAGGAGGTCATCGGCAGATACGAGTACCATGTAAGGCGCCGATGCCCACGCAATGCCTTCGTTGTAGGTGGCGATGTGACCCTTGTTCACCCAATGCGACAGCACGGATACGCGAGAATCCAGCGACGCGATGCGGCGTGCCTCCAGCAGCGAGCCATCCGTCGACAGGTCATCGATGATCAATACACGGACCTGAACGCCTTCCTGGGACAGGATGCTTGCCACGGTCCGTGCGAGAAATCGCCCGTAGTTGTAGCAAGGAATGAAGACGTCGACGTTCGTCATGGTGCACTCATCTGGCGGCGGCTATCGCGATCGGAGGCGAGCATTGGAGATACTCGCAGAGCAAAGCCGACATAGGCGAGCGCCCCTGCAAGGAACTCCACTAGCAGAGTCGCGCTATCCATGCGGGTGAGAAGCCAGGCCGGCGGGTGCAGCACCCGGTTGACGCTGTGACATAGTCGCCAATAGAATTGTCGTGCTGCCGTACCGTCGCGGGCCACGACATATTTCATCAGCAGCGCACCCTCAGCGTGAATGTAGTTTCGCCGCAGGCGCATTACCTGATCGTGCGTGACGCGTTTGTGGTTGTGGTAAACGAGCACATCGGGCGTGTAGGCGGCACGATAACCGGCGCGCAACAAACGAAAAGCGAAATCCACGTCCTCTCCCGCACGCAGAGGCGCACCGGCGCCAAAGCGGGGATCGTAGAGGCCGATGCACTCGATCAGGTGCCGCCGGAAGGCCATGTTCGCACCGAGCACCCAAGGGTTCGCCTTGTCGAGAATGGCCGGCTCGAGCGAGGTGTTGATCGAGATCGGATAGTGCGACCGGTCATAGAGCTCGACGCGGCCAGTCAGGAGCGCGAGCGACGGATCTTCGTCGAAATGGGAAAGGATGCATTCGATCCAGTCCTCGGCGGGCACACAATCATCATCTGTCCAGGCGATCACCTCTCCGCGCGCATGCCGCAACGCACAGTTCCGGGCAGACGACAGCCCGCGTGTCGGCTCGTGCACGGTCTTCAAGGGAAATGGAAAGCCCGCAGCAGCGGCACTAAGCACAGTGGACGTCGCATCTGTCGACGCGTTGTCGACAACGATCAGCTCCACGGCCCGTCCCTCGGGAATACGCAATTTGGACAGACTCTCCAGCGCGAATACCAGGTCTTCCACCCGATTGGCGGTGCAGACACATACAGACAGGGCAATGGCTCTGGGTGGCTTGCTCATGTCCTCCTCGCGGCGCGTTTTCATGGCAATGTCTCCCTGTGTGTTGCTTGCAGTGAAGCTGACGTCCCCCTGCTCTCGCTCGAGGCCTTCCAAGAGCACGGGATGACCATTGCTCCCGCCCCAGAACGGTAGTCGCCGACGGAACTCATCTTCGTCGCCATGTCAGAAGGAGCGGTTCAGCAAGGCAGCCCTGGCCCACCGCTGCAGATCGAGCACCGGCCGCGGGGTGCAAGCCAGGGCGAGAGCCCAAACTTGCCCTGCCGAAATGCGGTGCCTCAGTGAAGCAAGGGCGAAACGCCGGGCGACCGACAGGTTCCGTGAGTATACCGCCCCGCGCGTGTGCCGCTGGTAGCAGCGTGCCAGTCGCTCGTTCACTCGCGAGGGCGGCATCCGCGTCAGCGCCGCGATATCGCGAAGGCAAGCAAGCTCGGCTGTCGCGAAGCTCTCGATCTGTCTCGAAAGGCTCTGCGCCGTTGGCGCATAGACAACGAGATCCTCCGGCACATTGGCCATGGCCCAGCCGTCCGCCGTCAACCGAAGCCAGAGATGGTAGTCCTCGCAGGCGCGCTCCTTCCAGAAGCCGCCGGCTTGCTCGAACGCGCTGCGCCTCACCAGGGAAGATGAGACAATCGCGTCATTCTTTCTCCAGAGGTCGTCGAACGTGAAGCGGCGTCCGATCGGGCGACCGTCCTCGTTGTACTTGCGGCAGACCACGATCGCGATCCGGGGATCCGCCGTTTCGGGCAACTGCCGTTCCAGCTTGGTCGGAAGCCAGTAGTCGTCGGCATCGAGGAACGCGAGCCACGTGCCGCGCGCTTCACGGGCGCCGGTGTTGCGCGCCTGCCCGCAGCCCGCATTCGCCTGCCGCACCAGCCTCACGGCGGGACCGAAACGCTCGACGACCGCCGTCGTATCGTCCTTCGAGCCATCGTCGACGACGATGATCTCATCGGCCGGCCGCGTCTGCGCCAGTACGCTTTCGATCGCGGCAACGATGGTAGCGGCCGCGTTATAGGCCGGGATCACGACGGAAACCGTCACGGGCTCGGCATCGCCCGCTTGCCCGGTCGATGCAGCAGGGGTGACCATACGGTCGTTCATACCGCCTCCGGTGCCATAAAGCATTTTGGCGCCGCTCATGCGACGCGTCGCCTTGCCATCGACTCCGTGTCCGACAGGCTCGCCCCACTCGTGGAAAAGCCTCCGCGAAGCAGCCGCTCGAAGACCGGCGCGTAGCGCGCGCAGGCCGCCTCCCAGCTCCGTTCCCGTTCCACATAACGCCGGCCGTTGGCCGTCATCTCCGGCCACGATTCCCGTTCCGCCAGGGCGCGCCGCAGCGTCTGGCCAAGGGCGGCGATGTCGCCGGCCGGAAACAGGTAACCGGTCTTGCCGGGTGTGACGATCTCGCGATGCCCGCCGACATCCGACGCCACCACGATGCGGCCGCTGGCCATCGCCTCGATCGGCTTGAGCGGCGTCACCAGGTCCGTCAGCCGCATCCGCAGCCGCGGATAAACGAAGACGTCGACGAGGTCGTACCAGGCACCGACATCGGAGAACGGCACGCGACCGGGCATGGTCACCGCACCGGCGAGCCCCCGCTCCTTCACCAGCGCGGAGAGTGCCTCGGCCTCCGGACCGCCGCCGACCAGCAGAAGGCGCGCGTCCGGCACCTGGACCCGAAGCTGCGCGAAGGCATCGACCAGCAGCGACAGGCCCTCGTAGCGATAAAAGGAACCGATGAAACCGAACACCGGTGCATCGCCGAGGCCGAG
>Ga0070665_100007812_pt1 | contig 10859 bp, 9 predicted proteins | sample KBSS13metaG_FD_65862 | JGI IMG/M metagenome (GOLD analysis project Ga0070665, IMG submission 65862) | Switchgrass rhizosphere microbial communities from Kellogg Biological Station, Michigan, USA - KBS S1-3 metaG | ecosystem: Host-associated > Plants > Roots > Rhizosphere > Soil ...
GATCGCGCCACCCAGCGCCAGGCCGTTGAGGAATCGGACCGCGAGAAACTCCTTGTAGTCGGTCACGAAGGCAAGCCCGATCGTGAGCGTGCCGAACATCGCGGAGCACAGGATGATCGCGGCTCGCCGGCCGATCCGGTCGCCCACGAAGCCGAACAGGAAGCCGCCGATCAGCGAGCCCGCGATGCCGCTGCCGAACACGTGACTCATCATGGAGTCCGTGAATCCGAGTCGCTCGATCAGGTAGGGCGCGGCGAACGCGACGACATTCTGGTCGAAGCCGTCGAAGAAGGTGACGAGCCACGCCACCAGCATCATGCGGATGACAAAGCCGCCGGGTTTGTGCTGCTCGATGATTTCGCCGACGTCGACGACGACGGGCGCGGGTGCCGCGGTCAGGCGAGGGTCTCGAGCACCGTCGTCCGACGCATGTCGCGGCGATAACGGGTGTCTTCGAACGAAGTGGCGCGATGCATGGTGCAGCGATTGTCCCAGATTACGAGGTCGCCGGGTTGTTGCCACGCCACGGCACGAACGAACTGCGGCTGCGTGGCGAAGGACATGAGATCGCTGATCAGCTTGCGGCCCTCGTCGAGCGGCAGGTCCACGATGTGAGAGGCGTGAGCTGCGATGTACAGCGTCTTGCGTCTCGACCCCGGATGAACCTGCACCAACTTGTGACGAGCGGGAGGTTTGGCGAGTCGTTCCTCTTCGGTTGGCTCGGGATAGCCCGCCAGCATTCGGGAATGCCAGAGCCAGTGCTCGACCGTCAGGTTCTCGATGCGCTCCTTCGTCGCAATCGGTAACGCGTCGTATGCCGCGCGCATGTCGGCAAACTCGGTGTTGCCTCCCGTTGGCGGCACTTCGTGAGCGAGCAGCAGGGAATAGGCGGAACGGTGCGGGTTGAACGACGAATCGGTGTGCCAGAGCGCGTTGCCCTTGTTGTAAAGGCGACGCCGCTCGTCGATCAGGATGTTTCCGTTTGCATCCAGGTTGCCGGCGTCGAACAGCTCGGGGTAATCGAAGCGCTTGCCCTTGCCGAAGAACGAGGGCGCGAACTCGAGCTTGCCGAGCAGGTAGCTGAACGCGATGTGCGATTCGTCGGTCAGCCCAGTATCCCGGAACACGCACACGGCGTACGTATCCATCGCCTCGACGATTTCGCCAAGCGTCCGTGCGTCGATGGGATGGGAGAAATCCACGCCCGTCACTTCCGCCAGGAAGGAAGGCCCCTGTGGCCTGAAGGAAAGCATGCTTTCATTCTAGGCGCCCAGTGGCCGGCTCAGCAATTGCGCTACCGAAGGCACGGGTTTTTCGGGTTTAATTCGCGCTCTTTCCCATCTCTGGCAGGGGCGCAGCCGTGAAAAACAGCAAAGACAGAATCCTGACGACTCATGTGGGTAGCCTGCCGAGGTCCCAGGCCGTGACCGATGTCGTGTTCGGCAAGGAGAAGTCGGATCTCCCGGACTTTGACGCGGCAGGCAGCGCCGTGCTCGCCGCGGAAGTGAAAGAAGTGGTGAAGCGACAGGTGAGCGCGGGCGTGGACGTCGTGAGCGACGGCGAGCTGAGCAAGATCAGCTACGCCACGTACATCAAGGATCGCATCACGGGCTTCGATGGCGATACGCCGCGCGAGCCCGGCCTCGACCTCATCGAGTTTCCGCGCATCCTGAAGAAGCTTGCCGACTCCGGCTCGACGGCGAAGTACAAGCGGCCGCGCTGTGTCGGGCCCATCAAGGTGAAGAGCCTCGAGCCTGTGAAGGCCGACATCCAGCGCATGAAGGATGCCGTGGCGGCCGCCTGCCCCGCGGAAGCGTTCATGAACGCCGCGTCGCCGGGCGTGATCGCGCTCTTCCAGCCGAATGACTACTACCCGACGGCGGACGAGTACCTCGTCGCAGTCGCCGATGCGATGGCCGCCGAATACGAAGCCATCGTGAACGCCGGCATCCTTCTGCAGATCGACGCGCCGGATCTCGGCATGGGCCGGCACACGATGTACAAGCATCGCAGTGTCGAGGATTACCTGAAGCTCGCCGAGCGGCACGTCGAGATCCTCAATCACGCACTGAGGAACGTGCCGGCCGATCGCGTTCGCATGCACATCTGCTGGGGCAACTACGAGGGGCCGCATCATCACGATGTGCCGCTGGTGCAGTTGCTGCCGATCGTGATGAAGGCGAAGCCGCAGGCCCTGCTGTTCGAGGCGGCGAATCCGCGGCACGCGCACGAGTGGGCTGTGTTCCGCGATAACAAGATCCCGGACGACAAGATCCTGATCCCGGGTGTGCTGAGCTCGACGACGAACTATGTCGAGCATCCCGAGCTCGTGGCCGAGCGGCTGGTGCGGTTCGCCGAGATTGTCGGGCGCGAACGCGTGCTCGCCGGCTCCGATTGCGGCTTCAGCACGTTCGCGGGCTTCGGCCCGGTCGATCCGGATGTCACCTACATGAAGCTCGAATCCATGGCGCAGGGTGCGCGCATGGCAAGCGAACGGCTCTGGAAGCGCTGAGCGCCTGACGCTCAGCCCGGCATGGGCTCGCCGAACAGCAGTTTGGCGAGATGGGTGGCCGAAGGCGCGCTCGCCGGGTCTTCGACCATCTGCCGCATCATTGCCGCGTCGGCCTGGCGTTTCGCCGGGTCTCGTTCGGACATGCGACGCTTGAACTCCGTCGCCAGCGGCGAGCTCACTTCGAGGAACACGCGGCGGCGCTCGGTCGAGTAGAAGTCGAGCGCCGAGTCGTCGCGCCGCTTCCGGATGACGGCGGTCAGCACATCGGCCGCCGCCATCGCGTCGATTACACCTGTCGTGAGACCCATGCCGCCGCAGGGATTGCAGGCATGCGCGGCATCGCCCGCCAACATCGCGCGGCCGACGCGGAAGCGCGGCGCGCATCGTTCGTGCACGCGATAGGGCGATGACGCAACGATCTCGTAAGGTTCCGACGAGGGCAGAATCGCCGCGTAGTGCTCCGGGATGCGCCGACGCACTTCGTCCTCAGGCAGATTGGCATCTTCCCCGTAGGTGACGCGCCACAGATCGCCGCGTCCGAGGCGCGCCACGACGGCCCAGTTCACCGGGTCGGCGATCATGTTCGCCGTGTCGAACCCATGCTTGCCGAAATCGAAACGCACGTTCGTCGCGACGAAGCGGTCGGGCCATGTGTGGCCTTCGAACGGCAGATCCAACAAGTGCCTTACAGCGCTGCGGGCGCCGTCCGCGCCGACCAGCCAGTTCGCGCGCATTTCCTCGCGCCCATGCGGCGTCTCAACAGTGACGGTGACGCTCGACGAGTCCTGCGCGAGGCCGACGACGCGCTGATTGAACAGAACGCGTGCATTCGGCAGCCGCTGCAGATGGCTCATGACGAGCTGGGCGAGGATGTGTTGCCCGAACGCGAGGTTGTAAGGGTAGGGCTCCTCCGCGGGCAGCCCAATCTTCGTATCCACGTGGATGCGGATGCCGAACTCGGGCACGTGATAGCAGAAATCGGTGGTGGCAAGCCCTATCGCCAGCGCCTCGTCGAGCAGCCCGAGCCGGTCCAGGATCTTGACGGTAGTCGGGAAATACATGGAGGCACGCGGCGAATCGTTGATGCCCGATTCCGCTTCCAGGACGCACACTTCGATGCCGGCCCGGGCGAGGCCCAGCGCCGTCAGGAAACCCACTGGCCCCGCGCCGACGACGATCACGTCCGCCTGATTGGCCACGGCCTTGCCCCCTCGCAAAAGTGGTCATCGTAATGGACGCCGATCATAAGCATGCTTCCAGTTATTCGTCAGACGAAATAGCGTGCGTAGAGTGAAATTGCTAAATTCCGCCTCAAAGCGGGACAACACGCGAAGGTTCACACGATGAGCTACGGGGCAGCGGCGACAGCGGTGACGACCAACGAGAGCTTGAGTCACGAGAGCCCGGCAGGGCGCGCGCCGCCGCGGCCAGTCACTTTCGTGAGTGCCCGGACCGGCGCGGGTGAGCTCGCGGTCGAGGTGGCGGGTCGCGGCAATCCTGTCGTGCTGGTGCATGGCTGGGGCGTAGATCGTCGCATGTGGGCGCATCAGGCGGCCGCGTTCCGTCGCCACTTCACCACCATCACCTACGATCGCCGCGGCTGCGGCCAGAGCACTGCGCCGGCCGATCATGCCCTCGAGCTGGAAGATATCGACGCCATACTGGACGAGCTCAAGCTCAAAGCGACCGGCATCGTGGGCATGTCGCAAGGTGGCCGGGTGGCCATGCGCTACGCGATGAGCCGCCCGTCACGTGTGACCGGGCTGGTGCTGCAGGGCGCGCCGCTCGATGACGCGCCCCCACCGCTCGCCGGCGATGCGTCGGTGCTGCCGATCGCACGGCTCACCGATCTCCTGCGCCGTGGGGATCGCGCCGGTGTCCTGCGCGAGCTCAGTCAGCATCCGTTGATGAGTGCGGGCGAGCGCCGCACGCAGGCGCAGGCCGAAATCGACGCAATGCTGAAGGACTATCGCGGCGAGGATCTGCTGCGCTTCTCGACGACTCCGGCCGAGATCGATCCGCTGCGCGCGGCCGATCTCGCCGCGATCCAGGCGCCGACGCTCGTGATCACGGGCTCCAACGAGCTGCTGTGGCTGCGGCGAATCGCCGACCGGATCGCGCGCAACATCTACGGCGCGCGCCGCCGGGTGATCCGGGGCGGCGGCCACTTCGTCAACATGACCCACATCGGCGACTACAACCGCTGCGTCGTCGAGTTCCTCCAGAACACTACACGGCCATGGAGTGAGCGAGCATTGGGTAGCGTCTGAGCTCGATCTCGATCGTGCGGGCCGCTTCCCGCAGGATCGGCAGGCGGCTCGCGATCATCTCGTTCTTGTCCGTGCGGGCCGTCGACGTCGAGCAGTTCACGGCCGCGATCACCTGGTTATCGGAGTTGAAGATGGGCACGGCGACGGACACCACGCCGTAATCCAGCTCGTCCTCGATCGCGGCGAAGCGCTCGTCCCGCACTTTCGTCAGGATGGTTCGCAGGGTCGACTTCGAGGTCACGGTCTTTTCGGTGAGGGCGGTCAGGCGCACCTTGCGGAAATAGTCCTCCAGCGCCTCCTTGTCGAGGAAAGCCAGCAGCGCCCGGCCGAGGGAAGTAGGGTACGCGGCGAAGCGCGTTCCGACGGTGCAGGGCACGCGGACCATTCGGTTCGTCGACACGTGCACGAGATACAGGATGTCGGTCTCGGCCAGCACGGCGAGCGAAGAGCTATCGCCCGTTTTGTCCCGCACGTCCTGCAGGTAAGGGCGCACGATCTGCTCGAGATTCATCGACTCGATGTAGGCCGACGCGAATGCGACAACTGCCGGCCGCAGCAGGAAAAGCTTGCCTCGTTTCGCTGCATAACCGAGGTCGACCAGGGTGTGCAGGCACCGGCGCGCGGTGGCGGCGCTCAACTGAGTGGCGCTCGCCACCTGGCTCAGCGTCATCTCCGGATGCTCTTTGGAAAACGCACGCAGCACGGAAAGCCCGCGCGCCAGCGATGTGATGAACTCGCCTTCGCGGTCTTCTGATTTGCCGCTCTTGCGTCGCGCTTCGCGCATGCGCCGACCCCCTCTATTCCCGCGCCTTCGCTGAACGAACTGGAAGAGGCGTAGACTGTCGCGTAGCAGATTGATAAGCAACGCCGAATTGCAGGCCAGTTCGCTCTGCGAAATGTATTTCGAATAGCGAATTTGCTAAGTTTTGCTCGCGTGTACAGCGGGTTATCTCGATCCGAAGGGGGTGTACACATGACGACGAGAACTATTCCGGCCGTCATCGCCGCGTCGGTCTGCGTGGCAGTAGCGGCTCCCGTGCCCGTCTGGTCGCAGGCGCAGGACACCCTCGAGGAAGTCGTCGTCACCGCGCGCAAGCGCGATGAGTCGCTTCACGACGTGCCCGTCGCCGTGAACGCGTTCAGCGCGGCGGACATCGAGTCGGCGGGCATTCAGCGTCCGCAGGATTTCATCCAGCTCACCTCGAACATGACGATGGTGCAGACCCAGAATCAGGGCACCTCGTTCATCACCGTGCGCGGCATCTCGCAGGCCCGCAACAGCGAGCCGTCGGTGGCCGTGCTGATCGACGGCGTCGCGATGGCGAATCCGTCGGCCTTCAATCAGGAGCTCTTCGATGTCGAGCACATCGAAGTGCTGAAAGGACCGCAAGGCGCCCTGTACGGGCGCAATGCCATCGGCGGCGCCATCATCATTCGCACGCAGGAGCCGGGCGATGAGTTCGCCGGCAAGGTGACCCTGGGTTACGACAGCGGTCCCGGATTCAAGGTGCGCGGCAGTGTCGGCGGCCCGCTGAACGATTCGAAGACGCTGAAGTACATGGTGTCCGGCTCGTACTTCAAGACTGACGGCTACCTCAACAACGACTTCCTGCATCGCGAAGCCGACCCGTTCCGGGACGCGTCGGGACGCGTGAAGCTGCTCTGGGAGCCGAGCGACGCGCTGAAGACCGATCTGCGCGTGTACTACTCGCAGGTTCACACCCAGGCGCTGTACTTCAACATCACGCAGGACGTGAATGACGTCAGCCTGCCCATCCGCGTGAACAACGCGGGCGTCGATGAGCGCAACCTCAAGGGTGCATCGTTCAAGGCCGATTTCGAGACGGGCATCGGCACGATCACCTCGATCACCGCGTTCGATCACATCGACGAGCTGCTGACCGGCGATCAGTTCGACTTCCTGCCGATTCCCGATTCAGTGCTGTTCAAATTTTTCGGGGCGGATCAGGCGCAGCACCAGTTCCTCGATGTCGACGCCTGGAGCCAGGAGGTTCGCCTCGCTTCGACGATCGGCGACAAGCTGCGCACGATCGTGGGCGCGTACTACATCAAGACCGATCGTTTCATTTCGACCGGCAACGTGTTCGATCTCGGCACCGGCGTCGTGCCGCGGGTGAAGCGCACGCCGCTGCCGATCTTCAATCCGCAGTTCACGTTCCTCGCCGATTCGCAGAACAACGATGCGTGGGCGGTGTTTGCCGATGCGACGTACGACTTCACGGACGAGTTCCAGGGCGACGTGTCCCTGCGCTACGACCGCGATCATCGCGAGAACACCACCCGCACGCCGATCGAGTTCATTCCCGCGCAGCTCGCGGGGCTCGCGTTCCCCGGCCAGGTCCGCACCAAGACCTGGGATGACCTGCAGCCCAAGGTGACGCTGCGCTTTCAGCCCAATGAAACGTGGAATCTCTACGGCGGCTACAGCCGCGGGTTCCGCAGCGGCGGGTTCAACCAGACGGGGGTCGGGGCAGCCAATATTCCCGGCATCGACGACCTCTTCGATCAGGAGACCGCCGACACGTTCGAGGTCGGGGTGAAGGCCCAGTTCCTCGACCGCCGGCTGAGTGCGGCCCTGAACGTCTATCACACGACCGCGAAGGGCTCGTATTACTTCGTGTTCGATCCGAACACGAGCACGCAGAACCTCGGCAACCTCGGCAAGGTGGACTACGACGGCTTCGAGGTCGAGCTGTCCGCGCGGCCCGCCGAAGGGTTCGATACGTATGTGAAGGTCGGCTTCACCGACAGCGAGATCAAGGAAAGCAGCCGCGCGCCGACGGACGTGGGCAATGAGGCGCCGCTGGTTTCGCAATACACGGTGAATCTCGGCGCGCAGTACCGCAAGCCGTTTGGCTCGTCGGGGCTCACCGGGGTGATCCGCGCGGATCTGGAGCGCATCGGGCCAACCTACTGGTATCCCGATAATTTCACCAAACGCCGGCCCATCGACCTCATGAACCTGCGACTCGGCCTCGAACAGGGGCCGTGGTCCCTCACCGCGTGGGGCCGTAATCTGTTCAACATCCGCTACAACGCAGAATGGTCACCCGGGCCGCAGTTCTTCCCTAATCCCGGATACAGCAATAACTTTGTCTTCAAGGCGCAACCGCGGGTCTGGGGCGTAGACTTCAACTACCGTTTTTAGCGCCCGCACGAGTTCGAAATTTGAATCGGAGTGATCGGATCATGGCCAGCACACAGAACCTGCCCTCGCGGCTTCACCACACGGCGTACGTTTCGAGCAATCTCGAAGCCACGCGCAAATTCTACGAAGACCTGATCGGCCTGCCGCTGATGGCGACCTGGTGCGAGTCGGACATGCTCTTCGGCGCGGAGCGCACCTACGCGCACTGCTTCTTCGGCCTCGCCGATGGCAGCGCGCTGGCGTTCTTCCAGTTCGTGCGGCCGGAAGACCAGAAGCTGTTCGGGCCCAAGATGCCGGATTCGCCGTTCCATCACATCGCGCTCAACGTCACGCCGGAAGTGCAGGCGGGCATCGAGAAGCGCCTGCGCGAAGCGGGCTATGCAGAGCCGAAGATCTACATCCTCGAGCACGGCTATTGCCGCTCGCTCTACGTGTCGGATCCGGACGGCATGATCTGCGAGTTCACGGTCGATCATCCGGACGTCGAGAAGATCAACGTTCAGAAGAAAGCCACAGCGCACGCCGATCTGAAGGCGTGGCTCGCAGGCAATCACAAGTCCAACAACATGTTCCGTTCCGAGTCGCACTGATGACTGAGCCGCTGTTTCCCTGCACCCTCGTAGGTAGCTATCCCCAGCCGGACTGGCTGATCGACAAAGAAGTGCTGCGCGGGCGGTTTCCACCGCGCACCCGCGCGCCGGAGCTGTGGCGCGTAGCGGAGCAGTTCCTCACGGAAGCGCAGTCGGACGCGACGCGCATTGCCGTTCAGGATCAGATCAACGCCGGCATCGACATCGTCACGGACGGTGAGATCAAGCGCGAGAGCTACTCGAACTTCTTCGCCAACGCGCTCGAAGGCATCGACTTCAAGAATCCGGGCACGGCGCTGGATCGCAGCGGCGAGCCGGTGAAGGTGCCGCGCATCGTCGGGCCGATTCGCCGCAAGGGGCCCGTGTGCGTGGATGACGTGCGCTTCCTGCGCTCGCTCACCGCGAAGCCGATCAAGTACACGATCCCGGGGCCGTTCACGATGGCCCAGCAGGCGCAGAACGAGTACTACAAGAGCGAGCGTGAGGCCGCGCTGGATTACGCCGCCGCCGTGAACGAAGAGATCCGCGATCTCTTTGCGGCCGGCTGCGACGTCGTGCAGCTCGACGAGCCTTACATGCAGGCTCGGTACAAGAAGGCCGAGGAATACGGCATCGAAGTGCTCGATGCGGCAGTCGACGGCGTCAAAGGCAAGACGGCCGTGCACATCTGCTTCGGCTATGCCGCGCTGATTCACCACCGCCCGGGCGCGTACCAGTTCCTCGAGCAGTTCGCGAAGTCGAAGGTCGATCAGATCTCGATCGAGACGGCGCAGTCCAAGCTGGATTGCTCGATCCTGCGCCAGTTGCCGGATAAGGAAATCATCCTCGGCGTTCTCGATCTGTCGACGCAGAAAATCGAGACGGTGGAAGAGGTGAAGGCTCGCGTGCAGGCCGCGCTCGAGCACTGCGACGCCGAGCGGATCATCCTCGCGCCCGACTGCGGCATGAAATATCTGCCGCGCGAAGTCTCGTTCGGCAAGCTCTGGTCGATGTGCCTGGCCGCGAAGGAGTTGCGCAAGGACTTCCCGCGCGAGCACAGCGCGCGTCGGAACGCCCGCAAGGCCTGAAGGATGAAGCGCAGCGAAGACCGCATTCTGACCACGCACGTCGGGAGTATTCCGCGGCCGAAGGCGATGCTCGAGATGGCGAGCGTCCGCACCGGTCCGCCGAAGGATCCCCAAGCGTACGCGGAGCTGGTGCGGTCTTCCGTTGCGGACATCGTCAAGCGTCAGGCTGCCGCCGGCATCGACATCGTCAACGACGGCGAATACGGCAAATCGAGCTGGGCGAACTACGTGCTCGAGCGCATGACGGGCTTTGCGCCGCGTCCGGGCAAGAAGCATCCGATGGTCTGGCTGGGTCGCGATCGCGATCGTTTCCCGGAAGCAGTCGAGAACGAGTTTCGGCACATGCTCGGCACGATCCAGGAGCAGGTCTGCAACGGGGCGATCGAGTACCGGACCGACCACGTTCGCCGCGATATCGACAACCTGAAAACGGCGCTCGGCAGCACCAAGGTGGTTGAGGGTTTCATCACCGCGGTGGCGCCGGCGAGTGCCGTGTTCAACGGGGCGGACGAGTTCTACGGCAATGAGCGCGAGTACATCTTCGCGCTGGCCGAGGCGCTTCGTCAGGAATACCTCGAGATCTACGAGGCGGGCTTCATCGTCCAGGTGGACGACGCCGTGCTCGCCAACATGTACGACTACCTGGTTTCGCAGAGCCCGCAGCTTTACCGCCAATGGGCGGAGCTGCGCATCGATGCTCTGAACCACGCGTTGCGCGATATCCCCGAGGATCGCGTTCGCTATCACGTGTGCTTCGGGAGCTGGCACCTGCCACACATGTCCGACGCGCCGCTCGAGGACATCGTCGACCTCATTCTCAAGGTCAAGGCGGGCGCGTATTCGCTGGAGGCCGCGAACCCGCGGCACGAGCATGAGTGGCGCGTGTGGCAAAAGGTGAAGCTGCCGCCTGGGAAGATCCTGATTCCCGGGGTCATCACCCATCACGTGATGACTGTCGAGCACCCGCAGGTCGTGGCGGACCGCATCGTCCGCTACGCCAACATCGTGGGGCGGGAGAACGTCATTGCCGGCACCGACTGCGGCTTCGCTCAGGCCGAAAACGTCCAGCGCGTTCACCCGGACATCATGTGGGCCAAGTTCGAGGCGCTGGCTGAAGGCGCTCGGATCGCCACCCAAGAGCTCTGGGGCCGCCGCTGAAAGGAGCCCTCAATCGCCGGGCGGCTCAGAGCGCTCAGTCGCCGCGCGGCTAAAGAGGCCTGCGGCCTGCCTTGAGTCCCTGCTTCCAGCCGC
>Ga0070665_100007814_pt1 | contig 10858 bp, 14 predicted proteins | sample KBSS13metaG_FD_65862 | JGI IMG/M metagenome (GOLD analysis project Ga0070665, IMG submission 65862) | Switchgrass rhizosphere microbial communities from Kellogg Biological Station, Michigan, USA - KBS S1-3 metaG | ecosystem: Host-associated > Plants > Roots > Rhizosphere > Soil ...
GTCGACGAGTTCGGCGGCAAGCTTGTCGATGATGTTGCGCCAACTGTCCAGAGCACCTTTTGTGAACGCCGGCTGGACTTGTTTACGGAGGCGGCTGTGCTGCTCGCCATCGGTGACCACGACCAGATCGGCGACCATCCGTACTCGGGTCACTCCATGGCTGCTGGTTACCCGGTCTGTGTCGCGTAGGGCTGCGCGGACATCGTCGAGTCTGTGCAGAATCCAGGTCGCGCGCCGGGGGTTGTAGTGAACACGTCCGCTGCGGTGCAAAGCGTCGTAGGCAGCGTGGGGTTGTGCGGCGACGGCCGGGTCCAACGGGTCATAGTCGGTATTGACCGCGCCCGTCCAGCCGCTGTAGCCACGTCTGTGCGTGCGGATCGCCGCAGAGACGTTCAATCGCCCCGCCGCAATGAGGGGCGAGAACATCGAGGCCGCACCGTCAGCGACCCTTCCAAGCTTCAAGATCAGCACACCCTTTCGACAGCACTCCCCTCAGAGTCATTACCTGCCGACCGGGAGGTCAATGGTTGGCATCAAAGTTGAAAGGCTTACTACATTGCCGGTTACCACTTCTGTCCTCGGGAATTGCGCAGAGCTGCGAACATCGATGAGGCATATCACCGAATATGTCTCGTGGTGAGAGAACGGATTTCTTGTCTGTCTGCACCTCAGCGGGAAGGCTGGTAGCCGTGGGACGGAAAGACTGGGTCCTCAGAGCGGACCGTAGCGCGGAAGCGCGTGACCGGATTATGTCGACGGCCTCAGAGTTCGTCTCGCGCAATGGTTTTGAAGCGTTCACCATCAATGCGCTGGCTGCGGAGTTGAATTGCTCGCCGGCAACGATCTATCGCCACGCCGGAGGGAAGGCGGAGATCCTCGAACGTCTTATCTTTGCGTTTTCCCAGCGGATAATCGGCTCGATACGGCAAGCCATAGCCGGGATGGAGGGAACTGAGCGCGTCGCGACTGCCATCATCGTCGCGCTCGACCTCATGCGGGGTGAGCCGCTCGGAAAGCTGATGATAGGCGGCCTTGGCCACGACGGCGGGACCGTGACCGCATCACCCTTCGTGGTCAAAATGGCCGAAGAAATGATCGGGCGCAGCGACCCGCTGGCCGCGCAGTGGCTTATCCGCATCACCTTTGCCTTGTGGTACTGGCCCGCCAAGGACAAACACACCGAGCATGAACTGGTGAAGCGGTTCGCCGCACCATCGGTGACAATGGGACTTCGCTAATTGACTGCGCCCTAGCTTCGGAGGCAAACCGGGGAATTGGACTAACGCTGTTCGGCGAGAGCTCGGTACACGGTCGCCCTGCGCGAACTTCTGCACGGCGAGCGCTTCACAACCACTGTTACATCACCGATGACCAGTTCGTCCAGCGGAACCCGAGACTCTGCCGAAGTATTACTCAAAGGGTTGGCGTCGCCGAAGGCGGCGAGGCAGTCGCCTAACTAAAGTCATCGCCGGACGCCGTAGTCGACTGGCCTCTGGTCGAGCGCGATGTGCCTCGTGTAGTCGTCTCTAGGCGATCGAGGTATTGCTGGATAAGGGGCAGCGTCTGATCGTGTCCGGTGGTGATGTGAAGTGACTTTTCCAACCCGATTGACCGCCCGATGACTGAAATGAGTACGGATACGACTTCAGGGGTCAGCGGGCCGGGGTTTGGGTGTCCGCCAAGCATGAAACTCAGCGCTGCAACCTGGGCTTCGCGGAATCGTTCGGCTCCGGCGGCGAGCTCCTCGCGGATCACCTTCCGATGGTTACTCAGCGCCATGAATTCGATCAGTATCCGCGCGCCGCGAGGGTCAATTGTCATGTCCCACAACGCATGTAGTGGCCGTTTTGAGCTCAGTGCGCGGCGTTGGGTCGCGAGGTTCTCCTGGGTGCCCCTGCGCAGAACCGCGAGGAACAAGTCATCCATTGTTGGGAAGTAGTAGTAGACAACCGCCCGTTGGACGCCGACCTTTTCGGCTATCCGCCGTGACGTGGCTGCGGCGTAGCCTTCTTCGACCATGATGTCCAGAGTGGCCGTCATGATCTTTTCGCGGGTGCCGGTGTCGCGCTTGCCGACGCTTCCCGGTGTGGCCATCGTGTGTTCCCGTTCCTATCCGAGGTCACCTCGCGTCGCGCTGAGTCCTTGACCTCCTCGACTGCCTGGTGCTAAGCATATGGCAATCCTCTAATTAGGCGTTCGCCTAGCTACGATGGATGACTGACGGTGGGTGCGGTGAACCCGGGGACGTAAAGGGGTGTGACGTGTCCGATCCACTCGACAGGCTTCACTGGCTCCGCGACGGGCGACCTACGAGTCAGTCCTGCCAGGAAGCCATCTCGTGAATCCGTCTCCTGCGTGGACTCAACCCGCGACGGCCATCGTCACGGGCGGCGGGTCGGGGATCGGACTGGCCGTGGCGCAACGACTTTCAACAGAGGGTGCGGCTGTCGCCGTGTTTGATATTGATGCCGCCGTCGCCGCTGCAGAAAAGATCGGCGCGGACGGCGGTAGGGCGACGGGGTGCCTAGTCGACGTGACCGATCGAGCTCAGATCGATGCCGCCGTTTCAAAGGTCTGTGAAACTCTCGGTCCGCCAACAATTCTCGTGAACAGTGCCGGGCTAGACGGCTTTGAGAGGTTCCTTGATATCTCCGCCGAGAGTTGGGCCCGCATTCTGGCGGTCAACCTCACCGGGACGTTCGATTGTTGTCAGGCCGTCGTTCCACACATGATTGATGCGGGCTGGGGACGCATCGTGAACATCTCTTCATCGAGCGGGCAGACCGGCAGTTCACGAATGGCGCACTATTCCGCGGCCAAGGCCGGAGTGATCGGCTTTACGAAGGCGCTCGCCCACGAACTCGGCCCACGCGGCATAACAGTCAACACTATTCCGCCGGGATCGATTGACACTCCGATGTTGCGCCGCACTGAGCAACGCGGCTTCCTCGGCGCCGGTATCGCAGCCCTCGGCGCCACCTTGCCCGTGCGCCGTGTCGGCCAACCCGAAGACATCGCCACCGCCTGCGCGTTTCTGACCCGAGAAGACGCCGGCTACATCACCGGGCAGGTTATCGGTGTCAACGGCGGAAGGATCCGTTGAGTGGTGTCGGAGGTAAGCACCGTCGCCGTCGTCACTGGAGCTAGCCGTGGCGCAGGGGCAGGCATTGCGCGCGCGCTCGGGATGCATGGTTGCACCGTCTACGTGACCGGCCGCAGTGAAACAACCGGGGATAGTGTTCTAGCTGGAACTATCCACGAGACCGCCGCAGACGTGTCTGCCGCCGGCGGCCGGGGAATTGCGGTGCGCGTCGACCACGGCGACGACGAACAGGTGCGGGCATTCTTCGCTCAGACGCCGGAGTTCACCGGCCACGTGATCTGGTCGCTGTACACCGACCCCGACGTCATGGACGTGACGGGCCGGACCTTGATTGGCGCGGAGCTGGGCGCCAAGTACGGGATCGCTGACGAGGGAGGCCGCCAACCTCCGTCGTATCGCGCCCTCTACGGCGTACACCCACCTGCGCAGTTTTCCCACAACCTCGGGTGAGGGAGGAGTTCACGAGTGTTCACTGGACCCGCAGAAGACCAGCTCAAGATCCGGGAACGGATCGACAGCTATTGCGACGCCATCTGTCGGACTGCGCTTGACGACTACTTGGCCTGCTGGACCGAGGATGGCGCCCGGCTCGGGGAGGGCGGTGAATGCCGCGGAACAGCCGAGTTGCGCGCCCATTGGGACGGCATCTGGCAGGTTCTGTCGAACATGGCGTTCATGGCGCAGATCGGTGCCATCGAGGTCACCGGTGACCACGCACGTACCCGGTCATATTGCCTGGAGATACTCCAGTTCCGAGTCGGCGGCACGCGCCGCTTGATCGGAATGTACGACGACAAATTACGGCGCGTCGACGGTGAGTGGCTATTCAGCGAACGCCGCTACCGAGTCTTCCTCGAGGAGAGTTCGCCCGACGCAAAGGACGAGTCATGACGGATTTCGACACCATCGATTACTTCACTGACCCCTCGCTTGTTCCAGATCCACATCCCTACTTCGATCACCTACGGCGTACCAATCCAGTCCAGCAAGAGCCGCACTATGGCGTCGTGGCCGTCACGGGCTACGCCGAGGCCGCCGAGGTATACCGCAACTCCGAATCGTTCTCATCGTGCATCTCTGTTACGGGACCCTTTCCGCCGCTGCCGTTCACGCCCGTCGGGGACGACATCGGTGAGCTAATTGAGCAGCACCGTTCAGAGCTTCCGCTTAACGAGCACATGGTGACCATGGATCCACCGCAGCACACCCGTGCGCGGTCGCTGCTCAATCGTCTGTTGACTCCTCGCCGGCTGAAAGACAACGAGGATTTCATGTGGCGATTGGCTGACAGCCAGCTTGACGAATTCATCGCCGATGGCGGCTGCGAATTTCTGACTCAGTATGCAAAACCGTTCGCCACCATGGTAATTGCGGATCTCCTTGGCGTACCGCGCGATGATCACGACGAGTTCCGTGCAATCTTCGGAGTGTCGCAGCCCGGCGCACGTATGGGGGCACTCGACCACGAGCCGGTTTCGGTCAATCCGTTGGAGTTCCTCGACGAGAAATTCAGCCGCTACATCGAGGACCGCCGCCGAGCACCCCGCGACGACGTGCTCACCGCCCTTGCCACCGCGACCTACGCCGACGGTTCCGTACCGGAGGTCGTCGAGGTAGTGCGCACCGCCACGTTTCTCTTCGGCGCCGGTCAAGACACGTCGACGAAGATGCTCACCGCCGCGCTGCGGGTGCTCGGTGAAAACCCCGAACTACAGCAGACTTTGCGCGCTGAGCGTTCGCGGATCCCCCTGTTTGTCGAGGAGACACTCCGGTTCGAGGGACCAATCAAGAGTGCATTCCGCCTCACACGATCGTCCACGACACTTGGCGACGTAGACGTGGCGGCCGGAACCGTTGTGATGTTGTGTCCGGGCGCGATCAACCGCGATCCGCGGCGGTTCGAGGATCCGCATGCGTTTCACGCCGACCGTGAGAATGCCCGTGAGCACGTGGCGTTCGGCCGCGGCATCCACTCGTGTCCAGGTGCGCCGCTTGCACGAGCCGAAGGCCGGGTCTCGATCGAGCGCATTCTCGACCGCATGGCTGATATCGCAATCGACGACCAAGCGCACGGACCAGCGAGCAACCGTCAGTACAGCTTTGACCCGACGTTTCTGCTGCGAGGCCTCTCCGAACTGCACCTCACCTTCACTCCTGTGTCCGAGTAGCGCGCGGCCGGTGGGGAACGCCCGCATTCGACTTTTGTCATCGGCAACCAATCGAGGGAGGTCATGGTGACCAGTCTCCGCATCGGCGTCATGCACAATACGATCAATTCAAGGTTTGGGCCGAAGCCCTTGATTCAGGCCGATTACATGACCGGCCTGGCCGCAGGTGCCGACTCGTTCTGGGTGGCCGACCATCTCAACTCGGTGCTGCCGCCATCGATGTGGACGCCGAAATACGTTGGCGCAGCTAAGATCATCCCCAAGATGGATGCGCACGTCGAGCCTTGGACGATGCTGGGTTATCTTGCCGGCCACAACAAGATGGGTCGGATGACGCTGGGCGTGGCGGTTACCGATACGGGCCGGCGAAATCCCGCCGTCACTGCGCAGGCCGCGGTGACACTGCAGCACCTCACCCGTGGGCGAGCGATCCTCGGGATCGGGACCGGCGAGCGGGAGGGCAACGAGCCCTACGGAGTCGAGTGGTCCAAACCGGTCGGCCGCTTCGAAGAGGCGATGGCCACGATCCGTGCGTTGTGGGACTCGGACGGTGAACTCGTCAGCCGGGAGTCACCATTCTTCCCCTTGCGCAACGCCACGTTCGCCTTGACTCCGTACAAGGGCAAGTGGCCCGAGATCTGGATTGCCGCCCACGGCCCACGGATGATTCGTGCTGCGGGCAGGTACGGGGACGGCTGGTTTCCGGGGACTACCCGGGCGGACGAATACGGACAGCAACTCAACGATCTGCGCGCGGCCGCCTCGGACGCTGGGCGAGACCCCACGTCGATCACGCCGGCCGGTATCCGGTTCATCCTCACCGGACGATCCCAAGACGAGATCGACGAGATTCTCGACTCCGAATTGGTGAAGCTGTTCGTACTCAACTCGTCCGCGAAGGATTGGGAGAGACACGGCGCCCAACATCCGATGGGCCCGGACTTCAAGGGGGTCCAGGACCTCATCCCACAGTTGATCGACGAGGAAAGTGCTCTCAAGTACGCGGCGATGGCCCCCCGGGGGCTCGTGAAGGAATTGTTCGCGGTCGGGATGCCGGACGAAATCGTCGACCAATTGTCGCTGTTCCGGGACAACGGCATGCGATGCCTCGTCGTCGGCAACATGGGCGCGCTACACCCCAAGCTCTCGAAGAGCGCCGCGGCGATGACGCCGTACGTGAAGGTCCTGCGCCGACTTAAGAAACTCTGACGGCGCACGTCCGGGCCGCAACAGTAGTCATGGCGCGGAATCCGAGCGCCTCGGCCGCTGGTCGCGTGGGTCAGCAGTGCGGGTATGGCAAGAGAATACGGCTGATACTTCTACGAGTGGGCCTAAGGGGGCAACTCTCGAACCCACAAACGTCCGACCGTATCCAACGCCTACGTTCACAGGTCGCTGATTAGAACGATGAAAGACAGCGGGGACAGGATTCGAACCTGCGACCTCTTGGCTAGAAGTCCGCATATAAAGACCTTCGCTCGCGTCATGGCCCACCAGCCACGGCTGGGTCGCCGAAACACTCGACAGCCGCCATGAAATGGCGCGCCTCGGTCGCCCTATACCGGCTGATCTTCTCGACGTCGCGACCGCATGTTCCTTGTAACACGGTCGTGCGTGAAAGCGCGAGGAGTGATGAATGTCAATCCGCCTGGGTGGTTTTCGTCAACACCAATGCTGTTTCGTTGTAGGGGAACAGCCGATAGAGCAATCGGGGTGCCGGCGTGACAAGGGGCGCGGCCTCAGCTTTACTGACGATGCGCGGGTTGCCCAGCGCGAGGGCGTTGCCCCGCTTGTGCAGTACAGTCGGCCCGCCGGCCAATACGTTTTTGACCCAGTCCGTTTCAGGCCCGTAGCCGATGAGAATGACGAAGCCGTCCCGGGTCTTGAACACCAAGAGGGGCGTTCGATAATGCCTGCCTGACTTGCGTCCGGTGTGCTCGAGCGTCCCTAGGCACGGAAGCCACGGTGTGAGCGAGCGAGCCACAGGATTAGTGACGCGGCGATTGAACTGTGCGACAGCACGAGGCACTCGCATGAAAATCCTTTCTCACCATATGCAGTTCTGGTCCGCCCGGGTGACTGCAGTGGGTCTGGCGTGAAACCTACGTCGTTGGAACCTCTTTGGGCCGATCCCATAACGGCTCGCCCAATTTGGCACGTATTTTCCCCCACGGGTCGGCGTACTGACCGGGTGCGTTCCGATACGGCGACCGGCGCGCCATGACCACTCGCACAAGCCGGGCGATGAGCGGGCCCGGGTAGCGCAACAATCGGTACTTCTTCGACAATTCGGCCCGCAGTTCGGGCCACGAGTGGTTCTGGAAATGCAACGCCTCTTGGGCGCGGGTGGTGTCCATCCAGTCGGTGACGAACCAATCGTCGTCGCTGTTCGGATCCCCGGGCCGGCCCGGTGGCATGGCGCCCGGTAGACCCAGAGCCGCGACGAGGCCCGAGGTGACCTCCGCGTACGTCAAACGGTGGGAATCGTCGCCACCGATCAGGAGGATTTCGCGAGCGACGTCGGCAGTGGTTGCCGCAGCGAACGCCCAAGCGACGTCACGCACATCGACGGTCTGCACCCGGCCATCGCTTGGTAGTGCGGCCTGGAAGTACATTGCGTCGGTGGTCAATTTCGAAGATGGCCGCTTGGCCTGCTCCCGTGAATCGGTACATACGACTCCTCGCTTCGCTTTGAAATCTCGGGCGCCGTTTCAGCCTGTCTACTGAGGAGGATTGGCGGGCGGCGGGTAGACGCCTCGTAATATCCACGGGAACCAGTGCGTGCCGTAGTCCAGTTCGTCACTAGCGTCATAGTCAGGGTTTGGGTCGTTGGGGCTGATCAGCGGCACCTGGCGGGCCGGGTGTCCGTACAAGGCAACCACGACGGTGCGATCGAGGCTGTTCTCTGACCACACCCCCATCACGGAGTGTGAGCAGTCCTTGATGATCTGAACTCGATCACTCGACGAGATCCGCGCTGCAGAACCTCGTCGCCGAGATACCCCCTCCCGTCGTTGTAAACCTATGGGGCTACAGCCACAACTGCACCCAGCGACATGCCCAACTGGCGGCCCAACCATGGCACGCTACGTCACCTAGTGGTCACCACCGCATCATGACTGCACCGATTGCACGACGAATACGGCCCAGTCGAATAACGCGATTTGCCGGTAGGATCCGCGAGCCGGATCGGAAGCTTCGTCGGCGAGCCCGGCTACCGTTCTGCCGCGAGGGCACGCGGAGTGACGAGCTTTCGAGGGGCAGCTGCCCCCGATGCCGACCATCCTCAATGGGGCGCAAGCAGCTTTCGCGCAGCGGATCTATGCGAGCGGCGAATCGGCTGCGAACACCCTCAAAGTCAGTCGAGCGACTGTCTATCGCTCACGTAGCATCGATGGGACCTGACCTCGCACATCAGCGGCGACGTCGTGTCAGCGAGGATGCCGATGGGGGCGGTGAGGTGAGACCGCGCGGTGGCGCAGCACCAACAGCAGGTGGCGAATTTCCTCCTCCGACAGAGTGACCACCCTAGATTCGGCCTGGCAGTTGGATTCGGAACGTGCTTTCTCCTGCGACTCATTGCGCGCGTCCAAATGACGTTTCTCATTTTCACTCTTCACAACTGCCCACCCCTAGATGCGTGCGTGCGGCGAGTTGCGCGAAGCGATGACTCAGGTGTGATCCACATGCCCGAAACGAAACACCGCCCGGCCGCTGGCCGAAAGCCATTGCGTCGGGCGGTGTTCGGTGACAATGGTCTGTTTCAGACGCCGATTGCCGTCGTGCGGCGGTTGGGCGCAAAGTTGTCAACCGGCGCGGTGACGGTCTTGCGGTAGAGGTAGCCCAACTGCTTGGCGACGAAAGGCAGGCTGACGATGGGCGCGATCATCCACGGCAGGTTCTCGTAGATCAGGACGATCGAGACATCCCAGAATCCATGGCGCGGAAAGTTGGGGAACCCGTGGCGTGCTTCGGCGACGAAGTAGATGAAGAACACCGTCAACATCGCCGACATGGTCGCAAAACTCCACCACAGTAGCCACCGCACCGCCCGGTTGTGCCCGTCGACCCGCCTTCCGCCCGCCGCCGCCAGAGCGAGCGGCCGCCCCGCCGACGACAACGACGCGGACGACGACGATGTAGACGGTATGGGGGCTAGCTGAGGCCGAAGGCCTCGTGCTGCAAAACGATTCGTGGGTTGCCGGCGTGGGTGAACACTCGCGCTGGTAGAGCCACATTTGCAGATCAGGAGGCCTCCGGTGATTGTTCAGGGTACGAGTGTCGGGTTGGACGTGCACGCACTTTCGGTGGTGGCACACGCCGTTGACGAGGAAACAGGCGAGATCGCCCGGGCGCGGCTGTGTCCGGATCACGGCGAGATTTTGTGTTGGCTGAGTCAATTGCGCGCGCCACTGCGGGTGGTCTATGAAGCCGGCCCGACAGGGTTCGGGCTAGCTCGAGCGCTCGACGACGCCGGGGTCGAATGTGTGGTGGCCGCGCCATCGAAGCTGCACCGCCCGTCGGGAGATCGGGTCAAGACCGACGCCCGTGATGCCGCACACTTAGCTCGGCTGCTGCGCCTGGGTGAGATCACCGCGGTCAGGGTGCCCGATCGGGAGGTCGAGGCGGTGCGCGATCTTGTGCGGGCCCGTGAAGATGCCCGCGCCGATCTGATGCGAGTGCGACACCCGTTATCGAAACTGCTTCTACGGCAAGGGATCGTCTACTTCGGCGGCACACCCTGGACGTTCGCCCACGAACAGTGGCTACGCCGGCAGCGCTTCGACAACATTCACCTCAAAGCCGCCTTCGATCACGGTTTCGACGCCGTGCTGGCGGCCACCGCAGCACGTGACCGCCTCGATGAGCAGATCCTGGAGGTAGCGGCATCGCCGCGGTTCGCCGACCCGGTCAACCGACTGGGCTGCTTACGCGGTATCTCCGCCCTAACCGGTCTGGCGTTGACGGTGGAGATCGGTGACTGGTCGCGGTTCACCGGGTCCTCGATCGGTGCCTATGTCGGGCTGGTGCCCTCGGAATACTCCTCGGGCAACTCGCGGGCACAGGGATCGATCACCAAGGCAGGCAACACCCATGTCCGACGGCTACTGATCGAATCAGCCTGGCATCACCGCAAGTCCTGCAGCACCTCGGGGCCCACCCTGCGGGCCCGCTGGGCCAAGGTCGATCCCGCTATTCGGGCTCGCGGGCATGCCGGTAACCGCCGCCTCAACAAGCGGTGGCGCAGTTTCACTGAACGCGGCAAGAACCCACTTGTGGCCAACGTCGCGATCGCCCGCGAATTGGCCGGCTGGTGCTGGTCGCTGGCCACCATGCAATAAGTCGCCAGGCATCGAATACTTGACTGACCTGATGGCCTGGCTGTCGGCGCGGTGCGTGAACAAACCTGCAAAGAACCTATGAGCCACAAGGCGATTCGAATAACCATCGCCGAGTGACGCTCGGCTGTAGACAGCAGTACCGTTCACATCCGAATCATCGTCATGCGGTACCCAACCCGCGCATATCAGCCTGACACCACCGTCGCGAGCAACGACCGCCGACACCTCCACCAGGCCAGCCAAAA
>Ga0070665_100007815_pt1 | contig 10857 bp, 7 predicted proteins | sample KBSS13metaG_FD_65862 | JGI IMG/M metagenome (GOLD analysis project Ga0070665, IMG submission 65862) | Switchgrass rhizosphere microbial communities from Kellogg Biological Station, Michigan, USA - KBS S1-3 metaG | ecosystem: Host-associated > Plants > Roots > Rhizosphere > Soil ...
CCCGCCAAGCGGCGTTCGATGCCTTTGATCGCGGCCACCAGCACCTGGTTGACCGGCGTCGGCACGTTGCGGCGCTGTCCTGCGCGCACCACCGCGCCGTTGATGAAGTCGATCTCGGTCGCCGCACCCTTGTCGAGGCTTTGCAGCATCGACGTGCGGAATTCAGCCGGCAGCCCCTCGGCGGCCATGACCCATGCATCGCGCGGCTCCTGGATCGACAGCTTGATCCCCGCGGCACGCGCGACCGCCATCGCCTCGCCGACGGCAGCGACCGCGCAAGCTTCGATTTCCGGCACTGCATAGAGCCCGCCATACGGCAAACCCGTGACGCCGCTCAGCGCGCCGGTGGCCACGTTGATCAGCAGCTTGTCCCACATCGTGCCGACGATGTTGTCGCTCACCGTGCACGGCAGTTCCGCGCGCTCGAAGGCTTCGGCGATCGCAGCGACCCGTGGGCTGATCGAGCCGTCCAGCTCGCCGATGAACGTGCGCTTGCCGCGCGTCCCGGCGATGATGCGTCCCGGGCCCAGCAGCACGCCGCCAACGTACGTCTTGCCGGCAAGCACGTGCGAAGGCCCCGCCGCCTCGGCCAGGATGTCCTCGTGGCCAAGCCCGTTCTGCAGCGACATCACCGCCGTTCGCTCGCCCACGATGGGCAGGGCCGACAGGATCGCGTCGCGTGTGTGGAACGACTTGACCAGCACGATCACGAGGTCCGCGGGCGGCAGGCCGCGGCAATCCGTCGCGGCCTTGACGTGGACCACGCGCTCGGTCTCGCCTTCCTTCATCTTGAGGCCGTCGCGGTTGATCGCGTCGACGTGCTCCTGGTAGCGATCGATCAGCGTGACATCCGAGCCACCGGCGGCCAGCGTGCCGCCGATCGCGCAGCCGAGCGCGCCAGCGCCAAGAAAATAGATCTTCAATCGTGTTCCTTCCAGTCCGCTGCAGTGGTGCCCGCGCGATACGCGAGGGATCGGCGCAACGAATATTAGGGACGTGTTCCCATGCTGTACATGCAATAGGCATAATTATGTATATTGCGAGGCACAATGAAGAAGGATGCGAAAAGCGCGACTGCGCTCCTCGATCTCAAGCTGCTGCAGTTGTTCGACGTGCTCTACACGACGCGCAGCGTGACGCGGGCAGCCGACCAGCTCGACCAGAGCCAGCCCACGGTAAGCATCTGGCTCGGCAAGCTGCGCCGGCAATTGCACGACCCGCTGTTCGTGCGCACGCCGGCCGGCATGCAGCCCACACCGCAAGCCGACATCCTCATCGGACAGGCACGCGAGATTCTGGAGTCGCTCCGCCGCCTGTCCGACTGGGAGCCGACCTTCACGCCAGCCACCGCACAGCGACGCTTCCGCATCTGCATGACCGACGCGAGCCACGTCACGCTGCTGCCGCAGTTGCTGGCGCACGTGCGGGCCGTCGCCCCGCTGGTGCGACTGGAGGTGGCTCGCATCGACGGCAATACCGCGCATGCGCTCGAGTCCGGCGAAGCCGACGTGGCGCTGGGGTACATTCCGTGGCTCGAGTCAGGCATCTACCAGCAGACGCTGTTCCCGCAGAACTGGGTGTGCCTCGCGAACAATCTTCATCCGCGAATTGGCAAAACACTGACCCTCGCGCGATACAAGGACGAAGCGCACATCGGGATCGTCGCGGGCACCGGCTACCAGTTGCTCGAAGCCGCGCTCCACGGCCAGCGCGTCCAGCGGAACGTGGTCCTCGAATTGCCGGGATTTCTCGGTCTTGTAAGCATCGTAGCCACCACGGACCTGATCGTTACGCTGCCGCGGCATATCGGAGAAACGCTGGCGAAGGTGGGCAACCTGCGCGTCTTCGATTGCCCGGTGCCCATCCCGACCTTCACCGTCAAGCAACACTGGCATGCGCGATATCACAACGATCCCGCCAATCGCTGGTTGCGTAGCGTGATCGCAATCTTGTTCATGCAGCGAGCCGTGCGTGGTGCGACGTAGGATTCGACGTCCGTGCTGAGTATCCTCGCAATCACCGGCCCGATCTACATCGTCATGGCGATCGGATTCCTCGCCGGGCGTTCCGATGTGTTCTCGCCGCTCGACATGCGGGTGCTGGGCAAATTCGTCGTCAAGTTCGCGTTGCCGGCGCTGCTTTTCACTGCACTGTCGCAGCGCCCGATCTCTGACATCCTCAACGCGCGATATCTCGGTGCGTATGCGATCGGATCGATGGCCGTATTCGGGGCCGCAGTCGTATTTGCACGATTCGGACAACGCAAATCCATTTCACAGAGCGCGCTGATCGGAATGGGCATGTCGTTCTCCAACAGCGGCTTTGTCGGCTATCCCATCGCGTTGCAGATCCTGGGTCCGCCGGCCGCCGTGGCACTGGCCATGTGCATGGTCGTCGAGAACGTCCTGATGTTTCCGATTGCGTTGACGCTAGCCGAGATGGAGCGCGATCAGGGCCACCGGTGGCATCGCGTCCTGATGCAGTCGCTGGCGGGCCTCGCGCGAAACCCGATGATCGTCGCCATCTTCGTGGGATTCACGGTTTCGCTCCTGGGCATCCAGCTTTCGGAGCCGCTGCTGCGCACGGTGAACATGCTGGCGATGGCTTCGACAGCGCTCGCGCTGTTCGTGATCGGCGGTTCGCTGGTGGGACTCGACGTGAAGAATGTCCTCGGGGATGTGGTCGTGGTGGCGCTGGGCAAGCTGCTGCTGCATCCCCTTGCGGTCTTCGCGATGCTGTGGGTGCTGGCGCCCGTGGATGCGCATCTTCGGACCGCCGCCGTGATCTTTGCCAGCATGCCGATGCTCAGCATCTATCCCATACTTGCCCAGCGCTACCACTACGAGGGGTTCTGCGCAGCCGCGCTGCTCGTGGCGACGCTGCTTTCGTTTCTGACGGTGACGGGCGTGCTCTGGGTGCTGACGTCGATCCTGGGGTGGTAGTCCGCAGCGTCGCGCCTTGACTGCCGGCTCGGCCGGCGCCCAGAATGGCTCTGCCAATCGGGAGGCACGCCTGCGCCGAGCGATCGGGCGGCAACCATGGAGGCAGCCATGCAATCGGGTCGCGTTCTCCTTTGCTTCATGCTTGCGTCGCTGTACTTGCTCTCCGCCAATGTGTGGTCGCAGGAGCCGATCCGCATTCCCGCCAGCGAGCGAGCCGCGCTCATCAGCCTGTATACGAGCACGAACGGCGACGGCTGGACGACGCATACCAATTGGAACGGGCCCGCCGGAACCGAATGCACGTGGTACGGGATTACCTGCAACGCCGGCCGGACCACGGTCAACGCTGTCAGTCTCCCCACCAACAATCTCACGGGCACGCTCGCCCCTAATCTGAATGCCTTGTCGAACCTGGGCATCTTCGATGTCCACGGTAACCGGCTGACCGGATCCATTCCTGCGCTTGCCGGCCTGACGCAGCTGGGAACCTTCGATGCCAGCGAGAATCAGCTCAGCGGATCGATCCCCGCGCTTGCCGGCCTTACGGCGCTAAGGAGTTTCATCGTCGCCGTGAACCAACTTACCGGGACGATTCCCGAACTCGCCGGGGTGCCGAACCTTGAGTTATTTCAGGTCATCCTCAATCACCTGACCGGGCCTGTTCCCTCGCTTGCCGGCCTTACGCGCCTGCTCGCCTTCGACATCGCGGCCAACCAGCTCACCGGAAACATGCCGCCCGTTCCGGTCCCGGCCGCGTTGCAGGCGGGTCGTTCAAATCTGTGCCCGAATTTCCTGAACCACACGCCCGATCCGTCGTGGGATGCCGCTACCGGCGAGGCACCCTGGTACACAAATTGTGCGATCGTTCCCCAAGCGGGCCTGTGGTGGAATCCGACGGAATCCGGAAGCGGGTATGCGCTCGACTTCAAGCATGGCGTGCTGGTAGTCACCGTGTACAGCTACACCGCCGCAGGCGTGCCGATCTGGTATCTCGCATCGGGTCCCGTGACCAACAACACCTTCACGTCGACGCTCGACAAGTATCAAAACGGACAATGCATCTCGTGCGCGTATCGTCCCGCGGCCCTCAATGGCAACGATGGAACGATCAGCATCTTCTTCACCTCGCCAACATCGGCGACGTTGACGCTTCCCGGCGGACGCAACGTTCAGATCGTTCCCCAGGCTTTCTAAGCGTCCTGTGAGAGCCACTTCGGCACGCTTCACAGCGGTCTTATCGGACCTGGGCGTCGCAGCATGTGCGAAGCGTCGCTGACATCAGCGGCGCTTCGCATTCATCCGCTCAGTCGATTTCGAGGAAGTAGCGCCGCAGCGTCCAGCGAGCAACTTCGCGTCCCAAATTGACGCCTTTGACCACGGACTCGCGGTAGTGGACCCCGCCCCACACGCGAGCATCGATGATTTCCTGCACCAGGTCAGCAACGCGCCGGTAGTGTCGCGTTGGGTATTCCAGATTTGGAATTGTGCTCGTAAGGTCGACCGCGATTCGCTTTGTCCCCAGAAACTCCGCGAACACTTCTGCTTCGGCTGAAGTCAGGCAGCCATGGGCGGCCGGATATTCAGCATGATTGGGCGTCGCCAGCAGAGGTGTCCACGTAGGGTCGCCCGCTGTGTCGGGATTCCCGTCACTATCCGCCATCGGGACGGAAAATTGCGGACGCCAGAATAGGTAGTGATACTTGGCATCGAAACAAGCGATCAGCGCATCGGCACCGACCAGGTTGCCCATCGCGAACAGGCGTGCTGTCTCTGCTGCATCGAGCTCGCCGTCCAGAGCCACTTGTTTGAAGCCATTGTTGTATTGGACTACCGAGTTTGTGGACCAGAATCGTGCGACGTCCGTCTGCTCGGCGGTGCGAGCTCCGCTGTTAGTCCCGCCGAAGCGACTTACTTCGTTGAACTCGGTCGACCACTCGCGGCTCGCGAGTTGAGGTGGGGGACCTGGTCGGAACTGGTACGGATTCTCGAGCATGAAGGGGCGGAGCCTGGACACCCACGGCGTCTGCGGAGTAATGCCTGCGGGCAGTTGCCAAGCCCCCGGACTCGCCGGTGGCATCGTGAAGCCGATATCAGCTTCCAGACCGTCGCCCTGCCTGAAAGCGATGATGCCGTCCCCAGCGGCCTGCCCGACTGCGATGCCATCCGCCTTCGCAGCTCCATCGGGGATGATGGCCAACGCATTTGCGTAGTCGATATCCAATGCACCCTGCTGTGCCGGGAAATAGTGAACCAGTACGGCGTGCGCGGCCGCGGAGACTGCTGCGTCCACGGAGGCGCCCGGCCTTCGGCCCAAACTCGGAAAGTACGGCTTGTAGCGTCCCTCGATGGCGACGACAGCATCGTAGACAGCGGCTTGCACGAACGCGATGTAGATGATGGATTGGGTTTGAAATTGCTTCGCGACCGTGATTGCTGCGCGTTGCGCGATCTCGTTCCACTCGATTACAACGGCCGGACTCACAAACGGCCCGCCGGGTGCAGACCGCTGCCGTTCCGCGAGAATCTCTTGTGACGGCAGAAACATCGTGAAGGCGAGCGCTGCCAAGAAGCTGGACGAACGTGTGCGAGACATGTTGATCTCCTAATCGAAGACGCGGGTAACCTGAGATGCGGGAAACACACGTCGACACGGAAGTGACCTGGTGCTTGACCGGTGGTGTCCCTTGCAACGCACGCAATCTGGACTTCGTCGAATCGCGTGCGGACCCACTTTGATATCGGTGCGTTATAGAGGCGTTACGGCGCAAATAACGTCGATCACGGCTGGTCAGGCATGTCCGATGGGAAGCTCAATGTGCATTTGAGGGAGATCGTTGGGTTGCGTCGCTCGCCGGCGCATGCGAGCCTGAAGCGGAACGCAGTGCGGGGATACTGACGATCGCCCGCGCGTGGACTGTCGATTGAAGTACTGGTCGTGAAATGCAGCAAACCTCGGGCTAGCCGCGATCGACAGCCCTTTCTCGCTGCACCGGGATCAAACCGGTGGCTTCCAGGAGCGCGGCGAACCGGGGATCACCCCGCAGTCGATCGAGGCGCGGGTCGACGCCTAGATACGCCATCCAAGTGGACCTCTCACGCTTTGCATGGTCGAGTTGGTCGAACGCAAGATCAGTATCGCCCAGCGCCCCGCGGATGATGGCCATCTCGTAGGCGTACATCCCACGGTGTGCACCGAGATCATGGAGACGTCGCAAGACGCCCTTTGCAAGCCGGCGTTCGCCGCTGGCGGCATAGCTGTAGCCAAGCGCGCCAATGATGACGGGGCTGCCGTTGGAGCGCTCCAGAGCTGTACGATGCGCATCGATCGCCGCTGCGGTTTCTCCGCGTTCTATGTAAGCAAAGCCGGAGAACATCGGAGCCCATTGCTCCTTCGGGTCCAGCTCCGCCGTACGTTCACACTGCTCGAGCGCTCGTTCGTAGTCGCGCGCGAACCAGTAGTGCCACGCCAGGTGGATGTTGATGACCACGTCGAGAGGGTCGCACTCCAGCGCTTGCAGACTGGCCTCCAGCGACTCCCGGACACGGCCGCGTGCCATCAGCAGATGCGAAAGCCAATGATGTGCATGACCGTAGTGCGCCTTAAGTGCGAGGGCGTGGCGCAGTTGGGCCTCGCTGGCCAGCCAATCCCACAGGTAATGCATGCTGCCGTAGCCCAAAGCGGTATGAGCTTCGGCCAAGCGCGGATCGAGTTCGAGCGCCTTGACAGCCGCCGCGTGCGCCTTTGGAAAGGCTTCGATGGGCGGCATCACGGAACCCTCCCACGCGCCGAGCGTGTTGTACGCGTCAGCGATGGCGGCATAGGCGAGCGCGAATCCGGGATCGAGATTTACGGCCTCGTCCAGATATTTCAGAGTCAGGTCCGACACCCGCGGTCGCTGGTTCCAGTAGTAGCGGCCTTTCAGGTAAAGGTTGTAAGCCTCTATGTTTGCCGTCGGACGTTCGACCATGACGGCGGGGCGCCCCGTCAGGGCGAACTGGATTCCTGCGACGAACGCGCGCACGATCTGCCCACGAAGCGCGGCGACATGTTGCCATTCGCGCTCGTGGCTCTCCGCCCAGATCTGATGTGCGTTTCTGACGTCGATCATATGGGCGCTGATGCGGACTGTCGTGCCTGCCTGCCATACGCTGCCATCCAGGACGCACTCCACGTTCAACCTGCGTCGAAGCTTGGTCAGATCCGGCTCGCGTCCCTTTAGACCGTACTGCCCGGTCACCTGCACGACCCGCAATCCCTCGGCTTGCGAGAGGACCATTCGCAGCTCTTCGGTCAACCCATGGCACAGGAAGTCCTGTTCCGGATTGCCGGTCATGTTGATAAAGGTCAGTACAGCGATACCCTTGCGCGAGTCTCCCCCTGCGCGAGTCGACGCGCGAACATCCTTGCCAGCCGTCCGGATGTCCGCAATGAGCGCCTGAGTAGCAGCCGATGGGGCAACGCCCAGCTCCCGCATCAGCGTCGTCGCAAACGCCTCGTAGGCGTGAATGGCGCCTGCGCGGTCGCCTGACTCGACGAGCAGTTCGAACAAGCTTCGTTGCAGTGCTTCATCGTCAGGTGCCAGCGCGATCGCGCGGCGTGTCCATCCCAATGCCGTGGAAACCTGTCTCTCGCGCCGACAACTCTCGACCAGTGCCGATGTGGCGGCGACCGCGTCGAGCCGCAGCATTCCGCGCCGGGCGCCTAACCAGTCGTCGAATTCTGTAGATGCATCGGGAACGAACAGCCCGCTGAGAAAATCGCCGCGATACAACTCGAGGGCGTCAGCGAATCGCTTTTCCAGGCATGCCCCACGAAACATGGGCGCATCGCATCTGAGGAAGTCTTCGGACAGCTGGATCGCGTCGTCGCCGATGCTTCGCAGCACGCGCTGATCCAGTGCCTGTCGGACAAAATGTATCGCCTGACGCAGCGAACCGCGGCCACGTTGCGAATCGCTGTCCGGCCAGAACAGGGCTATCAAGCTGTCTCGCCGGCAAGGAGCGGACGCGCCCTCAAGCGCGAGATAAGCCAGGAGCGCCAGCCGCTTGGGTTGCGCCATCAAGGCGTGCAGGGACTTGCGATCGGGTCCTCGCAGGTCGATTCCTCCGAGCGTTTTCAATTCAAACAGCATCGTGCGCTCAGAACAGGCCTATCCCGGTTGCTCGCAGTAAATGGCCTCAAACCCGGCAGGTCGCATCCCGCGCGCGATTGGCATTGAATTCGCATTGCCGTTATCCAGGCGTTACCCCGAGCAAAGCCGGGGTTGCCTTGCGGCCACGCAAGGGATGACATCAGCGAACGAGGCTGCCGCCATGCCAGAGATGCGCGCGGCCCAGCCACTTGTGCAGTGCATCGACTGACAAGATCGTCAGCCAAGAATCGTGCGAAATGCGGCTAAGGTTTGCTTCACATCCTCACGGGTCGTTCGCCAATTGCAAACCGATATCCGCATGGCCCGTTTGCCGCGCCACGTGGTGCCGCCAAACCAGGCTTCGCCGGACGCCTGGATTGCGGCGATGACTTGATCGGTGCGACGGTCGTGATCGCCGTCTTCGCCCGTGAACCTTACGAGTCCCTGGTTGATGATCGGCCTGGCCAATACTTCGACGCCCCGCATCTCCGCCAGTCCGTCGACCAGCAGAGTTGCCAGATCGCAGCACCGCGCAACCATCTCGCCGATGCCTGACCGACCCAGTTCGCGAATGGCGGCGTAGACAGCGAAACCCCGGCCCCGCCGCGACCACTCGGGGTTCCAGTCTTTCTGCTCGCGAACGCCCTGCACCGGCTGCGCGTAGCTCGTGGCTTGCGAGAAGACGACCCGATGTGCATCGGGATCGGCGATGAACACAAAGGCGCTGTCAAACGGCAGATTCAGCCATTTGTGGCCATCGGTCGCCCATGAGTCGGCCTGCGCAACGCCGTCGAGAAAGTGGCAGTGTCGTTCGCTTGTCGCGGCCCAGAGCCCGAAGGCGCCGTCTACGTGGACCCAGGCACCCACCGCATGGGCCAGGCGGCAAGCTGGCTCGAAGGGGTCAAAGGCGCCCGTGTTCAAGTCACCGGCTTGCAGACAGACGATCGTGGGACGATCGGGGGAAGCGTTCAATGCCGCGGCCAGGGCGTCGATCCGTAGCCCGCCGCGCTCGTCGCAGGGCAGGATCTCCACGGCTCGGGTACCGATGCCGAGCAGACGTACCGCGCGCAGGATGGACTCGTGCCGATGCTCGCCCGTCAGCAATCGCAGCGGCGGCGCGGCCGCCATGCCGTGCTCCTCCACGTCGATGCCACGCGCGTGCAGCAACTTGTGCCGCGCCGCTGCAAGCGCCGTCGTGTGCGCCATCTGGGTGCCCGTGACAAAGGCAAACGATCCGGATCGAGGCAGGCGAAGCAACTCCTGCAGCCACGCTCCGCAGATTTCTTCGATCACGGCCTCTGCGGGGGCCGCAGCGGCGGATGCCGCATTCTGGTCCCAGGTGGACGTCAGCCAATCCGCGGCCAGGGCAGCGGGCAGCACGCCACCAATTACCCATCCGAAAAACCGTCCGCCCGTGGAGCTGTGAAGCCCCCCATCGACGTCGCCCACCAGGCGATCGATGACTTCGACGGGGTTCGTCCCGTCTTGCGGCAAGGGACCGCCCAGGCGGCGACGCAGTTCCGCTGCATCGAGTACCGCGCCCACCGGGCGATGGGGAAGGCTGTCGAGATAGCGGCTGGCGTGTGCTTGCGCACGTCGCAGAACATCGTGTTGCGGCATGGTCCGGTATCCGGTGACGCTTCGCCGACGCATCATTGCACGGGTGCAGAACATCGACAACGCGCGGACTGCAGCCCGTTGTCGAGGCTCGGCGTCCGGTGACATGAAGCTCACCCGATGGGTGGGCCTTTACGACAAAGCCCGGCTTGTACGGCACGAGCTACAGGCGGCGAGCGCGATGGCTTCTGAATCACTGACCCTGTACGACGACAGTTACTTCTTCGTGCCGAACTCGATCGACCGCTACACGGTGAGCCAGCGCAACAAGCTCGAGGCCCACGCCGATGGCTCGATCGATCTGTACATCCAGAACGAGTCGGGCAGGGCAAGGAAGAGAATTGGCTACCGGCACGGAAGGACGCTTTCATCCTCATGATGCGTCTCGATTGGCCCAAGGAGACGTCGCCGTCGATCCTTGACGGCAGCTGGAAGATTCCGCCCGGCAAGGAAGCGAGCTGAGCGGAGCAGCAGGCCATTCTGGGACGGCGGATCTCGCTGGGCACCAACGTGACCCGCGTCTGCCGCATCCACCGGTGCCTCAACAATCCATTCGCGTCTCGCGCGGTCGCTGTTGAGCGTCACACGCGCACGAATTCCTTGCCCTTGTTGGGATCGACGATGTACTTGTAGAACGCCTCGTTGACCGTGGACCAGCTTTTCAGCGCCTTCATGTGGCCGAGCCAGCGCGAAATGTTCGGATAGGAATCGAATCGGCATTCGATGGCCTCGCCACCCAGGACCATCATCGCGCCCAGATAATCCGCGATCGTGATGTCGTCACCGCACAGATACCCATTCCGCGGGCCGATCAGGCCTTCGTCCAGCACCTTGAGCCACGTCAACGCCTTGTCCTTGCCCCAGGCGACAGTGCCGGCCTGCACATTGTCGTCGGGCCGCCGCATGAATGGGAAGATCTGCGGATAGAGGAAGCCATAGGAAAAGTCCCGGTAAAAGCCGGTGTTGAGCCAGTCCATGCGCTCGTTGACGCGTGCGCGCTTGCGCAGATCGCTCGGATACGCGGGAGAGTCGATCTTGTCGGCGAGATATTTGAGGATCGCCGAGCTCTCCGTCAGGCGAAAGTCGCCATCCTCCAGCACCGGCACCTGGCGGCTCGGATTGATCGCCGAGTATTCCGGTTGGTATTGCGCTCCGGTGAACAGATC
>Ga0070665_100007816_pt1 | contig 10857 bp, 9 predicted proteins | sample KBSS13metaG_FD_65862 | JGI IMG/M metagenome (GOLD analysis project Ga0070665, IMG submission 65862) | Switchgrass rhizosphere microbial communities from Kellogg Biological Station, Michigan, USA - KBS S1-3 metaG | ecosystem: Host-associated > Plants > Roots > Rhizosphere > Soil ...
CGCGTTCATCGTCGCCATGGTCGCGCTCAACGTCGTCATCGGACAGGGCAGCTCGTTAGGCTGGATAAGTCCCACAGTTTTCGCGCTGATTGCGACGTTTCTTCTCGCGAGTGTGATCTTTTTTCGCATCGAACTAAGTAGATCCAACAGCTTTGTGGACCTGACGTTGTTTAAGAATAAGACCTTTGCTGGCGCCACGCTTTCGAACTTCCTACTTAACGGCGCAGCTGGCACTTTGATCGTCGCATTGGCGCTCGTGCAACAGGCAGCCGGGTTGTCGAGCTTGCAGTCAGGTCTGCTAACGGTTGGTTATCTCGTCGCGGTTTTAGGCACGATTCGTGTCGGCGAAAAACTGCTCCAGAAAATGGGCGCGCGGATGCCGATGTTATATGGGTGCATCATCACCGCCGCAGGTATTCTGCTGACTTGCTGCACCTTCCTTTTAGCCTGGCAGTACCTGACGGTCGCCTTCATTGGCTTCACGCTTTTTGGTATTGGACTCGGTTTTTATGCCACACCTTCAACCGACGCCGCACTGGCGAACGTGCCGCAGGACAAAGGAGGTTCAGCTTCCGGTCTGTACAAGATGGCTTCGTCGTTAGGCGCTGCCTTTGGTGTGGCGATTTCCGCGGCAATTTTCAGCGCACTGAGCACGGTTGATTCCCCATCCACTCCACTCGCGGAACTCTTTCTTGGTCGGACCGATAACGTGACCATTCGGTATGCGGCAGCGATGGGGCTACTCTTCAACGTAGCGCTGGCCGTGATCGCGGCGATCGCCGTCGTTGTCACCATTCCAAAGCATGATCCGAGCACAGCGACATCGACTGCCTAATCGAAATCAAAGATAAGTTTTATCCTTATATTGCTCGCATCTTCGCCTTTTTTCAGTCTTCATCGTGTCTTTGATTCAGTGAACCCGGCCGCGCAATCTTTGTGCTCGTCTTCAAACCCAAAATACCGTGGCGGTCGATCATAGCGAGTCGGTACATTATAAAGGAACAGGGTTGCAGCTTGGTTGGCGTGCGAATATTCAACGGATGACGCAGAGGAGGAAATATGGACTCACTTGATCGAGATTATACAGCCGGGATTTTCAACAATCCCGAGCCGCCCTGCCTTTCACTGTATCAAGCGACGCATCGAGTTCATCCGGACAACGAGCAGGACCCGATTCGCTTTCGCAATCTTGTGAAAGAACTGGAACACTCATTGCGACGCGATTACTCGTCGCGCGACATTCGTGATCTCATCGAGCCGTTTCACAAACTCGCTGACGACCGCGCTTTTTGGAATTCCACTCTCACGGGGCTGGCTGCGCTCGGCGCGCCCGGATTCTTCCGCGCTTACCGTCTTCGACGCGCCGTCCCGGAGCTGGCCATCGTGGCCGACAGCTTTCATCTCAAACCGCTGCTCCGCATTTTGCAATCGGCCGATGACTACCAGTTGCTTGGCGTGAGCCGGGAGAAGATCTGCTTTTTCGAAGGAAACCGCGATGCGCTCGATGAAGTAGAACTCGATCCCGTCGTGCCAGGCTCACCGGCTGACCTTCCCGGAGGCGAAGCGAAGGAATTCCATCTCTCGGCATGGACCTCCTCCCCAGGCAGTGCGGGATTACGTTACAGCGAAGGATCGAAATCCGACCGGGTGGAGAACGAGGCGACCCGCTTTTTCCGCGCCGTCGATCGCGCGATCCTGGAACATTATTCGCAGCCATCGAGGTTGCCGCTATTGCTGGCGGCGTTGCCGGAAAACCAGACTCTCTTCCGGCAGATCAGCCACAATCCTTTTCTCATCTCTGAACCGATCAATTTCTACCCCGGCGACCTCTCGAGCGACGCGCTTCGCAAACAAGCGTGGAAGGTCATCGAGCCGCTCTATCTCGCACGACTCGCCGGCTTGATTGAGATGTTCGGTGCAGCCAAAGCGCGCGGGCTGGGCAGCGATAACGTGGAACAGGTTGCGCGTAGCGCGGTCGCGAGACGCGTCGCCACACTACTCGTTGAAGCGGACAGGCAAATCCCTGGTCGTTTTGATACGAGCACCGGCGAAATTCAATTCGCGGAGTCGGCAAATCCCGATGTTGACGACGTACTGGATGACATCGCAGAACTGGTGCTAAAGAACGGCGGCCAGGTTGTCGTTGTGCCGAAAGAGCGGATGCCCTCGCAAACCGGAGCCGCCGCGATCTACCGGTTTTGAGAATACACCGTCGTTTTCCAGGGCATGCTATAGCGGCCCAAGCTGGGTTCCATCAAATCGCGCGTCTCTATCGCTGGAGCCGAGCGGTGATGCAGGGAGCGCTGCGCGGCCGGAATGCCCGCCGCTCCTGGCATGCCTTCTGAATTAGATTGACTGTAACTCCGCGCCTTGCCTACGCTCGCATTATGATCACGAAAATTTCTGCTCTCATCTGTGTCGTCGGGTTCGCCGTCCCGGGCATTGCGCAGGCGCAGTCGTCGAGTGCGGCCGCCAAAGACGAGCGCAACATGACGATAAAGGATATTGGCCCTAAGCCGCAATCATTCGATCTCGAGAATGCCACACGCTCGAACACCAACTTCCGCACCACGGCTTGGACCGGCCGCTATCTCCAGATGACGTTGATGTCGATTCCGGTCGGTGGCGAGATCGGCTGGGAAGTTCATCCGGATGGCGACCAGTTCGTGCGGCTCGATGGCGGCCGCGGCCGTGTTCAGATGGGCGAGTCTAAGGACCGGATCACATTCGACAAGGAAGTATCCGATGGCTGGTGCATTCTGATTCCTGCTGGCATAGGGCATAATGTGATCAACATTGGAAATGAGCCGATGCAGCTGTATGTGATTTACGCACCGCCGGAACACAAGGCGGGCACGGTCCATAAGACAGCGGCGGATGCGGCTGCCGACTCTCACCACTAGCCTGCAGAGTCGGTCCGTACAGATCGCCTGATTCCCAGCGGCAGGTCTCAGATAGGATCGGATGAACTTCAGTTGGCTTTGCGCCGGCGCGCAGGATGCGATTCGCGATCGAGGTGCGACTCGACGAACCACAAATGCTTGTCCGCCGCGCGCGAGATTTCCGTAAACATGTCGGCCGTGTCCTTGTCCGCGAGGTCATCACTCTGATCGATCGCTTGCCGCACCCGCTTGCCGTAGGCGGCCAGGGCAGCAGACATCGCGGCGACGTGGTCCTGTTCATCTGAAATATCCAGCGGGTATGGCTCCAGTTCGCTTCGCCGCGCGCTGAGCTGAATCGTGCCTTCGGCGATGCCGCCCAATTGGACGGCGCGTTCTGCGATCAAATCCATGTGCTCGTCTGCCGCTTCTGCGATTTCGTCAAACAATTTGTGCAAGGCGATAAAGTTGCGCCCTTTCACGTTCCAATGCGCCTGCTTTGCCTGATGGAGCAGATCTATGGTGTCGGCGAGTCGCGCGTTCAATATCGGGATCATGCTGGTGCGCGTTTGTGCCGCCAGATCGTTTTGGGTGTGATGCAACGTGTTTGCGTTAGTGAGTTCGCGTTTGTGCGGGACGATTTTCATATGGTGGGTTGTTTGAGGTTTGTGATCAGATGAAATTGAAGTAGAAGGGCTCGTCTGAGGTGCGGACTTGCCGCCCTCGTTCTCCCACCGGTCGAGAACCTTGTTCATATGCCGCTTTCTGGACATCGGATCGGGCATTGGCTCTTTCTCCTTATGTATTATCGCTTCTCGCGCTTGGCGGGATCGCCTTTCTGTTTTGAGTTTGTCCTAACCCCAAGGCCAAGCGCGCGCCGTGATTGCGAACGTTCGAAGTTGCCACAGGCGTGGGAAACCGATATTGAAATTCTGTATGAATGCATCCATCGAGCCGTCCCAGGATCGTGTGGCATTTATCTTGTCACGCATTAATGCCGGTCTCACGCAAAAATGGTCACAGATCAGTGAACTCGCGACCACACTTGAGCGAATGTTGAAAGACGCTCGGACGCTGGGTGAACCGCACATTCCCGCCGAGCGGCGTGAAGCGTGGGATAAAGCGTGGCGTGATCTGCGCGCCACCTTCGGTGCCATCCGCGCTTCCGACGCCGAAGCGCAAGAGCGTTTCACATCTGCAAAACCCTCCGCAGATCCTCTCGAGGCGTGGCGTGATGTGTTATCGCGCGAAGACGAGTTCAATGATTCGTTAGGCGAAATCCAAACGATCGCGGCCGAATCTATTCCCGCGACTGATCGCGCGATCTGGAAAGATTTCTGCAAAAGCCTCGAGAGACAAATCTCGATGCTCGAAGCCCATGCCGTAGCCGTCCGTTTTCAGCTCGAGCTGCGCGCGAAGTATGGCCGGGAAAAGGCGAACGCGCTCACCCGGGAAATCGCGACACGATTGCCGAAAGACGCTGCGGTCACCGACGCCAAGAAGTACGCCGCGGAATACCGGAAGGCGTGGGATGAATTTAAGCAAGAGCAGCAGACGTTTGGTGGAGTGTGGGATGTGTTGAAGGCGCTGATGCTGATCCAGCCGAAGACGCCAGAACAGCGTGTTGCTGACAGCCAGCCGCCGCAAAGGCTCCAGCGACCTCACCTCTGAAGCATAGAAGGGTGCACCCTCTATGACGGCTCGCGCCACGGCGGCACGCTCCGGCGCCGGCCGTCGGCAGATGCGCGAGCCTGGTGATCGTGCGCCGGATCATTCCTCGGCGCGCGCGAACGGATGGCCGCCGAGTTTTCGGCAGAGTTGGTCACCTATTTCCGAGATGATCTCGATTTTCGTAGGGTGATAATACTCCGCGTCCTGGAGCTGGTAAATCGTGTGCCGGTGATCGATCGCGTAAGCAGGCAGATGAATGAGGTTGCTCGCGTCGGCACACAATAAGCCGGTGCTCAGCAACTCGGCCGTTTTGGCATCTGCGGCCATCTCGCCAAAGCCGAAGTCGTCCCCGGCAAGGTGAAGCATTCCGACGTCGCGACTTTGCGCCGATGCGCTGATCAACTCATGTCCAGCTTTGACGGCATCCGCCGGGAGGAGGCCGGCGAAAGCAAACTGCGGATCGGAGAAGACAACTTGAATGTTCGACCGCTTGCTCCATTTGTGGTTGCCATCGCTGCACGCATTCTCCGCCGCAATCCCCGCCTCGATATGCGCGTGATGCACGACCATGCGCACACCGGCGACATCTCCCGCCGCGAAAATGTGCCGCCAACCTTTCACCCGCATGTCATCGCCGATGTCGAGCGCGCCTTTCTCATTGCGCCCGAGGCCTAATGCGTCGAGCCCGAGCTCATCCAGCGCCGGATGCCGGCCGGTCGCGAGAAGAATTTTTTCCGCGACGATCGAAGGCAATTTTTCAACGCCTTCCGTTTCCATCGCGAACTCGCCGGAGGGCGCTCGCGAAATGCGCGCGACGTGCCGGCCCGTCAAAACACGAACACCTTCCTGCTGATAAATCGACGCGAGTCGCTCTCCGAATCGGCTCGGGTACTCGGCGAGCAAGCGACCGCGAGTGACCACCGTGACCTGGGAGCCGAGCCGCTCGTAACGCAGCGAAAACTCTGTGCCGATCGCACCCGCGCCGACGATGGCGAGTGATTTTGGAATCTGGGTGTTATGCAAAATTTCGTCACTCGTCCAAACGCCATCCCATGAGAGATCGAGTCCTGGGATTTTCGGAAGAGTCGTCGCCGAACCGCTCGCGATGATCGCAGCATCGAACTGGTAACGCCGCCCTTCACTGACGATCTCGTGCTCGTTCAAGAAAGAAGCTTTGGCGTTGATGATCTCGAGGCTCTCGGACGCAAGTCTTCCAATTTCCGCGTTCCGATGATCGCGGAACTCGGCGATCTGTTGATCTTTCCAGCGGACGATCTGGGCAAGATATTGGTCCGGATGAACTGGCTCGACTTTTAGCCAGCCGTTGCGCTTCGCGTGATGCATCGCATCGATTGGCTCGAAGAGTGCCTTCGACGGCATGCAACCCGCATCGATACAGAGCGACGAGTGGTCGCCTTTCTCGCCGATGAAAAAGAGAACGTTTGCCCCTTCTTGACATGCAATCCGCGCAGCGGTTAACCCAGCCGAGCCGCCGCCGATTACCGCGATCATCTTGCGTCCGCGCATCCAGTTATGAAATCACTCCGTCACACCCCAGCGCAAGCCTTGGAAAGTTGCCGCACGGTAACCGCATCCACGTTGTCGACCTTCATGACGAGTCGCCCCATCTGGTTGCTACACTCTCGTGAAGTGCAGAAAGCAGGCGTGAAGCTCGCGAGATGATGGCTTCCTGAACCGTCTGCTTCACGCGAGCAGATTGCGCTTCCGTTTGTAAAGGAAAAGCGAGCGTCGCTGATGCTGACGAAGCGTCAGCGGAGAAATCGCACCCAGGCTTGTTCAACGATAAACAAGGCCGCCATCAATCATCGGCGCCTGTCCCGTCATGTAATCTAAATCTGGCCCGGCAAGGTGCGACACAAACGTAGCGACATCCTCCGGGGTCTCAGCCCGCCCAAGTGCGATGCCGCCGACGTATTTCTCGTAATTCTCACCAATCTCCGCACCGGTGATTTCTGCCATGCGCCGATCGATCTCGACCCACATGTCGGTATCCACAATGCCCGGGCAGTATGCGTTCAAGTGATCCCGGCGCTCGTGAGCTCTTTCGCCGCAGCCTGCGTAAGCGCACGCACAGTAAACTTCGTCGGGGGAGGAAGCAGGATCATAGGTAAATCTGATCAATCGGATAGAAACATAGCCATAGTCGATTACACGGGGCGCCGCTATTGTTACGTAGCGCAGGCAATCATCTGATTTCAATGAAAGCACAGAACAAACAAGATAGAGTAACCATCGATTCTGACCGGATCACGCTGTCCTTCGGGAACATGGAGCCGATCGTGATTCCGCGGCGCGCTCTGCGCACACGGCTTCAGCTCGTGGAATGGATTTATCGCCTCACTGGCTGGCCCGGCATGAACTTGCAGCGAATGCGAAAATTCATAGCCGCCGTGTTTCGACATCACGGGTGGCGATTACCCAAGCCGCAGGATTTCCCGTTGTTGACCGCAGACGACACCAATAGCAGCCAAGATAACATAAAGCTATCGGCTGATTCACCAATAAGTCATCGTCAATCGGTCACCAGCGGGATAAGCTTCCAATGTGGAGAACAAAGACTCCAATCGCTGCGCTGACCTGGTGCGGCAGCCAGCATTGACTCCAAACGAAAGCTATGAAATTATGAACAAACAGAACAGCAACCAACCCAACAACGTAATCGTATACCGTCATCCCCGAGGCGTCGTCGCACGCAAGGCGCGACGCGGTTATCGGATCGCTAACTTTAATGACCGCTCGCCCGAATACCGAGCGATGAACGCGCATCTGCGCGCATCCGCATACCAAAATGAACAGGGAACGCAGCCGCTCTTTTCCCTAGCCGGAGGCGGCAGCATTCCGAGCAACGGTATCATGCCATTCTTGCGCTTACGCCGGAGTTATGACGAACAGGCGCGCCGCAACTTCGTGCGAGATGGTGTATTGCTTGCCGTCTTCGTAGCACTCTCCGCCTGGGCAATCATTCATGCTGTCCAAGCGATGGTAGGTTCGTAACAACGAATTCAGGAACTCCCATGGCTCGCACCGATACTTAGCCCGAACCTGTCAGTCTGTTTGAATAGGAGTCGCGGCCCGCGCGAAAAGTCCGTCATGCAACTTGTTGGCCTGTTCGCTTCTAGAACCCGCAAAACGTCACCTACTATACCGATAGCTTCATTCTATCAATTCCATCGCATAGGAGTCTTAGTCAGTTAGAGCGGATGGGATTACCCTGCAGTGTCGCGAAGCGATATACAATATGAACGCATTACTCGATATATCCGTCACCTTAGGCCTTCTGGGCCTTCTGCTGTTTCTCGTCGCCGCGGCAACAGCTACTGCCAGAACGTTAACTTACGCTGCCGCCACCGTTTCGTGCCGTCGTCGGCGAAGATCTGATTCCGCTGCCGCAAAACAGATGCTAAAGGCCAAAACTGTCCAAGGCGCCTCCGAGCCACAGACTCGCCCGTTCCTCGGCATCCTCATTCATCATCCTGACGTCAAAGTAACACGAACTCAAACATCGACTCTCAAATCTCGACATGCAATCAATTGACCTGGTCCTCCTTCTATTCGCAGTTTTCTCCCTATTCGTTTTGAACGCCCTGGCTTTGTCAGAGGCGATTCGTCAGCGGAATCGCTTACCTGACAAATCCACAACGCCAAACGCGGGATAATCTCAGACTATCGATTGCATCGAATCTAAGTCTTAGTAGAAACGCGGGCTTCGGACTAAATTAGGTTTGTCGAACTTACACCAATAAACAATCCAAAAACCCAATCACTGACATGAACGCCTTTATCTCAACTTTGTTTGTTCTCGGTTTGTATCTGGCTGGTGTGTTGGCGGTCCTCTTTGTCGGCCGGCTCATCATCCGCACTCATCTTTATCGTCGGTGGGCCGAGAAGCGAGGTAAGCATTACCCGCGTTCGCGTGTTATCGAGGATCTTCGGCCGGTCCAACAAACGATGATCGAGTTTATCGATGCATCTCCACCCAGCCGCGAACTGTTGCAGCGGCTCGCGGAAACGAACGAGCCAATTCCCGTTCGCAAGCTACTCGCCAGTGTCCCAGCAGGGGAGAGCAGCTGGCTCGCGCTCTTCTTAATTGCCGCTGCGGGTCTTATTAGCTTCGGGCGACAGGGGCTCTTAGTAACTGAGGCTGGTCGTGAGGTTCTGGCCCGCCTTAGAGGCGGCACGAGCGAAGGCATGTCACACCCCGAAGTCCTTAACGAAACGTTCGACAGGAACGAAGATCCTCGGTCCGAATCAGCGTTAACTGGTCTAGGCTTTAGAGTGGGCCAGCTGCCGGCCCAACTAGGAGCGCCTCTGCGTAATGATGTGGAAGACAAATCGCCCGCCATTGTAACAGCGGCGGATCACCGCGAACTTAGCGAGGCAGTCGTTGCAGCCAAGAAATTGGCTGCGCACGAGGGCGAAACACAAGTCTTACAACAGAAGCTTGCTCATGCGGTAATTTCTCCCGCAGCCCAGTTTCCTTCTGATGTGATCACGATGTACACCCGCGCCGAGCTGCTCGACATCGAGACGAACGAACAACTAAACTTGATGTTAGTTTTTCCAATCGATGCAAATCTCGAACAAGGCCGAATATCTGTTTTCCATCCGCTAGGGGCCGCGATGCTAGGCCGCCGCGTCGGCCATCGGTTCGATTGGACTGTTCCTTACGGCGTCCAACACTTTGAGGTAAGAGCCGTCCACTTCCAGCCTGAAGCTGCTTTCGCGAAAGCGGCGTAACTCCGACGATTTTTGATGCATGCGTTCTCTTGCGACTCCTGTCCCTGCCATCAATTACATCTCGCTGTGGCGAAATTCGTCAAAGTGCGGCAAAAGCTTTGTGCCAAAACAAAAATGTCGCCGTCTAAGATAGCCGCACACGTCGGACCAGTTTGCGGGATTCGCGATTAGCTCATCAACATAATGCTCACTAGTCTTCGCCATTTCGGATACCAAATCCGCAACCGCGATCTCGAACTTTTTGTCCTGAGCATACGTCATAGGACTTTCGCCAACGCCAGTCTGGTTCAGAAAAGTCCATCCACATCTCTGCTTTAAAATAATCTCGGGCACGCAATCTCGCTCACGGAAGCCCTTTGCCTAATCGCTTCCAACAATGTGCTGTTACGCTCGCCAGACTTACACAAGCCTTGAAATGGACCTGAAATGATCAAATAAATGGCGACGTTCTAGCACGATCTCTAGCACAAACGCGTGTGATCGAGGCTCCATCGCGAGAGTTCGAGGAATTCAGACGCACCAGATTTCCGGTCTTGAGTTTATTGGCAACGAGTTCTCGAGTCTTACAAAGGCAGAGCCGATTTTCTCCGTGGCCATTGCGTCAGTTATACTTGTCGCGACGGTCAAGTATTGAGTCACGGTATGCCATTCCGTCTTCGCGCTCGATCACGCGTTAATCGTCATAGTACAGCGTTATCGATATGATCGAATATGAGTCTTAGCTAACTCAGTCGCGAACGCCGACTGTGAACCGAGAAAGAACAAGAAACATGAATGGTGCATTACTTGGTTTAAGTGTCGTCGCAGCTATCGGTATCATCCTTTGGGCGTTCCTCGTCATTGGGGGCAAACTCATTGAGACCAGCGTGGCGCACAGGAGAGCTTTCGCTTTGGGAGGGCGGCATATGCCGTCATGGATTCTTCGCAACCTGGAACCAACAGAGGATGTGGTCGTGGACTTCGTCGGGCATTCACCAGATTTGGCCGGTGTCCTCGCCGTCTTAACGGTCACAAATCAACCAAAGTCGTTCGCTCGGATCGTGCATGAGATTCGAATTGCTTGCGCCAGACCTATCGAAATCCGGGTCGCAGCTAATTCAGTGGCAACGGCTTTATCCATCCTTTTCGCGGCTGGACTCATCCGGCTGACACGAAATGGTTTTGTTGCCACGGATATGGGCTGCGAGGTACGCCGGCGAATAGGAGCTGCCCCACGTTCAACAGAGCAATTACTTCAGAACGGCGTTGTCGGTCGAAGATTAGGGAGCAACGGAGCCGAGCCACGGAGCGCAACGCGCGCTGAAGCCATGAGGCAAATTCATGATCGCCAGACCACCCAAGTCGAGGAGACCAATATGAAGAACCGCAACATTATCATTACCGCGGCCGATCACGCCGAGTTGGACAACGTAATTACTTTCACGGGCAAAGTGTCTGAGCGCGCCCGCGGTGAGCTCCACGCACTCGAAGGCGAGTTGAGGCGCGCAGAGATCGTCACACCCGAGGCGATACCATCGGATGTGATTACTATGAACAGCCGGGCCGAGTT